>Ga0209230_10000079_pt1 | contig 35071 bp, 42 predicted proteins | sample LakOntMetagenome_FD_187467 | JGI IMG/M metagenome (GOLD analysis project Ga0209230, IMG submission 187467) | Freshwater and sediment microbial communities from Lake Ontario - Sta 18 epilimnion Metagenome (SPAdes) (version 2) | ecosystem: Environmental > Aquatic > Freshwater > Lentic | place... | reverse complement strand
TCACCACGCGGCGTTGGAGGTGGTTAATCATCAGAAATATGTCGATTCATGGTGATCGAGCCGGCCTGATGCGAGGTTTACAGGATTTGTGTAGGTTTGTACAACTTTTGATGCAACTGCTGAAGCCCAAATAAAAAACCCGCGGTACACCAGAACAGGGAATATGATATCCCATTCGTACCAAGTCCGCGGATCCAATGCCGTGGCCGATATCCGCGTCAACGATTCGAACAACGTCACCGTGTCCGCAACCATCGAGGCCCAGGGATTTATAGGCGATGGCTCGGGTCTGTGGAACGTCGGCGGCTCGGGATCCAGTGCGAATTTGAACGCGAGCAACGTGACCACGGGAACGTTATCGCAGTCCGTGATGCCGCTCAATCTCGGGAACGCCTCGACTATGGTGACCGCGGCCAACGTCTCGATCACCGGCGACCTGCTCCTCAGCCAGGCCACGCAGTTCTTGCGGTCCGATACGCGGTTCTACGTCAGCCAGACCCGCGGCAACGACCTGAATCACGGGACCTCGCCCAATTTCCCATTCAAGACCATCAAGAAAGCCGTGCAATCCGCCAACCTGCACACGATATTCGTGGAATCCGGCAATTACACCGAGGATAACCCGCTGGTCATGTCGGCCGGCACGGCGATTATCGGCGATAACCTTCGTCGCGTGATCATCGAGCCCTTGAACAAAAAGGCCGATATCCTGCACGTGAGCAACGGATGTTACGTCGCCGGCGTGCGGTTTATCAAACTCCAATCACCCGGATTCGGCGTCTCGTTCCCGCGAGTTGTCGCCGAGGCTTTTGTCAATTCGGGCAGCGTCCAGAACTCCGTCGTCGTCTGGTACTCGCCGTCGGGGTACCTGTCGCCTCCGTCCGTCCGCATCGATCCCCCGGAATCCGGAGCGGGCACCGCAGCGACCGCGACGGCGATAATGACGGCCGGGCAAGTCACGGGAATCACGGTGACGTCCGGGGGATCAGGGTACGATCCGAGCGAACGACCTCAAATCAGTATCGCGTCGCCCAGTCCTCCGTTCATCACGGCCAGTCCATACATTCAGAACTGCTCGATGGTCACGGGCCCGTTTACGAATTCTGGGAATTACGTCGCCGTCGGGGACAGGACGTTGCCGTACGATTTCTCCGATATCGATCCGCACGGGGCCGGTGGCGGGATGATGGTCGATGGCAACGTGCTCGATCCATTGTCGCCGTTACAGAGCATGGTCGCTGACGCGTACACCCAGGTCTCCCAGGGGGGCATCGGGTTCCTGATCACGAATAACGGGTACGCACAGCTGGTCAGTTGTTTCACTACGTTTTCATCGGTCGGCGTCAAATCGGCCTGGGGCGGGTTCGTCAATCTGTCGAATTCCGTCAGTGATTTCGGGGATAAGGCGCTGATGGCCGTCGGGTACTGGACGGTGCCGTATACTTCTGGCGTGTCGGCGTCGGCGTACACCAGTACCGTGTCGTCGATCGCGTTGTCCGATGCGGGGTGCGGGTACGACTCGCCGCCGGCCGTCACGATCAGCGGCGGCGGGGGCTCGAGCGCGGCGGCACAGGCCTCGATAGATACGACGATCGCCCTGATTCAGGTCACGAATGGGGGGTCCGGGTACGTGACAGCGCCCACCGTCGTCATTACCGGGACCCAGAGCACCCCGGCAATCGCCACGGCCTCTGTCTCCGGCGGAATCGTCACGAGCGTCACGGTGATCGACGGCGGCAATGGGTACCTGAACTCGGACGTCGTCGTTTCGTTCAGCGGCGGCGGGGGGACCAGCGCGACGGCCGTAGCCCGCGTCGGCAAAGTGACCAAGGTGACCGTGACCAACGCCGGCAGCGGGTACACCAGTCTCCCGAGCATCTCGATTGCCGCGCCGACTGTACGAACGGGATCCAGGACCGCCACGGGATCCGCGAGTCTCGCGGGTACCGGAACGATCGCGCTGACCGGCGTTCCCCTCGATTTTCGCGGACTGAACAGGAGACCGGATGTGGGATCGGCGGTCAAGGTCGCGGGGTCGTGGTATACAGTGACAAATGTCGTCAAGAACGCCACGGACGCATTCACGGTTTCCGTGTACCCGAGCGTCCCGTACGTGGCCGCCGGATCCACTGTCAATTTGTACCACATCTCCAGCATATCGACCGGCAGTCACACGATGGAGTATGTCGGGTCGGGCGTGACATACAACGCTCTTCCGGAGTACGGCGGCGTCCCGGGCGGTATCGGCAGCCAAGTCACGGCCGTGGCCCCCGCGCGGATTTATTACGCGACAGTCGACAATGTCGGGAACTCGAAAATCGGGCCGTTTTTCGGGGTCGAGCAGAGCACGGGATCCGTCACGCTCGACGCCAATATCGCCGGGTTGACCCTTGCCGGTCTGAACGCCATCGGGCCCTTTAGGCGCAACGGCGTAGCGGTCGGGCAGCAACTCCAGGAAGTCAGCAACGACGTGAGCCTGACGTCCGCGGACCAGACGACCACCGTGCCCACACAGTACGCCGTCACGCGATATATCGCCACGCGAGCTGTCCCGGCGGGCGGCAACACGTTCCAGGTCCTCTCGAAGTATTCCGCGACGGACGGGGCCTTCCAATGGGCGAATATCGCGGGAGACGGGTCGGCATTATCCGGTCTCAATGTATCGAACGCCGCGACCGGTGTATTGGCCGTCGCGCGCGGTGGAAGCGGGGTCACGACGGCAACCGGAACGGGGAGCGTCGTTCTGTCCGGGACCCCGACGTTCACCGGCAACCTGATGGGCGCCAACGGTATCTCGCTCGGACTCTCGACGGGAGGGTTTATCAGTTTGTTCCAGGGAATGAACATGAACACGGCCGCCGACCCCAATTACCCGTACTATGGCATCGGCGCAAACGCGTCAACGATGATCACGAGTCTCGGCGGGTACGGTGGGATCCGGATGTTCACACAGACCGCGTCGCCGGCACTGGTCGTCAGCGCGGGCGGATGGGTGGGCATCGGCACCAGTTCGCCATCGAGCACTCTGAGCGTCACCGGCAACATCTCCGCGACCGGCAACGTCTCGGGCACCTACATTATCGGCGACGGCAGCGGTCTGACGAATTTACCGACGACCGGAGGGGCGGGGACGGGGTTCGTGGGCATGATAGGATACTTTCCCGTATCGACGGCTCCTTCGGGGTGGCTCGCGTGCAGCGGACAACTCGTGAGTCGGGCGACGTACTCTGGGCTGTTCGCATTGCTCGGGACGTCGTATGGCGTGGGCGACGGCAGCACGACCTTCGGACTCCCGGATCTCCGCGGCGAGTTCATCCGGGGATGGGACAATGCCCGCGGGATCGATTCGGGGCGTGCGGTGAACACGACACAGACGGATGCGTACCCGAGTCACAGTCATGCGTATACCGATGCGACCGCCGGCGGCGTGGTCAATTGCCTGGCGGGGTCCGGGTACAACGTATGGCGCGCGAGTTCGTCCTCTCCTTCGTCGGGAACTTCGGGCAGCGGCACCGAGACCCGGCCGCGCAACATAGCTCTCCTCGCGTGCATCCGGTCCTCGTGATTCCGTGAACTCGATTCGCGGTATCGTTCTACATGGTCACTTGGTACGTGGTACTCGGTCACTTTACTCGGTCACTTGGTCCTCGAACCGGGCAATGGGATGACCCGTTTCGCCTTCATGTACGCTACGGCCCATTTGGAGTCCCTGCCCGTTCCAGGGAAATCCGCCGCGAACTCGACGATATCGGGCCGGTGGATGATGTCGTACTCCGAGACCCGTTTGGCGATCTTCTTGCGCGTGACGGGTTTTAACTCTTCGAGGACGTTCGATACGTTTTCGTGTGATTTCCGGGAAATATCCTCGCGGGACGCCAGGGGCACAAACATGACGTTGAAGACGTGCACGTCCTCGGGGTACATCGCTTCCAGGAAGGCCTCGGTCACTTTCGACGATACTTTCCTGCGCCCGAGCATCGCGTATAACAGCCCGTATGGGAAAGGGAACTCGCCATTGTCCTTGATTCGCAGGTTACCTGTTTTCGGGTCCCTGCGTTGCGTGCTGACGAGACTGGCGACGTGCTCGGCGGCCTTGGAGTCCTGGTACTGGTCGTACAGTGCTTTCAGCAACACGGCAGGAAGGACGTAAGGGCCCAGTTTGCCAGCGACGCGGGTCCCGAGCGATCCCAGGAAAGTCTTCCCGGTTTTCACGTTCACCTTCCCGACCATATTCCCGATTCGGCCGAGCGCGTTGACGTTGCCCATCCGCAATCGCTGAGTCTCGACCAGGACTTGGCCGCCCTTGCCCAGAACGCCGAGCGCCCCGGACCCCACAGCCGCCGCCGATCCCGTCGCGACGCCCATGCCCTTGGCCAATTTCGTCCACCCCGGAGTCCACTTCGAGGGATGCGGCGGTGGGGGCGGCGGCGCCGTTTGTTCCGGTAGTTTACTTCTGAGTATCCGTGTCATACCTTCCGTGGGATATTATTACGCGCGGCTCCTGAGATGCTCACGGCCGCCAAGACCGCGGGAGTTCGCATCGATCTCGTCAACCTTATGACCATGTACTTTTCGACCAAGAAAGTCGTCATGGCCACGGCGTGTCTGGGAGCCGCCGCGGCCTCGCAATCGTTCGTCGTGGGTCTCGGCGCGAAACTCGGCGTGACCCCGCAGATCGGCAAGAACCCCGATAAACCGTACACCGTGGAGAACTTCACCTTGAGCGACGCCACAATTTTGACCGCCCGGCTGAAGGCCCTGGGGTACGTGACGAGGCTGGCGTTCTGGGAACTCTCGGCGGATACTGCTAAATATGGCGGTCAGTACTCGAAAATCATGCGCGCGTTCACATGAACTCGGTGACTCGGTGACTCGGTGACTCGGTGACTCGTCTGAATTTTAAATGGAAGAAAGGAGGAATATCAGGAATATCCGGAATGAGTGCTCGAATAGACGACTAGTCGCGCCGGTTGAAACAGGCTTAGCTACCACACTGACTGGTGACTAGTCGTTTTTTTTTATTTTATTTTGAGAAAGTTTGTATACGATTTCAGCTCAGCTCCCATGTACTATAATAGATACCGGAAAAAAAAATAAAAAAAAACGACTAGTCACCAGTCAGTGTGGTAGCTAAGCCTGTTTCGACCGGCGCGACTAGTCGTCTATTCGAGGCCCTGAATGGATATTCCGGGTTTCTTTTTCGTAAGTATTCAGACTGGAAGAAAGGAGGAATATCGGATTGAGGCCACGATCAGACCTCACATTCCTCCAGGAAGAAAGGAGGAATACGTGTTTGAGGGCCCAATCCGGTGACTAGTCACTTCCCTGGAAACAGGCTTAGCTACCACACTGACTGGTGACTAGTCGTTTTTTTTTATTTTATTTTGAGAAAGTTTGTATACGATTTCAGCTCAGCTCCCATGTACTATAATAGATACCGGAAAAAAAAATAAAAAAAAACGACTAGTCACCAGTCAGTGTGGTAGCTAAGCCTGTTTCGACCGGCGCGACTAGTCGTCTATTCGAGGCCCTGAATGGATATTCCGGGTTTCTTTTTCGTAAGTATTCAGACTGGAAGAAAGGAGGAATATCGGATTGAGGCCACGATCAGACCTCACATTCCTCCAGGAAGAAAGGAGGAATACGTGTTTGAGGGCCCAATCCGGTGACTAGTCACTTCCCTGGAAACAGGCTTAGCTACCACACTGACTGGTGACTAGTCGTTTTTTTTTATTTTATTTTGAGAAAGTTTGTATACGATTTCAGCTCAGCTCCCATGTACTATAATAGATACCCGATTTGGAAATAAAAAAAAACGACTAGTCACCAGTCAGTGTGGTAGCTAAGCCTGTTTCGACCGGCGCGACTAGTCGTCTATTCGAGGCCCTGAATGGTTATTCCTGGTTTCTTTTTCGCGAGTATTCAAACTGGAAGAAAGGAGGAATACCCGAGCCGACCGAGCCGGAATTCCCGCGAATTTATTATCGACGATATCGCAGGATGCTGACCGTTCGCCAGCTCACGACGCCGCGATTGGAACGGTCGCGCCAGAATCACGAGACGTACAAGCTGATATACGAAACGTTCGCCGAGCAGATCAGGAAACGCAACGAGATCGGCGCGACGGCCACCAGGTTCCAGATACCTGCGTTCGTGCCCGGCCGGGGTATTTATGATCACGCGCACGCCGTCAGGTACGTCGCCGAGAAACTGAATCGGGGTGGATTTGAGGTGGCGGTTCTCGACGAATCGGGGCTCATCGAAGCCGAGTGGGCCACCGGTACGATGAAGCATGCACGGAACGAACTTACTCGACCGGTTGCAAAGAAGAAAGTCAAGTCGGAATCGCTGGCTACGAAATTGGCTCGACTGCGGAAATCAGCCAGGTGAATCTGTTGTGATCGCCGTCACGATTACGCTACGATGTGAGTGTCGGTATGTTAAGGGACCCTGTCACCTCATAATGACAAGAAATGGACGTGGACCCTGACCCGCTCGACGCCCGGTTACGCGTGGTGAAATTCAATTGTTTCGGTAAATCGTACGATTTCGCTGGCGGCAAATACGAAGTCGATCGATCACTTCGAGTGTTCAAGAACAACAAACGGGTCCCTGTATCCAAGGGGATGGTCAATATGTACCACGCCGGCACCCAGAAAAGGGTATCACCATTACGTTTATACTTATCGACCGCAACGCCGAAAGAACCGCATATCGAGATCGCCAGCGGGATCCGGGTGATCAATTACAATTTACCCAAAACCGACGCTTTTCGGTACGCGTACGAGACTCTCGCGGATCGAACTGCACTCAAACGCGAGCTCCGGCGCGAACTCGAGAAACTGGACGGCACCGAGGTCGTCGTCGCAATGTACAAGAAAACGAAATATTCGCGGTACGAGGTGGTCGTTAAAACGGGAATTGTCCGCGACAAAAAGTCCAAGAAACCGATGAGCGTCACGAACGGCCAAATCAATTTGACCGGCGACGACGGCATACGTACGACAGTCTCCGTGCACGTCATGTACATGTGGTCAGTTCACGTGAAGAAACGCCTGTCGGGTCAAACGCACGTAGACCATATCGACGGAAATCACGAGAACAATTCGCCCGATAATCTCCGCTGGGCATCGCCATCCGAGAACATGAATTACAAATTCACGCCGCCGAAACCTCAGCCGAAATTCCCCAAATATCGCGGGAAGTTAAACTTGTTGAACCGGTTCGAGGATACTGATCTTTATTTCGGGGACGTCGACGGAAAGTTCGCGGTGGTCGGTCCGTATCTGAAAACCCGGCGCATCGGCGATTTCCGTCTGGATGAGCAAGGGTACCCCATGATGAGTATTCGAGAAAAAAATGCCTCTGTCCACCGGGCCGTCGCGTACGTTTACGGTAAAATATCGAAATCCGAGTACTACGACGCGGCCGGGACCGGTATTGTCGTCATGCATCTGAACAACGAGAAACATGAGTTCACGCCCGATAATCTCGCGCGCGGGACCTCGCCAGAGAACAATATGGCGCGGCACGACAACCCCGAGACGACATCGAGAAAACGCGTGCGGCAACTCGACAGCAATCGGATTTCTGTGGCGGAGTTCGAGAGTCAAAAGGCCGCTTACGAATCTGTCGATGGCAATAAGTCAAGTATGAGCAAGGCGATCAGCGGGAATAAAGTATACGAGGGATCTTTTTGGGAACACGTTTGATCCAAACGAGTGTCCGAAAATACTTTGTCACTTTTAAAAAATCACGATCGTGAAAGAAAGAAATGCCCAGTCAAAAGAAAGTCGAGGAATCACTGGCCGGGAAGATCAAGGCAGCGGAAATCGGCCATGGTAATACATATCAATTAATATGGACTCAGTCGTCTTGCATTCGCGTTTCAACGCTTCGGACATCGTCTTCCAGCCTATCACGAAGACAGCGAAGGGATCGAAGATCGTCTACCTGAATTTCGCGAATGGCAAAAAGGTACAGGTGCAGTCGCCAGTCATGTCCGCGCCATTCGGGATTTCAAGTTTCACGGACGCGGCGACGGGTGTCAGTTCGTTCAGTCTCGACGCGAGTTTCCGTGGGGCTGATTCTGATCCCAAGATCGCCGGCTTCCTCAAGAAGATGAAGGAGCTCGACGAGGTCGTCATTGACGCCGCAGTCAAGAACTCCGCTGACTGGTTTGGAAAGAAAATGTCAAAGGACGTCGTGGCCAACCTGACCCGCTCCGTCGTCAAAGAACCCTCTGACCCCAAATACGCTCCAACGATCCGTTTTAAGATCGGCAACGGGTTCGGGCCGGATTCGACTTTTTACGACGAGTCTCACAACGAGGTCGATAAGGATTACGTCACCAAAGGCTCGACCTTCCGCGCGATCATCGAACTGGGGTCAGTTTGGCAAGTCAACCGGTCTTTCGGCGTGACCTGGCGTCTCGTGCAATGCGCCGTAGTCTCCCGTCCCGACCAGGGCGTGCAAGGCTTTTCGATGCTCGAGGACGACGACGAGTGATTGTTTAAGAAGTGTAAAGAATTAAATCATGGATACTATATGAACTCAAACAACGAGTGGGCGGAACTTGGGCGTTTGCAGGGTATTATCGCATCGCGCCGCCGGAAAACACACCCGGATCTGTACACCGAAATGTACCCGAACGAAGCTCCCCGCCGCGATCCCCGGTGGCTGGGAACACCGTTGAGCGGTATCGTTCCACGCGGATCCCCGGTCACGGTAACCTTCAATCCAAACAGGATCCCGTCGACCAGGAATATATCCCCGCGAACGCCGCCTCCCAGGAATATATCCCCGCGCCGCCACCGTCCCCCGGCTCGCGCGACATCCGAGAATCTGCGCGCGGATTTACGTGCAATCGATACGCGAGCGCTGGTAACGAAACTCGAAAAATTGACCCGCGCGATAATGGCCGGGAAAGCCAGTCCGCGCGATATCAGAGTGCACGGGGTTCTCGCGCGGGAGTTCAGGAACAGAGAGGTCCGTGATTTGGCAAGGAAAGCCAAGACGACGCACCGGGCCATCAGAGCTGCCGCGCGAACGATGAATGGGCCGCGCATCAACCTCGCGTCGTACGTCCGGACCATGAAAGGCAGGAACTACGTGGACCCGGACGAGGTCGCGACGGTTTTGAACGGGTACGGCGTCAACCTCGCGAACCAGCGCGGTCTCATCGCTGAATTCGGGACCAAGAAAGGCCGGGCGATCCACGGAGCTTACGATAAAGTCTCGCGGGAATTCCAGGCGGCCAGGAACCAGTTGCAGAAGAATATCGCGCGTCCCGGTATTCCAGCGCAGGCACATGTCGAGGAACTCGAGCGGCGTCACGGTATCTTATTCAAGAAGTAGGATGTACTCCAAGAAAGCTCCAGTTGACTTCGTACGCGATATCGAAGCGATCGGAGGCATCGTCCACCCCAGCGTCAGGTCCCTGGTCGCGCGCGGGGATATCGAGCAGAGGACGCCGGCGTGGTACGAGGCCCGGAGGAATCTTCTGACGGCCTCTGACGTCGCGAGCGTCCTCGGAATTCTACCGTTCAAGAGTTACGCTGGCGATATACGCGCGGACTGCCTCCAGAAAAAACTCGACAACTTACCGTTCTCAAACATATTCTGTCGACATGGCCAGAAATACGAGGACGAAGCCATCGAGAAGTATTGCGCGATGACGGGCGATAACGTCTTCGATTTCGGGCTGACGATTCATCAGACGGAAACGTGGCTGGGAGCGAGTCCTGACGGGGTCACGCTCGGGGGACGATTGATCGAAGTCAAATGCCCGATGGGAAGGAAGATCGTCCCGGGTCACCCGCCCCATCATTACTACCCTCAAATGCAAGTCCAAATGGAAGTTTTGGACTTTGATTCTGTCGTGTTCATCCAGTACCGTCCCGGCATATTGAACGACGACGGCAAAGCGTTCATGACCGTCGACGTGATCGAGCGGGACCGCGCGTGGTTCGAGCGTCATAAACCGGCGATGCACGCGTTCTGGAAAGAGTATACGAATCTCCTGGAAACTCACGTTCCCGCCCCGATCCCACCGCAACCCACATGTCTCGTGATCGACGCCTTGTACGACTAACGGACGGACGGTCAGTACCCGTAATTGCCGGTCCCGCCGTTGTTGCCGAAACTGTTCTTCGACGCCGGTTTCTTTTTCGAGACGTACCACGCGACCCCGGCCACGAGAACCAGGACGCCCGATACCGAGACGACGAGAGTCCAGGGCATCGTCCCGGGTTTTTTCTGGACGCGCGGCACCGGCGTCGTCGTCGCTGGCGGCCGGGTACTCTTGGGTTTCGGGGTCGCGGGAACGTACTTGCTGACGTTGGTGCTCACCGGGACCATGGCGTCCGATGGCAAAGTGTACCCGCCCGTTCCCGCAGACGCCACGTCCAGCTGGTCGGGATCGAAGAGGGCCTGGTCGCCGGGGTTGTTCGGGTTGTTCGGACGACGGAACGGCGGGCGCGGCCGGGGCGGTGGTCGGGTGGTCCGTGGGGGTCGTTTCTGCCTCAGGCACCCGGAATCGGCGATCCCTTTTTTATATTTATCCTCACAACACTTGTCAAACCATTTCGGGCCGAGCGACGCACACCCATCGCCAACGATCGGTGCACGGGTCGACATTTCATATTTGCCAACATTTAAATATTGCGGAATGCCACAATGAAATACTCGACAATCGCCCTGATCGCCGCACTCATCCTCGCGATCGTCGTGATATCCCGCCGTGCGAAGAAGGAACCGTACGCGGTGCCCGACCCGGAAAATTCAAATTCGGGGTATTTCGATAAGGGTTTGAACGCGACGTACGAGAACGCCCACCAGCTGTTCAGGACCGTCCTAAAGTACCGCAAAACCGATCAGGTCAAGACCATCCTCGTGATGTCGCAAATGAATCGGAAGTATATCACGGTCGCGCTGGAACTGCTGAAACCCAACACGTCGGAATCGTATCATAAAACCCTAAAAAGAAAGACCGTACACGTGTTGCTTTCGGCCCCGGCCGGCAAGGCGAACGTCCGTGATTTCTACGCGCGTCTCGGGCACGTGTTCAGGAACTCGACTTACAAGACGAATCTCGTGGGTGGCAGGAGTCGCACGGCCATCAAACTTGCGCGGAGCGATATGTAATGATTTCCACGGCGCGGCTGAAATATAATCGTATGAAATATACTATGAATTATACGCTCAAGTTCACGGTTCGCTTGACCCGCCCGAAGTCCAACGGGGCCATCGAAGTCTCGAGGATCACGCGGTTCTCGAGACGCATAGACGACGGCAAGAAAATCGAGCACGAAGCCTACCTCATGTACCACCCCGAACTCGAAATCCAGCCGTACGAAGTCACCTTCCTCTTTGACGGAGGCCGAGGACTCCAAGGAGTTCACTGAAACATATGCATAAAATAAACCCGGAAACGATGGACTCCACGTTATCCCGTGGACTCCGGGCCGCTTGGCTTCGCACGAGTTCGACGTCGCCCGTGGCCATCCCTTCGAAGTTTGCTGGGATGCGGAGTCCGATGCTCGAGATCCGCAACGAGATTTTCCAGAACGATACGTTCAGAAAAATGCACCTCGAGATCGCCGCGGGTCCAGAGGTCGGGATACTTCACAGCGTCGTCTTCCCGAGGCACGAGTACGATCTCCCCATCCTGGGCATCGATATCGTCACGCTTCGCGGCAAAGTGACCATGTGCATCGCGGATACGTCGCCGGTTACCGAGGATCTCACGCTCCCGACACCGTACCTGGCCGGCGTCCGTAGGCTTCAATCGGTGCACGGGCTTCACCAGTTGCCGCGGCGCGATATCCCGGAATGGGGCAAGCAGATATTCTCCGGGCTTGTCGTCATGCTGGATCACCCGGAATCTGTCGACAGTTTCGCGGACTACGCCCTGGCCCTAACGGCGTTTCACATGGATTACGCTTCACGCGCCAAACCCGACCATCGTGCCGAAATCCGGATCGCGGCGTGTCAGCTGCGGTACTGTACGCGGCAATTGTCCAACAATCGCACGCGAACGATGCTCGCCCGCGCATATTCCCCGGAAATCGCCGACGAGTACATGCAAACCATGATGTTTCCGTCCGTGTAATTACAATACGTCGAATCTCGCCTTGAGTTCGCGGATTTCCGCCGCGAGTTCTTTTATGCCTTCGACAAACAGCCCGGTCAGTGACGCGTACGCGACTCCCATCGTGCCGTCGTCCGGGTTGACGAAGACCGATTCGGGGAGCACCGCGAGGCAATCCTGTGCGATAAGACCGGCGCGGCGCGTGCTCGAATCCAGCATCCTGAACGTGTACCCGTTGAGCGCGTCGATTTTCTCGATCGCCGAGTCAATTCTGACGAGATCGGTTTTCTTACGCAAATCGGACAATCCGACGATATCCCCGGAAGCGTATATCGATCCTTCGACGTGCAGCATTGACGCCGGAGTCGTCGATGGAACGCCGATGATCGCGCCCACGCCCGCGACCCCGGTGAACGTCGCCAAATTCCCGGTGGCGTTCCCGTTGAACACCGGGGCCGTCAGGCTTGTCGCGAGGACCACGGTATTTGCGTTCACGGTATTCGCCGTCACTGTCCCCGAGAAAACGCCAGTGGCCCCAGCGACGTTCGCGTTCACCGTATTCGCCGTGACGATTGTCAAAAAACTTCCTCCCTCATTCGAGATCGACTTGGTCATCGTACGGTACCACGATATTAAAATATGGCAAGGAAGTCGTGACGAGAGCGCGCATTATTTATATATATACGTACCGTAAGAATGGCCCAGTTCATCACCGGCTCGAAAGGCGTGGATATCTTGCCTTCCGTTCCCGTATCGCTCCTGATCGACTCACGCGATCGCGACTACGCCAAGTACCCCACATCGCACACGTTTACCGTCAAGCTGCCCAAGACCTTCCGGAACATCGTCTCGGCCCGCCTCGTCACCGTGGAAATGCCGTCGTCGTACTACGTGTTCACGGCCGCGCGCGGAAACACCAGTATCACGCTGACCTGCGACGGAACCACGCTGACCGCGACGATCCCCGACGGCAATTACACGTCTTCGAGCATGGCCGCGGCCCTGCAGGCCTCGCTCGCTTCCGCGTTCTCGACCCCGTTCACGTGCACGGTCGACGCGATCACGCAACGTCTCTCGATCAGCGCCGCCGCAATCGCAAGTATCAGCGTCCTGACCACCAGCACGGGTCCGATGTCTGCGACTTGGGCTCTCGCGGGCTACCTGGGATTCGCGATGAACGTCGCGGCGTCCGGCATCACCGTGATCGCCCCGCGCATGATGAACACCAACCCCGAGAACTACATCCTGGTCGATATCCCCGAACTCGGGCGGATCCAGGAATCTGCCATGAACGGCGGAGGCGGTGCGGCGTCGACGGCCTGTTTCGCCAAGATCCCGCTGAACGTGCCCAGTTACAATATCGTGTACTATGACAAAGTGATCACGTGGAACGCCCTGACCCCGGCCATCTCGAAACTCGATAAGATCACGGTCAGTTACAGGTTCCACGACGGCACGCCGGTGGACCTCCAGTACATGGAAAACTCAATGACGCTAGAACTCACGGTCGTCAACGATACGCACGTAGTCTGATTATGGAGTATCCGCACTTCAAGCGGCGCATCGAGGTCATCGCGGCGCACCGGTGGCAGCAGATCGCGAAACCAATATCTCCCGAAGTCTCCGAGTACGCCGCGGGGATCGCTCTTGGAACCACGCCGTGCCCCGCGCCAGCCGACGCCGTCATGGACGCTATAGTGACCCGGATCGCGCGCCACGTCTCCGGGCCCAAACAGAAACGCGGGCCGATCACCAAGTTCTCCGGAGGGTACCGGAAAACCGATACGGAATAATATGTTTGTGTGGAGTATAGTATGCCCGCCGTGATCCGCCCCGGAATGTCCGATGGACGCATGACCAACTGGCGCTCGAACTGCGATATGGAGCTGGACCTCATGCGCAAGAACGGCATCGCGACCGAGACGGAGTACCGCCAAGCTCTCCAGAACAACCCCGGGACGTTCGACATCCAGGCCAAGGCCATGGACGCCGGTTTCGAGATGTACTTCGGCACCAGCATTTGCCCGTACGCCGCCGCCAAACAGACCTTCAAGCCGGCCTCGCTTCCCGCGCGCTGGAAGTAAACGGTTCATTTGAAATCGTACGGGACCCCCATGCAATCCAGGACGGTCTTCGCGGCAATTTGCTCGGCGGTTTTTTTCACGTAATCGAACCCCACGCCCACGATGCCGTTGACGAGTGTCGTGGACTTGCACCCGCCATTCTCGGTCCTTTCCGTGGCGTACCGGGGCAGAGGGATCTTGTGCCGATGACAGACCCGCATCAGCGTATCCTTGTAATTCGAATTGGTCTCGATCAACACGCGCATATCGACGTGATCCCGGATCAGCCGGAGGAAGAAATCCCGGGCGATCGCGAACCCGCAGTCGAGGTAGACGGCCCCGACAAGTGCCTCGAGCGTATCCTCCAGCGCCTTTTTCGAGACGTGGTACCCCGCTTCGAACTGGACGTTGCCGACGATAATATAGGACCCGAGCCCGAGTTTTCCCGCGAGATTCGCCAGCATATCGCTCCGCGTCAGCCTGGTCCGGATGATCGAGAGGAACCCTTCTTGCTCGGCGGGGTACGCGTCGAAAAGGAACTTGGCGGTGACGAAATTTATCACGGAATCGCCCAGGTACTCGAGACGTTCCTGGCTTTTCGAGCCCGTGACCGTCGCGCTTTCTTTCGTGGTCATGGCGTCGATATACTTGCCGGGAAACTCGAGAACCTTGAATCCAAGGACGTTCTCGAGTTTCTCGCGATCCAGGGTCTTTTCGGACACTGCAGACGTGCTTTTCTCGAGAGTTTTCCAGGACATACTCTCGTGTGCGTCGACCTGCCTTAAGATCTCGTCGTACCAAGTATTTTCGTAACCGCGGGTTCGAGGTTACAAAAAGTCAAATCGGTGTTCAAGGTGTTCAAGGTACTCATTTCTTCTCGAGCTGGTTTGAGATCCGGTAGAGGACCTTGGCCGTCTTATCGAGACTCGCCCGGATCCCCGCGAGCACGTCCGCCAGGGTCTCGCCGGTCTCGGAGGTCACGAACAATTGCGCGACCATCTGGAGAGGATCGAACCCGTCCATGTCGCCCATGTCGCCCATGTCGTCCTCACCGATGTCGCCGAAATCCCCGGTGTCGCCCATGTCCGCGTCGGTATCGGTATCGGCCTCGCTCGCGGGAAGAGGGTCCTCAATCTCGGGTGCCGGGGGTGCCGGGGGTGCATTGTGAGCTGGGGGTGCCTGGCGTGCCTGGTGTGCCATTGTGTGTATGCGATTCCCTGGATTTTATTTCTCGGTGTCAGACGCGCCTTTACCTGAACCTGCTGGCATCCTCGGGAACCAGGAGGTCCTCGGGGGCATAGTACCGCATTTTTTTTGGACGGCGTTTGAATTCCACAGACGGCACGGTCAATTCCTCGAGCACGTACTCATCCTCGCTCTCGTCGCGCACGTCGCCGGTGGGGTCTTCGGGGTATTCCGCGTCGTCGGGGTCTTCAGGATCTTCGGCGATTTCAGGGTCATCGGCTATATCAGGGTCTTCGACTTCAGGGTCTTCGACTTCAGGGTCTTCGACTTCGGGGTCATCGGGGTCTTCGACGGCCATGATGATAATTATGTTGCTTTACGATAGAATGGAGGCGCTCGCACTGGGTCTCGGCGTATCGTGCTCGTCGTGCGTGCTCGCGGTCGTCCTCGCGGTCGTTTTGATGATGGTGGTCGCGAAGAAAAATGGGACAACAACTCCGGTCGTCCCGGTCGTCCCGGTCGTCCCGTCTGGTCAACAGAGTCAACCGAGTCGACCCGGACCGCAGAAAGTCAGGTTGAGATCAGACGGGTTGTACCTGAACGCCACGGGACCCTGCGGGACCAAATGGATAGCCCTGGGCTCCGACGCCACACAGACCTGGTCGTTCGTCAGCGTCGCGGGAAAGACCGGGTACCTCCTCCAGAAACAGGGATGCGCCGAGGGCAAGAGCAGGTACCTCGGGTACAACACGGACGTGTCCGGGGCCGCGACGGGGTTCACGGATCTCGCCCTGAATATCGCCAGGACCCTCACCTTCCAGATCTGCAATTCGTCGGGCGTCCCGGATCCCAGCGCGAGAACGCGGGTCACGTTGCGACTCGAGAACACCAACCACTTCTTGCAACCCGGCGGCGCGGGATCCCTGAATCTCATGGCCACGGGGGTCGGCGGAGCCGTGCGGTTCGATATTCAATAATACCCGCCTTGACCCGTCATCTGGGTCATCTGCGTCATGCCCATCATGCCCATGCACACGCACATCGCACACGAGACCGCGAACGCCGATGCCACGTACTTGGAATTGTCGACTACCATCGTGCACGCGTCGTTGCCGTTGCACGGAACTTGTTTCTTGAAAACTGCGATTGCGGCACAGCACATGGCCAGGACCGCGAGACTCGAGAGGATCGGCGGAACGCCCTGGACGATCGACATATGTATACATTCCGCAGGATATAAATTCACATTTTAATGAGACTCGCGAGACTGCTGGTGCCGGGAATGCCAGGAATGCCAGGGACCAAGCCGGGGTTCGCGGGCTGGTTCATCAGGAAATCGATAGCTATCCCGATCAGTGCGACCATGACGATGATCGCGCCGAGTCCCCTGAGCCGGTTCTTATACAACAGAATTTCCGACATTTTCGACCGGTCGGTGCCGACGGTGAAATCGCCGAGGATCCCGACGATGGCCTCGCTCATATCGCTGACGATCTCGCTGATATTCGGCAAGCCGTACTTCAAACTGAAACTGTCGATCACGCTCCCGTTTGCGGCTCGCTGGATTTTCGCGTCCAAGTCCTTTTTCGCCTGCGCGGCTTTCTCGGCGTTCAGTCGGTCTTGCGCCGCGATGATATCCTTGCTGGACGCGAGCCCGTTGAAATTGATGATATCGAACGTATCGGTCCACGCGAGTCCGTCGATCTCCTGTGGGGTCGCGGGCGGCGCAGGAGTCGTCGCGGGCGGCAGGGAGGAGATAGGGGTCAGGCTGAGACTCGAGGGCGGCGGGGTCGTCGCCAGGACACTCGGCAGTGGTATCGTCGCCATTAACGTTGACGGGATATTAAAACGAGCGGGAATTCGCGGGTTTTCCTTAGGAAGAAACCCGGAATCCGTGTTCAGGGTCCGAAATAGACTGACTCGTCACTCTATTTGAGGCCTCAAACAGGTATTCCAGGTTTCTTTATCTCAAGTATTCAAACTAGAAGAAACCCGGAATATCCTTTTAGGGTCCGAAATAGACTGACTAGTCACTTTCTTGGAAATAGGCTTAGCTACCACACTGACTAGTGACTAGTACTTTTTTTTTATTTTATTTTGAGAAAGTTTGTATACGATTTCAGCTCAGCTCAGCTCTACTATAAGAGAGATTTCCAGAAAAAAAATAAAAAAAAAGTACTAGTCACTAGTCAGTGTGGTAGCTAAGCCTGTTTCGAGGAAAGTGACTAGTCACTCTATTTGAGGCCCCAAACGCGTATTCCGGGTTTCTTTTTGACGATTTCAGCTGGACGACAGGATATCAGTCGAGACCGGGAACCCGCGCGCAGTATGAATCACCCCCCGGATTCGTCCGAAGTTCTCTTCGCAAGTCTTCGGGAATTCTTCGAAGACCCAGCACATCTCGCGAGACTCACCGATCTCCTGAACGTTCACGACAAGAAATCCAAGGTCTCGCTCAGATTATTGGACTGGTTTGCGGTGAAATCGACGAAAATGAACGCGGTGGTCATCGGCGGGACGGACGTTCATTCGTGTTACAAGGCCCAACTCCGCGGATACAGTAAAATCTTGTTCGACGCGTTCAAGAGGGGACCCCGGAAAACCATGAAAGACGCCAGCGGCACAGAGTTCGAGACCACCACCGGCCAGCTGAATTTCATTCGGTGGGCGGCGAGGTCCGGAGTCCTCGAGTACTGCGAAACGCACGGCGTGGATCTCGAGGCACGCATGAAATCATCGACGATCGTCAAGAATCCCGCGCGGCGCCGTGTTGTCCGCCGGACAGTTCGCGAAACCGCGTAAACGAGTGTAATTACATATCTTCCATGAAAGCGTACTCTCGAGACTTTGGGATCACAGGAACCACGGGAACCGATGGAACCGATGGACGAGTGTCGGGCAGAAAACCGCGGAAACGCACTGCAAACCCGGACGAAGAGTACTGCGAACTGCGTTTCTTGGCCTGAGCGAAACACACAGACCACTGGTCGTGCACGTCGATCACCAATGGGTCCCCGGCGCCGCGGAGGATCCGACCGACCGTTTGTGTGATATCGCTCGCGGGAGTCAGCATGACCAGGGTGTTCAGGCGCGGGACGTCGAAGGCCTCGGACACCAACGCGAATGTCGAGACGATGATCCGGGAGTCTGGGGGGTCAGCTGCACGTTTGGCGCCGCCGATAAATAAGCCGGCGTCGCTCCCGAGCATCTCCGCGACGAGCTGGCATTGCGCGCGACGATGGCTGAGTACGAGGATCTGACGGTCGCGCGGGAGACCATGTATCAATTGGACGATCCGCGCGGTCCGTTCGGGGTCCTCTGAGACCTTGGTGATGATGCTCGGGTGATCGATTTGGCCAGCGCGGTTCGTGGGCGGTGGCTGGAGGTACGCTGGCGATTTGTACCGATAGACGTCGACTGTCGCGTGCCGCGTATCGGGCGTCTCGTCGTATACCAAACCGCCGAGCGCCCACTCCGCCAATCGCTCGAGGCCGTCTTTCCGAACGGGCGTCGCGGTCAACCCGAGCGTATACTTGCAATTGCGGATGGCCGTCGAGAACACCTTGGCGGGCGCGTGGTGGCACTCGTCGAAAATCAGCAGGCCCACACACGCCAAGTCCACGCGTCTCGATACGACAGACTGGATCATGCAAATCACGAAATCGCCAGACGTATCGACCGTGGATCCCTGGACTCTGGAAACTCGGGCGCCGGGAACAAATGTTTTGATTCGCGATATCCATTGGTCGGCGAGAAACGCCTTGTTGACCAGGATCGCGGTTTTGACGCCGAGGTCCACGGCGATCGACAAGGCGCACACTGTCTTCCCGCCACCGCACGGTAACGATAACAGGGCTCCCCCGGTCGCGCGGATCTGCTCGAGACTCCTTTTTACGGTATCGGCTTGTGCGCCCGCCCGCAAATTGCCGCTGAACCGCACCCGGTCATCGCAGAATACCGGGGGATTCACGCGCGTATCCTGAAAATCTCGCGACTCGAAAACGCCGCCTCGCTGCCGCCCCCAATGACCCGGAACGATGAACTTCTTCCCGTTCCCAGTTTCCTGGTAGACTTTGAAGCGGTACGGGTGCGGGACCGAGTGTGTGGCCTTCGCAGAAACCGTCAATTCCGCGCGGATTCTCGCGACGATATCCTGCGGCGGATCGAAGACCTCGATGCCGGCGTGCGTGATTTCGAGACGCATTATCGTACAGTTTGATTTAAATGTTGGAGAGATACACAATGCCGCCTCGAACTCGGACCTCTGCCGCCGCCGCAAGAAATGCCGCTGCTGCCAAATCTCGACGTGCAAAGCAGGCGACGATGTCGGCAATCATCCTCGCGAGTGTTCTGGGAGGCGCTGGGGCCATGCATTCGATGCGCTCCCGTGATCCTATGGCTCGTATGGATGCTGAAGTGCGTGCGGCAAATCGCGTGGCCTCACAGAGCTGCAGGTTCAACAAAAACTCCGGCGGGTGCCGTGCGATGAGGCAGGTGTTCGATCAGAAATTGGGCATCCATCTCAGAGCGCAGCAGTTTGTGCGCGAGCTCGGTATGTCTCCACAAAATGCCCGGAACGCCGCCACGCTCGAATCACTGCACCCGAAACACCAGTCTGTACAGAACGCGTACACGCACCTGAACGCTGCGCGCAAGGCGAACGACACCGCGAGGAGGGCCGAGCTGCGCGCGATCTACCTCCAATCACAGGCGCAATTGCAATTGCAGAGGCTGGAGAGGGCGGCGCGGAATGGGGAGGTTCATAAAAGGAGGGGTTCGATTGCAGGGAAGGCTGCCGGGCGCGTGCTGACGAAAGGCAGATAATATGAAATATATCCGGGCATTGCGGACGACTTCGCGGGATCGGCGTCGCATGCGAAGACTTCGGGAACGCTCGGAACGAGTGTGCGCGGAGTTCAAGGGACCCGTCCATCAGCCGTACAGGCTACGGATCGTCGGGGAATTCGGGGGCCCGGGGTGCGTCGTTATCGCGGGTACCACGTTCGTATCGTTCGCGAGACGCGCTGACGCCGCCGAGTACCTGGAAGCTTTCCCGTTCAACCTGGTTTCCGCGATCGATCCGTACACCGTCGTCTGCTACGAGTTCCCGCGGATGGTCCTGGGAAATCCCGTCAAGTATTTCGAGGAATTCGGGAGTATCGCGATGATCGAGACCTACGGGCAGACTGTCACGGTGACCTACGTGTCGACGGCCAGTCAACTCGCGTGTCTCCGGTACTCGCCGCCGGGTCTATGCGTCTCGGTCAACTACGTCGCCGACCAGGATATACATGTGCCGAAACCATGGTCTCCAGCGCGATTGGTATATTAAATATTGGCGTCACCTAACGAGATGGACTGGATCGCGGATATCAGGAAAGCGCCGATCGCCGAGTCCAGCAAAAAGCAGTACGTCGATAACCTGAAGACACTCGTCAAGCTCATGGACAACGCGAGTCTCGCGGAACTCGTCTCCCAGCCGAACCGCGTCATCCCGGCAATCGCTAAACGGTACGAAAGCCCACACACACGCAAATCGATGGTATCCGCCATCAAAGCCTTACTGAAACACGTCCCGGGACTCAAGGTCAAGTACGCGGCCGCGGCCGAGACCTACCACCAAGCATTCAAAGAAGTTGACCAAAAAATATTCGACGATACGGCCAGCTGCGTTCCGTCCGGGCGCGAGACGGCGGGCTGGGTCAAGTGGGATGATATTCGCGCGAAGCAACAGAGTCTCGAGCGCCTCGAATACGCCAGTCCAGATCATCTTCTCTTGAGCATGTACACTTTAATCGAGCCGGCCCGATCCGATTATGGCCACGTGAAAATCGTCGAGAGTATCCAGGAAACCAGCGCGCCCGACCAGAATTTCCTCGTTCTCCCTCGAAACGGCGCGATGAAAGCGGTTCTCGTCCTGAAATTGTATAAGACGCGCGGCAGGTACGGGACATTCAAACGCGAATTCCCAGAAAATCTTGTTAGGATCATTCGTCAGAGTCTTGCCAATACGCCGCGCGAGTACCTTTTCGTCGATATATCGGGCGACCCATACGATAACAAAAACTCGTTCACGAAACACGCGAATCGAGCCTTTCACAGGATATTCGGGCGCGGATTATCGATCAGTCTCGTTCGTCATTCATTCATTTCCGCCCTGGATTTCAACCAATCGACGCCCGCCGAGCTCATCCAGCACTCAAAATATATGATGCATTCGATCGGCATGCAGCAATTATATCGCAGGAAAGTCCCCGATACCGGGTCCTCGGCCACGACCCCGAAACCCGCCAGAAGCTCGATGATGTTCCCCGCCTCGTCAAGCCCGAAACCGGCGAGTCCCCCGAAACCCTCGGGATCCTGGGCCTCAGGGTCGTCGTCCGATTCTGACGAAGGGTACCGGGTTTACCTGGTGTGACCCGGGTGAACAGTTTAATATCTGGCCAAATGTATGGACAAGAAACTCTTCGAGGATATTCATACAATGATAACGAGTCCCGATTGTGGCGTTCCGGTCTCGCGGTACGTCCTCTCTTCGCTCGAGAAAGGAACGATTTCCAAGCAATCGCTGCGGCGCATCCTCCCCGATCTACGGTCGGCCGGGTGCGGGCAGGCCTCGACGATCGATCCACGAATCGATCCTAAAGATTCGACGCGTTTATCGTCCATTCCAGCAATGCATTTCACGGTTCTCCGTGTATCCAATGACCACGATAACGCATTCTCGGCAATCGCTCAGGGAGTGTACGCCATGAAATACCATAAATTGATATCGAACGAAGCTTTGTTACGCGGCGCAATCAGGAATCTTCGGAAAGAGTGCGCGACATCCATGCTCGATGGCCAAATGCGGAAAATATACACGACTGCCGCACAGACTATGCCTCTTGCGATGTTCGACAAGTACATCGAGACGTTCCTGGCTGTTGGCGGATACAAGGGCACCTTCACCCCGGAAAAATACGTGATTGAAATCCAGAAAAACGCCCGTGGATCCTACCCAGAATTCGCCGTCATGGCACACTCGAAATTACTGAAAATGGAAATTCACGTGTACCGTAGAACCACGAACCGCGACGGGAAAAAAACGTTCAAATACGTGACGCGCTTCCAGGGCAAACCGACATCGAGAACGCGCATCCACGTCCTTCGTCTCCTCCAGACCGGCGATCATTACGACGTACTTCTGCCGCGCGGCCACGGCTTGGCGAATATATGGAAACGAATCGACGAGCGCTTTTACGGTAAACGAACCTTATCGATGCTCGGAAACGCCGACGATGCGCGCAAACATCTTCTGAACTCCTCGGACGCGACGGCTCATGCGAACGCACCGGAAATCCTGCCGAGCCGCCGGAACGTAAATTCCGAATCGGCCAGGCGACGGCAATTCGAGCGATTCAACGAAAATGATACCCAGAATCGTCAGGATAGCCGACAGAATAGGATTTCGCCAAACGTCCGGATTCCGAGACTTCCCCAAAACCCGAACAGGAGCACCCCGAGCCGGACCCCAAACAGGAGCCGGAGCCGCAATGGGAACAATAATCAGAACGGTAACGAGAGCGAATACGAGAACGCGAACTCAAACGTGAACTCCCGCGGGTCTCGCTGAGGAAAACGCTACGATGTAAGTGTCGGTATGTTAAGGGACCCTGTCACCTCATAATGACAAGAAATGGACCCGGACCCGGACCCACTCGACGCCCGGATCACCGTGACGAAATTCAATTATATCGGCAAATCGTGCGATTTCACCAATTGTGGGTTCGAAGTCGATCGATCACTTCGAGTGTTCAAGAACAACAAACGGGTCACGGTTTACGAGAGCGGACGGGTCAATCTGTACCACGCCGGCATCCAGAAAAGGGTGTCCCCGTTACGCCTGTACTTATCGACCGCAACGCCAAAGGAACCGCATATCGAGATCGCCAGCGGGATCCGGGTAATCAACTACAATTTACCTAAAACCGACGCTTTCCGGTACGCCTACGAGACTCTCGCGGATCGAACTGCACTAAAAAATGAGCTCCGGCGCGAACTCGAGAAGCTGGACGGTACCAAGGTTGTCGTCGCAATGTACAAAAATGAGAAACCGTATTCGCGATACGAAGTGGTCGTTAAAACGGGAATTGTCCGCGATAAAAAGACCAAGAAACCGATGAGCGTCACGAACGGCCAAATCGGGTTGACCGACGACTTGGGCAAATATACGACAGTCTCCGTGCACGTCATGTACATGTGGTCAGTTCACGCGAAGAAACGCTTGACGGGTCAAACTCAAGTAGACCATATCGACGGAAACCACAAGAACAATTCGCCCGATAATCTCCGCTGGGCATCGCCGTCGGAGAACATGAATTATAAATTCAGGCCGACGAAACCGCTAAAGAAATTCCCCAAATATCGCGGCGAGTTATCGGTCCTGAAAAGGTTCGAGGATACTGATCTGTATTTTGGGGAGGTCGACGGAAAGTTCGCGATCGTCGGTCCCAAACTGAAAACCCGGCGCAAGGGCGATTTCAGCCTGGATAAGAAAGGGTACCCTTTGATGAGTATTCGAGGAAAACCGGCCAAAGTCCACCGGGCCGTCGCGTACGTTTACGGTAAAATATCGAAATCTGAGTACTACGACGCGGTCGGCACAGGTATCGTCGTCATGCATCTGAACGACAAGAAACCCGATTTCAAGCCCGATAATCTCGCGCGCGGGACCTCGCCAGAGAACAATATGGCGCGGCACGACAACCCCGAGACGACGCTCCGGAAACGCGTGCGGCAGCTCGACAGCAATCGGATTTCCGTGGCGGAATTCGAGAGTCAAAAAGCCGCTTACGAATCTGTCGGTGGAAATCAGTCAAGTATGAGCGACGCGATCCGCGATAATAAATTATACGAGGGATATTTTTGGGAATATGTATAATGATCATCATAACGAGCGATTCGGTGCGCTTCGAAGTCTCCGAGGACTTCGTGGATAAATGTTCGGTTCTCCGGAATTTCGCGGAAGATATCGACGATGACGACCCGGTACCGCTGCCGATAGTATCCGGCCAAATATTCGAGAATATCGTCAGATTTTACAAAGACGGCAATAACGCGGTCGAATCGACGAGTCCGCAAAAGACCGTGGAAATAATGTGCGCGGCAGATTACCTCGGCGCCGTCGATTTGATAGCGTTTTGTGCGAAGAAACTGGCGAGGCTTTTCGACCGAGGTTTCACGCGTCCCGAGTTGCGGGATATGCTCGGAATTGTGAGTGATTTCACGGCAGTCGAGGAAATTGAGATCGAGAAGGAACTCGCCTGGACCTTGGATTTGAAATCTGGGTACATGTAAGCGGCAGATTTCAAGCTGTCGATCTGGCGCCGATTTTTATCCCTGCGCATGATACATGGCGTCGACACCGTCACTGTTCGAACCGGGGATGACCAAATATCACACGTACGGGCTGATCGTTCCCCTCCTGGCCAGCATTGCGCCCTTCGCGTACCACCATTTTCTCCCGTCGTTCAGCGACTACCATCACCTCGTTCGCTGCTTCGCGTACGGCATCGTGACGACCGCCCTGGCATACATGCTCTTCAAGACCCCCATGTTCAGGGAGGAACGATACGTCGCGCACAAGGCTGTACTGCTCGGCCTTCTCGTGTCCGAACTGACGGTGTTCCACTCACCGCCAAAGATCCCGTCCATCGTCATGATCACGTTTTTCCTGTTCATGTACTACATGGGCGTTGCCGCCGACAACGCGGGCGACTACGGTGGCGACTACAACGCGCCGCACCCACACTGAATCGACTCGAGAAATGCGTGGTTCTCGGTTCGCTCGCTTTGCGTTGACCCGGTGACTCGGCGACCCGGTGACCCGGTGACCCGTTTCACAGATGGCCGACATTTCAGAGATGGTTTGCGCGGGAAATACATAAGCTGAGGGATCGCGGTTTTCGCATAAACAATTCACCCAGTCCATTCAAGAGCCCGTTTGCGATCCGTTTGCGAGCCTTTGTGAGTCGTCGATCGAGATGGCGTCCATGTTTCCCGCGAAGTACGCCTTCGACGTGATCAAACGCAAGCCCGGCCGGGTTGGCGCCAACGTTCCTCTCGACGAGCGTTTCGTTATCAAGGAATCGTTCGGGTTCTGGGACAATCACGGCATATCCGAAATCATATTGGCCGATCTCTCAGGGACAATCCTGGAGATGGCGGCGGCCATGCGCGGACACGATTTCAGTAACCCGGCGAAGTACGTGATATCGGCCATCACGCTGGATTCCACGCTGACTCCGCACGCGACGTACCTCGATCTCTTCCGCCCCAGCAACGCGAACGCGGGACACAAGCTTTGCCGCTCGGTCGACGCTTTGAAGAACCTGTCGAAAATCACTTTTGACAAGGTCGACTCAAAGGATGCCGGGAACCTCGAACTGGGTCTGATCATGTCGACTTTCGAGGCTTTTGACGTCATATTCCTCGTACCCAATGGCCTGGTCCTCCCGCATCTCACACACCATCTGAACCTGGCGGGCGGCGGCGATCGGGACTGGGGTCTCGAGCTGCGCTTATGCGACGCACACAACTTCAAGTCGGCACCGCAGATCACCGACGACGCTTTCAAGATCATGTTCCCTGGCGTCCCGATCGATCGAACTTTACAAGCCATTATTAATCCCGCCCAAGCCTTCCCCACTTTTGATATTTGAATCGTAACTGTAAAATTATTTTCAGTTACACTGTGAGTTTGAAAACAAGAGCCTTGGTCAGTTTCTTCAGATTCTTGCGTTTCGTATAATCCGTCGCGCGCTCGTAGGTCGTCCTGAAAAAATAAATGAACGCCGATTCGTCGAACTTCATGCCGCCATCGACCAGACCCGCGCGAACGAGCTTGCGAACGGAGTCCATCGTCAACTGCTTGCGCACGACTCCACCGAGGTACGCGACGTCCCGGTCACCCTGGTCGCCCGTGTCGTCTGTGTCAGGGTCGTCAGGGTCCGCAGGGATCGCAGGGACCGCAGGGATCGCCGCCCATTCCGCCGCGGCCATGGCCGACTCGTGCATGTTGAGCAGGTACCTCGCCGCCGCCTCAGCTTGCTCGGCTTGCTCAGCTTGCGCAGCTTTCTCAGCCTGCTCAGCTCGCTCGCGGGACCGTTTCCCCACAGCCTTGGCCACGCCCTCGGACGCGACGTTGGGTTCCCGGGGCTCGCGGCGTTTCAGGTATTTCTGGATGGTCTCCGTGAGCGCGCCGGTGTCGTCGACCACCCGCAAACTGGTCTTCCAATTCTTGGCCCGCAGTCTCCCGCCCAGTATCTCGAACTCTGCACACAGACACGAAAGCACGGGGTGAGTCGAATGAGTCGAATGCGTAGAACGAATCGAACGAGTCGAATGCGGTGGCAACGGACCTCCCGGGGATATGAAGCCGGCCTGGTTGTCGACGAGCACCTTGGTGTTCAACAGATCGAGGATACCCCGCATCGCGCCGCAGCCCACGCGCACGGTATCCAGCCTGCGTGCACGACCATGGAGATCATGGAACATGAGACGGTGATTGACGGGTCACGGCGATCACAGCAGCAGCGCACCTGGGACGTCTGGCCGGGACGGGACCGAAGAAGGCCTGGGAGGGACCGATGGGACCGGGATCGGTGGCGTCGTCGGTCTGCGTCTCCTCATCGTCAACGGCGGCAGCGAGGCACGCGACGCAGCGACAGGCTCCGGGGAACTCCTCAGCCCACCGGTCGCTGTACTTGAAGGTGAGCTGGTGACCGTGCGGGATATCGTCCTTGGCGTAAATCCCAACGACCGGTCTGCCCAGACGCACCATATGCTCTGCGACGCAGTTGGGATCACACGAATGGTTGATATACCGCGCGCTGGTGGGGTGGTCGTGTGCCTCGGCGTCGATCCATAATTCCCCGGAATTGTGCATCAGGTAAGCGCTCTTGGACGCGGCTCGCTCCTCGTCCGTGATGATCTTGCCAAGGTATTCGACGACGAATTGGCCAGCCTGGATATCGTCGGCGCACACCAATCCCTTGCCGGTTCCGGGGAAGTCTCTCACGTAAAGGCGCGTGTTGTTGACGAAGCTGTTGGTGCACGAGGAGCCGGCGGGGCAGTTGACGCACACCGTTCCGCTGCTGCGGTTGATGCAGGGGAAGTCACACGATCCCCCGGGCTCGCAGGTGCACATGTCAGGCTCGGGGTCCACGGGAAACCCGGCCAATAACTCGGGTCTCCAGAAGTTGCAGTCGGGGGTCCCCATTTCCTGCGGGCGGCACGGCACGGCACGGCACGGCGTCAGAAAATGCACCGGTGTCACCAGGGAAAGCGGTCAAGCACCCCGGGTATTTCGCTGATCTCACGGTTTAATTTGGGGCTTGGGTCTGGCTGGGCCTGGGGCGAGCGCGCGTTTGCTGCGGTGGATGTATAAAGATAAAATAAATATGGTGTGTGGATGCGCGGCAAGGTGGTTTACACGCGCGCAAAGAACTCGGGAATTTATCGCCGTTATTAACGAACACGAATTATATAGAATGCCGCGGGTCCCGGGCATCGGATATTTCAGAGCTCCTCACACATATTTGGCGGGAAATCCGCGGTGAATTAGAAACAGCAGAAACATGGATTTCTGGTGATAAATTATACAAATTACAGTGTCGCATATATCACGCAGCGAGTACCGCCCAGGTCAGCGACGATTCGTCCCATGCCCTCTGCGCGTCGTCGTCCGGTCGAGGGGTCGGCGGCGTCCATACCCAGGCGTCGTCGTCGAATGTCCAGCTCGGGAAGGGTCGTGCCGGCCTGAAGTTATCGTGTAGAGGCATGTACTCGAACCCTTTCCCGGCGTATACCTTGCCGGGCACATCGGTCCACGTCGGCACCCACCGGCCGCCGAGATTCTCGGTCGCCCACTGGATATCATCACACACGATTCCGCGAAGCACGGTATTAACGGGATCGAGCTCGACGAGGTACTGGAACGAGAGCGGAGTCTCCATACCAGTCGTGATATAATAATATTCGTGCGAAATCACTGGTAAATGTAGCGCAGAACCACAATTCCCGCCGATCCCGCGCCGCCATTGGCCCCATTGCCCGATGACGCCCCGCCGCCGCCGCCCCCGGACCCGTACCCCGTCGCCGCGACTCCTACCGTCGTGCTCTTTGATCCATTGCCCCCGCCGCCGGTCCCACCCGTGCCGCCAACGTACGTCGACCCCGATCCACCACCGCCGCCGCCAGCGTACGTGACCGCCGCGCCGCTGATCGAGCTCGTGTACCCAGCCGCACCGTTTCCTCCCCGTGTGGCCGCGAGAGAACCCCCGCCCGCCGCAGTGTACGACCCTCCACCGCTGCCCAGAGCCGTCGTCCCGTCTCCATTGATACCCAATCCTCCATCATTTCCCTGTCCCGCCGTCCCAGTTCCCGGCGTCCCGGTCGCCCGCGTCCCGCCACCACCCGATCCACCGTCCTTGCCGCGCCCACTGACCGCCGAGACCAAATAGTCCATGGACCCGCCCCCGCCGCCTCCGACCGCCGTAAACGCCGAGAACACCGACGGTGACCCGCTGACCGCCGGAACCGCACCCGAGTTCACGCCCCCCGCCCCCAGCGCGCCGACCGTCACCGAGTACGCCTGCACCGCCGACGTCATCGTGCCGAAGAGGACGCCGCCGGCTCCTCCGCCTCCGCCCGCCGTAACGCCCCCGCCCCCGCCCCCGGCAATTACCAGGTACTCGACAGATCCGCCGTTGGCTGTCACTGTGAAGGTCCCACTGCTCGTGAATGTGTGAATCCTGTAATTGCCCGAGGTCGTCACGGTCCCACCAGACGCCACGAGAATCGACATGGTCGCGGTCAGGCTGAACGTCCGGAGAGATTTCTGGAGTTCGAGATCGATGGCCTGAATGGTAAACCCGTACGTATCGGTGCCGGCAATGTTCGCGGTGATATTGCCCGTCAGGACGCCCGTGCTCGCGTTCAGGGTCACCCCGGTCGGCAAAGCGCTCGTGTTGCCGTAGGTGATCGTCGAGTCGCTGGTGGCCACCAGGGTCCTGGAAAAGGCGACATTCTTGACCACGTTTGCCAGGAGCGCCGCGGTCGTCCAGCTGGCCGGGATGGAGTATTTCAGGGCGTTCTGCAGGACCGCGACGGCGTTATTGTGATACATCCATGCGGCATACGTTCCGCTCGCGAGCGCCGGCACCTGGCACAAATACTTCGAGCTCGATATATATGTCGACGAGGTCGCGGAGTTCATGCCGAACCCGAGCGCCGCGATGTTGCCGAAAAGCACGGTCGCTGGCGTATTGGTGAACCCGGACCCGTTGATCACGACGTACCCCCCGCCCGTCGTATCGACCGCGAGTTCCGTTTGCACGACCCCGGCGTTGTCGGAGACTCTGACGTTCGAGACCGCTAATGGAGTCGCGAGACCCGTCAATAGCGAGCCGTTGCCCAGAATGTACCCTCCCGCGGAAAGGTTCCCGCTGACGCTCACGTTCCCTGCCAACGCATCGATGCTGAGCTGAAGCGACGTGGCGTTCGCGCTGAGGTTTGCGAGTGACACTGCCATACTAGATCGAGGATATTAAAGGCGCGTGCGTTCAACGAGGTACTCCGCGGCGATTTTCCCATGCGAATCGACGATCCCAGGGTCCGCGCCGGCTCGCAGCAGCATCAGGTAGATATCGGCGTGCCCCGCAATCGCGGCTACATGCATCGCGGTCCGTCCCTGGTCGTTGCGATGGTTCAGGAAGACCGCGGCTCTGACTTCGGGGGTGCTCGAAGCCTTGAGCCAGGAACTGCGCGTCATGACGGTCATTTGAGAATGCGGAAATCTACACGAGTCGTTGAATTTCGCCTTGAAGCCCGCGAGTATTTGGCGGGAAATCCACGGCCCAGAACCAAATAATAAAACTCCTGGACCCCTGACGCGGCGCATTAAATATTATATTATATTCATTCATCAGATCAGATTAATTTTTAGGGATGGTGGGTGATGGAGTCCTGGCGCGTGCATCGCGGGTTCAATTATTATTACTGTTTCTGAGTCTGCCGCTTTGATGCACCGCAGGAACCAATGATGCTGGTGCGGAATAAAGTCTCTGGCATCGCGGTGCGTGTTTTCTCCAGAGAGTCCCTCCCGCAGCGGTTCATGCTGATTTGTCACGGGCATTTCGCGTGGACCATCCCTGCCAGCGGACCGCGTGATGCACAACGTCTCCCGGTCTGGGATACATTTATCGCGGGCACGGATACGGTGCGGGTCATCGCCGGCTCTAAATGCCCGCGCGTGACGGATCTGATCCATCATTTCGACGAGCGGCCCGATGACTGGGCGGCGGTCGCTGGGCTCAGTGGAGCGGCGCGGTGCGAGTGGACCACGGTGCAGGACACCAGGAGTCAGGGCGGGGTATACTGTCGTCTGGAGAGTCTTGCGGTGACAGACCCGGGCGACGAGGATATTTTCGCGGCTGCCCTGGACGCCTTCCTCACCGGATTTCCCCCGGCCGGAACGGTGCCGCAGAAAACCCCCCTGGACCCCCTGGCGGCCTGGGAGACGGACGTGTACAGCAGACCTGGCGGCCCCGTCGACGGACTCGTGCCGCTCGTGCCATTGGACGCCGGGACGCGTGAAGCCCTGAGGCCTGTCCTGGACGCCCGGGCCTTTGTGGAGCGCTGGGATCACCGGGGCATCGTGGTCAATAGCGGGACGGGGGTCGAGGCTGGCGAGTGTCGCAGACTCGGCGAGCGCGTGGAGTTCCTGGAACGGGTGCTGGAGTTCACGCGGCCCTTTGTCACCGACCACCGCCACCGGTTCTTCGCTGTCGTCCTGGCGTCGTTGTCCGGGCTGGGAGTCGACGACTATGACCACGCCGGGATCCACGCACTGTATTTCGGGCTGGGCGGCAGGGAGCGCGCCATGGCCATCGAGGCGTACAGGGCATGTTTTTCGTCGATCGAGGCGCCAGTGAACACGATCGTTCGCGGCGCCTTCGAGCATCTCGGTCTCGGCCTCGTCCTTGCGCCCAACGTTCTGGTCACGACCTCGCACGTCCGGCACCTCATGGAGCTCGCCGACGTCTCCGAGGGATCGCCCGCCGCATCCCTATTGCTCCGTGAGTGGGACGCACACTTTGATCGCGCCGTGCACGCTCGGGATACCATGGCGGCGGTCGCGCTGAAACGGATGCTGGTGCGCGCGTTTCCCCCCGAGAACGCGATGGCCTGGGCGGTCTTCTGTGTGTTGCGCGATATGATCGATTGCCGAGCGGTCACGTGGCACACTATGTAACGAAAGCTGAAATTACATACTTGGGAACATCAGTACACGCAGATTCGATGGATCTCCCTGACCACGTCGCGGGTCAGCTCGCGCGCCGAGGAGTGCACGGCGTAGTCGATAAACTTCACGCAGACGTTCCCGAACGCGGTATCGAAGGTCTCGTCGGCAACGGACATACCCGCCGAACGGAGTGCCGCCTTGATCATGTGCGAGATGTTGGAATTGACCGCGGCGGTGGCCGAAGACGCGATGACGCCGGCTTCGGTGGTAGGCGCCGGGAAGTCCGGAAATACCGGGTCTTCGGGAAGGTCACCGGGGCCCGGGAACCCGATGATCCCGATATCGGCCGCGGAGAAGGGATCGAATGTATCCCACGGGGCGTCATGATACATCTGATCGACTCCGGAAATGCGGAAAAGGTCCTCGAAGTTCATTTCATGAACTCCGGGTCCGGAGACGTCATACTCGAGGCGGGGAAGCGGCATAGTATGCGTGGAACGAATTCTGTATATGAAGAATAGAAAACCCTGCAGCTCCTTGCAGTACCGTGGTCTAGCAAGTCGATGCATAGAAGATATGGAATTTCCCGCCATTTCTTGTTCATCATATTCTCTTTTACAGAACATGCGGGATACACAACGCATATTTTTGATTTTTGGTTTGTTGCACCGGCAATAAATATCCGGTGAGTTTCGCTGTTTTTGCGGGCCCGCTGCCATGGTCTAAATATTTCAGTCAGACCGATGCTCGCGAGTGCTTGGAGTGCGCCGCGGCCCGTTCACCCGTTCTTTTAATTCATTGATTTACAGGAAAAATAACGGGATGATGCTCGCGCTCGGCCCAGACCACATGTGAGTTTTGCGCGCACTGCCCAGCGCCGCTCATCACCGCTCAATACCGCCCAGCGCCGCCGGCACCGCTCAATACCGCTCAATACCGCTCAGCACGCTCAGCACGCTCAGCACGCTCAGCGCCGGCTTCCAGACTCACGTGTGACTCGCGCATACATACAGGGCGATTCAGAAGTATTTCACCGGTCCGCATGTCTGGGAGCCCCCCGTGTGAGTTCTGCCGCTGCCGCTGCGCTGGATACCTGCCCTCACCAGAGTCTCACGCGCGTCTCGTGTACACCGCAGGACGCCGCACAAGGAGTTCCCCGGTTTGTGCGCCACAGACCCCTCCGCGTGAGTTTCCATGTACCCTCACCGCTCAGCGCCGCTCAGCACCGCTCAGCACCGCTCAGCGCCGCCCCGCACCGCTCAGCACCGCTCAGCACCTCGCAGCACCGCTCACGAAATCATTACCTTATATGCAGGTGCGAGGGCTACGAGATCTCCTCGATGACCAAAACCATCCAGGATACCCTGGCCGAGATCGATGGCGCGGCGGTGGATGCGAGCGGCGGCAGCAAGAAGACAACATCTGGCGATATCTCCGGGTCTGCCGACGTGTCCAGCGGCGACGACGGCAAGTCTGGCGACGACAATGACAACAACGACGACGACACCAATGACAATGACAAGTCTGGGGATGGCGGGGCGGGTGAGTCGGGTGTGTCGGGCGAGTCGGGCGAGTCGTGCGTTTCGTATATGCCCAGACGAGTCGTGTGTGCTCGAATGCCGGTTGAGACTCGTTCTCCTTTTGCATCGCAGATGACGACGACGACCGCCAGGGAACTGGAGGTACGGTGTCCGCGATCTTCAGGCACCGGAACCGAGCGCTCACTGGCCGTAATTGTCATTTTTCGTTGCAGATGACGAGTTCACGAAGCGCCAGGTCTCGCACCCCGACCAGATGCGCAAGGTATGGTGCGGCAAGGTCCTCGGCGTGATCGACCTGCACCACCCCAACATGGTGAAGGTCGACGGGACCGGCGAGCTCGTCAACCCCAACGGTAACCCGTGTGCAGTGCCACGTCGATGCTCACGCTGTCGCACGCTGCCGCACTCGACTCACGCTGCCTCACGCTGCCGCAGAGTTCGAGCGCCGGGGCGGGATGGCGAGCAACAAGAAGTGGAAGATCTCCATCAAGACCAAGGACGACATGGAGGGGAGGGTGGAAGCCCCCATCGAGAAGTACCTGCTGAGCTCCGGCACCAAGAAACGAGGCGCTGGGGCGGCGACCCCCAAGATCGACCCCAAAGGCAAGTCGGCCGCGATCGCTCTCACCCCGCTCGTCCCAATGATGGATAGGGGCGAGAAAGCCCGTGGGAAGGCCGTGAAGCCCGTCGAGAAGCCCGTCGTGAAGCCCGTCGAGAAGGCCAAGAAGACTGTCGAGAAGCCCAAGAAGCCCAAGAAGCCTGTGGACGTCGTGAAGCCTGTATTGTCCCTGGAAGACGTGATTCGGGCCGCGGCGCGTGAGGCGATGGCCGAGATCGAGAAGGAACGCGACTGTCTCATGGAGAATATATGGGATGCCATCGAGCCCTCGTTCAGGGACCGCGAGACCTTCGAAAAGAGCTTCAGGGAGCATTACAAGGAGGGCATCGACTACGCCATCGACACCTGGGCTGCGACGGGCGAGCTGACCAAGGCCATCGTCGGGGACCTCGCGCGCACGCCCAAGAAGAAGAAGGCTCGCAATGCCTGATACAATTATAATACCCGCAGCTGCCTCGCCATTTGCCCGCAGCTGCATCTCGTCACTGACTTGTCTGACCTGCACGACTTCAAATTCTCGTCACCTGGTACTTTGTCCACCATGTGAGATCGATTACATCAGCAACGGGAAATACGCACCCTCGAAACGATAATTTCCACGATTTTGACGTCCGACCAGTCCACCACACAGGCCTCCTCGCCATTCGCAAGCATGCAGCACGCGTGTGCAGGGCTCGCACCGTCCGGGTCTACCGGGTCTGCCACGTGGTGCCCCGATCCAGTTGGTGAGGATGCCAGTATGTGCATCGTACACTCGCAGCTCTCGTGAGTCGAGGAGTGCATATCGTCGGTGGGGCGTCGCAGGAAAACCTTCACGCACTCGTCCACGTACTTGACGCCCACCGCCCACGCACCGCCAATGACAAACTCCTGATCGACGATATCCTCGCTTGGCGTCATGACAATCGGATGGTCGAACGTGAGGTACGCGGACTCCCGCCGGTTCTTGCACAGGATGGCCGCCAGCGTCAATGCGTCCAGACGGTTGGCGCGGGAAATTACTGGGGATCAATGAAACCGTTTGGGGTGCGGGGCTCACAACAGTTGAAGAAAGTGTCATAGTTTCTTCCAGGATGCTATGAATGCACATGGTGCGTTTCAGTCCCAGTATTATTATCTAGTGGTATAATACACGCATGTATGTCCCACTTCGAACGGCCGCGAAGCACTACAGCGTCTCGAAGCAAACCATCTCCATCTGGGCGGACAAGGGAGACCTCGAGTTCATCACCCTGCCCAGTGGCCAGCGACGATTCCGGGTCAGGGGGGACGGAAACACCGACG
>Ga0209230_10000078_pt1 | contig 35232 bp, 36 predicted proteins | sample LakOntMetagenome_FD_187467 | JGI IMG/M metagenome (GOLD analysis project Ga0209230, IMG submission 187467) | Freshwater and sediment microbial communities from Lake Ontario - Sta 18 epilimnion Metagenome (SPAdes) (version 2) | ecosystem: Environmental > Aquatic > Freshwater > Lentic | place... | reverse complement strand
TGCATAATATTGATTATTGATTATTGATTATTGATTATTGAGTATATATAAATTTTATCGCATAATGTATATATGAACTTGAATCAGGTTTTGAAAAAGGAGGAACTGCAACACATCTTCCGAGAGAGAACCGCCAAATATTTGTCGCAACACAACGAAAACAGGCACTACAAAATTAGTTACAACGACGATGGAACCTTTACAAATAAAACGTATGAAAACAATGTTCTCTTAGGAGAAAGTTATGGAACATATAGCTTTCAAACCAATGCATACGGCGAGTGTGTTATAAATATTCAATACAAATACGTGTTTAATTCGCCAAATGAGGGTAGCCCCTTTCACATAAATAATCCATTCTACACCAAATTAGCCAATTATACGATTGGTCCATTTTATACCAAATATTTGAACAATGATTTAGAGTGGGTTCCGATACTATACAACCATTTACAAATAGAAAAGGGATATAAGGTGCTAAATTTTTACAAGAAACGGGTATAAGAAAAACAAGGGGGGGCAATAATATTTTAAATATCCAACATTATATAAATGTCCGCCTTTGGTTCTGGAAGTAACTCCAATGGTAATTTCTGGTATGGAAATAGCACAAATTTCCCTGGATTTTTATACAAGAAAAATGTTGGCGTCGGAGGCAGACGCAGTACAAAAATGGGCCCTGGCGGTAATATCACTTGCAACAGTGCTACTGATTTATACAATAAATATAAACCTGGTGGTGGAGGTGTAGGAGCCTCATCCATCGCAAATCGCAGGGCCAAGAATCGGCTTGCTACAGTATGTTCTGGACAAAAATGTTTCCCTTGTTACATGACACTGGGTCAATATAGTAACTATACACATAATCCTAATGGATATGTTCCATGTCTTGCACCTCCTCCTTGTTCATCTGTAACCTTGGCAGATATAGCGACATTTGATGGAATAAATTGGTTGTTAAATGGTGATACAACCATTTTGGCGTGTCAGACTTTAGAAATACCGGCAGGTCAAGAACTACAAACAAACCATTTTACACTGACAAATAATGGCACTATTAATGTAAGAGGAACTATCCGAAATGATCAGGATACTCCCGGCAATAATAGTGTAACTATCAATAATGGTATAATCAATATTTTTTCTACTGGCACTATTGTTGCGGTTAATGTTACGGTGGTTATTAGTGGTAGTATAATTACCAATAATGGTATAATTAACAACTACGGAGACTTTTTTTGCCAGACTTATGGCATAATTAACAATAATGCTGGTGGCCGAATTAATAATTATTCGGCATTTTCTGGAACTACTGGAACTGGAGGATTTCGACTTAACTTTCGCGGAACATTTAATAATGTTGGTGTATTTATTAATAATACAGGCGCAACCATTAATAATGCTTTTGATGCCACAATTTACAACAACAATGGTGGTATAATTACTAATAATGGTACTTTTACTAATAATGGCGATATTTATAATCCTACAGTTTCAACTACTTGTGGTATAGGAACAATTACTGGAACCATAACTGGAACACAACCTATTGACGCTTGTTCTTAAAAAATTAAAATAATTAATAATATATTTTATTAATTATTCATTTATTTTGACGCGAATCCAGTCATGTGTTTAGATACGGACCTGGAGGAACATTTCCATCATCGGGTAAATTAATAACAACATTAGTTAATTGAGCAGTTTAAAATTAAATATGATTTTATTATATTTTATTAATGTAATAATGTCAGCCTTTGGTTCTGGAAGTAATTCAAATGGAAATTTCTGGTACGGAAATAGCACAAATTTCCCTGGGTTTTTATATAAGAAAAATGTTGGTGTCGGCGGTAGACGCAGCACCAAAATGGGGCCTGGAGGTAATATAACCTGCAACAGCTCCACCTATATATATAACAAGTATAAGCCCGGTTCGGGAGGTGTAGGAGCTTCATCCATCGCAAATCGCCGCGCTAAGAATCGTTTGGCAACCGTATGCACTGAGCAAAAATGCTTCCCCTGTTACACGACACTTGGTCAATACAGCAATTATACACACAACCCCAATGGGTTTATCCCGTGTCCGAGTCCAACTACTCCGCCGACCTCTCAAGTAATTGTACGATAATTGCCTTATGTCAAATTAACTCTCAATTATCGGGGTTCCAGTTAGTGTTGTATAGCTAATGAAATAAAACCCGGTAGAGGTGTAACCTGCCTGGCGTTTATACCAGTTACTAACAAAACTACTTAAGTCCTCAAGTGACGAATCATCATTTAAGGACAACTGTTGCCTACATGCAACGCCCAAAATCGCGGCGATCATATTCACACAATTCAGGTTTCTTTGAATATCGGCCGTAGAGGTTACATCAGTGAACGTGCCGAATTTCACCTTCTCCGCAAGTGCCACATTGGAATATCTATTATCGTTCATAAACATAAATAAGCACCGTTTTGTCGAACCAGGGGCCATTATCACGTTAAGCAAATCTATCAAATATCCAGGGACGTTTAAGAATCCTCCGTCTCCGATTACACATATTAGGTCGTCGTACTCGCTCGTTTGCATTCTACCAGCTGCTGCAGCCAAACTACAGCCAATCGGACTAAACTCCCCAAAATTCAGATTGTGGTTTACCTTTTGGTGCATCAAGATTGAATCAAATATAAATGATACTGCGCCCACGTCAGATGAGTACAAATGATTGTCGTTAATTAACATGGTTTGATTATTGGCCACAACACCAATGTTACCCGGCTGTAATGAGTATATAGTATTGGCAGCACGTGCTATTATAGACGCGGTCGTGGGCTTGGTAGTTCCGACCGAGTTAGTTTGGCTTGTATATTTGCCGATCATGGTTATAATATCGCTGTTTTGTGCCGCCTTTGTGTTTGGCCACGGATTGTTAGACAACTTATTTGTAGTGCGGTCTGTAGCCGTAAGCATTTCTACCAACTTGGCGACAAAATTGTTTGGGTCACTTATTATAGTATTCGCAGATGTTGAAGATGCCGGTTTATACGGCAAATTCTGGTCTAAACAATAAAAAATAGACGCGTTCCTGGGCATGAGCGGTTTAACATCGCCGTCTACGATTAACCCATAATTAATATTGTTTGCAATGTCAATAACGACAGACGCAGAGCTATAATTATCGTTTACCGTACCCACCCCCATAGGCCCTTCTATTCCTACATTAGTATACGCATTAGAATCAATATACGTTTTAGAGATATAGGTCAAATGTAAATATATATTTGGGTATGTTCGCGTCAATCCGGCCAACAGCGTTATATTATCAATACTTACACGTTCTCCAACTCTTAATATCACGCGCGGCGCCCCGAAGGCGGTTATGCCCTGGGATATTTTACTTATTAATTGCGTGACCTCAGACTGGTTTATTGTTTTTGCGTATGGTTGTACTTGGTCGCTCATCGTGTATGTGGTATTCCACATATCATTGTGTATAAATAGTGCAACCGGACCCTGACCGGGAAATTCGGTGGTTCCATTTAATGCTATATAAAATGCGTCATCAATTAACGTTTGCGGATTTACTGTGGATTTATCAATATAAATTACCCGTTTTGTTATACCAGTCATAATGCTGCGATCTATATATTGAAAGTTATTGGTAGGCACGCCAAAAATTATGACGCACGGCTTGGTTTCATTAAATAAGGACCCAATCGCAGTTGCCGCCATGGCTGTACCCGGACCAGCTGTGCAAAAGTGCACGCCAACGGTATTGTTTATTTCTGCCTCATATGCCGCCATATAAATTCCTGCGGATTCATTTGACGAGTGTATATAGTTTAATCTGTTGGCGTCTATTGCTTGCTGAATAATGAGGTTCGCTGAATATGTTGCCGCGCCGGTTACGCCATATATATTACTATTGACTCCGTTTTTGGCTACGATTTTATTCACAAGTAACTGCGCGAGTACTTCAGTGCTTACAGTGTATGTAATTACGGGTGGAGGCGGTGTCACTGGTTCTGGTGGGTTGGTTTTTGCAAAGGATGATATTCTTGCACTTTGCCGGTTTGGCTTATATGGGAACCTCTGCGGCATTTATATATTTACAAAACAAAAAAAACAGATATGAGCGCCCCCACATCTGTGAATTGCTTCCTGCCGGTGGGTCGGCAGGTTGTTCGCACGCTCGCACCAGGCAAGCAGTGCTTCTCATATAACAAGCGTCCTTGTTATATGAGCATTAATGGTTGTGTTAGTGCAATTTCGTAAACTAACAGACTTTGTGCATCGTCTGATTGTCCAGTATTAACAAGTTCATCGCATGGTGATCAGCCATACAAGAACCCTATTATACCGTCAATTCAAACTACCAGATTAGCTGGCCGCGATAGGAGAACATTTGCCGTGGTACCTGTTATGATAATAATAAGAACTATTATCTAACTGTATCAGCCGGTCTATCTGTCTCTGTCATGCCCAACACATGCGCGGTTACGCTATCTGGTCTAACCTTACTTATGCCCAATATTTTGTCGGAATGCGATTTTTGTCATCCCCAGTTTCCAAGGGCGCGTCCTAATCGTACACACACAAGATAACAATATTGTAAGCAACTACGGTGAGCCAGGTTAGAAGCTCACATCATTTCTCTATTCATAAATATTTGGTTTCAATTTTTTTATTTAAACATTTGGTGCGCATCGTTATTTGTTTATTCATTAATTCATTAATTCATTTATGCCGCATCATTTACGGGCGCCCGCTCTTTTGCAAGGCGCCACGCGGTTCGCCGCCTAAGCTCGGGCAGGTAGCGTTTCCAGGCTACAAATATCGCATTTTTCGCGCGCTCAACCTGTCTGTGTGTAGGAGCGGCATGGTCCCACCGCCACTGCATTGTGTACGCTTGCGCCGCGTCGGATCTCGTCGTGCGAAGCTTCCTTACATCGTTGCAAAGGTGAGTGCGGCACATTGGACATTCCAACACGGCATGTAGGCGGCGAGAGTTAGCAAACTGTATAAACGCATCGCGGCGAAAGTAGTGCCCACATGGCGTAATAACACACTCTTCGTCCACATTTCTAACCGACCATTTTTGTTTCTTGGGGTGCCACGTTTGTTTGTATATGGGCTCGAGTGATATCGGACACCTCTCCAGATTGCTATCATCCGGTGGGTGCAGTTTGGCGGTCCAGGCCGAATCGTGCAAGTCCTGCCATCTTTTCTCCAGCTGTTGAACCAGTTGTGCCTTTTCTACGCGCCCTCCTGATGGCTTTGTTAGGCGAATTGGGCTGTAACCGCACTCCTGGTTCAGTTTTCGGCCCATAGACTTGCTGTGGTAGGTTTTAGTGTATACGAATTGCGTTGCAAGATACGCCAGGTGCTCCTTGGGCATGGCGCTAAAATCTGGTGGGTCCGGTTGCACCATGGATTCCCAAAGGGCGTCCTTGTGTTTGTTTATAGATTTATGATTGCATCGGTTCGCGGTGTGCGACAAGCTATTGCAAATTTCGCAGCGATTGCCGGTCGTCGGATATTCAAAACACTCTGATTGTAGTCCGTTATTCATTATATTGATATGTCTGGTTGTAGTTAATTTACTAATTACAAATTGCCGCAAATGTATTTCAATTTTTTTATGTCAAATAAAAGATACTTGACATGAAATTTTAATAATAATATTTAACGAGGCTGTTGCCAATATGGTCTATAATAATGGTTGACAAATTTTTTGTTCGCATCATACCATACCACCCCTGGCGGCGCAACATACGAATAATTGTAGTTTGTCGTTGGCCTAAAACCAGCACTAACCGGTGTCTGAGCTGGGTTTATATTTAAGAATACCATGTTGTCGTAGCTCTTCTTCACTGCATTAGGATTCGTATTACACTGTGTAACATAATTGTACCAATAATTTCTGGTGACACCAATGCTGGGTGCGGTGCCCATTTTCATCGGGCCTGAAGCAGTATTATTATCAATGTGATTGACATAAGATTGAATGCATCTAATTTTTCGCGATCTACCAGCCATTTATATACTTCTTATATTAAAAATATAAATGAAAATAATCCATTAATTCGGTTGTAAATAAGTACTCTAAATATTTATTTACAATATAATGCAGCCCCTTGCGCGAATTGAACGCGCGACCAATACCTTACAAGGGTAACGCTCTACCACTGAGCTAAAGGGGCATCTACCACCCAGATATAATTAGTTGATTCTATTTATGCCATTATTTCGCGTATATAAGTTGTCTATTTGCCGCTTAAAGGACAGTTGTTAGACTTGCGATTTGCTCCTCCGTCAGCTTCTCGGGGAACTCTACATGAAAATGTATAATCATATTACCCTTGTGTTCGCCTCGTGTTAATCCCATACCAGGATAGACCTTCTTATATTCCGGCGGAATGATATTACCCTTATTGTTATTCAGTGTGTAGCTTTTGCCGTTTAAATAATTGAGCTCAAATGTGAATCCACACAGCGCCTCCTTCAATGTGATTTTCTTTTCAAACACCAGGTCCAACCCGGCCCGCTTAAATTCCGAGTTATTTGTTATTTTTACAACGATTTTTACGTCACCCTTGGCGTGCTCGTTCAGCATATTGCCCTTGTCCCTTAATATAATCATCTCATTATCATCTATGCCTTGCGGTATCGTAACATAAATGGTTTCGGCTTCAAAAACCTTAATACCATTTTCTACATTCCATCTCTCTATTTCCAATGGGACATTTGCACCAGACAACACCTGATCCATTGTGATGCTAATGGTCTTTATTATGGGGGTTGGTTTTGAGATTGCCTGTTGGAAACCCATTGGCCCGCCATTAAATACATGTATGCGGGCCCCTGGTGGCATGCCCGGCATCCCTGGCATTCCTGGCATCCCAAATGGGTTCATCCCACCTCCGAAAAACATGTTAAATATATCATCCATAGGCACCTCTATGCCTCCTCCACCGCCAGGATTCATTCTAATAAATGGGTTAGGATTGTTTCTACTGTGGTTATATTCCTCTCGCTTCGCTTCGTCCCCTAAAGTTTCGTATGCCTCGTTTATTTTTTCAGACATTTTCTTGGAATCGTCGCTCCCCTGGTTTTTGTCCGGGTGCCACTTCATTTGCAAACCTCTATACGCCTTCTTTATCTCGTCCTTTGTGGCATTTTCCTCTACGCCCAAAATATTATAAAAGTTCTCCGGCATTATTATTATTAACCGAGATATACTTAAATAATTATTAACGTATATATTTAATGGCAGACAGCGATAAACTATTCGTTCACAAATATCAACCAATGTACTTTGATGATTTCGGAAAAAATAATGACGTTGTTAAAATGCTAAAAACATTAATTGCCTTTGATAATCTAAATATTCTTCTCGCAGGCGATATCGCGTCGGGGAAAACATCCCTCTTGAATGCTCTAATACGAGAGTACTACATCGGCAGCACCCCAAAAGAGTATGCAGAAAATGTGCTCTACATTAACAGTCTAAAGGAACAAGGGATTAATTATTATAGAACAGAAGTAAAGACCTTTTGTCAAACATGCTCCATGGTCAAACATAAAAAGAAGATGGTCATCTTAGATGACATTGACATGATCAACGAACAAAGTCAGCAGGTATTCCGAAATTTCATTGATAAATATAGCCACAATGTTCATTTTGTCTCGTCGTGCAGTAACATACAAAAGGTAATTGAAAGTCTTCAATCCAGGTTCACAATCATAAAAATGAAACCACTAACGAGAGAAGGGCTGGTTGACATCCTAAATCATATCAAACAATCAGAAAAAATTGTTATTGACGATGATGCGCAGGAGTTCATCATAAATATTTCAAACAATACCGTGAAAATTCTTGTCAACTATATGGAAAAATTCAAACTACTTGATGAACGAATAACGCTTGATTGTGCCGTCCAGTTGTGTTCAAATATTAGCTTTTTCGCCTTCGCTGATTATGTTAATTTTGTATTGGAACAGAACTTGGCCGAGGCAATCAAGTTGATATATGAAATATACGACAAGGGATATTCTGTGATGGATATTTTAGATAATTTCTTCTTTTTTGTAAAAACAACTCCGTTAATCGCCGAGGATCATAAATATATCATTATTCCGTGTATCTGCAAATACATTACTATATTTCACGAGATCCACGAGGATGAAATTGAACTTGCGCTCTTCACAAACAATCTGGTTGATTTGTTGCATGCCTAAGAAAATATAACAATTATTTTACGCTCAAATAATTATTATGCAGATTTAATATAGCTATAGTATAGTTTAGTTTAATGTCTACACAAATATTTAAAAGCGGAATCCCAGATGAGCTGTTTACGGGATTCCTGAACCTTTTGTGTCTGAAAAATGATAAGCATTATACGTTTAATTCAGATTCGTATAAAAAAGGCATATATATTGGAGCAATACAACAATTTATTATAGAGTGCACCCCATATTATCACATATCTAAGCGTAAGTATTTGAATAAAAAGTTAACATATAATTCGCTGGCCACTATAATACGACAAATATGTAAATTTAATAAGTTTACATATACATCTAAAATCGTGTATGATAGGTCTACGTATGACATTGTTTATTATATTTACTTTAAAACTTAGTATCTTCTCTTGGTGCCACCGCTTCTTCTGTTTCTCTTTGTTTTCACACTACGGGCTTTCGGCTTTGGCTCGTATCTAATATGCTCCTCCTCCTCTGCATCCTCACTACTTGAACTGAAAAACCCGCCCTTGCCAAAGAAGCCGGTGTCGTCACTATCGCTTTCACTCTTTTCTTTTTCTTTTTCATCGTATTCGCGATCTTCGCCTGCCTCATTTTCCGACGACTTATACATGTACAAACCGACACCGCCAGTGGCTAAAATAGCAGTAGCTATAAGTAAGGACATCGTTTCGTTCATAATTATACTATAACGTGCTTAATTTAATTATAGTAATTAAACACATTTTTTAACATTCGCAGGTTTCTAAGCAATCTCTTTCTGCGAAGTTTTTTGCTGTTGTACCCTGAAATCTCGTAAACAGGATCATCGTTCCTCTCCAAAAACGTAAAAGTAACGTCATCGGAATGAAACGGAAGATTGTCGTAATTATACAAGATCTCGTTTACGGTATTATGGCTGCAAATCGTGTATTGTAGAAAATCCGCTAAATCGTTCTCATCGTCGCAGGCGAACGAATAATTGCATGCAGCCCTGGTGCGGGTTTCCTCGCGTCTTCCCCGAATAATATAGGTCTGTTCATAAGTGTCATATAGAATATAGACTACATTGTCAATCTTTTCACTATTCTCCTCAAATTCCTCAAGCTTAAAAACAAGGCAGTCTGTCATCCTTCAATAGTCATAATGGTGTCTTGTTTTTAAGTACGTTTTTAAATATTTATCTTCCAGTGTACGGTGCCTTCTGGAGATTGTCCCCCAGGAAGTTTGGCTTGAGACCGTAGAGGCCCGGATATTCGGGTGTCTTCCAGAAGCCGACAAACTGCTTCTGTATTACCCGGTTTGTTATGGGTTCCAGTGGCTCCAATATTCCTGTATCATCTGTTTGAGAGAGAAGAATATAGTTACCTATAATCGTATCCGACTCCATCACCTGCTTGGGTGACATGCGAGCAAACCACTCAAACTTCTTGCGGCTCAAAACCTCGTCTGCCGGTATTAAAATGCCGTATGCACCCTGATATAAGTCCAAGTAGTGGTTTGACATTAAGTCGTCAATAATTATCTGCTTATCTTCAACCGTCTTTGTGCCAATCTCGGCACCGTCAACCAGGTTGATCCGTCCGTTTTCAATCCGCTGCTTACACCATTTTGCGTATTCTCCTAAAAACTTCACGTCGGCCGTGTAGTCGTGGGATGCAGTGCGCTGAATAAAATTGCATAATTCGCGTACAGTTTCGCAGTGCTTGGGCGCTCCACAGAATGACAGATTCGGGTAGAAATCCAAGTCTGTGGACGTGACGTTTCTGTCAACCACCTCACAAACAAACATTTTGTCCCCGCGTGTCCCCTTAATATACATTTGGTGGAGGTCCTTCAAGCATACGAACGACAGCGGGCAGACCATGCCGCCATAGGAGTGCAGGAGCTTCATCATTCCTAACATCCTCATATTAGAGAGAATCGGGTCAGAGATGGACGTCATGTTTATATTCCAATCGGGAAGTAGTCGTTTGAACGATGTGTCGTCTATAATGCAAATTGTAAACGACTCATCGCACTGTTTTATAATGCTTCGGACAGTCAAATAGAGATACGGCTGGTTTAAATCAAATGAGCTGCGGGAACCGAAACTTAGCCAACGTCTGGAGTTGTACTCGTACGGCACATGAATCCACAAAATCGGCTTTTTACTCTTACCTAAAGTATCGCCATCCAACAAGTACTTCTGAATCGCCTCGTATGTGTCGCCCTGCTCCTCTCGGACTCTTTTATCCTCAAATCGTTTATATAGTACACCCAATACAATAAGGATACCAAATAGGGGGAATATGTTAGTTAATGATTTCATATATTATATTAAAATATAATATATTTTATTTTTCGATTGTAGCAATCGGCGACCCTTCGCTAAATATTCGTGTGTGTATTCGTACGATTATGCCTGCTTTTTTGGGTGCTGGGTTAGGGCGTCCATTAAATGCTTGCCACATCGCGTAAAAAATTGGTGTAGTTGGTTCGGGTCTGCCCCGGTTATCATATCGTCCGGGATATAGGTTGAGTTCCCCTTTTTATAACACAATAGGGCGGGGATACCGTTTACCATCTTCCTTGACTTTAAAAATGAATAAAAATCAAATGACCTGTCAACGTCAATGTCCGCGCATATGACCTCGGGAGGTGACGACGCAAAGAAGCCGTGTATCGCGGGCTTTATAGTTTTGCATGGCCCACACCACTCGGCCCCCAGTTTTATCACGATTATACCGGTATTGTGCTGCAAAAGTGTTAAAAATGCGTCGCGGTTCGCGATTTCGCTAATAACCTGTTTGGACATATACTGGTGTTTTATTTAATTATACCGGTTTAATCTAATTATTTTGGGCTCTATTATTTCTCAATTGTCGTCGCCCGCGTAATATTCCGGATAATTTTCTCTTCTTTTTCTGCATCATTGTCGCCCGACCCGCCAACCGCTTCTATAATAATTTTGTTATATTGATCGGAATATTTGGAATGATAAGTACCGCAATCCGGATGCGCTTCTTTAAACTTGGGTAACAAACGTTGGTTCTTGGATGCTACCCGTTTTATTGCCTTTTTAATCTTGCTATTTGATTCATCCTTTTCCCATTTATCCTCGTCCTTTATGTACATTGTTTCTCTCTTTTTATCCGTACAGTGAACAGGTCTTAAAGTCACATCCAATTCATTCAGATTCTTCACAATAATGTTGGAGATACCTTCTACATATCCCAATTCACCGACCTTTTCTAAATCAGATAATTGCAGCTTAATAGAGTCAACGAAATCCATAATATTCATTGCATCCTTGCATGTTTCGTTTAAGAAGAAATTCAGATTGAAGGCCTTGTTATGCGAATTTGTCGTGTTGTTGGTAGTATTGTGAGTACCATTTTCAATTACCTTCATCATCATATTTTTCAGCTCACTATTCTCCTTAATTAACATCATAATAAGGTCGTGATCTGTTAGCTTGTCGGTCTTGGTCTCGGCGACAGGTTGTTGCATTATTTTCCCATCAACAATGCATTTCTGATGATGTTTCCATAGGCCCGATGCAGTTTTATATATTTTATTGCAGTTTTTACAATCATGAATATTGCTTAAAGTTTGCTTAATATTTGTTCCATTTAGTTCCTTCAAATGTTTTGCACTTGCGATGTGTGTAGCCATGTTACTCTTACGGTCTGTTATGTAGTTGCATATTTCACAACAAAATTTGTTGCTTAAATTTTGCTTAATATTAGTTCCAATTAGTTCCATATATAAGAAATAGAAAATAAGTTTAGGTACTTTTTACTAAAAGTATTAAAATTTTATCGTCACAAATTGAAAATTACTTTTTTGGTGACCAGACCATAAATTTCAATTATGCTCACAAAACATGTATTTTGGGGAAACTTTTTTTGGCTTTTCGTTTTTGGACATTTTTTTTGTCCAATTTCAATTTTCCCAAAATACTTTCCAAGTAAAAAACCCGATATTTTATATGATACTCCCATTCGGGGTATTTATAGAGCCAACATTACCAAACTCAAAAGGCCTGCAAACGATTAATAAAGGTTGTGTTTATTTACTGGATAACCAGCAAATAAAAATGAGTATTATTCTAAAATGAGTATTATTCTAAAATGGGCATAAAACAACGGAGATTTCTGGGTAGTTCTATAAATTTAGATTTTTTACATCAGCTTTAGAGCTGTAAAAGGTTATTCTTTACAATATGTTTATTACATGCTTTAATTAACGCTTGTTGCTCAGAGGGAGAAAATTTTTGTAAAATCCTGTATACTTGCGCCGCGCCGTTTTCAGGGTTTAATGTTTCGCAAATTAGGTTATTTACTATCATTTTATCATGCTCCTCCATCAACACATTGTATAGAACTTCGCCAGTATATTTAACCATATATACGTGTTGAGATTCGCCCACAAAGTTCTTGGCTTGAATCATTTTTCCCTTGTAAAAAATGCAGTGATTTTTGCTAATAATTGTTTTTTCCGAAGGAATATTTGGGCCAATGGCATCCTTTTCAAAACAAACCAAATTTTTATCCCGAGTAACTGTTTGCGTAATTCCCACAATTGTTTTATTTCGGATAGTGTGAACGTAAGGCTGTAACTCTTCAATTGAAATCTTTCCTTGATTCGTAACTACGGGTGTTCCTGCTGGGAAACAGATGTTGGAAATTAAAGGTGCTTGGTCAGTTGTAGGAGTTATTGTAATAACATAAGTCGAGGGTTGGTATTCAACCCATCCACCTGTGTAATGACCCATAAGGGTTCTGCCTCTGGCATACCAAAAAGCCCATTCTGTAGCAGATTTTGTAGCATCCAAGTACGGTATGCTGCTTATAGTAGTGCCCGCCTCAGTAAAACGATTAGTAAATACCCAATCCGCACCCCAATGATCGCCGCTACCTGTTACCAAGATGTCAGTTGTTAAATCGTTGCTATTATAAAAATTTGTAACCAGATTACTTGTGTCGTTTACGCGAAAATATCCCGAAAAAATTTCTGGGCCGTCGCTTTGAAGCTTAATGTCCATGCGGTACCAAGAGATTGGCATTTTATATATACAGTTATTTAAAAAATTTGCGTTGAAAATTGGCATTCTCGCATAAATAGGACACGATATATTGTAAATCTGCACATTATCCTAATTAGTGATACTTAAAGCAGTCATACTTTTCAACAATGCGGCCCGATTTACACTAAACGATAATGATATAAACAATTCGCAATAATTGTATATATTTAAATGTTAACCGTTACAGAAACCGTTTTTTTGGGCATAGGGGCCGGGTTGTTCGCATTCCTGCTTGTTCCATGCTGCGCCTATTGGTTCAAATGTTGTGACGTAGACAGGTTTAGACGGACTGACCCGCCATTGCAAACACTTGCCATCATTTAGTTGATTAAATATATTGCACACGCAACCCATTCACGTCCATTTTCATTTCAGATGCCGGTTATTTACGACATAACGGACATTTTCTCAAATTTTCTTCGTTGCCATATTTTTCCTGTTTATTATTTTCCCAATTATCCCAATTTTCGTTATATAAACTAATCAATGGATAATCGGAGGCCCAAATGGGGTTTTCAGTGTCTTCAAAATATTTATCTTCTATATCTGGATAGGGAAATACAGGTTCTCCGCTTTCATCACCATGATAACATCGTTTTAAACAATCAATACATATATAATGATTGCATTTCGGTAGCGAGATGCCCCTTTTATTTTCAAAGCAAATGGGGCACTCAATGTTATCACTCTTTTCTAATATTTTTCCAAAATGCATATCGCAATTTGTGCATAAGTATTTTCCTTTGCATTGAACCCACCAGTTGGGCAGAACTGTATGGCATAATTCATAATTCTTACACTTTATTCCTCCTACGTCTTCCATGCTGTATATTGATATATATATATATAAAATACATCTATATCAATTTTTATCTTTAATCGGCAGTTGAAATGAAAAAGCGTGCAATAATTAAATTGCCGAGTTTTTCATAAATAATATTTCCTTCTCTTGCGAATCAATAATATGTTGGAGAAAGGGTTGTATATTATTTTTCTTTTCTAATAATCGTTTGCTCATGTGGACCGCCATTGAATGATGCGGTATCATGCCCGATTTATACTGTGCTTCCGAAACCAAAAATTGCGTTCTAATACACCACAGATTGGCCACTACCAATAATCCGCCGATGAAAATGATGGTGGGTTCACCGTCAATTAACCCCATAAATAGAAACATCCAACCAGTCATCAGCAGAATCATGTATGCATCATTTATACTAAACCGTACATCGTCCAATTTATCTGCCCACATGTTCATGGTAGATAACAACCCTGATAAAATCATTATAAAAAACATGATAGTATAATGATTGTTGTGATTCATTTTATAATATAGTTATACAAAATTCCCATGTCGGTAATATGCCTTTCCGCGCGTCTAAAGACGACCTACTTTTCAACAACGACATTTTTGGAGATATTCCGGATGATCTTCTCCTCTTTTTCAGCGTCATTGTCGCCGGACCCGCCAACTGATTCTATAATAATTTTGTTATATTGATCTGAGTATTTGGAATGATAAGTGCCACAATCTGGATGTGCTTCTTTAAACTTGGGCAACAGTCTTTGGTTCTTGGATGCTACCCTTTTTATCGCCTTTTTAATTTTGCTATTTGCTTCATCTTTTTCCCATTTATTTTCATCTCGGATATACATTGTTTCTCTCTTTTTATCAGTGCAGTGAACAGGCCGTTGTGTCACATCCAGTTCATTGAGGTTCTTCACAATAATATTGGATATTCCTTCAACGTACCCCAATTCTCCGACCTTCTCTAAATCCGATAACTGCAGCTTAATAGAATCAACGAAATCCATGATGTTCATAGCATCCTTGCAGGTTTCGTTCAAGAAAAAGTTCAGGTTAAAAGCCTTGTTGTGAGAATTAGTCGTGTTATGTGTACCATTTTTCGCAATCTCCAAAACAAAATTCTGTTGTTCTATCATTTTGTTCTGCTGCTCCATCATCATTTGCTTTATGCTACCTTGTTCCCTTATTAGTTCGGTGTTCTGTTTAATTAGCATCATAATTAATCCATCTTTGTCGGCTAAGTCAATATGCTTGTCGTGGATATCTACGAATCCAGAATCTGAATCCATAAGCTTGTCCCCTGCGGGGGTTTCGCAACTACCCTTGTTTCTGTGTCTCCATAACCCCGAATTGTCCTTATATTCTTTATGACAAGTTAAACATATATACTTGGAGCTTAAATTTGGCTTAATTTCAGTGATTGCTATTGATTTCATGTGTTTAGCACTCCGATAATGATTATCAATGTTACTCTTCTTGCTTGTTACATAGTCACAACTTTTGCAGTAATATTCCGGGCTTAATTTCGGCTTAAAATCATTGCTAAACATTGCTATATATTATCAATAGAAAATAAGTTTAGATACTTTTTACTAAAAACAATAAAATTTTATCGTAACAAATTGAAAATTATTTTTTCTGTGACCAGACCATAAATTTCAATTATGCAGCGAAAACATGTATTTCGGAGAGACTTTTTTCGCCTTTTCGTTTTTGGACATTTTTTTTGTCCAATTTCAACTTTCCCAAAATACTTTCCAAGTAAAAAACAGGGGTGTCTTCTACAGAGTGTAGACCCTGAAATATGCAACATTTTCACCAACACCCTTCATTATGTAGTATAAGGCAACAATTTTTATACTACATATCCGATTTACTTGCCCTTCGCAACAAAGGCCTCCAATTCATTAATTTCTATGTGCGGGAGGTTTACATGCGCTTCCCAAAAATATCTACAATACGCCCAAGTAAATGTGCAGTCATTTTCATACCAATCGCCATGGGTCTTGAGCAGGGCATTGTATAAATTTTCAGGCAGCAGGGGCAAACTCTGCTTAGGTAAAACATAACATAGCTGAACCAACTCTGTTACTGGATTGGGTTTCACGACCTCTACAAATTCCGTATCAAAATAGGGGATGTAACGGATCAGGTCGCACAATAGCGGCGGATATTTGTAATTGTAACACCACCTCCAATTTGCGCAGCCAGTAGTGTAATATTTCATTGTCCACTCCAGCCCCTCCAAATAATTCGTGCATATCTGTTTCCGTCTCGTTTCATCAATTGCCAAATCAAACAGCGTCTTGTAATATCTTGGCTGCCAATTCGGGCTAAACGGATCAATATGTTTTTCTGCGGCCCTTTCGTAAGTTGGCATGGCGTCAAATTTCTGAAACTTGTCTTCGGGGGTTACATCGGCCATCTGCGATTTACCGCGGCGGTCTCTTAATTTAGTTTCTGTCTTCAAGAACTCCTCTTCATTGTCGGCGAGAAATTGCACAAGCTTTCTGACATTTTTCCAGTAAATCGTTTTCCCGTCTGTTAAATTCTCGTTGGTGCCGCCAATCGTCGCCTTATACGCCTGTAGCATTTTCTCTACACCCCCAGTGCGTATATTTACTGCAGGAAAGTGGGGCAAAAAGTCGTTGCCAAGGAAAAAACACAGGAAAATGTAGTCGTAAATACGGTTCCGCTGCTGAAACGTGGTAAGCTCTTCGCCGTTATTCATGTCCAATGTGATGATTTTTGCCAATTCGGGTATGTCAATTACATATGACTCATTGGGTTCCAATTCGGAGTTAATAGACTGAATAAAATGTGGGGTTTCGCGAAATAGGTAAATACTGTTGGAAATTGGCAAATGATTGATGGACAACATAATAAGGTCAGCATCCAGGCCATAAATAACCGTCGTGTCGTTCTTATGGTCGGCTTCATGGTCGCGAATATGTTGGAATAGTTTGTGTTCGCCCTCTCCAGGCGAGTCGCTTCCAGACACAATAATCTTTGCCGCATTATATTTGGCCGGATTGTTATAAAGCGAGTACATCCGCTCGTTTAACCGCTTCATAAATACAGTGCCGGGTGTAATAGCAGTAGTATTCCACGGGTCGGGGGTCATCGTTGTTTGAAAAATAGAGCGTGAAACGTTGTTTTGGTAAAGCGACTTGTATCGGCGAGAGCGCTGTTGCTCCAACTTTGCAACGGGTGCAACGCCATCAAACGCAATAAAAATAGTCTTATCGGGCTTTAATTGCCGAATATATTCGTCAATCTTAGAACAAATTCCGCGAAGAATCGTCTCCACGTCAGATTCAATCAGCTTATTGAAGTCAATATTGTGAACTACGTCGTAAATAATAGAATTACAATCCAAGTAAAGATTGTTTACTAGGATAGTATTGGCGCTCAGCTTCTTTATGATGCTCGCATGATTTTTGACAATGTAAGAAAAATAACTTGGGATGCCCATAGTTTCAAGTTATTTATTATGTGTATTTGTGTTTAATATGTTAGCTTATATATTATTTGTGAGTGGGCAGATTTTGTCTTGTTTGTCTTTTTTGTCTTTATTTTTATATTTGGTTGTCCTCATTTTGTCTTTGTTATAATGCCTGCAACATGCGCGAAATGCTTCGCCATCTTATACCCGTGCTCTTTGTGCCGTCTGCGTAGGTTACATCGCCCAATACGGCCTCATCATTCTCCCATGTGCCAATATAAATATTGCCGCCGACAGCCTTGTGTATTCCACTGCCATGGCGCGCCTCGGTTAGCCACTCTCCGTTATATGTGTCGCCATTTGGATACAAGATTTCTCCCTTTCCGTACAAATTGTCGCCCTCTGTTCGCCAGTTGCCGCTATAGACGCGTCCCCTCAGCTTATCATTGCCAGCGCCGTATATAATTCTACCCCAGCCCCTTTTAACACCATCTCTCCAATCGCCTTTGTGTTCTGTCCCGTCTAAATAAGTTGTAACCCCCCAGCCGTTCTTGTAGTCATTTACCCAGTCGCCGTCATAGGTTGTCCCATCTGGCAGTTTCTCTTCGCCCTCCCCCTGCCTTTTATTGTTAACCCAATACCCGCGATATGTGGAACCGTCCGCACACGTGAGCGTCCCAAACCCTTCGCGCATGCTGTTCACAAGATCGCCGTTATAGACCCCATCTTCAAATGCACACGTCCCGCACCAAAAGGTGCGATTTCCATACTTTGTTCCAGCTACGACGGACCCATCTGGCAGCGTAAATTCGGCGCGCACCGGGGGGTCCTTATTGTCCGAAAAGTCGGGAAATTCGGGCACATCAATAAATTCTGGGAAGATTAGGCAGGAGACTCCTCTGGATGGCGACCTCGTCTGCATATTTGGAAATATAGATTGTCCACAAACGAGAGGCGATGCATTTAAAATGCTTACTTCAATGTCCAAGTCCGTGTCAGAGTCATCATGTGGCGGGGGTGTATGAAATCCGCCCCGTGTTGGCGGAGAGTCCATGTACATCTCTTCTGCAGCAATAGATGTCATTTTATAGTTTATTGTAGTAGCGTCACTGTCGCACATTAAGTTATGCATCTGGCTACAGGAAAATTAGTAACTCAATTTTTTAATTAAAATAAATTATATTCTGCTTGAAGCCTCGTGTGCCGCCACAGTTTACTAATTTTATTTTGCGCATACATTCCGAGCAGAACAGTTTGCGAGTTTATATATGCGAATATAAATATCATATATTATATAAGAATATGAATGACAAAATTGCTCCTTTAAAAAAGGAAACTATCTCCAATGACATAACCGTTTTAGTCGATAAGAAGATAGGGTTTTTTAAAGATGTTATTCAGAAAACAATAATCCATGTTCAAAAAAATAAATTTCTGGATATTTTAGGAATCGGCGATGTGGGAACTTGTATTGACCGATTGGGGGACCTAAACAGAAAAATCCACGAAGTCGCGAATAATAAGAATAATACAGACAACTTAATCAATAGTCTGCAGGTGATCAATAACGAATTATCTGGGCTGTTGAAAAACTATGGAACTGATAGTTTGGAGGACCTCCTGTTAATTTGTTTTGGAAACAACAACAAACTGACTGCAGATGATGGCGAGCAGGAGAAGTTGGACCTTCTGAAAAAGTACTTCCACCCAAGTAGTTATAAAGTGATTAACCGCCCCGACGATACGAAGCAAAAGAAAAACGACGAATTTACGGATGAAATGCGAAACTTGACATGCATTGACACTGGGTCCTCCTATAAGCAGTTTAATATGAAGGTGTTTGGCATAAAACTGTTAATCCGTAACGTAGCATTAAAGAAGAGCCTCTTGATATATGGCATTGTGGACGACGTGGTTATTGATTTTTTGGACAGCAAGTATGTTACACAGAAGCGGGCGAATTTATTGGCGAATTTGCCTCCTGATAATTTCCAGAAAGATTCGTTTGATAAATTTCTCTCGTCGCTAATATTGAAGGATTATCTGATTTATGAGGCGGATACAGACCTGTATGCACGATATGCCGGGTATATAAGCCAGAACAATGTGCTGCGGCAAAAGCAAATATCGCAGCTTGTAAAGGAGTTTATAACCGAGGATATGTTTACCAAGCGAAATATTCTGATAAATCTTCTAATATGCTCATCTAATTATGAGAACCAGTATTTGGCGTACCTGTTATATGATATTCTCTCTAATGATTCAAACGGTAATGTGGATACGCAGGAGCAAACGATATTGTTTGATAGTTTTCCATGGTCCATCAAGCAGTGCTTTAAACAGGCAATGAAAAAGACGATTCAATACACGAATGAGCTGTCAAACTTTGACATTAACAAGATTCCGCTTGAACAACAGATTTGTCTGCTAAAGGCGTCAGACTCCGTTAAGGAGAAGGCGATGATGAAGTTGAAGGAAGTAAAGGCCAAGTCAGAAGATTCTGGGTCCAAGGCGCGCCAATACTTGGATGCATTGCTAAAGATACCCTTTAATGTATACAGGAGAGAACCGATACTAAATGTGATGGACAAGATAAAGACACAATTCAGGGATACCTGCAAGAAGCATAACATTTGTTCCGTTTTCCCGGAAATACCAAACAAGGAAAAATACACGAGCATAGAGGTGTTGAAATATGTTAAAAAGATACAGGGCACAAATGGGTCCAGCGACAAAGCCGAACAAATAGAAAAGGTTCGTGCCTATTTGACTGTGGGTGACAAGAAGAAATTGCTGGCCAATGCAACCGCGTTGCACGTTATTCTGAAGAAATACAAGAAAAAGTGCAGCAAAATTTCCGCCTTGACCAAGGATGAGCTTGTTTTGCATGTAAATAGTATTTTAACTATATACAAGGACCCGTCGGTCGCTGATTCCAAGAATATAATTGATGACATATATGCCGAGTTTGTCGGATCCGCAAATATGAACCCCATGCTTTCAAATGCGGAAATAAAGCAGGACGTTCAAAAAATAAACGGGAACATGAAACAAATCACAGATTATATGGATGAAGTCAAGTCCACCCTTGATAAGGCGGTTCATGGACACGATAAGGCAAAGAAACAAATAGAGAGAATCATTGGGCAGTGGCTGAATGGCGAGCAAGATGGTTACTGTTTTGGGTTTGAAGGCCCCCCCGGGATCGGCAAAACTTCAATGGCAAAGCGAGGTCTGTCTGATTGTCTGAAGGATGATAACGGTAATGGCAGGCCATTTTCAATGATTCAGATGGGCGGCGATAGTAATGGAAGCACACTTCACGGTCATAATTATACCTATGTGGGGTCTACTTGGGGGTCTATCGTTCAGATTCTTATTGATAAACGATGCATGAACCCGATCATTTTCATTGATGAAGTGGATAAGATAAGTCGCACTGAGCATGGCAAGGAAATCGTCGGCATATTAACGCATCTATTAGACCCCGCACAGAATGACTGCTTCCAGGACAAGTATTTCACTGGCATTGACCTTGATTTGTCAAAGGCACTGTTTATTTTGTCTTATAATGATGTTGATGCCATAGATAAAATCCTGTTGGACCGCGTACATCGGATTAAGTTCAACAGTCTAACATTGGAGGATAAGTTGGTGATCAGTAAAACGCACATTCTCCCGGATGTTTATAAGAAAATGGGGCTTGAAGACACCATTGTGTTTGCAGATGATGTATTGAAATTTATAATTGATGAGTACACGTCAGAATCGGGCGTTAGAAAGCTGAAGGAAATTATGTTTGAGATTGTGGGTGAGATTAACTTGGACATATTAAAGAATAATGACACTGACTACGAGCTGCCAATCAATATAAGTATCGCCGACATTAAAACTAAATATTTCAAGGACAAGCGCGAGGTCATTATTCGTAAGGTCCCGGAGGAGAGTTTGGTTGGGTTTGCAAACGGAATGTTCGCAACTTCGCACGGAAACGGAGGGACATTGCCGATACATGCCAAGTTTTTCCCGTCTGAGCAGTTTTTAGAACTGAAGTTAACCGGGCTACAACAAGATGTGATGCGCGAAAGTATGCACGTCTCGTTGACGGTTGCTTGGAATCTAACCTCTGAAGAGAGAAAGAAGCAGATACGCACCCTATATGACGGCGAAAACAACAAGTACGGCATTAATATTCATCCTGGAGACGGGTCTGTACAGAAAGACGGTCCGAGTGCCGGCGGAATCATAACCATTGCACTCTATAGTCTGTTAAATGATATCCCGATAAAGGCAAGAATGGCCATGACAGGCGAGATTCAAATGTCGGGAGATATTACCGCAATTGGCGGATTAAATTATAAAATATTGGGATCCATCAAGGCGGGGGTGAAGGAGTTCATATACCCGAAGGAAAATAAGAAGGACTTTGAGGAATTTTACGAGAAATATAAAAACGATGCCGTTTTAACGGACATTAAATTCCACGAGGTGAGTCATGTGAGCGAAGCACTTGACCTGATTTTAGACAAATCTCCTGCCTTGAAGATTTAAGTTCGCATAATAATAAATTATATTATTGGTTATTATTATATGCAGTCTGCAGATTACATTAATTCTACACCCGGTCGCCAATTACAACTATTTTTGCCAAAGGATATTTTAGTGTGGCTAACGTTTTTTAGCCCCATAATTCTCGCCGCCGGGGTCACAAGCCTGTCATTTGTGTTTCAAAATGCCAAGGGCCTGTTATATTTAGTGATTCTATTGGTGGGTGTCGTTACGAGAAACTACGGATATTATTTATCCGGAAGTAACCCGACTACAAATAATGGCGGTGTATGCACTGCCGTAGAATACAGCAAGTATGGAAATTCTACATTTAGCGCATTTGTTTTTGCATTTACCATCGCCTATTTGTCGATTCCAATGTTCATGAATGATGCGGCCAATATGTGGGTGTTTGTCGGATTGCTGACGTATTTCGCGATAGATATATTTATCAAGTTTTATAGTCAAAAATGCATAACGAGCGGAAGCGCCCTGTTATTGGATATAGTTTGCGGGCTTGGATATGGTGCAATCATTGTTGCCATTATGAGCGCCGCCGGAATCGCGAAGTTTTTGTTTTTCAACGAGGTGTCCAGCAACAAAGAAATGTGTTATCAACCCAAAGAACAAACCTTTAAATGTCAGGTATATAAGGATGGTGTGATGGTAGGAAGTATCTAAGCCGTGTAAATATCCGACTAACAAGATATATGAGTTGCCTGAGTAATTCATATGCCATCGGGTTCCACTGGTACAGATTCAATAACAGGTTCCTCAGAAATAACAGGCTCCTCAGAAACTACAGGCTCCTCAGAAACTACAGGCTCCTCAGAAACTACAGGCTCCTCAGAAACTACAGGTACTTCGTTAATAGACTCACTCGGCGGCAGCTGTTGCGGAATAGCCAACTTTGGTATAAATGCTCGTATTGACCCCACAAACCAAGATCTAAACTGATTAAGGATCATTTGTCTTTGAAACGATTCTGCAATCAGTTTCATGTTCCCCTTGGTGTTGTATTTTGCGATAAAGTTGTTCACCACGCCGATTAAACGATATGTGCCATAGACCCCCAAGTTACTGTATTTAAACAGCGGCTTGCGCTTTTTTGAATTCACCGAGTTATGAAAAAAATAAAACGTATTTATGAGGTCCGGTTTTGTTTTCAATTGAGATGGCTGTACTTTTGCTAAAAAATTACTTGCATCAGATGAACATTCTGGGCACGGCAGAAACTTGCAAATATTTACAATCATCTTAAATAGCGGCAATGAAACCTGTGCATACGCATCGTCGTTTATTCTTACGGTTAACGCATGAATTAATGTCCACACAGCAGGACCCCAAACTTCTGGTGGTGACATGGATATAACTAATATACATAAAAAATTTAAAGATACAACACAAAATATAATATACAATGGGTAAATACGATATAGAGGGCGGAATAGATTTCTTTTCAGAGCTGTATAAATCATTAGACGAAACTACAGACGATGATGCGCCCAACGACAACGTGTGTTTAATCACCGAAGAGCCCCTCGCAGAGTTTTACGTAACAATGAAATGTGGGCACAAATTTAACTATAAGCCGCTATATCTTGACATTAAAAATCACAAGCAAAAATTTAATAACCTTGAGAGCTCGTCCGGGAGGCTGGGCTATAATGAAATAAGATGCCCGTATTGCAGAAATAAAGAGGTGGGGACATTACCATACCACGAGGAATTGGGATTGCCTAAAGTCCACGGCATAAATTATATAGATTCTAATTACAAACCAACGAACGGGTCATCATTGCATAAACATTTCTTGAGCCCATGTGAGTTCTTAACGCCGAATATGCTGTTCGACCCGAGTGCGAATAAAATAATTGAGTCGTCTCATGACATTGGTGTCAACTGCAAGTTTTATAAATGCGGCCATTTAGGATCGCAGATTAATAGTTATGCGGGAATATCCGCCATGGAAAATTTTGGCGACGAAAAGCATTATTGTTGGTCGCACAAGAAACAAGTAATAAAGAAATACAAAAGAGACCTGACTCTTAAGGCCAAGGAGGAGGTAAAGGCAAAAAATATACAGATAAAGGCGGAACTCAAGCAGTTAAAGGAGGAGGAGAAGCAAAAGATCAAGGATGAGAAACAAAAAGCAAAGGAAGAGAAGACAAATGCGAAGACTAAGAAACCCAAACCTACCACGGAGAATGTGGTACTTGGACCAGTTATTATAGGAGAGGCATCGGAGAGCAATGCAGTAGTTGGATGTATTGAAATTTTGAAGGCCGGCGCGAGAAAGGGGCAACCGTGTAGCGCTAAGATTTTAGAAAACAATCTTTGTAAGCGACACAAGGGCCCGTGAAAATCTGTAAATCTGTAAATCTGTAAATCTGTAAATATGTAAATAAGGAAAGGGTATAAATATAAAATAGTGTAATTTATTATGGAAACTAAAGAACAATTAGTGAATAATATAAAGGAGTGGATAAAGCTGGACAATGAGATCTCCGATTTGAAGGCGCAAGTCAAGGAGAAAACCAATAAGAAAAAGGGGCTAACGGAAAACTTAGTAACCGTCATGAAGACAAATAAGATTGACTGTTTTGATATTAATGGCGGAGCACTTGTGTATAAGTCAAATAAAGTAAAGAAACCCATAAATGCCAAAACCCTGCTTGCCGCATTACAAGGTTACTACAAAACTGACCCCACTGTTGCGGAAGAACTAACAAAGCACATTATGGAGAGTCGCGAAGAACAAGTAAAGGAGTCAATTAAACGCAAAATAGACAAATGATACAACCAATGAAATCGCAAATAACAAGATTAATGAAAATAAGTTAAATAAATAGACATAAATAATGTAATTATGGACGACGACACTTATAATCCGGTTGAGCCTACTTACTATAAATACCGGGGGGTAGAGTGTCTTACGAGCGAGAGCGACCGGGCATTAGAGCATTGCAATAATATTTACATCTGTGCGTACGATGTAAATAACGACGGAGTGAAACCATTCCTAAGATTTCTCCTAACAAAACCAGAGGGTTCTCAGGATAATCTCCGCTTTCCGGTTGCTCCCAGACCAGCAGGCCCCATTGAAAATGGCGAATATATTGATTGTGTAAGTTACTTAATAATGGCACTATTATCGCATGATTGTGCCAGGGAGGATATAGTATTTATGGGGTATTACAGTTATAACCATAACATGTATATGTTTTATGATATAACCAAGACCAAATTTCCGCCGATTGACACCCTTATGGGCAATTCAACCTGGCTTGTACTCGTGGATGAAATTATTACGCACCAGCATGTATGTAATATTCGGATAGACGTCGAAACCGCAAATTTCATGATATTAAACGACCATATGTGTTTCTTAACAGACGAGGCAGGTAAAAACCATGAAATACCGATTGTTTGCTATGTAGGAAAGCCTAAAAACAAATTGTCATTTACATGCACATTTGGAGAGACGCGCAGTAATAAAAACAGTATATTGGGGCCATTTTACTATTTCTTTGATTTTTGTACGGCATTTAAGAATTGCCCGGTTGCGAAACGCATTGTATCATCGGACACCAACGCCGAAGACGAGACTGCTGGTTTAGTGCGATTTGCCGCGTTTTTAGGGGCAACCAAGTTCATAGAAAATAACCCAGGTGACCCGGCAGATACATCAGATATAAAGCAGCAACGGTTAGAGGATGAGACGTTGAACACGGATCAAGAGCGGCTGACCATGAGAATCTCTGACCACGATGGCACCTGGTCGCAAAAATACGACAGTGCGTTTTTAGGGAACCCTGAATTAGACAACGGGTCGCGGCTAAATATTAAATTGCTTGCAGTGAAGGAGTATAAACAACAGGTTCCGTTGAGTTATCATTACATAAACACCCGCACGTTGAAATACAGCGACAAACTTTTTGCAATTATGTAAGCAATTAGTAAATAACATCAATTAAATAATCTTAATTAATGTTATAAGAATGGACCCAATGCCAGGCCCGCCACAATCAAATAGCGTCCCTTTCGCGGGCTCAATAACACTATTTGGTGTATTTATTTTGAGTTTATACGGGATTATAAAAACCGCCGAGTTTTACGGATATGATCAGTCGACCTACATGAAATACATATTGTTTTACATATTCTTATTTGTAAGCAAGCTTATATTGCCGAATTCAGCACCCAAGGTATAAGATATTATTATTCTCTCCGTATAGTATAAATGCCGGATTATGTAGTGTGTGTGCCGAGTTATAAACGAGCCGAAACGTGCAATGAGAAAACCTTAAAAATGTTAAAAAATAACCATATTTCGGCCAGCAAAATTTATGTGTATGTAGCAAACGAAGAAGAATATAAGGAATACTCAAGGGTACTTGACAAGAAATTATATCACAAACTCGTGGTGGGAATTAAAGGGCTTGTGCCGCAGAGACAGTTCATAATGGAGCAATGGAAGGAGGGGCAGCACATCGTATTCTTTGATGATGATGTTCAATCAGTAGATTTAAGTATTTCAAAATTATTCAAGGGCAAAACGCTCGATTACTTCTTTAAATATGCGTTCAAAGAATGCAAGGCAATCAACTCGTCCATTTGGGGAGTTTATCCCGTATATAATCCATTTTTCCGAGAAGCCAGAGATGAAACGTCTACTTGTCTCAACTATATTGTAGGTGCGTTCTATGGCATAATAAACCGCCCAAAACTAAAGAGCATTCAGCTGACAATCACCAAAGAAAACGGCCAAAAGGAGGACGTTGAACGCACCATCAAATACTTTATTGCAGATGGAATTGTATTGAGGTTTAATCGCGTGGGGTTTGTAACAAAATACTACGGTAAATCTGGCGGACTTGGTACATTTGAAGACAGGTTGAAGCCAATGTTGGAGGCGTCTAATAAAATAAAGGCTGCATATCCCGAGTACGGCAATATTTCCACAAAGAAGACGGGTATGACGGAATTCAAATTGAAGAAAATCCCGGCGACGACCCATGTGGACGTCAATAGTAAGGGTAAAACGAGATCTGCCCCCAAACAAGGCCGCAATAAGACTCGAAAGAGGAAGTAATGCGTATTATTTTTTATTTAATGTACACTTTTTTGTTGAAACGCCAATTATTGATAAAATTCAAAGCTAAAAATAAAATATTAAAATATTAAAATACTTTAATATTCTAATGTGTTGGAATGAAGATATATCTTTGAATACTTTTTTGTTTAGTAGCCTTGTATTATTACTTATTTTGTACAATAATACTTCCACACAATATAAAATTACAGATTTTAATACTACATGGCATTATATTTTTTATACTTCATTTATTTCTATGCAATTAATAGAATTTTTTATTTGGCGTAATGTTGATAATAAATTTTATAATCATATTTTTTCTACAATGGCTGCAATGTTACTATTTATTCAGCCATTAATTAGTCTTATGCTGTTACCAAATATATCATTAAGAAATAACTTACTATTTGCATATTCAGTATTATTTATTCCATATTTTACATATAAATATGTTAGCAATAATATGAAGTCTCAAATAAGTAATAAAGGTCATTTAATGTGGTTATTTTTTGATACAAATATGCTATTATTCTTTACATGGTTATTTTTCTTTTTGTTTAGTTTTTTTTATACGCGGTCTATTCGCACCGTGATATTTGGTAGTGTTTTATTTGCGGTTTCTTATTATAATTATTATAACGATAAAACAATTGGTTCAATGTGGTGTTGGATTGTAAATTCAATTATGATTTATTATGCGGTTTATTTATTATTTTATTTGCCGTTTTGTGAGAAGAACGAATTATGTTAGGAGCGTCTCGTTTGTCGGCGTTTCAGCGAAGCATAGTAAATGAAAAAAGTAAAATTGACAATGACGAAGATATTTATAAAGATATTTATAAATATTTTGAACGTAGCTATATTTGTTAGGCTATTGCCTTTTGTTCTCCCTCAAAAGGTAACTTATATATTTTTAGTATTATCATAAATAATAATAAAAATAAAAAAATTGAAATACTTTTTAAACCCAAAGCGACATGTATCAATATATTAAGTTATAAAAGTTTCAACCTATCAATATCAAGATGTCAGTCGTTATCCGTATCAGAAAGAATTTGCTCGGCGAGCATTCTCCGGAAACAATCAAAAAAGAACTATGCGACCTCCTCCAGGACTCATACTTCAACAAAATCAACTCTCGCCCCGTTTATCAGCGTCATATTCGCTGGGCTCATGCTGCAATGAACGACTTTATTGCAACCGTTATGAATAATGGTCTTGTGCTTGGGCTCATCATGTATCAGTTGGCTGCCGATGAAAAGAATGGCAAAAATGAGGGGAAATCGTTGGAAATGGTCGATGGACAACACCGACTCTTCACTCTCAAGGCATTTATGGATGCCTCCATTCAGATGGTGCCTCACATCAAAAAGCCTTTCATTGTTCACTGGAATTATGAAACATTGTTGGAAGACGGAACCTCTGAGTATTCGCATGTGTTTTATAAGAAAACAGACGACGTCGAGAGTTGGTGCAGAGAGAACAAGATTACTCCTCACTACTTAACCGAAGAGGAAAGGGAGCATTTTGACCATTTCGGTATCAATCTTACGCTTATGAAGGGCAAACTGTCTCTTGAGCAGAGAAGGGAAATCTTTATGTCACTCCAAAAGGGCATCCCTGTAAGAAATTCCGACTTCCTGAAGAACAAGACCGACTGCGAATTGGTTGCGTTTGTGAGTGAGAATAACTACGAAGGCATGATGACCGACACATTCTTTGAGCACTGCCACAAGAAGGCTGCTAACTACTGGGTTCACTGGATATGCCGCTGCTTCCTTCTTTACAAGCACTTCAACGCAAAATTCCATTCCGACAAGTACAATGATGCGCCTGCCTCTGAAATATTCCTTATTGAGGATAAACAAATTACAAAGGATATCAAAAACAACAGCCCTGAGTTAAACCCCAAGGACGGCGAGCTTATTCACGCATTCGACAACGTTTTTAGAGACTTCATCGAGTTTCTCCAGAGATTGGATGCGGGCCAGAAACTCAACCCCACGCAGATGTTTGCCCTGTTCTACTCATTTTGCGACGAATCCAAAAATTTCGACATTATTTTGACTCATGTCCCCAACATCTCGAAGGAGGGCAACAAGAAGGATAAAAAAACTATGTGGGAGTCTAAGGCCGAGAAGGCACCTCGTCGCGAGTATTTCAACTACTGCCTTAACCAGTTTGACTCAGTTACCGAGCGGGCCCTTCCGTTAGATGAACGACAAATCTCTAAGGCTCTCAAAAAGCTTGTCTGGGCTAAGTGTGTTGATGACCAGTGTGCGATTTGCGAAGATCCTATTACAAAGAAGGAATTCGAAGCCGGTCATATTACTGCCAGAACACTTGGAGGCCAGATAGATATCGACAATCTAATCCCTATTTGCTTCGACTGCAACCGCACCATGGGAACCAGAAACGCGTGGGAGTACAAGAAGGATATGTATCCTGAGCACGAATTCGCCGGTCAAGAAATTTAAATATAAAAACTTATTGCGTAATTTAATTAATTAAAAATTTTAAAAGATGTCATCCATTAAGGATGAAACCTTTTTTATTCCGAGAAAATATCTGCATTAAATAACAAATAATTATTTGGCCTTTGCACCTAAATTTTTCATCGTTTTATTGTGCTTGTTAAACATACGTTTTGTTTTATTCTTTGTACGCAACCAAACGTTATTTCGCAAATAACAAACGATAGATAAACGGGTAGTTTCATCGGTTTTTTTATTCATTGGCAAATTACCGTGCGGTTGGTGCACATCCATAAACAAGATATCCCCGCTACGAACATTCACGCCAATTCCGTATTGAGGAAAACACGTTTCGGCGCCAGTGTATTTTCCGTGTTCAATGACTGCTAAATTCCCAAACCCTTCTGCATCGTCCCCCTTGTCGCAGTGTATTGTAGTCTGGAAGTTTATATTAGTAGTAATCGTAGTAAATGATGTTCCTGGTATTTTAAAATAAGTCTGGTTCGCCTTCTTTCGTTGGATCTTATAATGCGCAGGCGTTAATTTTTTATACAACCGGTCTATTTCCTGTATGAGGGGGATCGTTTTCTTATATTTATCGGGATAGTCTCGGTTGAATCTGCATTCTCTTACATCTACAATGGGTTTAATGCCGGCGTTGCGAAAGATTACTTTCTGAGAGGGCGACCATCTATCAAAGTAACCAAATATGTTAGACATTATTTTTGGGTTGTCGCGTACATTACGCTTCTCGCTACCGGTTGCGTTCCCACGATTACTTGAAATATTCTTTGCGAAATCTACTACATTGTCGTAAAACATTTCGGTTTTCTTTTGCGGCAGCGCCCCTTTTCTAAAACGTAATAGCAATTTCCCGTCTTCTGTATAAACGTCCGCATCATCCTCAATTACATCTTTTATATCCGACTTCTCTACATATGTATTCATCCGTCTTGCCATAACGTCATCATCAAAATTTTTACTAACGTGGTAAACCGGTATTCCACCAACGGTTTCTTTCTTAATAATCATTGTTATATAATGGTGATATAAAAATGCCGGCACAATATGCACTTTTGAAACTCAAGTTCTCGCAAAAGTGCCGACACTCGTAGTTATCTTATATCATATTTAATCCGGTCATTTCGTCATTGTCTATATTAATTGATATTGACAGGGTCTTTAGCTTATCCAATACGCTCTTTATAGTAACAACATCCACTTTTTCTTTTAAATTGTCAACAACTTCGCTCTCCATTGGCTCGCGATTGTTCAGACTTTTGAATAGCCCAATGAAATCAGTAACGATCTTATTGTTGTCGTCCCGCGTCTTGTTCAGTTTGGTCTGCTTCAAAACTTGATTCTTAAGGTTTTCGTTTGCGACCCTTGACCGATTCTCCTCATTAAACCACGGGTTTCGGTGCTCGTTTGTAGGTATTAAAATGTCACAAATTTCGGGCTTTACAATCTTTGCAAATGACTCGTGCTTAATAAAGTTGGACTTAAATTCTCCGACGATCGTTTCGGGGATTGTGGGGCTGGTCTCCATCAATCTATCAAATTCCTCCTTGCTCATCTTTATCATCTGTCGCACATCTATTCTCTCAAATGGGTGTTTCGCGAGCTCAATTTTAATATTGCGATAGAATTTGTCCCATGCAATACCACTAACACGATGTGCCTCGTTTAGCTGCGTTATTTTAAGGAATTGCTGTATAGTGGTAATAATACCCGCTGCAATACTAAATGTGCCAACAATCATCGCAAAATAGTTTTGGTATGCGACGGGAACTCGTTCTTGGGCGAAGTTGGCTGTACCAGTTATAGTGGAAATTATAATTACGGGAATTGTATACCACGCGTTTAATCTAGCGTATAGCGCGTTTGATTTTGAATGTAGCCATCTATAACACATTGCCTTGTCTGCCCATTCAATCAAAATGCCCTCATGTTCTGGCGTCCATTGAACGGCATTTGTAGTAGGTGCTGCGTCAATCGGCAAATCAACCTGATCAGTTAAATTAGTGTCCATTTATATTACAGCAGTATAATATTATTAAAACAACGAATAAAAAATAATATTAAATAATATTATCAGTAACGAATGGATAACAAGCTTGTTCTGCTGAAGAGTGAGTTTAATAACATTATTACTATTCGAAATACGGTTAAAAGCGTATTTGATGTTCTGCAGGTGAGAATTAATAGACTAAAGGTGTTTTACTCGGATCTGATAAAAAATAGCAAGGCGCAAATGTTTGTATTTGGCCTGGATTCGTTTAATTTCCAGGGCAAGTTAATTGATATTGAGTACGATGATATGAAACGTCTCTTTATAGCGATAAACAATAGAATGTATTGTGAGTATTTTAAATTGAACAAGATAATCATTGAATACATCTTAAAAAGCGTTGAGGATAAAAAGGTTATTGATATAGTGAAGGTAGACAATTATCCTATTTATAAAGATCTTGAGCCATTCAAGGATTACGAGTTTGGAATAACGCATGATATTCATCAGAATATTTTAAATTTGTTAGGCATCTTGCTGTCGGTATTGAACACAAAGGAGACTGAGTTGTCCGCGCATCGGGCAAAGCAAAACATCGGATTGAACATTAACAACTTTACTACAACATTTGCCTTTAATAATACTGTTTTGAGAGAGAAAATTCTGATGTTTATGTCCTACATTGAATTTTTTCACTCACTGCACACAAAATACCTCAAACGGTTCAGCAATAAAATACAGCTTATGCATACGCATATTGATACTGATATTAAATTTGACGAATCTACGGAAATTAACAAGGACACCAAGAAGGAATTATTAGAGGAGTTAAACACTGGTAAGATTGATAAGGCATTACTACATGATTTGAGAAAGTCCATATCGGTAAATCCCGTGCACCCGGCCGAAGAACACAGCGAGAGCGAGTCCAGTGAAGAAGACCTGTCGGTGGAATCCCCTGTGGGGCAGCTGGAGCATTTTTCGCATAGGAGCGACACGGCATTTGACAAGCTTTTTAGACCCGTGGCCGAAGATCATGGAATTCATTTAAGAAATAATGCGGTGCCCAAATTAAATACGACCACTCAGGTAGTCTCGTTTATGCACGCTCAACGACCAAACACACCTGCTGAAAATATAGAAATAACGAAGACAGAAATAAAAACGACGGAAATAACGACGACGGAAATAACGACCATGTTTTCAAATATTGATGCGTTCTGTGATAATATTATTGGGGGCGACTCTCCGCACATACATGAGCACTTTGAAACTATTGTTGAACGCGAACCTGTGTGTGATGCGCAAGAAATTGCGGTTGAAGAGTCGCAACCCATAATGGAAGAGCCGCAACCAATCGTGGAGGAAGTGCAACCCATAATGAAAGAAGTGCAAAAAGCCGATGAGCCGCAAGAGGTTGTAGAACCCGCCACAGAGGTTACACTCGCGTCACCAGAAGTAGAAGAGGAGGGGAAATCTCTACCTGATGAGGAGGAAAAGTCGCTACCTGATGAGGAGGAAAAATCTCTACCCGAAGAAGAGGTAAAAACGCCTCAGGAAGATGACTCAAAGACAAAGAAGAAGAAGCCCCGAAAGAAGAAGGCTTAAATAATGGCCCTGCACATAGGGCATCGCCTTTAAGTTCGTTTCTTATATATTAAAAAATTGACATAAAGAAATAACTATATATTATGTATTATTAAACAAGATGGAAAGGCGCTTAAACAAAAAGGTGGAAGGGTATATTACGTCCTTCAAGGACTGTATTCGCGAAAAGGCGACGCAGATGGGCATGACAAAAAACGAACAGGTAAACCAGTTGCTGCAGTTTATTTATGACTATGATAGGCTCTCATTTAACAAGGAGGACTTTCAAAAGCGGAAACGCGTGAAAAATTTCGTCCCGATGTATGATAGATGCTGCGCAAAGCGTGCGAGCGAAGAACAGTGTACCAGGCGCAAGAAGGACGGGTGCGAATTTTGCGGCACGCATCTTAAGGGAACTCCACATGGCGTGATTGATATGCAGAATGAAAATAAAAATACTACGCAGAAGGTTGAGGTATATGCTCAGGACATTCAGGGCATTGTTTATTATATTGATAAAAATAGTAACGTTTATCAGGCAGAAGACATTATTAGCAATAAAATTAACCCCAAGATCATTGCAAGATATGTGAAGAGCGGAGAAACTTACAGCATCCCAGAATTTAATATTTAGGGGTATGAGTTGGAGCGTGTATACAAATTTTATTTTTGTTTGGAAACCAAAATAAAATTATATTTTTTATCTATGGACGAGGATAGCAAATTGATATTGAAGTTATCGGGGTTTGAAATAGACGAACTGCACGATATTGATGGCCTGATTACGCCGCGCGATACGCTACTATCCGACATGAAATACGATGAAATTAAAAAGCTTATTCCCAACCTAAAGCGGCATTATAGCTCGTCGCTTATGACAAGCCTTCAGAAGAATGCAGACAAGACTCAGCGGTGGCCACTGCTAAATTTGATTAGACAGATTCTCCATGTATATCATTATAAAATGGAGCCGATTAGAAAGGCAGATGGGTATACGTTAGAGGGTGTCAAAAAGTATAAACGTTATTTTCAAATACACAAGCGCTCTTCTACTGCAGGTGAAGAAAATATTAAAAAAATTGATTTAACTTGCACCTCAGAAGATGAGACTATATTACAACAAAATGATGACTGAAAATGTGCTTAATTCGGATATGCGGGCCAGCTTGATGACTATCTCGGATGATAGTTCGCATCGTGAAAGCGGTTCTACTGCAATGGTTGATCTTGAAAAACAGGAACTGAAGAGTATATTAAAAAAACCGTATAAGGAGCACCCATATGCCGTACATATTATTAAATATATGATATCATTTGTGACATTCTTACTGTGCTTTCCAATTGTTATTTGCGATCTGTATTATGGTTATTCGAAGGACAGTTGCGTTGAAGAATATCCAGCCAAATTGAATATTAATATGAAAATATATTTGGTCGTGGGTGCATTTACAAATATTCTCATAATGGGGCTTGTTATATGCAGTATCTCGTGTCTTTCGCGTAAAAATACCAAGTCAATGCAGCTATATATGGTGACTGTCCCCAAGTTAATCGTTACATATGGCAGCTTATTCTTGTTGGCGTGGAACATAATCGGGTCTGTTATATTTTGGGGAATGTTATACAATAAAAATTTATGCAGTAGTAATATTTCAACTTATTTGTTTGTTACATTGGTAGTAAAACTGGTTTGCAACCTAACGGTCCTGTCCTCTCGGAAATAGGACCCCACATGTGGGCCTCGCAAACAGGGTGCCGTAGGGGTCGGCCCTTTTTTTCTCGGGGTTTGCCTTTTCTCCGGGAGGGTTTGGCTCCACCTTTCCCAAAGGTGGAAAAAGTATAAATATTAAGTGAAGTAAAAAAGGTGCAATGAAAAAAAAAATTGAGTGAGGTGAAAGAAGGAAAAAAAAGAGTAAAAGTAAAAGAAAAATGTCATTAAATATGAATTGGAGTAGGGTGG
>Ga0209230_10000077_pt1 | contig 35823 bp, 25 predicted proteins | sample LakOntMetagenome_FD_187467 | JGI IMG/M metagenome (GOLD analysis project Ga0209230, IMG submission 187467) | Freshwater and sediment microbial communities from Lake Ontario - Sta 18 epilimnion Metagenome (SPAdes) (version 2) | ecosystem: Environmental > Aquatic > Freshwater > Lentic | place... | reverse complement strand
GACCGGCGATCGCAGCAGATGCAGTAACGAACTTTATGTGGCGATGTCCCGAGCGAAAGAACACCTAGTGCTCGTGCAAGGAGACCGGGAAGTTCCCTTTCATTTCTTGAACATAGACAGACTCTCTCAAGTATGTGATGTAAGGGGACGTCTGAGACCTCCGCATAATGCTCATACTGGCTTCAGTGAAAACAAGGTAAAGGATATAACAGTCACGGACATGACGAAACATATTCCAGCCCATGTTATCGAACACGCCTTATCCTTCTTAGAAGTTGTGAAGTCGCCTTGCATCGATCAAACAATCAACGTGCCGATTAAAATCAAACAGGGGTCAACTTTCGAAAGCGTCAGCGAGATTAGTGGAATCGCCATCACCAGCCATTTTGAGTATACACAGACGGAACGTATGACGATTGACAGTTACCTTTCGGCGGAAAATAAACCCCAGTTTAGCTTCGTATACGATAGCAGTGATGAAACTATGCAAAATTCAAAAGAAAAGATTTCGGGTGTTCCGGATGAGGTAAAAAACAAGAAACACGACGTTGTTTGGAATCTACTCGACAAGGCAACTCGCTATTGCTCGTTTGCATCGGGATATACGTTCAAAACACAACAAATCAAAAGATATGACTGGATGACCATCGAGCAATTAGAAGCATGTACAAAGCGATTGGATAGTTTGTTGAACGGTCACGTCTGCCTATTTGAAGAAGCTTGCTTCAAGAATGTAATGAATTTCACAATCGTAGGACGTATTGATTGTGTGTCGCTAAGTAACAACACAATCTATGAGTTCAAGTGTGTAAAGGAACTAAAAGATGAGCATTTGTTACAACTTGCTATATATGCCTTCCTTTATCTACGCTTGCCAAAGATGGATCCAGATAGACCCTCGCTTTACGATAGCTCACTTTACGAGCAGATTTCCGTATCCGGTCCCCGCCGCTATATTCTATTCAATATTCTTTCCAATGAACAAATAGAGGTTAAGGCAGATGAGTCTGATCTTACCAATATGATCGAGTATCTGATCGACGAGCGCACGAACAAGTCCCAATCAGAGTTGGACAGCTCGTTTTTGGAAAAATGCAAAACAATCAGAGATCGTGTGAAATATTAGTTCAGGGATATGGATGTCATGAAGAAAGTTGTTGGGTTGGTATATTCAAATTGGTAAAAAATTGGTATAAGAATGGGTATATCTAGGTAAAAATTGATTGGTCCTTAAAAATCATCGTGATCACCACCATCCCATACAAAAAATGGAATTACTTGAGCAAATACTACAAGATCTTGCAAGTTTATATGAGAACAAAGGCACTACAAATAGTGACTTTGTATGTAGACGGCACGTGCTAAAGTTACGAAGATCTGCGAACATGTGCATTGAAGGTGTTCTGATAAGTTTGAAGGAATCAAACCGCCTTCTCATTATTCCAGAGGGCGAGTTTACATGCGGATGTTGTAGAAGAAAGTCAGAGAACAACGAGTATAACCGAGGCTATAATCATCTCCCAACTGGGCGACTGCTGTGCGACGACTGCGTCACAGAAATAATGGATTCTGACTTCGACGATGATGTGTGCTTCGATGATGTATGCAAAGAATTGTGGACGACCATTGCCTATGATCCCGTAATAATGGCTTCTTGGACCATCGAAGATACCAGAGAAGACGTTGCTATCTTCAGACAGGATTGGAACGAGATATACCGAGATATAGGATCCGAACTGGACAATGAGTACGTATTCTGCGACGGTAAGAACATGAATGACTTACTACGCCTGCACTATGGGCGTCGACTTGTTCGGAACTTGCGAAAACGAATCAAACAAAAATGGGCGTGGTCTACCTATATGGTTCTTCGCGACATCGTTGGGAAGGATGCTGCTTATTGTTGGACAAGACGCATTCTATAGCCTCCACAATATGTTGCAACTTTACGTCATAATTTATTATTTTGTAGACAAGTAAGATCATCCTTTGCTTGCTTTTGGTGTCGGTATACAAGTGGTTGACTGTTTTGTGATAGGATCAATGATTTTCGTAGCCACATTTGAAACATATTCATTCATAGAGTGTTCGTAAGCATTGCAGATGTCTCTTATTTCCTCCATTTTTGTGTTGGTCTTACTTTCGGCTACCGGCATCCCCTCCAAGCTACATATTGTCTGTACTAAATCTCCATTGCACTCCTTGAATGCATGAACCACTTGTTCGGCTGATATGCCTACTTCCACTTGTTTCAGTATGATGTTCACTTCCTCTTGAGTCGGGCGGGTGTCTGTCATTTGGCTTGCTTGGTTACAACAGTCACTAGTTTATTTTTATAATCGCTACTACGCACGAAGATGACTAAATTGGCTATCATAGGACCGGGTGTTATGCCCATTCCGCCAAAAGGATGGGGAGCGGTGGAGAGCTTGATATTTATTGTCGGTCGCGCTCCTCCTTAGCCAACAAATGAAAAACAAATGAATTGAAAAATGAATACGCAATTCACAACGGGCACGCACACTTCATCTACTTCCTAATCGTCACCCCAAGCGCTCGCGACAGCTTTCCCAAGATGTTGCCATTGGGTATGGCTGTCCCATTTTCGTATGTTTGTACGGTGGTTACCGATTCAAAAATAGCGGCAGCGAGCTGGACCTGTGTCATACCCTTTGCAATCCTTGCCTTGACAACTGCCTGAGAGGATTCTTTTGAGATGCGATTATGCTTCAGCGCATCCGTCTCATTATCTAGCTTATAGTTTCCCGAATGACTAGATCCACTGTTCTGTTTGTTTTTACCTCCCTGTTCTCGCTTGTGTGTGTCCAGCTGGGCTCCACTGCGGGCGGCGGCTTTTAGTGCTGCCTCTCCAGTCAGAGGTTTGTTGTTAAACCCAGTTTTAGTGAAGACTACTGGCTTCCAGTCTTGATCAAAGTAAGACATATTCTTACATAGAAAAGATACAATAATCTTTATATGGTTGCGATGGCATAAGCTATTTCTTCGTACGGATGCTCGTTCTTATAGTCGGACGACACCAACACATCGCTAATGCTCTTGGGTGTGTCCGATGCGTACAACGCCACCATGGGTTGCTTTGTCGACGGGTGAATATAAACAAAGGGGTCAATGTCCGGGTTCGATCTTGCCAAGGGATAGAATTGACGCTCCTTCCATTGAATGTAACCCGCAAACTCCAAGTATGCTTGTATGTCTTCCGGGTACAGTCGTTGATACAGGTGAACTTTTTCGTGAATCAATGTACTTATTAGTTCTTTATGTGAGTAGGAAATCACTTTGACAGGGACGAAGATAACATTCGACCTCGTATGAGGCAATCCATTCTCATAAGCATCCCCTACCTTTGCAAAGCACCAATGAATGTTCTGTGTTTTTGAACCGACAACACCCAATCCATAAAACTGGGATAGCATCTCGTCCGCTTTCGTAGCGGCGTTTCGTAGGGTTGTTTTTTCCTTGTCTGAGAAAGTCAGACCTGTCGTTGCGACAACTTGAAGATATTCTGTGGTTGTACTTACACCTCTTGCTGACAAATCTTGAGCGGTTAAGCGAGTGACGTACTTGTCCTCGTCCTTTACAAGATAATCATTTGTTTCCTTCGCCGTAAAAAAACTTACAGCTTCTCCGGCTGCAAACGGCTCAGCTTCTTTGGCGGTGCTAGTAGGTTTCGTAAGCTTAACAAGTGGTTGTAAGCCAAACAAGACAGCTACAACAAGTATTCCTACTAGTACGATAATTGACAACACCATGTATAGATTCATTGTTTTTACTCTACACAGTTAACATTTAATTTTTCGACGCCTTTCGGATACAAAATGACTTAAAGCTTATCATGGCTTGGCTTATCATTGAACCACACTAAAAACAAATCATGCAGCAGTCTAGTGAAGATAGTCCCTACGTTCTTGAAATCAAAACAGTCCAGGCGCCTGTTTTCAAACAGCTCGTCGATGCCCTTAAAGAGATCCTGATCGACGTCAACCTAGAGTTTGACGAGACCGGTATGCGAATTGTCGCCCTTGACAACACGCACATTGTTCTAGTGCATCTGAAGCTGGATGCTTCCAAGTTTGAAAAGTACTTCTGTGAGAAGAAACTGTACGTCGGGATCAACATGTTGAAGCTCCATATGCTCATCAAGACCATTAGCAACAATGATATACTGACTCTGTTTGTGGATAGAGAAGACCCCAATCGTTTGGGGATCACGATTGAAAACGACCAAAAGAACGTGAAGACGACCTACAAGCTGAGCATGCTGGATATCAACGTGGTGAACATCAATATCCCAGCCCAAGACTTCCAGACCATCATCACTATGCCTTCCGTTCAGTTTCAAAAGATTGTGCGTGATATGCACAATCTGGGCGACTTTATGGAGATTCGAAATGTGGGCAACCAGTTGTGTTTTAGTTGCAAGGGTGAGTATGCTACACAGGAGACCATCCTGGGGACGGACAACAACCCTGGGCTAAACATTGTAAAGAGCAACACCAAGAGTCACGATATCATTCAGGGGGTCTTTACGTTGAAGTACTTGGCAATGTTTACAAAGTGCACAAATCTATCAAATACGTGTGATATCCACTTGCGTAGTGATTTTCCCCTCGTCTTGCGCTATGCAGTGGCTGGTTTGGGTAGTTGCAGTCTAGCACTGGCACAGCAGGACGTCTAGAAAGAGAGCCGCGTATTCTAAGTCGGTGATATCGCGACGAGAGTGAGGTACAATTTTTTTACCACTGCTGTTAAGCCACACCTTGATTGAGCGGCGATCATACCAGACCTTGTCGAACATGATCGCGTTCTCTCTAAGAATGGATTGCATCGTAATAGGATCTTTCACCAGCGCACCGTCCTCATAGCGAACCATCAATGCATTGAAGGCATTATGTACAACATGAATATCAGCTGTCTGAATATCACGTACTGTTTCAAATGACCTTGTATGGAAGGGAATAAGACGGGCGGATCGACAAGTGGTTTCCATCTCATCCACTTGGACTCTAGCAACTGCAATCGTAGACTGAAGGGTGATACTCCCATAGAATGAACCTCGTAAGATCGCATCAAACTCTAACACCGAAACGGGAGGATCTGCTATGATATGATGTTGGATATCAGCTAACTGGATATCGCCAAACTTTTTGCCAATCCAATGGCACTCGATCACTGTAAAGAGCGCATCCTGTAGGTAGATACTTCGTTCAACGGACACCGGTCTAATGTTGTAAAACTCTGCAATGGTAGCACATACAGCTTCAAACTGAGCTCTTTTATACAAAAAAAGTACGTTGAAGTCTAAATCAAAGTCAATGTTTGGAATGTTAAATAATTCTTTTATTAAGGGTGTCTGCCTTCCTTCCTCAATGCGAAGACTTATAGACACGGCGTCTTCCCATACAAGTTTCATTCTTTTATTTACTTCAAGACGCTTTAAAGTCTCCATTGTATTGGTCGAAAAAGATAGAGAAAGATATAAATAAATATAAAGCTTTATATTGTTAACGCAACAAATTTGCTTCTTATTTAGTCTTCCTACGATTTTTTACCAACACCTCCCTCTATATCTCAGCACAAACATACAGATGTCCAATAAACAAAGTAGGCTGCATAACATTATGAGCATTCCCATTTCCGGTTGAATCAGTTGTGAATGTGTGATTATGGTTCCCCGCATCATCAATGCTAACACCGGTTGTTGCGCTGTTGATATTGCTCCATGTCTTTGTACCTGCCGAATCAGCAGCAAAACCTGGTGGATTTGCACCAGAACTGTTGTAGTCATCGTTGATAGTGGTCTGTGTATGCGCGTGTCCAGGATCTGTCACACCGTGGGAATGGTTTCCATCGGTAGTCGTTGTACCTGTATGATTATGCGATGGCATTTCCGTATAACTTAGTGTATGTCTTTCCTCACCAATGGATGCACCCATCGCCCGCGACGATAGTCCAAAACCTTGTCCTACCGCCCCAGCGACACGACTGCGACCGTCTGGGATATTGAAGGTGGTAGTGCCATTGCCTGCTCCGAACGACGTACCGATTGTAATGAACAAAGCGGGGTAAGCATCACGATAAACAGCTCGTCCATTACATAGCAACCATCCATCGAAGTCTTCGTGTCGCGCCGACCACTTGAAATCTCCTACGGCTATAACCGATGAAGACGTTGCCTTCAGTGTAATAGCTGCACCTCCAACATACGCTTTGTTGCGAGGTAGACGTAATCCAGTATAACGTGATTGGACAAACAGTGAATGGTTCATACTTGCATTTCCTTGCACTATCATAATAGTATATTCTGTATTGGCATCAAACTCGACCGAAAATGGTCGTTCCTGTCCTGAAAAGGGTTCAGGAAGGTATGAAGATTCGACAGTTTCATCTTGCTCGTTTTGTATATAGATGGTAATCGGGGAAGTGGATGAGCTAATAAGCGACAGTTCGTACGTGCCAGAGGTTACCATAAAAACTTTTGTAGCACATATCAACACATAATTTAGTGTAGGGATAGGGATCATGTAATTGGCGATCCCGTTGTTAATGGGATGGTTCACTTCATTTCGCTTTGTTCTGGTGAATACGACAGTGTCAATAAGCAAGTTTTCAGCCTCCGTAAAAGTGCTGGGCATGGTCGCACGATGAAGGACATGCCACGTCTCAATATTATTACCACTTGCCATGTATCAATCGCAGTAGTCTCTACAGGAAAGCAAAGAATATATCTTGTGCGCCTAGGCTTGCTAATTAATTCTAGTACATTTATAGAGATACGTCGTGTCAGCGAATATGAGTGCAAACACCATTCCTTCTAATAGTCTTGTGCGAACCATCTTTGTTTCTACGAAACATCGCGACATAGCCAAGTACCCATCTGCTTCAGATTTCTCTCTGGACTTACCTACAACGCTAACGCAAGTCCACGGCGTTACTATCCGCAACATGAAGTACGTACCAGAAGCCCTGATCAACAACAACAATTCAAGGTTCACGTTTTCTGCTAACAGCAATGCATATTCTGGAACAATCCAGATTGATCACGGGGATTACAATCAGAGCATCACCGATTTGCTTGCTGCTATCAATACAGAACTTAATGCGTACGACGTACACTTTGCGATAAATCCAATTGACAATCTGGTGCGATTCACATTTGCTGGTCCCTTTATAACCGATTACTTTGCAATTCCTCCGTGCAAGCTAATGAAGCTTTTGGGCTTCCCCAATGGAATTTGCTTGTACCAGTCGAATTCCGAGCCATCTTGTTTTCCAAGCGGGATGGCGCTATATGAAATGGTTGCATGTGCCACATCGAAGTATAGGATAATAAATGATACTGACCTTATCTTCCGGATAACCGACATTGAAGCCATATTATCCGTGGATCGTGTGTGCGACCGCGCGACCGCTATCTTGCTGTCGTCTCGGTCTCCCAACTACATCGTAAAGCAAGTACATCATATCTATACCCCTTTGCTTCAAGTTCAGCATCGTATCCAACGATTTAATATTAAACTATACAACTCAGATGGTGATCTCTATGATCTCAACGACACAGATGCAAGCTTTACACTAGAGTTCTATTGTCAGCCAGCCAAAAACCAATAAAGAAGGCATATTTATTAGCTGGTTCCCGAATATGAAACTATGTGCTTTGGAGAGTTGACCAGTTGTATTGTCTACGTTCACTTTGCACAAGTAGAGTTTGTTGGAAATGTACTTTTTTTACACTAGTATTACTTCTCTCCCTCGATGTAGATGAAGTTTTTATACTTCTTGGTGTTTTTGCGATAAGGCTCTCTGATAGATCTTCATAAGTATCTGTTCTTTTTTCCTTGAAAAATGTATTGCCCATGGGTACCTTACACATATATTAGGTTTTCATTTTACCTGGACACAAGACGAACACGGAAAATGGGGCATAGATGCACTCTTTTACGTTACATTTATTGTTTGTTGTCTGTTACCTTTTTTTCAAAAAATTTCCACTTTCAAAAAAACTTTCTTCAAATTCTTTTTTACATTTTTTTAGCGCGCCCCCCGAATTATTTTTACTCATGAGTAAGTCTACTCGTCAGTCACGTTGCTCACTTAAAAAATAAAATATTGACTGCTTGTATAGTGTCCTGCTCACTTACTCAATGGTTGCTCACTGTTGTTTGTATTGCGATTATAGCTCTGCAAGAAGGTATAATGTAGATAGACATACCATAATGGTACATGAAAAAAATAAAAATGATAAAAAAGATAACAGTATATATAGTATAGATAACAATAAACAGTGTGCAAATGTCATCCCTGGGTGTGCCAATGTCATCCCTGGGTGTGCCAATGTCATCCCTGGGTGTGCCAATGTCATCTCTGGGCGTGCAAATGTCATCCCTGAGTGTGCCAATGTTATCATTGATAACGAAGAAGAAACCGCACCCCAATCTTCGTCACATAAATGTTCAGCTTGCTATAGAATGTTCGTCAATGAACGCAATCTAAAAAAACACGTTGTGTCGTGTAAAAAAATAAACAACCCGAACGAGTGCATGTTCTGTCATAAAATAATTAACAGTCGAAACAACAAGTCCAGACACCAAAGCACTTGTAGCATGCGAAACACACTTGCACTTGTACCAGATAGTACGAATACTACAAATAATAATATAACAAATAATAATAATAATAACAATAATATAACTAATAATAATACAACAAACAACACCGTCAACGTCACCAACATCATTGTACCTATGCCTTTCTCACTCGACGACGACGAGTTCCGATTCAAAGTAGACCATCTCAGCAAGAGCGACTTCAAGCAGATATGGGATCAACCAAATCCAGAGATTGGCTTTCGTCGCTTCTTTACAGCTTTGTGGGAAAAACCCGAGAATCGCGTGGTAAAGAAAACGACGCACAAAGACAAGTACAACCATGTACATATAGGAAACAACAAATGGAGTCTAGAGCAGGATAAAATGGTCTTCCCGAAAATAACCCAAGAGCTATCAAGTGCTGCATTAGAAAACGTAAATGAACATACAAAAATGAAGATGGAAAACGTATCGGTCCATCAAATACTAAAGTACCTCGACAAGGTAAATACAGAGGAGGAACCCGAAGTGTCCGATGCAGTCTGTCACGTAAAGTCGTTGGTAATCAACCTGACGAGGCAAATACTTGAACAAGAACAAGAACAAACGAACGCCGCCATGATTGATGAAAAAGAATGATGCCGAACATATTTGTCCTAAACATGTTTATGTGATTTGAAGATAGTCTTTGTACAATGAGAGATAGGCAGGTCTAACGATTGGGAGTCAACCGTTGTGTCTCCAAGCCAGATCCGCGCAAGACAATACCCTCGTTTCGGAGCAATAGAGATCCCGCAAACTTTGCTCCATATAGAAGAGTCCTTGCACAGCCTCTCCCCCAAGATGGTCGCACAACAACTGAACCATATGTTTTCTACTTCGTTCGGATACAGTTTAAAAGACAAACAACCTCCGTCGCGATTGTGCTTGTCCTCCCAAAGAGGTTGGATATGTTCTCTCATCAAGAAAAACATACCTTTGTTCCACAGTGCTTGTAAACCCTTGTACATTGCAACAAAATCTTCTACCGTACTGACATCACCTACGCGATGATAGCTTTGAAATGTCCAATTTTCGTCGTCTGGGTTGTGAAAGTACATGGTCCATACATCATTTAAAAAGGTACTGTCAGTAGCCGACGTGTCAGCGGAATTATTCCTATTTTCATTCGTATTGCTTACGATAGGCAAGGCTGCGTCCATATTCTATATTATCAATAGACGATTCTTTATATACTCTAAAAAATGAATGCTTAAAGAAATAACACTTTTATAGTACAATGGACTCGAATGCGTATGTGTTTCAAACTATGTTGACCTGCATTGGCAACAAACGGAAGTTGGTTGGTTATATAAGAGACATCATAAAAGAAGTATGTATTCTTGTTGGCAAAGATAAACTAAATATTGTCGATGGGTTTGCTGGATCATCTGTTGTGTCTCGTCAGTTGAGCTATCATGCTTCCTCTCTACACACAAATGATATGGAGCTCTATGCTTATTTAATGGCTCAGTGTTACTTGATGAACCCTACACCGGAGCAAGAGACACGTGTGCGCCATCACATTGACACAATGAATGAACTTGCCGATAAGGGGCCATATATCGATGGGATTGTGTGCAAGCTATATGCTCCTCTCGTAACACAAAATATACAGATCGGGGAAAGATGCTTCTATACGCGTGAGAATGCATTGATTATTGATACCCTAAGGAAGTATATTGCCGACTCGGTAGAAGAAGAGCTCACTCCATACTGTCTGGTGCCTCTTCTCAACAAAGCCAGCATCAACACCAACACAGCAGGTGTCTTTAAAGGATTCTATAAGAAGGGGGAGATTGGTTGGTTCGGTGGAAATGGAAGTGTCGCCCTATCTCGGATAATGAAACCCATTCGACTTGACGTGCCCATCTGGAACAAACTGACACCTTTTCAATCCCACTGTTACAACAAAGACATCAATGTTCTCGTATCAGAACTTCCGAGCGACGTGGATGTGATGTATCTGGACCCTCCTTACAATCAACACCCCTATGGTAGCAACTACTTCATGCTCAACATCATTGCAACAAATGTTGAACCGCTCGAAATATCAACCGTCTCTGGTATTCCAACGAATTGGAATAAATCGAACTATAATAAACATGTTAATGCTGTAAACTCTATGAAACACTTGCTCGAAAATGGTGTCGATAAATCTCGATACCTATTGATTTCTTACAACAACGAGGGTATCATTAATATGAAAGATTGGGAAGCTTTGTTTGCTCCCTATAATGTCAAAAAGTATGAGATCAAGTATGACACTTATAAAGGCTGTCGTAACCTGAAAGACCGAACGAACAAAGTAGTTGAGATTATGTATCTTGTCTCAAAGAAGTCTTGATAATTATTTCATCCATTGCTAAATCAATGATCTTATTACAGATTTGAACGATATCACACTTATCCCATCGCGACGCTCCATGTGGCATTTCATCGTACTTGTGTGCTTTTACAAATATGGATGCAATTGATTTGTTACATAGTTTTTTTATACTAATCGATGATATGATTGCTTCTACTTTTGTATCCAGTTCTTCTCGAGTTGTTTCTTTTGTCATATTTATGTAGTGATTCGGAACCCCCATATTCATCATTTCAATTCTTTTTGCGATTGTTTCGGATGAATGAAAGTCACACCCTGAGACAAACATTACGTAGGGGAATATGTCCAGTCCCGAGAAGACCATATCAGCTCCTCGAATATTTTTTGCACCACGTTCAATTGCATTACCAGTTGTCTGTCGCTTTTTGTTTTGGGCAAATAGGATATCATTTGTTCCTTGCACCTTATCTTCTCCGATAAATATCGGATAGCTCTTGCCCTGAACATTGGCGATAATGATCCCTCCATCGGGCTTCATATAGACCGATTTGTTTATCACGTTCGCAGGTGGTCCACCTACTTTTTCGAAATATTCCTGACACTCATAAAGGGATATTGAACGAACATATTTCATGGTGCCTCCGATCGATGTGACCCTTTGCTCGGCGTGGGCAAGTACGTCAACCATTGCCGATGTCAACGTTGCTTCCGACACCGAACTGTCATCTGTCAGATGTCGACCATCTGTATGCAGTTGTTTGTGACGAATACTGAGACTTTCAGACATGCTTTTGCTGATTGTGTTTTGTTTGGCAAAGGGTTTTGTTTGCCCATTTACCATCATTTTTTCGGTTGTGTGTGTGCTGTTACACTTACACAAACATGTTGCGTTTTAGACCAAGAACTCTGGCGGTACGCTTCTCTGTGATAACAATAAATCCATCTGAATTCAAGTTTGATTTTGATTGCTCGTGCAGGTCCTTCATGATAACTCGCATATGACAATTAACCGTATATTGAAGTTTCGCGAGAGCTAAGTTAGCTACACGCATGGAAAACACGGAACGAATGAATGACTTTGATAGAGTATTGTGTAGTCTTATGCCTCCAAGCATATCTATTGTCTTCAGGAATTCATCGAATACGCAGCCAGTCATGTGTTGTGCGTAATTTTCATACAACGTATCGATAACCTTTTTAAAAAATCGTTTTAGAGTCATATCAATATTGTTACTTTCATCATGTGACGTGTTTTCAGACTTGTTTTCAAGAACCGATTTTATAATATTTTTAATAATATTTTCAATGGCATCTAGTCCTTGGCTGGTTGTGTCTTTCATATCCGTTTTAAGTACTTGTACTAGACCTTGTCCTTGGCTTTTTAGTTTATCGTCTAAACAACCCAGATACTTAGCACCGGTTAAAATAAGTTCTGAATTGGGTATAGGTTTTAACAGTTCTTTCATACGCTCCGGAAGAGCATTTACTATTAGAAGCTGTTTTACTACGTTTACGCTAGGATTTACTACTTCTCCGCTTGGTTTTTTTAGGCTGATGAATGATTCCTCAATTCCATCTCTGAGTGCAGTTTCTAATTTAGTTTTGATGATGTCTAAGTATGGATTCTCTCCTCCCATGACCTTCTTTGTTTTGAAATTTGTAGATAAAGCAGCAGTCACATGTTTTACTTGTACAGTTTTAACATGATCTTGTTCTGCTTGTCGCTCTGCAAGATGAACCATAGTTTGCACATCTTTTCGCAAATGTTGTTCCAACATATCAACAACCACATTATCGCCCGCTTGAAAATGATAACGTTTCATCATGGAAGATATGTAATGAGCGACACTCATATTCTAGAAACTGATCAACTACTGTATGTTCCGAAATAAATATACGACGTCAAAAACCATATAAACACTATAACGCTCTGTCCTACAGTATAATACATCTCCCAAAATGACAACTGGGCTAGATCACTTGTTTCGTTTCAAAATTGCGACCATTCACGAGGACGCAGTTATCCCCAAACGCGCCACCCCAGGTAGCGCAGGGATGGACGTTTGTGCATGCGAGGACAATGAAATCCTTTCCGGAGAATGGAAAGCAATATCAACGGGGCTTGTTGTGCAGGTTCCAAACGACTGCTACGTTCGCGTTGCTCCCCGATCAGGTCTTGCGTACAAGCACGGGATCGACACATTTGCAGGCGTCATTGATAGTGACTATACGGACGAATGTAAAGTGATTCTTATGAATCATGGCAAGACCTCCTTCATTATAAAGAAGGGTGATCGGATTGCTCAGTTTATATTCGAGAAGATCCATGACAAAGCCGACTTCTGTCCTGTTTCCATCAATGATATCAAGAAAACAAATAGACATGGTGGGTTCGGTAGCACAGGTGTTTAGGGATAGGTATAGATTATTAATTTTTATTACACACTAGTAGTATACTCAGTTTGTCGAGCAATTGATAGGTGATAGGCTAGTAATTGTAGAGGTATAATGTTGATAATGGGTTGCAAACAATCCACTGAAAGTGGCACATGAATAAGCACTGAATTAGTTTTTGCTACAATCTTTGCCATATCGGAGTCTCCTTCATTGCAAATAACGATGATTCGAGCATCGCGGGCTATAAGCTGATGAACCACACTTAGCATTTTGGTATGAAGAGAGTCCTTTGTGGCAATAACAATGACATGAAAAGTATTATCTACTAAAGCCAAAGGTCCGTGCTTCATCTCCCCCGCCATGATACCCTCTGCGTGCATTGCAATAGTCTTTATCGTTAGAGAGCCCTCTAGAACCGTGGCATAATTGAACCCGCGTCCCAATAACAAAACAGATTTGTCATTTTTCATTTTGTCTGCCAACTGCTTCATTTTGTAGCTGACCTTGAGTGTTTGACGTACCAATGAGGGTAGACTGCACAGTCCGTCTAGGATAAGTTGCCTTCGTTTAGACTTGCATATGCGGTCCGCAGACAACTGCAACGCCACCATGCATAACACAACAAAATTTGATGTGTAGGACTTGGTGCTTACCCCTCTCCCCCTATTTATATTTACATACACCCCACTGTCCGTTTCCCTGGCAATACTTGAATCCACTGTGTTGGTTACACCAACGCATAGTGCGCCCTTACTCTTTGCGTAGCGCAAGGCGTGCAAGGTGTCAATTGTTTCCCCTGACTGACTGAGAAAGATATACGTTTCATTACGACTGATGGGGCACTTACGATCCATAAAGTCCGAAGCGACTTCTACAGCAACGGGAATATCGGTAAGTTCCTCCAGTAGTTGTTTTCCTCCCAGACAGGCGTGGTACGAGGAGCCACATGCGACTAGGATAAGACGTGATGAGCGATATAGAATTTCAAGGTGGTTGTATAGACCACCCAATGTAACATTTAGATTAGAAACCCTTCCCTTCATAGCTTGTAGCAAAAACTCTGGTTGCTCCTCAATCTCATTCAGCCAGTTAACATCGGCATTGTTAGTTAGCATTTGACCACAGAATATTACAACATTTTGTTTTTACATGTTAAAATGTAATGCGTTCCATTGTCTATAATTATACTAAATGCAATATACATAGTAAATGCCTAAATATAAATTTTCTGTCGGGGCGTGTTTTAAAAACGAAGCACATATTCTTGTTGAGTGGGTGGAGCATTATCTAGCCCATGGTGCTGAACATATCTATCTAGTTAACGATGGTAGCACAGATAATTATGAGGACATTTTGAAGCTTTACATTATACAAGGAGTTGTTACTCTTATTGAGAATGACATAAAATGGGATTCTAGCCAAGGCAGTGGCCGGCAAACGGCAATTTGTTCTAGGCATATCGTGCCACATATGCTGCACAGTAAATGGTTTGCCTTCCTGGACTTGGATGAGTTTCTGTATTGTCCATCTGGTCCAGATGATATTACAGTGGCCTTAGATAAATGTGAAGACGTTGCACAAATCCTTGTTGATTGGGTGCATTTTGGTTCTAATGGACATAAAGAGCAGCCACCGTCTGTTGTAGAGGGTTTCACACGACGTGCCTTCTTAACGACATCCACTGATAAATATTACAGCTATAAAGCGATTGTACAATCTACTATGTTCCTTGAGTACGGTATCCATGGATGCAATGTTACCGGAAAGACTATGCGCATGTCATGGAGCAACACGGTAAATAACTTGTCACCTCAGTTTGTCATTAATCACTATTCGATACAGAGCGAGGCTTATTGGATGTCTGTTAAAATGGTGCGGGGCGATATCAATCGTTGGCATAAAACAGAAGCAAGAAATTTGGAGTGGTTTCATGATTTTGATCGCAACGAAGAAGATGATACCACTCTACGAGATGCAAATGAACGACTAGGGGTTACTGCAAAAACAAAATCGGCGAAACTAGAAAATGGAGTTACGGTAGTTGTTACTGCTTGTAATCGTCCAAACCTGCTAGAACGTACAATGAAATCGTTTCTAAAATTCAACACCCATCCGATTGCACGGTTTATTATAATAGAAGATTCTGGTGCACAGGACATCAACGATGGTAGTCGTCAACTCATTGCAGAACACGGCAAAGGAGCCACTTGCGATCTCATATATAACAAGACCAATTTAGGGCAGATTCAGAGCATTGATATTGCATATTCGTATGTAAGAACAAAATGGATTTTTCATCTCGAAGAGGACTGGGAGTTCTATCGTGGTGGATTTATAGAGAAGTCAATGGAGATACTGGAAAAAGACCCGACGGTAGTTACGGTTTGGCTACGAGCCCATAAGAATGGGTTCATTCATGAAAATGGACACCCTGTTGACCAAACACTCGATATGGGCGGATACTACTTTATGCTTCGGAATTATGCTAACCACTGGGATGGCTTCACATTCAATCCTGGGCTCCGCCGCATGACTGACTATAAAAAAGTAGCACCGTTTATGGAATCATGTAAACCTTACCATCACAAGTACACGGCTGGTGAGTGGGATTGTTCTACAGTTTATACACGGTTAGGTATGCGTGGAGCCACTCCAGTAGATGGAGAGGGATACATATATCATATTGGTTGGGGACAACACATTCCAAGGCAATGGGATGGGCAATAAATATATACGACTTAACTTTGATTATTTTTTGTCATCCTTGTGAAGCGGCGTATCTGTGATTTGCACTCCACAGTACTCTACAGGTTTCTTGCTATAGTCTGTATCCTTGTAGATACCGATGTTCACAGCTTCTTCAAGAAGCCATTTGAAGTTGTCCCAATACTCAGATGTATGTCCGGTGGAAGCAGTGCAGATGTGTGCTAGTTCGTGCAGGGCTACAAACATCATAGTGTTTTCATCTTCTAGTTTCTTATTGCCATCACGAGACCGCAAACAGAAAACAACCTGCTCACCCTTGTTGACTGAGTAGCTAGTATACGTTGGGTTGTCAATCCCTTCGCGAATGCGCTCGGGGTCGAATTTTTTAATGAGGCGGTCGGTTCGTTCGTCGTTAGGAAACGACTTCGCTAAGTACTCGATAAACATCTCTGCCCGCTGACGGATGATGGCTAATAGATTCGCAGCATCTTCTTTATCAGGTCTGCTCTGAACTAAATAATCACGTTGATCAACAGAGGATTTGACGTATTCGACGTTCCCTTTACCGTATGTGTCATAAGCAAGGTAAGCAATGGTAATTCCCAATGCTCCTATAATATACCCACTCGCCATTAGTCGAGGTCGCCACTGATTTCAGTAAAGAAAATTTGATGACATTGTTTTGTATTAAGCAGTAATGAACTAACGTATACAACGAAGTGAGAAGCACCGATATGACCGTCTTTCCAAGAACAAATCCGACCACCCCTTTGAACTCGGATGTCGATGACCTCGAGTTTCAAGTTGTAGACTGGTATATGCCTGAAAATGACAAGTCCGTTCGTCAACAAAAAGACTTGTTGCGGAAGTTGGGACAAAACCCATATGCTATGGACGCAAACTCGGATCCGCTCGAGTACGATATCTATATGTATGGTTGCACGGCGCTTGGGCACTCGGTTTGTACCAAGGTGACTGGGTTCTGTCCCTATTTCTTTGTGAAGCTACCGGATAACTGGTATGATGACCAGACCCAAGATAAGCTGAAATCCAATGTAAAGAAACTCAAGACCACCTTAACCAATGGACTGGTGTCATATTACATCAATGGACCTGGTGGTCCCAGTGCCCCGAAGATTGAAAAGAAGCGCTACATCATTCCTAGGAAGCTGCTGCCCCAGTTTGAATACTGCAAGCTCGTTTGGCGCAAGGACTTCTGGGGCTTTACCAATGGTCGCATGTTTCCGTTTCTCAAGATCCGAACCAAGAGCCTGGGTCTCTTCCAATCTCTCCGTCGGTACTTTCAAGACACAGATAGAGCGGCTGCTGGTTTCAAAATCTACGAGGGAAACATTGAGCCTTTCTTGCGTTTCATCCACGAGAGAGATATCGCGCCCTGTGGCTGGGTCAAGCTCAATGCGGGAACCTATGATATTCTAGACGAGGGAGTGTCGCGCTGCACTTACACTGTCAAGACGGACAACACTGACATCCACGCCGTCACTTATAACAAGATTGCACCTCTGCTGATTGCGTCGTTTGATATTGAGTGTACGAGTAGCCACGGTGACTTTCCTGTTGCAAAAAAGGACTACAAGAAACTGGCTCAAGAGATGGTAGCTCTGTCTCGACAAAAGTTCTCCGCAATTACTCCTGAGAACTTTGTTCAATGGGGACTGTCCGCATTTGACAAGAAAAGTAAGAACAATCCGTCTATTCATCTGGTATACCCAAAAGATGGTCACAAGTCTATTAACCTTTCAAAAATATCTACGACGCTAGTGAAGCTGGCAGAGGGGGCTTGTGAACTCATCCGTGAAGCTGCCTCAAAGTTGCCCAACATCCAAGAAGTAGATAGTGATGACGAAGACGCGGCAGGCGCAGATATACCCACAGTGCCTCGTGCGATGAACCGTCAACAAGCCAATCAAGCCGAAGCGCTGCTGTGTACGATGTTGTCTGCCAATTTACCGAGGTTGTCAGGCGACCCTATTATCCAAATCGGCACCACCGTCCACCGATATGGATCCGATGACATCATCTATAAACACATTGTCACGCTAGGGTCATGCGATCCAATTGAAGATGCCGACGTTGAGACAGTAGACACCGAAGCAGAACTCCTACAGACTTGGAAAGATCTGGTTCAGCGCCTTGACCCTGATATTCTCACGGGCTACAACATCTTAGGTTTCGATATGAGCTACGTTTGGAATCGAGCAATCGAGGTGGATCTGATAGATGAGACCACACAGATAGGCGAGTTCAGCATCGGTCTCGGTCGCTTGTGCGAGCGCCAGAACCTGCTTCTTGAGCAGCGCCTATCGTCAGCGGCTCTTGGAGACAACTTCCTCTATTACTTTGACTTGGATGGTCTTGTGAACGTTGACATGTTGAAGGTGATGCAGCGTGATCAGAAGTTGGATAGCTACAAGCTGGATGCAGTTGCCCAGCACTTCTTGGGCGATAACAAGAATGACCTGAAGCCACACGAGATCTTTGAAAAACAAAAGGGGACTTCGGCTGACCGATGTGAGATTGCAAGGTACTGTTTGCAGGATTGTGCTCTCGTAAATCGCCTGCTTCACAAGCTGAAGGTACTTGAGAACAACGTCGGTATGGGCAACGTATGTTCCGTACCTCTCAACTACCTCTTTATGAGAGGGCAGGGGGTCAAGATCTTCAGTCTGGTGTCTAAAGAGTGCAAGAATAGTGGTTATCTAATGCCCATGCTGAAAAGCTTTCTTCCCGACAAAGAAGACGAGGAAGGCTATGAGGGAGCTGTCGTCCTGGACCCCGAGGAGGGCATCTATCTGGATGATCCGATCACTGTGTTAGATTACTCGTCCTTGTATCCGTCATCCATGATTGCGCGAAACTTGTCACACGATTGCTTTGTGATGGATGACCGATATGGAGAAATGAAGGAGCAGGGCATCGAGTACATCACAGTAACGTACGACATTTACGAAGGAGTGGGTGGCAAGAAGCGGGTCGTCGGGCAAAGATCTTCCCGATTCGCGCAGCTTCCAGAGGGCAAAAAAGGCATCATTCCCACGATTCTACAAAAGCTGATCAACCAGCGTAAAAATACTCGTAAAAAGATTGAGTATGAGTCGCTTGTTCTGAGCGATGGTCGTAAGTTGAGCGGTCTGGTCAAGGAAAAGGAGGATGGTTCTCTAATGATACTGGATATTGACAACGGCAACCAAATACACGTGACCCGAAACTTGATCACTCAAAGACAGGAAACATACTCCTCATTTGAGCAAGCTGTTTTGGATGCACTTCAGCTAGCATACAAGATTACTGCAAACTCGCTCTATGGACAAATTGGAGCCAAGACCAGCCCAATCTATCTCAAAGATATTGCGGCATGTACGACGGCGACTGGTCGTGAGATGATCTACATTGCCAAGAATTTCGTGGAGAAGCAATACGGAGCAAAAGTAGTCTATGGAGACAGTGTGTTGCCATCGACCCCTGTTCTTCTTCGCAACCACGAGACTGGGAATATCGAGACACTTTGCATTGAACAAATCATTTCGCGAATAATGTGTTGTACAGAGTGGCACCCGTACCGTGCTTTCAAGTCCGAAAGGGCGATCGATGACGACTATGGCGATAGTGACGATGGTAGCAGCCGTTCTCAAAAGCAGCAGGCGTTTATATCCGACTATGACGCCTGGACTGACAGGGGATGGAGCCCCATTATGCGCGTGGTTCGTCATAAGTGTAAAAAACGCATCTACTCAGTATCTACTCCGCGAGGTAGCGTAGAGGTTACAGAAGACCATAGTTTATTGACTGATACGCGAAAGCTGGTCAAGCCGGGCGACTTGACGTACAACACATCCCTATTGTATTCCTTTCCTATACTAGCAGAGCCCGCATGTCGCGGCGGTCCGCTTCCTCCTAGCGAACAGAGGTTTGGAAGTGCCCTAAACGCCCAGTATGAATATGTCCGTCTAAAAGCTCTTGGATATCGAGTATCGATTACAACAGAAGAAGAGACACTTGAATACGGAAATATTTCGAAGAAGCACTTGATATACACTCTTCGCATACTCAGGTTGAATGAACCATTGCCACCGCACAAAGTAGAAGTGAATATGCTCTATGGACCGTCTGAGTGGAGTGATTACGTGTACGACATTGAGACAGAGGAGGGAGTATTCCAAGCAGGCGTCGGTGAACTTATCGTCAAAAATACAGACAGTATCTTCTGTCAGTTCCCGAACAAAAGCGAAGACGGTACTCAGTTGAAGGGGAAAGAAGCATTGCCTGTCGCCATTAAGTCGGGACAGATTGCTTCAGTTGACATCAAAAAGCACCTCCCACCGCCCCAGAGTTTGGAGTATGAAAAAACCTTCTATCCGTTCATTATCTTCAGTAAGAAGCGATACGTGGGCAATCTGTATGAGGAAGACCCGAATAAAAAACCAAAACAGAAGTCGATGGGCATTGTTCTCAAGCGCCGAGACAATGCCCCGATTGTGAAGACGATTTACGGAGGGATCATTGACATCTTACTGAACAACAATGATTTGATGGATTCCGTCGAGTTTACAAAAGCAGAGTTGCAAAACCTGATTGAGGGGAAAACACCTTTAGAAAACCTGATTGTCACCAAGACGCTACGGGCAGAGTACAAAGATGCGACAAAGATTGCCCACAAGGTGCTCGCCGATAGAATGGGTGAGCGCGATGCAGGCAATAAGCCTCAGTCAAATGAGCGAATCCCATTCGTCTACATCATACCTCCGCCAGGAGTTGAGGTGAAGCTACAGGGAGATCGCATTGAGCACCCTGACTATATCAGGGAGCACAATCTGACTCCAGACTACCACTTCTATATCACCAATCAAATCATGAAGCCAGTCTGTCAGCTCTATGCCTTGTGTGTAGAGCAATTGCCTGGCTATCCTTTCCCGCCTGGCTATTGGCTTCAAATGGACGAAGAGTTATCTCACAATCCCATCTACAAAGATGAGCGCAAAAGGAAGGATCGAATAACTGCGATTAAAATGAAAGCAGTCGAAGAAATTATATTTCTGCCTTACTTGGAAACGTTGCAGCCCACGATACCCAAGCCAAAAAAGAAGTCGGTAGAGGGCGCGAGTAGCAGTAGTAGCAGTGGAAGAAAGTCAACAACCAAAACTATGCATCTTGTGCTAGGAGACCATCCACTTGTACTCTGCATTACCATCTCTGAAAAGGAGGATGATGGAAGTGTATTAACAACGAACAAGAAGAAGCCTGGTGCCATCAACATCCAGCCTAGCTCACTTACAAAGAAATCAAGAATTTACAGAGGCGTTGCCAAACTCTCATCGGACACCGGTGATATATGGGTGCACGAACAAAGCTACTCTAAAAAGAACAACAATAAGGGAAAATGTTCCGCTTATTTGGCAGAGGTCGCAGTCAAACATATTATATCCACCCCAGATATTCTTGCAAATGCATCTGCGAATGGAATGTGTTTTGAGGGTGAACTTCTCTTCAAACGCTCTTTGCGAGCTGCAATTAAAAAGTCTGACGAGTATCGTTTGGGTAATATAAATGAAAGTTTAGAGGCTGATCCGGACATCGGAGCTCATATGGAAGAAGCCCAACTAGAATGGTACTTGCGGCTTATACAAGTATTAGATAAGCGCCAAGTCGCGTATCAGGTTACGAAAGGGTAGTAGCTTTTGAATTAGGCAATTGACATGTGATCCAATGTATATCTCCACTACACCATGTTCCAGATTTAGCTCATGGTATCAACAAAAAATACCTAAAGAAATACTAAAGAAAGACATACAAGTGATAGTGAATGAATAACCTAACCAAATCTGTATACACAGTACGTACCTTACATAATAAATTCTTCGTATTTCATGTGAAACAAGCAGCCAACACCAGCATGGTTGCATTTCAGAAACAAGAACAGGCAATTCACATGGCAAGACTATTAGAGCTTCACAGGGAGATCTCCGGTGAATGGCCTAATACTGATTTTACAGATGGTGCGGTATTTGATTTTTATGGCAAGGGTATAGCTGTAGATGATATGACTCTCAAGCAAGTGGAGATTGTTACCTGGCAAGAGGATGATTTAATTAAGTTCTGTAGTAATAACATGCTGGATATTATTCGGGTGGACACATTTGAGCAAGGGGCTAATGACTCGCGAGCAGTGTTTTCGGGTTCTTTTATTCATTTAGAAGCATCCCTCAGCTTTAAACGATCCTACCTGGAAAAAAAACTGAAGGAGCCCCCTGTATAGATTGCTGTTGCTTCATTTTTTACTTGTACTTGAAATAAGGACAATAACCTGTGGAACATTAGTTGGTTATGAAACAGTTCGCACTTGGCGCGCTTTACGGAGCAATCACAGGAGATGCATATGGTGGTCAAGTTGAGTTCATAAAACGATGGCCTATACCTCAAGAACTTATGAACATGGCGGAAGATATGCAAGGTGGTGGTTTTCTAGATTTGAAACAGGGACAATGTACGGATGATGGGGAGCTTACAATTTGCCTGTTGCGTTCCATTGTCTCTGAAGGACCAAAACGAGATCCAATATATTATTATAAAAAATGGTTGAAGTCTTCGCCTATTGATTGTGGACAGACTTGTGCGAGTGCATTCAAGGGAGAAAGGCTCTGTACAGATTCACAGGCAAACGGCGCACTCATGCGCGTGTCCCCGATTGGTGTGGTAGGGGCTCTCCTTCAAAAAGATATCGAAGATATTGCAAATGACGCAAGACGCGATGCACTGTGTTCGCATCCACATTTGGTTTGTCAAGACGCCAATGCAATTTACAGCGTGGCTATTTATACTCTTATGGCAAACCACATGCTTCCTACTACGAAACGTGCAAAAATGGCGATAGATGCAGCAAGTCGCCTAGGTCAAAATGCCCTTGTAAAAGACTGGATCACGGATCCCGATCCATTTGAAACAGTGCGCCTCAAGATGGACCGTGACAATATGGGTTGGTTGCGATGGGGACTGATGCTTGCTTTCGGACACTTGAGAAGCTGTAGCAAATACGATGTAGCCATCCGCGAAACAGTAAGGATGGGTGGAGACACCGACACAAACGCATGTATTGTTGGAGGCATCATGGGCGCCCTTCATGGAGTAGATGCTATTCCGAAGGACTGGCTGAACAAGGTTAAGCTTTGTAAAGAGCGACCTGTATGGTTACAGCCGTCGTGTATAGAAAAACTATTGTCTAAACAAATATAAGGTTGTGTTTATATGTTAGCAAGTATCGTTGACGTGCAAATTGATCGCACAACAATCAAACGAGTTGGCATACTTCAGCTTTGGGCTTCTAATATGTACGCGCGTATCAACAATATATTGCGGAATTACTCAATCGATGATCAGTTCAAATATGCACCCAGAGCTTTTTACTTTGTACAGGAGATGATTCGTTTCTTTTACCATAATGGTGTGAAATCCGACAAATTCGAACAGCATATGTGTATTTTCAGAGGTATAAATGGAAACTTCAGAATAGAGCAAAGTTACCTTGACAAAGGGTTTATAGCAACATCTATCTCAAAAGAAATTGGATGTTCATTCGCAACAAACAGCGTAGGTTGTGGAACGTTGGAGGTGTTCAAAATAGCACAAATGCCAAAAGATGTCCCGTTTGTGATAATTAATGAAAAAATCAACCCACTGTATAGAGAAAAAGAAATTTTAATGCTCCCTGGTTGGATTCATCTTGCAAATGAAATAGGAACCGGAACGGCAAAGAAAGTTCAAAAGACAAGGAAATTGTATAATGAAGTGGATGTTAAGTATGAAATCGATAGAAGTCTTGTTAAACAATACTTAGACAAACCTGCACCCAACTTTAAGGAATACAAGGGTGGGAATTGTAACCGAACCAATTCAACAATGGATATTCAGGAAAAACTGGATATTTTTCCTGGAAAAAATGTTGTTTTCTATCGCGCGGTTACTGGGCATAATGCGGAAGTATTAAATGTGTTGCATATCCCAGTGGAGAAAGATGCATTCTCTCGTTTCATGAGATATGAACTAAGGCTTGCAATCGATTTTTATGAAACCGTTACTGAATTGATACCTGAAGTGAGACAGCTACGAAACTCAAAGATGACAAAGCGTATTTTTGCTAAATTGATGTCATACAACGTGCATTTTGCTGTATTCGATGTTCAAAGCAAAACAATTGTATGTTTGGATGGTTTGACTCCTTGTGACTTGCACTTGGAGCTCTTCGCACAGGAACGCACAAATGATGTAATAAATGCTATTCAAAAATATTATGAACAAAGATAGTCATTTGTCGCCCGACTTTTCACTATATCGATCATCAAGTACATATATTGCAGAAAAAAATAGGACCTCCTCAGTAGTAGGAGTCCAAACAATGGAACTATATATTTTATTAGCTATCATTGCATTGGCAGCAACTGTAGTTTTCTCGCCTTCTTCAATAAAGGAGGGGTTTGAGGAAGGACAAAACAACGAAACACAAACAGAAGCAACAATGAAAACCTTGATTGACCAATGGATTCAGTTAAAGTTTGATATGGAAGATGCGAAAAAACACCCCACTCTTTTCGCTTACTTTCAGGAGCTGACTAGCATCAGATCGGGTCCCATACTTCAGTTAGAAGGCTGTATTGGTTTAGCGGTCGATGAAGTGGATAATAAACGATTAGATAGCGCCCCTTTTATGTCATATACTTACACTGGTAGCAATACAAAGGCAATCGACGACCAACTAGAATATCTATTAACGAACCTGTCGAAGACTGATTTAGTACAAGGTCCCGTATACGTTTTGCTGTCGTCGAAGCAAGTGTCAAAAGACATAGATGCGCGGTATCTTTTTCCAAGCTACACCAAGCGCGAAGAAGTACAGTTGAACCTAGATACTTTGGCACGAAGCCACCGATGGTTGTATCGTATTCTAAATACATTGCGTTATAAAATCCCCCTCCGCGGCAAAAGCAAGGGGGATCTATTACAGTGTGCAAAAGTGTGCCCACTAAGTGTGTTTGACGCTAGCGCCAGCGCCGCACAGGACCTCTATTACTGCGGGTGTACAAATTGCCGAAAACCAAGCCGTAAAGCGCCCCCTGAGAAGTCGCAGTTTTATACAGTATACCGACTAAACCAGGCTGCCGTTCGCTTCAGCAAATACTTTGCACCCACATCAAGAGACTCGCTTCAAGTAAACGTATTGCCATCAAATTTCAAGCTAGAGGAGGGATGCAGAAACATGCTCGTTTCACCGAATGGAACGTATGTGCTATTGATCATCCCAGAAACTGGTCTATGTTTGTATAAAATGAGCGTGGCACAAGATATGTTCACATCCTTCTGTTATGCACATAACGCGCTTCCTCTAGACCCCGGGCAAGGGGAACTCGTTTGGACCATCCCAGGTACGGGAGCAAACAAAAGTGTCCTGGTATCTCCAGAAGGGGACCTTACGTTTTCAGGAGAAGGGGTAGATGGGCAGGAAATCGTCTATAAGACAATATCGGTGTCCTCAGGCACTGACACGGGTAGCGCCGAAATAAAATCACCTATATGTCTACTATTACAAGATGATGGTCAGTTGGTCTTTGTCGATGGAAACAACAACATCCATCCAATAGCCTTAGCCATTTGATTTGGTTCGCTATTTGCATTTGTTTTTTTGTATACTGGAATAGTAAAGCTTTGCGGTTTGTATAAGCCATGATCACCAAAACCGTAAAAATAATAGATGACAGGTACTTGGAAGAAAGTGGGTCGATCCTTGGTGGGGCAAAGGCGGTCTTTGAAACGATTCAATGGGAAGTCCTTGACGCCTATTTCAGAGACCACTCCCATCCATTTACACAGCATCACCTCGATAGTTTCCAAGAGTTTCTGAAGACGTATATTCCTAAGATCATATCTTCCTATAATCCGATAACGATGGTCAAACTGGACGACAATGATAAACAAGTTTTAAAAGTGGAGGTGTTCATCGGCGGCACAGGTCTCAAACCCCAATTATATATTGATCGACCTGTTATCACAGATGGAGAAGGAAAACAAACGCTTTTAACTCCTCATGAAGCACGTTTGCGCAACCTAACTTACGAGACACACCTTTTTGCGGATATCACCGTCCGTTACGAGGACATGGGCAAGGTAACAGAACATTCCTTCCCGAGGGCGCTCATCGGGGGCGTTCCTATTATGCTGCACTCCGAACCATGCGTCCTCCACGGACAATCTCCGGAAATATTGCGTGCCTTGAAAGAATGCCCTTACGACAGCGGAGGCTATTTCATTATCGACGGAAAAGAGAAGGTGATTATCTCTCAAGAGAGAATTACGACCAATCGGTTATTCGTAGAAAAAGCAAAGGATCCCGACTATTCGGTGAAAGGTATGATTAGGAGCACAGGATCCAAAGGAGAGACAGCGTTGGCACCGCGTACATTGGAGCTATATATCGTTGCTGATAAATCGCCAACAATCGCCGCGAACCCTGATAAATCGCCAGAAGAAAAGTCTGCGGACGATGAAGATACAGACGATGATGATAGACCGTCAACCAAACCTAAGAAGGAGCTCAAGCGGTGGATGCGCGCGATCTTGGTGAGCCTCCCGATGATCAAAGGCAAGTTGCCCTTGTTCCACTTGTTCAGGTTGCTCGGTGTAGAGAGTGATAAAGACATCATCGAACATATTCTGGGCGATGTGACAGAAGAGAGAAACAAGAGCAGGAATGAGCCCCTACTTCAATTTCTTCGCGCCTCTGTAGCACATGCAGGCAGCACCGGCATATTTACGACAGCAGCGGCTGCTGAGAATATTAGGCTGCGCACCTTTTATAAAAGCTCGGATTATGTAAAAAACATCATTGCCGATGACATCTTGCCCAACATGGGCACGAGTCTTTCGAATAAGGCACGTTTCTTGGGCATGTGCGTACGCAACCTCGTGTTGACTGCCATGGGTATACGACCCTTCAGTGACCGCGACAGCTACATGTTTAAACGCGTGGACCTGTCCGGGTACATGTGTGCTACGTTGTTTCAAGAGGTTTACAAGGGGTTCAGAGATAGTGTGCGCAACCTCATGGATCGCGAATATCATTATGGTCCCTGGAAAAACAGTGGGAACATTGAGGAGCTCGTCCGCAAGGACAACCTATGGAAGATCGTCTCATCCAATCTAATCTCTACACGTATGCGCAAGTCGCTCAAGGGAATGTGGGGAAGCGCCGACGAAGATCCAGAGCAAGGAAAGGTACAGGATCTGTCGCGCATTTCCTATGTTGGCTTCCTCAGTCACTTGAGACGTGTCAACACGCCTCTGGACCGAAGTATCAAATTGACGGCACCCCATCGTCTTCACTCCCAGCAATGGGGTGTGATGTGTCCTTTTGAAAGTCCGGATGGAGCCAGCATTGGATATCTTAAGAACTTCGCGCTTCTCTGTCACGTAACAGCAGGGTCCGATCCTGTCCCTGTTATCCAATGCCTTCGAGATCTCGGGATGCAGATGTTGTCAGAAGTGTCTATCCCTACTACATATGATCAAATCATGAATGTGGTCTATGTAAATGGTACCATGGTAGGGGTGCACGATGAAGCACATACGCTGGTGGACCACATGCGTCTTTACAGGCGAAATGGTCTATTGCATCCCTTTGTCAGCATCTCGTGGAACATTGTAGACCGCGAAGTTCGTATCCTGACAGAGAGTGGTCGCCCATGCCGCCCTCTGTTTCTACTTCCACAGGCGTCCTCGCAAAAGTTGGCGACAATGAAGGATCCGAAGACGGGTCATCTGTCCTGGTTTGCCATGACCTGTGGAACAACTCTGCCTATAGACCAACGACAATACGACAGACCTTCCTATACGCCCCCGCATCTGGTGGTACCGGAGTCGTCGTCGCCCGCAAGCATTGTGTCTCACCTGACTAAAAACCAGTGCATCATTGAGTTTGTTGATATAGAAGAGGAAAATACACGACTTGTTGCCGTGGACCCAAGTCAAGTGACTGCACTGCATACGCATCTTGAGATTCACCCGTCGTCCATCTTCAGTGTGGTGACGAACAACATTCCTTTTGCCCAACACAACCAGGCTCCTCGAAACATCTTCCATGGAGCCCAGGGAAAGCAGGCGATCGGGGTTTATGCCACTAACTATACCCAGCGCTTTGATACGAATGCCTACATTCAGCACTACCCCCAGAAACCGTTGATCACCACCCGACCAAGTCAGTACACAGGTTGCGACCAGCTCCCATGGGGAGCTAACACCATTGTTGCCATTGCCACTTATTCAGGCTACAACCAGGAGGATGCGGTGATCATCAACAAGTCGTCGCTCGACCGTGGTCTCTTTACGGTTACCAGCTACAAGACAGTCACAGAGATCGAGCAAAGCCCCGACCCGGATGAGCGTGTGATCTTTGCCAATCCCATTCATCTGCGAACTAGCGGGAAAACTGTCGAGGATGTGAAACACGCCAACTACACGATGCTATCGGAAGATGGGTTCATAGCCCCTGAAACGCGGATTCCAAGAGGAGCAGAGGTAGCGGTGGTTGGAAAAGTGCGGGTGACTCGAAAAAACGTAGAGGTGAAGAAGGGAATGTTTAAAGAAATGGTGGTCAAGGAAGAAATCAAAGACTGTTCTCACGTCACCGATGTCTATCACTATGGCACGGTGGACAAGGTGGTTGTGACCAACCAGGGCTTTGGAACCACCAATCGCATTTGCAAGGTGCGAATGCGCAAGGTCAGGAGACCCGAGCCAGGGGACAAGATGTGTCTCACGCCGGACCACGACGTTCTGACAACCGAAGGTTGGGTTCCGATTGCCGATGTGACCAAGAAACACCACGTATGCGCCCTCCTGGACGACGGCTCGATCACATATACCCAGCCCTCGGAGCTCTATCAATACAATTGTGACAACGAGGATATGTACCACATCAAGAGCCAGCAGCTGGACTTGATGACGACCCTTAACCATAAAATGTATGTGAAGCCGCGCAACGCGACGAAACATGGACTCCATGAAGCAAAGACGATTATGGGCAAACGAGTCTCATACCAAAAGAATGGGGTGAACGCCCAGCCCGAGTATACATTTATTCTTCCCGCAATCGAGAACCACCCCGCCAGAGAGCTACCGATGGATCCCTTCCTGGTGTTCCTCGGCTTCTGGATATCGGATGGCTGGGCAAGCCACACGGTCCGCATGCGACCAGGAAGGAAGACTGCATCCGAAGATTACTTGGTCGAGATTTGCCAGGTGAATCCGATCGATAAAGCCAGGCTTCTTGAGGTGATCCGTGAAATGGGGTTCACGCCAAATACATCGACCAAGGACAAGGTGAAAATTGACAGCAAGCAGCTCGCAACGTATTTCCTTCCGTTCAGTGTTGGCGCCCCCTACAAACGATTGCCAGAGTGGGTATGGAAGCTCAGTGAACGCCAGTGCCAGGTTCTCTACGAGGGTCTGCGCAGGGGCGATGGCAGCGTCACGAAGAGTAACTCCGATGTCTACTTTACGAGCTCGAAGCACCTTGCCGATGATGTGCAGCGTTTCGCACTGCATGCTGGCTGGGCGGCCAATATCAAAGCCCGGTATCCAGTGGGGCACACAACGGTGCTCAAAGATGGTCGGACGATTACGAGCAAGCATATAGCATATGCTGTCAATATTGTCAAAGCAAAGTGCCAGCCAACTGTCAATCACGGACATGTTCGCACACAGAAGATCCAGAAAGAGGGCGTCGTGAAGTACACGGGACAGGTCTATTGTCTGGAGGTTCCATCGCATGTCTTCTATGTCCGTCGGAATGGTCTGCCTGTCTGGACGGGCAACTCCTCGAGACACGGCCAAAAAGGTGTGGTTGGAATGGTTATGAAGGCAGAGGACATGCCCTATACAAAAGATGGGGTTGTACCAGATATTATTATTAATCCTCACGCTTTCCCCAGTCGTATGACGATCGGGCATTTGGTAGAGTGTGTCTTTGCCAAGCTGTGCTCGATTGAGGGTACGCGAGGTGATGGGACAGTCTTTATTCCCGTAGACAGGGATGCGATTAGTTCCAAGTTGGAAGACCATGGGTTTGAGAGACAGGGCAATGAGGTGATGTACAATGGGCGAACAGGTGACATGATCGAGACGGACATTTTCATTGGACCCACCTATTACTTGCGTCTAAAGCACATGGTGGCAGACAAGATGCACTCGAGGTCTACGGGTCCCAAGGTGATGCGTACACATCAGCCGTCGGGCGGGCGAAGCAACATGGGCGGCTTGCGTATTGGGGAGATGGAGAGAGACACGATGATTTCCCATGGTGCGGCTCAGTTCTTGAAAGAGAGCATGATGGAGCGGTCTGACAAATACAAGTATGCCGTCTGTAAACATTGCGGTACAGCTGCGGTCTTTGCCCCTGATCGCATGTTGGCTCATTGCGGAACCTGTCAAAGTTTCAATATCTCGGTTATCGAGACGCCTTATGCATTCAAATTGTTGGCACAGGAGATGGAGGCAATGGGTGTAGCTATTCGATTATCTGCTGAAGAATTTTCAGAACTGGATGATCTTGACGACCTAATTGAAGAGACTGTGGCAGACATGTTTGGAGGAGATTTAAATGAAAATGAGCTGGTAGGATTCAATCAAGAAAAAGAAGAAGAGGGCGACGGAGTATCGTTGTCAGCAGAATCGTCGCCATCAGAAGATCTCTCTCTGAACGATGGGCAAGAGCCAGAGCAGCAAGGGCAAGAGGAAGGGGAAGGACCGGAGCAAGAGCCAGAGCAGCAAGAGCCAGAGCAGCAAGAGCCAGAGCAGCAAGAGCCAGAGCAAGAGGAAGAGAAAGGGCAAGAGCCAGAGCAAGATGATGAGGAGCAAGAGGACGAGGAACAGGAGGAGGAAGAAGGGGAGGAAGAACAAGAGCAAGACGAGGAGGAGCAAGAGGAGAAGGGATCGGAGGAAAAAGGGGGTCCATCCATTGGAGAAAGTGAAATACAAAATACAAAAACGGTATACTACCATGTGGATAGACACGATCCGGCAGATTTATTAGACCCTAAAGACTATTAGACTTTCTCATGACTTTTTTCCCATGCTTGTGTAGAGGTACACAACACACATGGAGTTGCCAGCCATATTGACTCTTATCATTCAAATCATCGTCCTACTGTGTGTTTGCGCGGCAATTGCATATATTGCAGTCGAACTTAGTAAGTACAAAACCGAAACTGAGTCCAACTTGACTGCGATAAAGGACAATGTCACATCCGAAGCCCAAGACAGAGTGTCCAATCTAAAGTATGTGGTAGATCAAGTCAACAAAGTTCACACCGATATTTACAAGGACCACAACAACATCAAGTCCGCTTTTGGAGAATTGTCGGACGGAACACCAAAGATGAAAAAAGGGGCTGAAGTAAACGGTATGCTTCGTGTGAATAAAGACAAAAACGAAAAGTATCCAGCTATATTGACAAAAGGTGTTCACGCCAACAGCGTGTACTCTACCTATGCGGTCGCAGCAGGGAAAGATGGAAATGTTGCAGCCTTCATGGACTCTAACGGTCAAATGCATGCATCGGTGGTCAGTGTAGGAGAGCAGTTGCGTATCACAGGCGGAACTTCCGAGTGGAACCGTGAGTTGTGGGGCACCTATTTCCCAGCTGCTGATGGAAAGAACTACCTGCGAGGAGATACGGAAATCAGGGGAAACACAAGCAACATTGGTGACTTGGACATTGGACGCAATGCAACAGTACATAAAACACTTTATATAGGCAATACCTCTTTTGAAAAAATTAGTCCATCTGGCACCGATCCTTCCTCTCTTCGCGTAACATTGAACGGAGACAACGCCGAAGCTCTCGAAGTCTGGGGAAAGAACACCCCCGCCAGCGTAGTTTCAAAGAAGCACTCGTTTGATATTGCTGGAAATGCTGTACACACAGGCAACGTATCCGCAAATGGACTGGTCATAGGAAACATGGCAATTCGTCTCAATGGAGACAAGGTTGCTGTTTGCACTACTACAACGCCAAGCACCTGTAAAAACATCAGCCTTGATGCATAACATGTTGTGGTTGCAATTATTTTTCCATACGTAATTAGTAGAGACAACAGTGATATGTTTGTATTCATTATACAGCTTGTAGTTATTCTTGCTTTTGCAGGAGCTTTAGGATATCTCGCGAAGGACTACGGGGCGAACAAAAAGAGGGTGGATAAAAAATTAGAGGATACAACAAACCTTATCACAGATGAGAAAACGGAGCGCGTACATAAAATGACCAAAGTCGTCGGCGACGTCAACATGGTAAATGACAGTATATACAAAGACTATACTTCTAAAATCGACCACGTATCCTTGAATGTTGGAAAGGTTACGGACAGCATCGATGCGATGGTTCGAGTCAAGTCAGCCCCTGATTCAACAAGCGTCCTCCCCTTCATTCACCTACCCGTCTATCCTAATGCAGATGTCGAACTCATGCATCACATCACAGCGCTGAGCGGTATGACCATCAAAGGACTCACGAGCTTGAAAGGTGATATGACCATCAAAGGACTCACGAGCTTAAAAGGTGGTTCAAATATGACGTACAACTCTGGTTTATTGCCCACCGAATTTCCTGGTACCGATTCAAAGAACCATATACGAGGGGATACACGTATCTACGGTGATACATACAATTTGGGTAACCTAAGCGTAGATAAAAATATATCTGTCAACCAGGGTGGTTTCGAACTAAACCGCGTCGACACTGCGAACAATCCTACACACAAATGGAAGCAGCAACAATCTGCAACAAACGACTTTTCTATTTGGGAATACGCGGCTGATTCGACTGGTCAAATGTGCAGCAGCAGCAGCACCGTGTCTAAGGACGGTGCCGTATGTGGACCTGCGCTTACGATTCAATCACGAGGCGATATCACAACCGACCGATCGTTTAAGATAGTCGCGGCTGATAGTACTACAAAAACGAGTATGAACTCGAACGGAGACCTGACCGCCACCGGCACTGTTCAATTCAAGGGAGCGCGTAATACAGGCAACCAAGACACCTATTTCAACGGGGTCAACAATAAAAATTACATACGCGGCGATACAGACTTGGAAGGAAAGGTGTCTGTGAATGGACAAGTTTGTTTGGGAACAACATGTCTTACAGCGGATGAGTTCAAGAAACTAAAAGAACTGGTTACTCCCACGACCACCACTACTACGACAACTCCCGCCACCGCAACTGCTGCCCCGAGCGCTACGACTCCTCCTGCGATTCCCAGTCTCAACGTTTAGCTTACTTACGTGTTACACTTCGAATACTTTTTCTTATACCCATTGTAGAGTGTGTACAGTAAGAATGAATATTGTTACACAGATATTAACAATTTTCTTCCTGCTAGTCGTTCTAGTAGTACTACTTGTTCCAAGAAGGGAGCATTTTGGTACGCTTGAATTGACAAATAGCTGGTACCAAGTTCGAGCGAATCCAATAGGAGAGAACTCTGTGTCTCTTTGGCAAAAATCAGAAGGTGATATATCCCCTCCTGTGTTTGCAAAGGATGACCGAGACAGCTTACTGAATATGGACACTTGTATCCAAATATCCTCTAACGAATTAGCAAATTATGAAAACAAGATACAAAGCAAGGAACTATTAACATGTGATAGGAATATTCCATATCTTGCCAAGGTGATCAATTTGAACGCAACGGGGATTTTGGAAGTGCAAACACATATAGTAGGTGCGATACGTGATGTATTCGACATGTCAAAGCAAAAGGTGGTCGGTCCTGTATTTTCGCTTATCTTCCAAGCTCCTTATTATCGTGATGATCAGGGACGTCTCATATCAAACCAGAACTTTGATGCAAACAGTAAGTATCGATTGGAACCCATTGTCCCAACAAACGTCGACCGTAAGCTATCCTATAAGATCTTCTTGATCTTTCCAAAGCACGGAGGTGACGGGAAACCCATGCCAGAGCGAAGCGATAATGATGTTCAATGCATAATGGGGTGGTTTTTCTCAAAAACATCCAAAGATGAACTATGTAATATAAAAAGCAAGGGAGATCCATACAAGGTCGGTGGATGTTTGACGAATATGTATAACGGCAACAGTCATGTTGTAGATACGACGAATGATATATCATCTGAAACATACACAAGCGTGTGTGTCGGCAAGGATGACAAGCCAACGAACTATGGTATTATGTACACGGTGAACGCTCAATCGTCTGTTCTTCTTCGTCGAGGGCTTATGGCAACAAGCGATGTGATTGACTTGAGTACGTCATCTGTTAAGCCAGTTGGTCAAGATGTCAACGAATGGGGAATGGGGGCGGACCTTGGTCTATCTACCCGACCATTTGAGTGTCCTTCTGGAAAGTATTTGACAAGAATGGAAATGAAATTTAATCCTCAAAACGCTAATGTAAAAGGGTTGAAGATGACATGCAATGATGGAACTGCAGGAACATTCGGGGCGTGGAATCCGTACGATAATGCGGGTACAACGGAGGTGTCCAAGCCATCGGGAATAAGTGCCATTTTTAGTAGGGCAGTTACAGGTGCATTACAAGCCATGACTGGGTCGTCTAACAGCAATTCTAAGGGTAGTTACCAATGTCCGGTTGGGTTCTCTATTTCGAAAGCGACGGTTTCATCGGACCAGAAATCGGTTGGGGCGTTCAAAGCAGATATGTGTGAGAGAGTTGTGACGGGTGCAAACGTCGTGTCTGTAAAAATTACAAAACCTGTTGGAAGTGCGGGTGAAGGGGGCTCATTCTCTAGTGCACACCTTAGTGTCTCGCAGATATGGGTATATGACAACAGCGGGAAGAAACTAAACTTGGTGTGTGCAAATGAGTGTGCTTCAAATTACAAGCAATCCAATCCACCGTCGAATGCTCTTGATAACAGTACTAACACCTACACTTTGGACGATGATTCGATTTCAAAGCCGCTGAATGACCATTTCTTGCACTTCATAGTGAAAAATGTCGGGTCTGCATCGGAAGTGTCTAAGATTCAAATATACAATCGCGTGGATTGTTGTCAAAGCAACCTAGTGGGAGCGTACGTAGAGTTGTTAGAGAACTACGCACCTGTGCAATTATTCAATATAACATCCGCCCAAAACTCGTACACTTTTACAAGGAAAAATACAGGTGAACAGGGCACTGCGTTTACGTTGAATTGGAAAGAAGGTTACAATGGTGCGCCTACTTACTCAACCATCGACAACAACGGTGCACAATTTCACGATATGTTGCTTAATAATAATTACACCTTACCTATTACTATTAACAATCGTAAGCTACTTGTTACCGGCTTAATAGAGGGTTTCAAGAATAATGATAAAAAAGAAGAAAAGAAAGAAGAAAAGAAAGAGGAGAAGAAGGAAGCGGCTGCGGAGGCAAAGGCAGCTGCTGATGCGAAGGCTAAGGCGGATGCTGCGGCGGCGGCTGCTGATGCGAAGGCTAAGGCGGATGGAGCTGCTGCTGCTGCTGCTGATGCGAAAGCTAAGGCGGAGATGGAGGCGGTAGTGGCGGTGCCTGTAGCTCCTCAGCCCTCGTCGTATGACTCCCAGAGCAAACAGGACGCTTCCTCATCGTATGCCGTGGTGCCAGCACCTGTAGCTCCTCAGCCCTCGTCGTATGACTCCCAGAGCAAACAGGACGCTTCCTCATCGTATGCCG
>Ga0209230_10000076_pt1 | contig 35840 bp, 37 predicted proteins | sample LakOntMetagenome_FD_187467 | JGI IMG/M metagenome (GOLD analysis project Ga0209230, IMG submission 187467) | Freshwater and sediment microbial communities from Lake Ontario - Sta 18 epilimnion Metagenome (SPAdes) (version 2) | ecosystem: Environmental > Aquatic > Freshwater > Lentic | place... | reverse complement strand
ACTCAGCAATCCAAGGAAACGGTTACAAGAGCCTTGAAGAGGGTCAGTCAGTTTCATTCGAGGTCGTACAGGGTCCAAAGGGTCCTCAGGCCGATGCAGTGAACGCTAACTAATAGCAACCGCTAGCTTTACGAGAAAGCCCCGCACATTGTGCGGGGCTTTCTTCGTTCCATCTTCTTAATTATTTCTTTGGTTCGGGCGGAACTTCGCCAGCTTTCTTCAACGCAGCAGCAACTGCTTTGGCAGGAGATAAATCTTTACCGGCTTTCCATGCATCTAAATACTTCCAGGGCAAGACCGCACCGCGTCTGACCCACCATGTATCAGCTGGTGTCGGCCACGAAATTCCAAAGTGTAAGTGTGGAGATGTTCCTCTTGCACTACCGGTTGCACCAACAGAACCCAATCGTTGACCAGCTTTAACTACTAATCCTGGTTGGATTGTTTTGTAGATAGAACGCAGATGAGATCCGTAATATCGAACTCCATCAACTCCAATAAGTGAAACTGAAAGCCCTCCGCGAGTGATTCCGGCATTAACTTTGCCCGACCATGTATCAACACGGTTTACTTCATCGATAACTCCATCAATCGGAGCCACGAATGCACATCCAGATTTCGCCAAGATGTCTGTCGCTGGGTAATCATGATGTGCGCGCGCATAGTTCACTTCACAACCAGCGACAGGGAATACGTAAACTGGCGCTGCTTGAGCAGAGACCGGAAGTAGGCAAGAAGTTGTAAGCACTATCGCCGAAAAGAACCGAAGTTTCATGCGTTTAGGTTAGCGCCGACCTATCAAGTTTTGCCGTAACAGCCATGTGTGGAACTGTGAGCGCCCACACAACAACTAAAGCCATCCAGAAGAAATCATCATTAAATTCATTGCCTAGAACAGCTAAAACACCTGCAATTACAAAAGTCCCAACGAGAGCAGGGGTGCCAGGCAATACTGCAGAAAAGAAAACTTTTCTAAGATTTCCTTCCTTGTAGGCGCGCTGTGACGATTCAAGAGAGAGCGTAAGACGCGCAGTATGGCGCATCGCATGCCAGCATCCGAAGTAGACGGCGAATGCAATCAGCGGTGGTGCAATCAAGGCTAGTGCTAACAAAAGTGCCAGGTCTAGAGACTCTCTTTTTCGGCGAAGGAAAAACAAAGTCACAATCGCAACTACCCCAAAGCCGCTGACTCCCCCAAGAATCTCTTGATCAAATCCCTGATGCCAATTGATGAGTGCAGGATTAACTTGCGCTAACGCATCTGTGCTTGCGCTATTGACGAGCGGAATGAGGACTGGAATCGAACCGGCCGCTACTACATACATAACCCGAGGGAGCTTTGCTTTTCTCACTCCCCGTCGATCCATCTCGTTAATGAATGCTGCATCTCCGATACCAAAGTGTGTAGCGCTCATCAGCAGTACAAAGATGAATCCGAAAACGTTAAATTCTAGGATTGCGATAACCGCAACAACTGCGACAAGAACATAAAGGGTGATGAAGAGCGCCATAACGGTTGGCTTCGATTTAGGTAAGGTCACCAGATGATCGAGTGCACCATGTGGAATTCCCACAGCTAGGGCAATGACAGCAACCACCACTTGCCAGTGAATAGAATTTTCTCCCAGGAATTGAGAGAGTGTCAGAGAGAGAACGATCGTTGAGATTACAGCAGTAGAAGAGAAGCTACGTACTTGAGAGAAAAGCCGGTATTCAAGATCGCGCATGACGCACCCCCTTTCTACAACCATACCAAAGGCCTCTGTGAGAAGATCGGGCGTGGAGAAATTCGGTTACATGGCGATGCTCGCCTTCACAGTATGTGGCTCATTCTGGCTCGAGATAGTTCTCAAGACGGGTGTATTGCGTCGCTGGAAACGTGCACTTATCAGCATTCTTCCAATCAGTACTTTCTTTCTGATTTGGGATGCATATGCAATTGCCCAGGGACATTGGTTTTTTAATCGCGATCGAATGTTGGGCATCTATGGCCCCTTTGATATTCCGCTCGAGGAATTTCTCTTTTTCATTATTGTTCCGATGGCTGCGATTTTGACCATTGAGGGTGTGACGACTGTAAAACCACATCTGCGCGAAAAAGAATTCGGAAAGGATGAGACGTGATCTACAGCGATATAGCAATTGCCGCAGTCCTTGTCGCCGTGATGGTCGATCTCTTTGTTTTTAAGAATTCACTTTTGACTCGTACAGCGTTCTGGATTTCATATTCGATTATCTTGCCGTTTCAACTTCTCACTAATTGGTGGCTGACTCACCTTCGTGAAGATGGAAAGGCGATCGTGATGTACGACCCTGATGCAATTATTGGGACCCGCATTGCAGCAGCGCCGCTTGAAGACCTTCTATTCGGCTTTGCCCTTATTTTGTCTGTTATGGGATTATGGGAGTTCTGGGGCCGTCGCGGATTCCAGCGTAATAAGTAAACGGATAGACTTCTGCCCACAGCAGATGTTGCTGGGGGCGGTAGCTCAGTTGGTTAGAGCCCCGGACTCATAATCCGGTCGTCGTCGGTTCGAGCCCGACCCGCCCCACTCAGATTTTTCTGTTTTTTCTTCCACCCAAATTAAGGTTTAGCCCCCAGAAGTTCGTATAGCGCTGCCAACTCGCGATAGACAAGTGCTTTATAAGCCGCGCACGACTCTTTACGTTCCTTTGCGCTCCAGCCTAATAGAGGTGCAATTAGCACTCCCACCTCATCTGCAAGATGAACACCATGATCTTCTGCTTCAAAAGCCAAACGTGTGCGACGTGAAATAACATCATCAATAGTACGGGCACCCTCGTGTGTTACTGCATAAACAATCTCAGCCTTTATATATGGAAGATTTGAATCCAACTTGTGGGCAAGCGTTGGTTGCTCAGAGATAAGTTCCAGAACTTCACTTACCAAAGATCCATAACGATTGAGTAGGTGAGTTACGGTCTGTACATCTCAACCTGACTCTTGCGCAATACGCTCTTTCTGCTGCTCTAATGCAAAGTATCCATCTGCTCCCACTAGTGGCAATTTTTCAGTAACTGACTCTTGTGTTTTCCGTCGAAGTTCAATGACAGCTCGATCAACCGCATCCTTAGCCATCACTCGATAGGTTGTGTACTTACCACCCGCGATTGAAACGAACCCTGGTGCAGGACGATCAACTGTGTGCTCGCGAGAAAGTTTTGTTGTAATCGCACTCTCTATATTGGAAACTAGTGGGCGCAAACCTACATATACGCCAATGATCTCTTGAGCCTTTAGCTTTGGCTCCAAAACACGATTTGCTTGATCGAGGATGTATTGCACATCCTCCCGTGAGGCACATGGTTCAGCACGATCTCCTTCGTAAGGAGTATCGGTTGTACCTACGATCCATTTATCTCCCCATGGAATCAAGAAGAGAACTGAAACGGCAGTCTTGAGAATAATTCCTGCATCGGATTTGATCGCAGAGCCTGGCAAAACAATATGAACACCTTTGCTCATGGTTACGCCATACCCAGAAGTTAGTTCAAATTTTTTGTGTAGCTCATCGCTCCAGACGCCAGCACACATAATTGTGGCCTTTGCCTTAATTGCGATCTCCTGATTTGTTTCAAGGTCAAGTGCGTTAACACCAACGACTCGCTTGCCCTCCCGGATTAGAGATTCAGCAGCCACCCGAGTAGCGATAATCGCTCCGTGACGTGTAGCGGTACGAGCTAACGACATTGTGTGTCTAGCATCATCGACTTGAGCATCAAAGTACTTAATCGCGCCTTTAATAATGTCATGACGCAGCGATGGTGCGATCTCATTAATTTGTCGTTGGCTTAAATGTTTATGCCACGGTAGGGCACGTTGAAATCCACGTAATGCATCGTACAGAGCAAGGCCTGCACCTACGTATGTGCGCTCTTTAAACTTTTCGGTTAATGGAAACAAGAAACCTACAGGCTTAACAAGATGAGGGCATAGGGTCGAAACCATAAGTTCGCGCTCATGTAGGGCTTCGCGGACAAGTTTGAAGTCATACTGTTCAAGGTAGCGAAGGCCGCCATGAATCAACTTGCTAGACCGACTTGAAGTTCCAGCGGCAATATCTTGAGAATCAATGAGAGCAACTTTAAGCCCCCGAGATGCCGCATCAAGGGCTGCTCCTGCGCCGGTTACGCCTCCACCGATGACCAAAATGTCGAAATCTTCCGTGGCTAATTGAGAGATGGCAGAGTCACGCTGGTCTGGGCCGAGCTGCGACAGGAACATATACGTTGAATCTCCATACCGACTGAGTACGCTAAGACTAACTTAGAGTGAGAGGTTTTGCGCATCGTGGCTTTCATCGGCAGCTTGGATCAAGGAACCAGTAGCACTCGATTCATGATTTTTGATCACTCAGGCCAGGTTGTTGGACAACATCAATTAGAACATCGCCAGATACTGCCTCAAGCTGGGTGGGTTGAACATGATGCCGCTGAAATTTGGGAGCGGGTCCAAGAAGTAATCGCTGGAGCGCTCAAACAAGCCAATCTTTTAGGTTCAGATCTAGCGGCGATTGGCTTAACTAATCAACGTGAAACTACAGTTGTCTGGGATGTAACAACTGGTCAGCCCCTCAGTAACGCCATCGTCTGGCAAGACACACGCACAGCGGATTTCTTATCAACACTCTCGCAGGAGCAGCAGAGCACGATTCGACATTCAACAGGATTAACAATTGCTCCATACTTTGCAGGAAGCAAGATGAACTGGTTCCTAAGAAATGTTCCGGCAGCAAGTGGGCGCAATGCTCGATTTGGAACTATCGATTCGTGGTTAATCTGGAACCTTTCAGGGGGCGTTCGCGGAGGAGTCCATGCAACAGATGTCACCAATGCAAGCCGAACTCTGTTAATGAATCTGGAAACTCTGGACTGGGACCAAGAGCTACTCTCAATATTTGGGGTTTCCCGCACTGCACTCCCAGAGATTAAATCTTCTTCAGAAGTTTATGGGATGACCGACCCTCATGGACCTTTTGGAACATCTATTCCTATTGCAGGAATCTTAGGTGACCAGCAGGCCGCGATGGTTGGTCAGGTTTGCTTTGAGCGCGGAGAATCAAAGACAACATATGGCACAGGAAACTTTGCGCTTCTTAATACCGGCACTGAGATTGTTCGTTCAAAGAACGGTTTATTAACTACTGTCTGTTTCAAACTTGGAGATCAACCTGCGCACTATGCATTGGAAGGCTCTGTTGCAGTTACTGGCTCTGCCATTCAATGGCTACGCGATCAGCTTGGAATTATCTCAAACGCAGCCGAAACAGAGAGCCTGGCATCTTCTGTTACAGATACCGCTGGGGTCTACTTCGTTCCAGCTTTTTCAGGTTTGTTTGCTCCCTATTGGCGAAGTGATGCCCGTGGAGTAATTGTTGGTTTAACTCGTGCGGCGACCAAGGCTCACCTTGCACGAGCCGCGCTAGAAGCGATCTGCTATCAAACCCGGGATGTCATGGATGCGATGGTTGCAGACAGTGGTGTGCCGATGAAAGAGATGCGCGTAGACGGTGGAATCACCTCTAACTCTTTATGTATGCAGATGCAGGCAGATGTAATGGGAATAGATATCACCCGCCCATTAATCGGTGAAACAACTGCGCTAGGTGCAGCGTATGCGGCAGGACTTGCAGTTGGTTTCTGGTCATCCACTGATGAACTCAGAAAACAATGGAAGCAATCTCGACGTTGGAGCGCTACAAGCACAGAGCAACAGCGCAAGGATGGCTATGCAGACTGGAAGAAAGCGGTTGAGCGAACCCTGAACTGGGTTGATTAAGCCCTAACAATCTCTCTTAAATTCACGAGCAGGTGGCATTCTCGTCAGGCTATATCTCAAAGCCCTGTAACTTTGACTGCAGCCAGTGCTACCGCCGCCACAATCACCCAGGCCAGCATTCCCATAGCCATGGGGCGTGGGCCGATGGCGCGGATCGATTTCCATCTCACTCCCGAGCCCAAAGCAACTAATCCAGCACCGAGCATCAACTTGCTGAGCAAAACAATGGTGTCATGTAGACCGTCATTGATATCTAGAACGTTATTCAACGTCGCAACGGCAATAAATCCAAGGACAAAGAAGGGAATTAATGGAACCTTGGCAGATTCAACTTCCTGCTTACCCTGTGAAGTTAACCAGCGGCGGTGGCGCAGAGATAAAATCAAAACAATCGGAGCAAGCAAGCACACTCGCGCAAGCTTTACAACTATCGCGTACTTATCAGCATCATCTCCCCACACGGATGCTGTTGCCACAACCTGTCCAACATCATGGACTGCAGCACCTGCCCAGGCACCAAATTCACGGGTGTCTAATCCGATCACATGCCCAACAAGAGGAAGCATAAAAATAGAGAGAGTTCCACAGAGTGCAATCAGACCAATTGCATATGAGGTTTCCTCTTCAGTTGCTCGTGTTTGCGGACGGATAGCCGCAACAGCAGTTGCTCCGCACACACCAAAGCCGACGCCAATAAGAAGGCCAAGTTCACCAGACATCTTGAACAGCTTTGATAGCCCAAGGATTCCAAAGATTGTAAATGTCACAACAATCACAACTGTGATCACGCCTCTGAGACCTATCTCGTTCAGCGATACAACACTTACCTGTGCACCCAACAAAGCAACACCAATACGCATAATTGTTTTACTTGAAACCTTGGTTGCAGGTGCTGCAAAGGATGGCCACTGAGCGAAGTTTGCAACTATAAATCCAAAAGCAACGCACAATGCAAGTGGGCTAATTGCTGATTGCAGTTGATTGATCTGAAAAGCAATTGCTACTAATACTCCGATTAAGCCAAAGCCTGGTGCATAAGTTTTTACCATTTAAAAGCCTAGTTGCGCGAAGACCTGATCGGTAATGCTAATTTCATCATCAAGATTGAGTTTTTCAGGGTTTACGCGATTAGCACCTGGAAGCCTTCCGCCTGCTGCGCCTACCTCTGAGACAAATTCTTTGCTGCGATTATTAGCACCATCTACGGATAATTTGGCTGCATCTATAGCGATTACAAAGTGAGAAATCTGCTGTGGCAAAGCATCTTGGCTGGCAGCAAACATATCTGGAATGTTCTTGGCAAGAGTTGGGCCAATCAACATTCCAGTGAGAGATTCAACCAGTACCGCAATTGCATAACCCTTGACACCGCCTAGCGGTGCAAGCATTCCTGCAAGAGCTTCCTTTGCATCTGTAGTTGGGGCGCCATCTTTAGTGAAGGCCCATCCAGGTTCTAACTCTGTTCCTGCTTGTGCTTTAGCTTGAATCTTTCCTCGTGCAACAGCGCTAGTCGCAAGATCGATAATTGTTGGAGGGCTAGTTGGAATTCCGGCTGCTAATGGAGATGTAGAGAGCAGTGCTCTATCTCCTCCCCACGGTGGCATGACAGCAGGACCTGTACTAAAAGCAATACCAACTAAGCCACGATTAATCATAGGCCACACATAAATTCCAAGAGCACCGCAGTGATTAGAGCGACCAACGCCTACCGCCGCAACGCCATTAACCATCGCACGCTCTGCTGCAACTTTTGCCGCCTTCTGCAACTGCCAATGACCTAATCCATCATCACCATCAAACACAACAAGGCTCGGTAGATCTGTAACAATTTTTAGCTGAGAATCAGCTTTAATTCCACCAGCTTGTAAACGAGAAAGATAAAAGGGAAGGCGCATTAATCCATGACTTCCGATGCCCCATCGATCACTTGCAACAATGCATCTCGCAGTAGTTGCTGCGTTTTCTGTTGGAACACCGGAGGCTTCAAGCAAAGTTTGAGCTTTTTCAATCGCTGAACCAACAGTTAATTGAGGCATTTAATTACTACTTTCTTTTAACGCTCCCACAGCATGGGTGGCAGGCCTTGAGTTTAAGACTAATTCAATATTTGCCACTAATATCTGATTGATTCGCAGTTGGCTCTCTTTGGTTATTCCCGCAACATGTGGAGTCAGAATCAAGTTAGGTATCTGCTCCATTTCCCCCTTTGCAGGTGGCTCTTGAGCGCGGACATCAAGTGCGGCCCCAGCGATAGTTTTGGCTTTTAGAGCTGTCATTAGATCAGCTTCATTGATTACTTCCCCTCGACCGACATTGACGATGATTGCATCTGGTTTCATGAGGCTAAGAGTCTGAGTATTAATCACGCCATTTGTTTCAGGAGTAGAAGGCATATGAATACTGACTACATCGCTGCGCTTGAGAACTTCCTCAAAAGTGCTCAGTTGAATTCCTGAAAGATTCTTTGCATATGGATCATAGCCAATTACTTCGCAGTTAAAGCCTTGAATGAGTTTTGCTGTTGCAACTCCTGTTGCACCACATCCGAGCAATCCCCATGTTAAACCAGAGAGTTCACGGCCTGGTGTACGAACCCATCCACCATCTCGAGTTGTTACATCATGAGATGGAATGCTGCGAAGCAATGAAAGTGCCAAACCAAGCGTTAACTCACCAACGCTAACCGCGTTTGCACCTAGTCCTGCAACAACTACGACACCAGCAGCATCTGCTGCCTTTAAATCAATATTGTCTAAACCAACACCTGCACGAGCAATGACCCTTAATTTAGGTGCAGAAGCAATCACATCGTGAGTTACCTTGGTGCGATTTCTTACAACAAGTGCGGTTGCATCATTGAGCGCTGCTTTGAGCTCGTCAGGGTTACTCCATAAATCATCGTTACGCGTAATGGGAAAACTCCCTTCCAGCACTTGGAAGGGAGTTCCCCATACATCTTCAGAGATAAGAATCATTACGCAGAAATATACAACTTTGTGAATGTGAACTCACGGTGACCCATAACTTCAGCCTTACATAGACGACCATTAACAGTGTCATAAATGACATCCATCATCATGTCGCCAGCCTTAGTGAGGTCGTACTCGTAACGGAGCAAACCTGAAACATCGAGATCGATGTGCTCAGACATTGACCTCGCTGTCTTGATATTTGCGGTTAATTTTAAAACAGGAACGATTGGGTTACCAATAACATTTCCTTGACCCGTTGGGAACAAGTGAATTACTGCTCCACCTGCTGCCATCAGAGTTACACACTCCGCCGCTGCAGACGATGAATCCATGAAGTAAAGGCCGGGCTTTGCTGGATCTGGCATTTCTGCCGGTGTTAAAACACCAACAACTGGAACGGAGCCAGTCTTAGCGATGTTTCCTAGAGCTTTCTCTTCAATAGTAGTCAATCCACCAGCGATGTTTCCTTGTGTTGGCTGTGAGCCAAGAAGGTTTGCACCAGTTGCCTCAATAACCTTGATGTAATTGTCATATGTCAGCTGGAACAAATCGCGAGTTGCTGCATCAATGCAACGCTCGGCAATGAGGTGCTCGCCACCAGTGAGCTCTGATGTTTCACCAAAGAAGACAGTTCCACCGGCTTGAACCCAACGATCAACAGCTTGTGATGTTGTTGGGCAAGATCCAAGACCAGACGTTGTATCTGATTCTCCACACTTGATTGACATGACCATGTCGCCCATTTCAGCCTCTGTACGAACAAGACCAGAAGCATCTTGTAAAAACATTGCTGCTACTCGGCTAGCTTCTTGAATGACTTGTAGATCGCCTTTACCTTCAATAGAAAATGCCGCCACTGGCTTTCCAGTCTTTGCAATTCCATCTGCAACACGTTGTGTCCACTTAGGTTCGATACCGATGACAACAACCGCTGCTACGTTAGCGTTTACGCCTGTTCCAATCAATGTGTCAAAAGTGAGTTGTAGGTCTTCACCAAATTGCAGGCGACCAAATGCATGAGGAAGCGCCATTGTTCCCGGAATAACCTTTGCAACAGCTTCTGCAGCTGCATTTGAAAGATCATCAAGAGGCAAAATAATTACGTGATTGCGGATACCCATCGTGCCGTTTTCGCGGCGGTATCCCATTAAGCGTGGCTTGCTTCCCATCGATAACTCCTCATGTTGTGTGTGTGAATGTAATCGCCCTTTTTGATGGCAGCTGATGCAAGTCCAACCTTGATGCCGTACTTAATTATTGCGTCGCCCTCAGCAAGATCTGTGAGAGCAAATTTGTGTCCTAGTGGAATCGCGTGGTTAAGCACCGCGGTGCCCTCGGTTCCTTCCTTCACGGAACGACCGTGAAGAGTTCCTGGTTGCAGATCGTCCATAGCAACGGCAACATTGTCGCCATCGTGGTGGAGCAGATACTGCGGTGGAGTTATTGCCATATCTACACATGCCTCTCTTCGCATATAAATGGGTAGTGGTCTGACCTCTTGCAGGAGTCTAGGACGGTTGAGCGTGTTCCGTCCAGCCCCCTGCCCATATTTCTTGAAGTGGTCTAACCTGTTGCCATGAATGCAGAGCTTCGGTACGGGATTATCGGTGCAGGCAGCATGGGCCGCGAACACATTGAGAATATCAAGGTCATGGGCGGAGCTACCGTCACCGCCATCAGCGACCCACACTCCCACTCCCAAGAAGCCGCCCTTGCTCTAGCCCCTAGCGCCAAGGTATTCACCGATCATCGCGCTCTGCTGGATTCAGGCTTGGTCGATGCGGTCGTGATTGCAACCCCGAATGACACTCACGTAGCGGTACTTAAAGATGCGCTCGCAACTGATTTAGCCGTCTTTGTTGAAAAACCTCTTGCGACAACTGTTGAAGATTTGAAATCCATTCTTGCTTGGGATGATGCCCGCACTGCTATGACATGGATGGGTCTTGAGTATCGCTTCATGCCACCTGTTGCTGAAGCGATCGCTCGCGCACAGGAGGGTGAAGCTGGGAAAGTTCATCAAGTTTCTATACGGGAACACCGTGAACCTTTTTACCCAAAAGTTGATAACTGGAATCGTTTTACAGAACGTACCGGTGGAACCCTTGTTGAAAAATGCTGTCACTACTTCAACTTAATGGACATTGTTATTGGGCAAACCCCAGTACGTGTTTTTGCATCTGGTAGTCAAAGCGTAAATCACCTGGGTGAAAAGTATTCAGGAAGACAGGCTGACATGCTAGATAACGCTTATGTGATTCTCGAATATGCCAATGGTGCTCGTGGATTGCTGGATCTTTGCATGTTTGGAGAAGGTTCATTTGATAAAGAGATTCTTACAATTGTTGGCGATGAAGGAAAGATTGAATCTTTCCTACCTTCACAAGTTGTTCGTGCGTCACGACGCGAATCCATTGGAGATCTAACAACGTGGGCTCGTGGTGCAAGCCGTGCTCGCGGAATTGAGCAGAAAATTGTTCACAACTACGATGTAAAGTACATGGGTCACCACTACGGTGCTTCATTTATTGAACATACCAAATTCCGCGATGCGATCTTAAATTCAACTCCGGCCGAAGTCAGCTTGAGAGATGGGGTTACAAGTGTCGTCACTGGTCTTGCAGCTCACAAGAGTATTAATGAGGGTCGAGTAGTCGAAATCAAAGAGCTCTGGGGCTAATTACCAGCTAGTCCAAGGCTTTGCATGAGTATCAACGATTTCAGCGAGTTGTTCTAAACGAGGGATAGATATCTCTCGAAGTGCCTTTGGAATGTCGGGTGCGCTTACGATATCGGCCCAGACCGCACGTCCTGCAAGGAACCCACTAGCGCCACCCATCGCGCAAGCCTTAACTGCATCATTGAAAAATGGTTGCTTTACACCATTTGAAAGAACGACCCACGGGGAACCAATCGCCTCTGAAATTCTGTCAGCGTTCTTTGTGACAAGGTTGAGATCACCTTCACCATGAAATGGCACCTCTGCCTTGTAGAGATCCGGCTTCCATGCAGCAGCTTCGCGTGCGGCCATAATCAATTCTTCTTCACGATTAAAGCTTCGTGATGAGTCCGTTGGTGGTTTCACAATAATTTCAATGATTGATGGCAAACCTGAAACTTCACACAGCTTATTAAAGTCTTCAACTAACTTTGCGCGTACATCCGGTGACTCATCGTTTCTCCATAAAACTAAAAACTTCAATCCGACGCTTCCAATATCTCGCATTCGGATTGGATCTACATCTGGATCAATAGCTGTATCTGTTGCGGCTCCTCCCGCAGGACCAACCAGAAGATCAGCTGCAGCGATTAATCCGCAGCCGCCGTGCAAAGCCTTCTGATCTATAATTGCATCGATTCCAAACTCTTGATCTACGAGTAGCGCTGAAGCAAAAGGTGAAAGCTCTCGAGCGACATCTACCTTAAATTGAGTCAACTGTGAATCTGGAACAGGAGTGCTCTGGTGAGGCGCAAACATTCCACGTAATGCCTCGCGCTGATCTACAGCAACCATCGCTAGCGCTCCTGATGGCCGTGCCAATTTAGTTAGTGGTTTTCTCATCAGTGTGCCTCCAGATATGCATCGAGTTCGGTTGTTGTTGGAATCATTGATTGGCCATCAAGGCCTCTGCAAGAGAGTGCGGCAACCGCATTGGCCCGACGCATCGCTTCCTGCAGTGAATGTCCTTGAATCAATTGAGCAACTAGCGCTCCATGAAATACATCTCCTGCGCCCAAAGTGCTTGTCACATCGACCTTAAAACCCGGTGCTGTAACCAGCCCAGTTTCTCTTGAAAAACCTGAGCTACCTGCTGATCCCCGCGTAGCTACAACTGTATTTCCTGCCCTTGATGAATCATTTTCTAAAGCAACTGCAAGGTCTACACCTGGATAGCGAAGCGCCATTTGGCGATCGGTTGGAACAAAGAGGTCAACAACTATTGGATCAAAACTTTCAACGCCGTAACCGGCATCAAAAGAAATGTGAGGGCCTTTACCACGAGCAACACCTAATTGATCTAAACCTTTGATACCTACATGATCAACATGGAGCCATTGTGCATTAGCTATTAGTTTCTTTGCCGCATCATTTACTGGTGCTTGAACAACTGGTTGGCGGGTGCTGATTGCACGAGCGCTATGTTCTTTAGAAGCAACAATCACGCTACCAGCGGTTGGAGTTGTGCCAACTGATATACCTGAAGTATCAACACCTTCACTAGCAAAAATTCGAAGAATTTCTTTGCCATCTGCATCATCTCCAATTGTTCCGACGATCGCGCTGCTTACGCCTAAGCGACTCAGAGCAACTGCAGCGACAGCTGCAGGCCCTCCACCTGCGCGTGAGATTTCATCGGCAATAACACGTTCATCCTCATTTGGATACTTTTCCACTAAAGCAACTGTGTCAATTGTTATGACACCAACACACACAGCTTGAATAGAACTCAATTGTTCACTTTCTTCTTTACATCCGCCAGCGCAGTTTTGCGAGCACCTGTAATGTGCTGAAGTGTTAACTTCGATGCAAGTTCGCCATCCCCATTTTCAATTGCTGCCAAGATTTCATAGTGTTCTCTACGAGAGATCTCAGAACGTCCAGGAAGACGCAGTGTGGTTTCCATAGACATTCTCATTACATCCTGCAGGACATTGAGGGTTTGATTGATAAAACGGTTACCTGCAATTCCTACGATTGTTAAGTGGAACTTTGCATCCAATACTTGTAACTGATGATAATCGATTGGCTCAATCGCTGTGATTGTGTCGATCTGGTTCAAGGTGGCTTGAAGTAAGCGAATATCCTCCTTCTGCGCCTTTTCCGCTGCCCACTTCGAAGCTGGAACTTCCAGCACCTCACGTGCATCAAAGAGCTCATTAAGGCCATGAGTCTTTGTCATCACCGATGCACGTAGCTCTTGAGCGACTACAGGTTCTTGAACAAAGGTTCCCTGTCCATGCTTGATTTGAACCAGGCCTTGAGCCTGCAAGATGTGAAGCGCTTCTCGTAAACTTGGGCGACTCACTGCCAATAAATCAGCTAGCTGACGCTCTGGTAACAACTTATCTCCAGGCACAAGTTTTTGAAGCTCAATCAACTCTATCAACTGAGTCGCAATACGTGCGGCTCTTTGTGGAGCAACATGGGTAACGGCGCTCATCGCTATCCCTTCACCGCTCCTGCAGTTAAACCGGCAATAAAGGAGCGTTGCATAAATAGATACATAATTACCATAGGTAATGAAGCTACCATCACGGCTGTAAATAGCATTGAGAAACTAACAAAATACTCACCCCGATAAGCCAACATAGCTAAAGGTAAGGTTTTCTTTTCTGACTCTTGAATCAGCAACAGAGGCCATAGTAAGTCATTCCAATTGATTACAAACAAAAATATTGCAGTAGCGCCCATCGCCGGTTTTGAAAGTGGAAGCGCAATTGAGCGATAAATTCGCAAAGGTGATGCACCGTCTACTTCAGAAGCCTCATACATTTCCTTAGAGACTTGCTTAAAGAAGGCACTCAAAATAAATATTGAAATGGGCAGAGTTGTCGTCACATTAATGAGAATTAAACCAATAAATGAGTTAGTCAAACCTAAATCCCTAAAAATATAATAAATTGGCACAAGATTGATTTGAGCCGGTATTGCCAATCCCAATGCAAAAAGCATTGCCAAAACCTTGCCTGAAACAGTAATCATTCTTGCAATGGCAAAGGAGGCTAAGCTAGCTAAAATCAACGTGAGAACTACAGAAGAGACCGTAACAATTACACTGTTGCGAAAGCTCACTTCCAGATCACTATCACTTAATAAACGACTGTAGTTATCCAGATTCCAGGACTCAGGAAGTGAAAGAGGCTTGTTATAGACCTCGGCATCGGTTTTGAATGAACCCAGAACTACGATTAAAGAGGGCAGGAGGATCATTAGGGCAAAAGTGCCTAGGGCTATAACCTTGGAAACTTTATACATTCAGAGACCCTCTCACTTTTCATACCTCTTGCCAAATGTTTGACGCTGTAGCCAAGTAATCAAAATCATGACAATCACCATGAAGATTGTTTGAGCCGCGGCATACCCCAGTCTCAATTCATTAAAGAGCGTCAAATAAATCAAGGTGCTGAAAATATTGGTTGAATTATTTGGACCTGCCGTTGAGTTGGTCATAACCATAATCAAGTCAAAGGCGCGGAAAGATTGAATTGTTGTATAGGCCATAACCACTAATGTTGTTGGCATCGCCATTGGCCAAGTTACATTTCTGAACTGTTTCCAACGCGAAGCACCATCTACTTCAGCTGCTTCATAAAGTTCCTTTGGTATCTGCTGCAGACCAGCGATGTACACAACCATCATCTGTCCTGTGTGAAACCACACCTGCGTAAATGCAATTGCATATAAGGCGCTCTTTTCATCTCCTAACCAGTTTAAGGCGAGGAAATTAAGGCCAATTTTATTGAAAAATAGATTTATCGCACCAAAATTTGGATCGTACAAGAAAAGCCAAATCATTCCAACAGATACCGAACTTAGAATTGTCGGAAAGAAGTAAAGAGTCCTTAAAGCAATGTTTACCTTAGAGTTGTTCACAAGATAAACCGCAAAGAGTAGTGCGAATATAGTCTGGAAGATTACGACTAGAAATGTGAACTCTAAATTGTTGCCAAGAGTTTTATAAAAAAGATCATCATTAGTGAGAAGGTTTGTGAAGTTTCTAAATCCAACAAATTCAGGCTCTGTAATTCCATCCCACCTACGGGTAGCAAATTGCAGGTTTTGTAGAGCTGGATAGAGATAAAAGGCCAAGAAGAGAACGAGCGCCGGAAGACCCATTACGTAGTAGGTAAGAGCATCCCTTTTTCTCTTTTTGCGGTTGCCCAAAGAACCGCTCCCACCTGAGGTGGGAGCGGTTCTCGTAAGGGCTACTTTCTTAATTACCCAGCCAGCTTTTGCTTAATTTGGCGTGAGAAGTCGGTCAGCACTTCATCGGTGTTTTTACCACCGACAATCTGGATGAGCGCATCTTGAGTCAGATCTGATACCGCAGTATTCAGAATCAAGAATCGAGGTGCGAGCATTGTGTTCTTCCCTTGGAAAGCAGAAGTGTTAAGTAGGTCGACGTTTGTGTAAGTAACATCGAGAACATTAACGTGCTGTGTCGTCGCATTTCCGTAGATTGCAGCTACTGGTCCAGTCGATAGATATGACAAGAACGAAAGTGCAATCTTTTGGTTAGTTGTTGATGACTTAGCATTCACGCTTAGGTTGAATGTGTTGTTCATGATTCCTTCAGCAATTACCTTGCCGTCTGTTAGAACCATGCTCATTAGATTCATTTTTCCACTAAGTGCTGGATTGAGAGCCTTTACAGCACCCATTGAGAAAGTACCTGTTGGAAGAATTGGTGACTTACCTGTAGCAAATAGGTTTAGTGCAGAAGCTTCTGTAACTCCTGTTGGGTTATCTGGGAAGCAACCAGCTTGGCGTAGCTTGACGTAGATATCAGCAACACCCTTAAACCATGGTGAGTTTAAATCAATCTTTCCAGAGTTAAGGTCTGCAAGGTTTTGAGCAATTTCGCTATAACTTCCTGCAGAGTTCATCAACGCAGAGTTTGAGATCTGTGCTGCTTGTCCGCGGGTTGCTCCTGGCCATGCAAGTGGAACGTATCCCTTGGCCTTTGCATCCTTACACCAAGTAGTCCATTGAGTTAGATTCTTTGGGAATGTCCACTTCTCTTTCGCCCAAATTTCAGTGTTATAAACTGGGTTGTTGAATAGATAGTGGTAAGGAACTCCGAGTACCTTTCCATCAACTGTTCCCGCAGCGAGTCCCTTAGCTACTAGATTCTGCTTTACGAAACGCTGACCAGAAATATCCAGAGTTAATCCACTGTTTACGAAATCGTTGAAAATTGATCCACGAGCCGTTGCAAAGAGTGCAGCACGAGGGTTAGCCAAGATCTGTACGCGGGCAGTCGCGTTGTAATCTGTGGTTGTCTTAATTACCTGAGTAATTTTTGTACCAGGGTAGCGAGCTTCGTAGTTAGAAATGATTAACTCGAAGTGTGCCTTGTCTTCTGGACGGTAGTGCCAGAATTCAATTGAACCCTTTGGAGGAGTTGATGCTCCGACTGGATTTCCATTTGTTGCAGCAAGACGTACGCGCTGCCAAGTGAGTTTTCCACTTGCATTTGCTTGACAAATTAGAGACTTAGAACTAGTTCCATTGCTTACACCTTCTGTCGTGCATCGCTTACCCAATACTGGCACTTCGTTTGCATTAGCAACGGCTAGCGAAGTGAGAACAAGTGCCGTAGCAACTGTCGCAACTACACCAGCACGGAGTGAAGTAAAGGCCTTATATCCTTTAGTTTTCATTTTTATCCTTGCTTTCGAGGGTTGGTTGTTGTTTACCATTCTGTGAGGGGGATCCCTAACATCTTTGCCATTTGGCGAATACCTGGTCGCACATCGATCCACGAGATGACCAAGTGGTGCGGATATCCACCTGTGACTATTCCGTTCACTAAAGCAGCGGCATCAGGTTGAGTGATCACCGTTGCTGTGTTGCCTTGGAAGTGATTGGGAGCTGGGATTGATTCCCCTCGACTCACAACCATGCGTAAACCCGTGCGATTGCTCGGATCTACATCCCGATCAATGCGGAACAGTGTTACTGGTCCGGTCTTGAGCGGAAAGTTACCTGCAACGCCTAATTTGCGATTGCAGTGGATTGATTGCGTTGCATTCTTTGGATCAGCTGCAAGCTTCGTTGCTGCAGATCCACAGTGCCACAAACGCACTAGACCTTGTGATGCATCTAAATCGACAATATCAACTAAGTAATTTTCATCGGAGCCAAGAGCCTCGCACATCATCATTGTTACAGCACCTAAAACATCGCGTTCGCAGGTAGTTACTGTTCCACGATCTGCAAGGCGTCCTAGAGATGAGCAAATACAGGCTCCCATCTCAGTTGGAAACTCTGGCCAGCATCGGATCGCAATCGCATCAAGCAACTCATCTTCACGCCACTTATCAAGAGCGACTTCGACCCCATATACCTTCTTCGCTTCATTTACATTAACTGATGAAAGTGATGGTTGAGCTGAAAGTGCACCCGCATACGCTAATTCGCGCGCTTCTTCACTTACTTCAGAAATTTTTCCAAATGCATCATCAATTGTGATCTGTCGAATATCTAAACCAAATAATGATCGGATTTGATCTGCATCGTAAACACATGGTGTAAAACCGATTGGAGCATCTCCAACCGCCCCAATCTTCTTGCCTTTCATCCAATCAAATGCTTTTTGCGCAGCAGCTTCACTGCCAAGTTCGCCTGTAATGTTCTCTGGTGTATATGCTTCCGGTAACTTTCCTGCGAGCGCATCTTTAATCGCAGTGCGAATTTGAGGCTCATTAGCGTTGCCATGTACGTGACGAATTGATTGACCAGCATCCATTAACGCATGCGCTGCCAGATTAATACCGCACATTGAATTCAACTTCAACCGCTCCCCGACCTCACCGGGTTCGCGCATTGACCATCCAAGAACTGGCCCTTTAACTTTTCCAAGTAGTTCAACTGCTGGTGATGCATCTGAAAATGAGGCCATAAACAAAATGTGGAGATCTGCATCTGGAAGAGTTACCGCTGCTACATCTTCAACGGTCATCACTAAATCAGTTGGCCCTACAACGGTTGCCCCAAGTTCGGTGAGCAGAGACCGTGCTGAATCAAAGTTGGCTTGGGCGCAGGTCAGATCAAAGGTTGGGCGCGCTAGTGCAACGAGAGCAACGGTGCTCATTAAGCCTCCAGTGGTAAGACCAGTGAGGAGAGGGTGCCATTGGAATAGGCGCGAGTCAATGATTGATAGAGGTTTTTACGCTTTGTTATCGGACTGTAATGGGGTTTATTTTTGGAGGAAAAAGGCTCTGGTCCGACCATTGACCTCAAAAGTGGGCCAACCCGCGTCATGTGAGAGCAGTTTGACCCCTGAATCGGTGGCCACAATGGTGTCTTCAGCCTTCCATCCTTTGCCCGTTGGGTTCCATGCGATCGGCTGGTTTTCTCCAATCAAACGTGCGCTTGCCTCATTAGCTGGCCAATCACGAGGGAGGTAGCCAGTTGGGCCGCCTTGGTGGTGCTTTCTCCACTCATCAGCATCGAAACCATTGGCTGGATATGCCGCAATCGCTGCGTTGATTGGATCAGAAAACGGCTTGCCAACAATGGTTGCATCTAACAAAGCAGCTTCGACCTTATAAATCGATGTGTAATCAGAGACCATCTGATCGGTAACTGTTCCGAAGGTAATTATTCTGGTCACCGATGCGATGAGACCTTTTCTCTTTGCACAAATAGATGCTGAAACTCGATCGCCGACTATCGCATTAGTTGGCAGAGGATGTCTAAATTTGTGAACACGATCGTGGCCTGCCACTCCTAAGAATGCAATCTCAAGATCTGCTTGCCACAACGAGTGTGTGATTAAACCTGCAACATCAATTTCGCGATCAGTGCTTTCTACCTGCTTCATCGCGTTTCCTAATGCAACGGCGGCATCAACACAAATAGTTTTAAAGCGTTGGAAGTCAGATTCAATCAATGATCCACGAATCATTTCGACCTCAACACCGAGATCGATCCTATCAGCACCAGGTTGATCACTCCCAACCTTTGAACCGGTCGGTAGAAGTTGTTCACGCCCTTCCGACCACTTAACAGTTTTAACAGTTACCTCTGAAGGTAGCTCTTCGGCAATCAGACGTGGAGCTTCGACAATATTGGTAATAGCTAAAGCAGAATCCTGAGTAATAATTAAATCAAAGCAAGCCATATCAATTGTCGTTGGTACATGTGCACGCCCAGCAGTTGCCCACGCTAAATTTGGATTACGTCGCAATACAAATGCATCAAGCCCTTTTGCTTTCATAAGATCGCGGAGTGGCTGAATTCTTTGATTGAACACGCTCATAAGCAGATGCTACAGGTGCACGCAATTGCTCGCCCAATAGAGGCTGTTTTGGAAGGCCCCCGGAACCCACAATTGCGTCGTCGTCGTCGGTTCGAGCCCGACCCACCCTACAAAACTTCTGCTTTCTGTATGCAATGGTGCAGTTTTTCTCTATTGTAGAGATCTTGGAAAAGCTGAAACTAACAGTTAAGGGGAGAGAAATGGCTGAAGTGAATACGATTCTAAATTGGACTCTTTTGTCTGAGTGCCCAATTCCAGACGATGTACATCCGCTACTTGTTGACGGCGAAACTCCAGTTGCGGCATATAAGACTTTCCGAGATACGGCCGTCTTCACCAACCTTCGGCTGATCGTGCGAGATGCTCAAGGTCTTCGAGGAAAGAAAATCGAAATTTATAGTCTCCCTTACTCAGCAATCAACATGTGGTCTTCTGAGAATGCAGGATCGTTCCTGGATATGAATGCTGAACTAGAGTTATGGACTCGTGCGGGGCACATCAAGGTAAATCTTGCAAAGGGCATCGACATTCGTAAATTTGATCGTATTATCGGCGAAGCGATTCTGAAGACCCGATAGAAGATCTTTACTTAGACCTCTAGATGTCAATTCGAAGAATTACTAAAATCCCTCAGACAATGTAAGGAATGATATGAATATTAAGGTGAAGATCGCATTGAAAGCTCTGTCCCCTTTGTTTCTAGTGCTACCGCTTGCATCTTGTTCAGCAGTTGCAGAACTCACCGGAGTCTCACTTGATGTTTCACGAGTTGAGGCAATGATTGAGGATGGTGTTTTAGAACAAGGTGGGATCACCGTTACAGCCACTTGTCCAGATCCTATGGTGGGTGAAGTTGGTGAGACTCGTACCTGTTCAATTGAAGATGAGTACGGTGACACTGAACTTGTTGACGTGACTATTCAGAACTCAAATGGTGACGTGGTCTGGCAAGTTAGAGGCTAAACAGGTCCAACGCTTTATGCCTAAATGAGGTTTGGCGGCTTTATCGAAAGCTTGAATGCATCCATCGCTGAAGGAATCTCATTAACCCATGTCACTAAATCATCGTGGGCATCGTTAATGAATTTTTCACTTTTAAGCGAATGTAAGAATGTGTGTAGGTCTTTGTAGAAATCAAAGGGATCACAGACCACGATCGGTTTCTGATGGTAGCCAAGGTGTCTAGCTACCCAGATCTCCATGAACTCTTCCATGGTTCCGAGTCCTCCAGGCAAGATCAAAAAGCCATTTGAAAGATCTTCTAACATCGCCTTGCGAGAGCGCATTGATTCGGTGATAAAGAGTTCAGTGGCCTCTTCGTCAGCAAATTCTTTTCCGATGAGTTTTTGTGGAATGACCCCGAAAGTCTTACCGCCAACACTTCGTGCACCGCGCGATACCGAACCCATCATGGAGAGGGTTCCCCCACCCCATGCAACATCCCAACCTCGTTCGGCAATCGCCTTACCCACCTCAAATGCAAAATCAACATATTTATCATCGATTTTCGTTGAGGCTGAACAGAAGACGGCGATACGCATGGCCCAATAGTGCCATGAAAAGATCTCGTCGGTAAGATCTAACAATGAAAGAGATCCTCTGGGAGCAAGGCGTCTGGCTCAATCCACCAGCAAACTCAGTACAAGAGAACTCTCACCTAAAAGTTACGACAATTCATGAGAGTGATTTTTGGAGAAATACTTCATATGGTTTTGTTCATGATTCAGGACATGCACTGTTAAGAGATTTTCCTGTGAACTCTTCGATGGAAGTAACTTTTGTTCTAAATTACTCAGGGCAATTTGATCAAGCTGGAATTATTGTTCATAGCGATAGTCAACATTGGATCAAGGCAGGTGTGGAGAGCGCTGATGGTTTGCCACAAGTTGGCGCGGTTGTTACATCGATTAATTCAGATTGGTCGCTAGCTCCTGTTCCCACATGGATGGGAAAGCAAGTGACCGTACGTGCAAGTCGAACAACTGATGCACTCACAATTCGTGCACGCTGCGGTGAGGAGGATCAACTCATCCGTCTTGCACCCATTGATGCCTCGCTCTCATGGAGTGCTGGCCCTCATTGCGCGAGCCCTGTGAGCCAATCTCTCGATGTTACCTTCACTCTCTGGGCTCAGGGTGAGGCGGATTCAGCACTCCACTGATTACAGAGTTACAGTGAGGAAGTGAGTACACGTCTCTGGAAAGCCCGTGATGTAAAGAAGTGCATCATTACTCCGAGCGAGCTCGATAATAAGTATTCTCGTGGCGTCTTAGGTGTAATTACGGGATCGGCTAAATATCCCGGGGCTGCAGTTCTTACTGTTGCAAGTGCTTCAGCTACTGGACTTGGAATGGTGCGTTTTCATAGCAATTCAGGACTTGCCCATCTCGTCCTTCATTCCAATCCCGAAATTGTTGTGCAACCTGGACCCGTAACGGCTTGGCTTGCAGGATCAGGTATTGGTGCAAAGCGTTACGGTGACTTCACCACGTGGTTGCGCCATCGATGGTTTACCTTGATTTCAAAACAGAGCGTGCCCACCATCCTCGATGCTGGAGCGCTCCATCTCGCGGGAAGATTTAATCAACCCACTCTGATAACTCCACATGCAGGCGAACTAGCTCGACTATTAACAGAGCGTGGAATAACAGTTACATCTGAGGCGATTGAAGGCAATCCAAAGAAGTGGGCTGTAATTGCTTCTGAAAAACTTAACGTAGTAGTTCTGCTTAAGGGAGCTCACACCGTTGTTACAGATGGCGATTCGATTATTGAACTTCCAGTTTCAACACCATGGCTGGCAACTGCCGGGTCAGGAGATGTTCTTGCTGGAATTGTTGGTGCACTTATCGCCACAAACTATATTGAAATTCTTAACGACAGTAAGAGACTGAGTGAAGTTGCAGCAAGTGCTGCATTTATTCACAACTCCGCTGCTCTGCTAGCATCTAGGGATACCCCAATCTCTGCTACGCAAATTATTGAATACATTCCAGATGTGATTAGAAAACTCATTTAGATGACAAGTTAAATCGGCATGAAACACCGAAGAGCGATATCTTAAATCATGACTCCGGTTTCGTTTACACGAGTGATGGTTGCAAGCGATGACGCTTTCGAGTTAACCACCATGAGTGCAGCGCTAAGACTTCATGGTGTCAATGTTGTTGGAGAAGCAAATAACAAAATAACCGGAGAGAACACATTTAGGTCATTACAACCTGAAGTTCTCATTATTGATGTGACGTTCGCAAACACAAATGCAGTAGGAGTCATTAGCGCGCTTAGGAAAACGAATCCAAAGTTAGGCGTAGTCCTTATGACAGCATGTCCAGATCTGCGTTTATTGGGAGTATCTGAGAAGTCTCTTCCAAAAGGTGTCCAAATAGTTCTTAAGAGATCTGTCGCCGACTTAGCTGTCTTGAGTTTTGCAATAACACAATCTCTAGAATCTTCTTCTATGATTTCAGTCGCCCAATGGGTCAGAGCGCATGACGCTCTACATGAAAATGCATTCATCACAGTTCTGAGTGAATTCACTGACACTCAAGTCGCCACCTTACGTCTGGTCGCCCAAGGGCTGAGCAACTCTGAGATAGCAAAGGTTAGATTTGTTAGCGAAAAGTCTGTTGAGCAGATCGTGGCACGTATCGCTCAACATTTTAAGATAACGCCTGATCGAAGTAGAAACCTTCGTGTTGTAATCACTGCCGAGTACTTCAAGTGGATCGGTGCCCCTCGACACAATTAGTGAGATAGCTCTTGCTAGAGTTCTCGCATGGATACCACTCTCACCATGGAGGAACTTCGCCAGCGATGGAATGATGTTCTAGATTGTGTTGAGAGACAGGATCGAATCACGTGGATGGCATTCTTTGATGCACGGCTTGCATCCTTTGATGGCACTTTACTGACACTTGATTACTCAGATAGTGGGAAATTTGGAGGCTCGCACCAGTTTCCTGAGACTCGTGAACGCCAACTCATGTTGCTGAAGTCTGCAGTTAAGGAAGTCTGTGGCGTTGAGATCGAAATTGAGCAACGTCCATGAAGAAATCTCTTATTGCAACCTCACTTGCACTCATTGCAGGCCTGATTTATGCAACACCTACACATGCTGCTGGAAGCAACCTCACTATGTCGCTCAACCAGACTCCCGGGCGTGCAGAACCAGTAGTGACTTTATTTGGTCAACTCAAGCCGGCTAAGAAGTCTGTTCCCATCACAATTCAGATTTACCTTAAGGGCAAGTGGCAGGACACGCGTTTTATAAGTAAAACCGCTGCAGTTGGAACATGGCGTGTGGTTGCAGTTGCTACTGCGCCTAATGCAACGATGAAGTATCGAGCCAAAGCTAATTTGGCGGGCAAAGTTATTTACTCTCCAACGCGAGAGATTGTGATTAAACCAGTGCCACAAATGGTAGATGGGGCATCTCTCGTTGTTGATCCGTTGGGACCTGGCGGACGAATACATGGATCAGATGTAAGTAGATGGCAGCATCCGAACGATGCGCCGATTGATTTTGTGAAGAAATACAAAGCTGGTTTGCGATTTGTAATGATTAAAGCCTCCGATACACGTGATGAGGCTGACGCTCTGGCACTTAAATATGTGATTATGGATAGAAGTTCTGCTCAAGCTGCAGGTATATACACAGGTTTCTATCACTATGCGGTTCTTCCAGATTCAAAAGATCCTGCCGTTATTCAACAAGATGCCGCAACGCAAGCCCAAAAAGTTCTCTGGCGGTTGGCAGCTCTTGGCGGATACAACGAAATGGATCTTCCATATGCTCTGGATCTAGAGAACAATTGTGTTCGCTATGACAACGCTGGTTGTTCGAAATATGCCAGCAAGCAGTCGGTCACCATGTGGGCAAAGACGTTCCTTAGAATCGTGAAAGAGAAGACAGGTCGCACTCCGATTCTGTATTCGTATCCAGCTTTTCTAGAAAATGCCATGATCCGAGATGATGATCTAGCGCGCTATCCGTTGTGGCTTGCTCAATACGGAATTGATCCAGCTGATCCACTTGGCCAGCCCGGATTAAAACCAGGTGGCTGTTATGTGCATTCCTGGACTTCTGCAAACTGTTCATCGCAATGGATCATTTGGCAATATTCATCGTGTGGAATCGCACCAAAATATGGAGTCCCAGGAAATCGCTTGGATTTAAATGTGTTTCGCGGATCGCAAGATGAATTTCTTGCGTTGGCAACGGGTGCATGGAAACCCTCTGAAAGTGATTTCATGCCAAAGAACGAGTCCACTACTGCCACGATTAAGTCGGTGAATGCAACATCGACTGATAAGAACACTGTTGTAAAGGTTGAAGTATTTAGGCCTACGGGACTACCAGTTGTAACGGGCACTGTGCGCTTCTATCCAGATCCAAAGAATCGTCCAGAAAACATGTTGGTGCAAACCGTTGTTCGTTCCACAAGCGGTGCATGGACTCTGACAATAAAGGGGCTTCCTGCAGGTACATGGCCAGGTGAGATTGGATTTGTAGATGCAACTGGCACTCATGCAAAAGTTCGCGTCCCACTGGAGCTAGTAATTACGCAAGGACCAACACCTTCACCAACTCCAACGCCATCGCAGACGCCGGTTGCTCCAAGGCCTGCAACAGATAGTTGTGCGAAGCAAATTAAGAATTAGTGAGCGAGAAACTCAATCATCATCGCCTGTTCGGGTCCAAGGATCGGTGTAGCAAGTCCAATTACTTCAAGCTCGCGACCCGTAAGTGTGATTCCAGACATCCACTCAGGTTTCTTGTGAAGCATAAAGTGAGGGGTTCCACCAGGAAATAGTGGCTTCACTTCATATGCACGGTTTGGATCTAAACCACGAAACTTCATCGGTGAAGGATGCACAGCAATTGTTGGAGTGAGCTGGGCATAGGTAAAGAGTGCTCGCGATTGATTATTTGCTACAACTCCGTACAGGTATGCGTGAGAATCAGGATAATCCATTCGAATCGAAGTGCCCGAGTGCAAAAGTTCACGATTGTTCTTATAGAAAAGCGCCCACTCAGTGAGAACTTTCTTCTCATCTGTCGAAGCTTGCGTGAGATCCCATTCAATTCCCGCATGTCCAGAGAGCGCGGTAATTGCTCTAAATGAAAGATCGAGAGTGCGACCAGTCTGATGTCCACGAGTTGGACCGATATGTGTCCCTAGCAGTTCAGGCGGAATTACAAGCGAGGTCCATCGCTGAATTGTCTGTCGCTCCAACGCATCGTTGTTGTCACTTGTCCAGAAGCGATCTACATAATCAAGAACGCCCAAATCGATTCTCGCCCCGCCTGATGCACAAGACTCAATCTCTAATTGCGGATGTCTCTTCTTAAGCTCTGCAAAGAGTGAGTAAATCGCCTCTGTCTGAGTGCGGATACCCGCAGTTCCCAAATGCCCGCCATCGTTGAGAACGCGATTGTGATCCCACTTTATATATGCGATCTCGTGCGCTGAAAGTATTGATGAAGTTTGTTCAAGGACATGTTGGAATGCACCCGGATGAGCAAGATCTAAGACCAATTGATTACGCCAGAGCGCAGGGGTGCGATCGGCTTCACGAAGAACCCACTCTGGGTGTGCGCGATGGAGATCAGAATCAGGGTTGATCATCTCGCCTTCAAACCAGAGTCCGAATTCAATTCCTTTTGAGTTGATGTATTCGATCATTGCGGTAAGTCCTTGCGGCCACACCTCAGGGGAAATAACCCAATCTCCTAGACCACTCTTATCGTCACGACGAGATCCAAACCAACCATCATCGAGAACTACTCGCTCAATACCAATATCAGCGGCAACATCAACGAGGGCTTTGATTTTTTCAAAACTCTGCTCAAAGTAGATCGCTTCCCACATATTTAGCGTGAGAGGACGTGGACGCCGAGGATGTTGTGTGCGCGCCCTGATATGGCGATGAAATGCGGCGCTTACTCCATCTAAACCTTCTGCTGAGTAGACAGCAACAACTCGTGGTGGTCGATAACTCTCTCCCGGTTCCAATATGACTTCACCCGGAAGTATTAGCTCGCCGCCTCCAATAGATTGAAATCCTTCAGAAGTTCTCTCGATCAGATTTTGATTATTCCCACTCCACGCAGAAGAGAGAGCCCATGCACTTCCACTAGCAAAGGTTGTTGATGCTTCTACGGCAAGTTGAGCGATTGTGAAATTGTGCCCACTTCGCCCTTCGCGACAATCCCGAACCCATGTGCCGGTAGCGATATCACGGCGTTGTGGCTGGCGTTCATTTGACCAACGCCCGGAAAAATCTAGAGATTGCTTCGCTTCTTGAGGTAGAGGTAACCAATAGATAAATTCATTAACTGTGTATTGGCTGCTGCCAACATTCTTTAATTCAACCTGCAAGTTGAGGACGCCGAAAGAATCCATAGCAATTTTATAAGCGAGAGAAAGCTCGGCGTAAGAATCTTTGAGCAGTACAGAAATGTCACTATCACTGACATCGAAAGTCTTTACTTCAAAATGTGAAGACCATGCCTTGCCATTGCGATGCCCGCTCAATGCACTGCGTCCCAAAAAACCTCGTGACGCTTCGCGCATTACTCCTGGATTTTGAACAGCATCAAAGCCACTATTTGTTACAGATGGTATTTGCGCTCGAGATAAATCTTGACTGAGCGCTCCATTGACTGCTCCACTGGCTGCTCCCCAGTGGGTGAAAACAAGAGCTCCGTCAATTACTTCGACAATTAGCTCAGCTGTTGGAGATGTCAGTCTGGCTCTTTCTGCGCTCACATCGGTACAGTAGTGCCATTATGAGCCAGACCAAAAGTCTTGATGCGGGTGTAGTACGTAGCGATCTCGCGATGTCAGATGGTCGCACAATTCGCTACTACGACAGCACAGATCGTGTACGAGAAGCCAAAGATTTACGGCCAACAGAAGAACAACCTGGTATCGGTGAGTTACGCCTTGATCCACTGCTTAATGAATGGGTTGTTATGGCAGCTCATCGCCAAGGACGAGTCTTTCTCCCGCCTAAAGAGCTTTGCCCACTCTGCCCTACTCGCTCTGATCTCTTGAGTGAAATTCCAGATAGTGACTATGAAGTGGTTGTTTTTGATAACCGCTCCCCCTCATTGCGTGCACCGGATGGCGATTGGGCGCTACCTGATTTGGTTGGAACGGATACAGACCCAGGTACTGCTGCAGGCAAATGTGAAGTGGTCTGCTTTACCGACAATCATGGTGGCTCTTTTGGTGAACTTTCCGAACGCCAAGTTCGCACATTGATGGAAGCGTGGCGGGATCGTGTGAGAGAACTTTCAACACATAGTTATATCCGCCATATTGCTCCATTTGAAAATCGTGGTGAAGAAGTCGGTGTTACTTTATTTCACCCACATGGACAAATTTATGCTTATTCATACTTACCGCCACGCGTAGTCAAGATGTTAGATGTTGCGCAAGCACACTTTGAAACCAATGGTCGAGTTCTTTTTGACGATGTGCTTGCTCGTGAACTTCTTGACGAAGATCGCATCATTGCTCGTAATGAGCATTGGGTGGCTTTCGTTCCGTATGCCGCACGCTACCCATTTGAAATACATGTGGCTCCACTGTCACCTGTACCTGATTTAGCTGCACTTTCAGCAGAGCAAGCCGATGCCTTCCCTGCAATTTCTATCGAGGTCATGCGAAGACTCGATGGAGTTTTTGGAATCGCTATGGCTTACATCGCCACCTGGCATCAAGCACCAGTCCGTGAGGGACGAGATCTCTTACGCCTTCATTGGCAGATTACTAGCGTGCGTCGTGCACCAGGAAAGTTAAAGTATTTAGCTGGAAGTGAGTCTGCGATGGGTGCATTTATTATGGATCTCAAGCCAGAGCAATCTGCTGGTCAATTGCGCGATGTAGTTCTTTAAATGTCGGAGTGGTTATCTCCTGATGTGATTGCATCAGCTCCGGGTCGAGTAAATCTCATCGGTGAGCATATTGATTACAGCCAAGGATTTGTCCTTCCCTTCGCGATTACCTATCGCACTACTGCAACTCTTCGTAGACGCAGTGACAAGATAATTCGCATACGCTCCAAGCAGCGTTTAGACAATGTGATTACAACTTCCATCTCAGAATTAGCCCCTGGATCTCAAGGCGGATGGGAACGTTATGTATCAGGCGTTATCTGGGCATTGGGTATTGAAGAAGGCATTGATGTTGAAATTGACGGCGATGTTCCACTTGGAGCAGGGCTTTCCTCTTCTGCAGCGCTCGAATGTGCAGTCGCAGTTGGGCTCAATGAATTGTTTTCACTCGGTCTCGATAAAATGTCACTCGCTCTCTTGACGCAAAAAGCAGAGAATGAGTTTGTCGGGGTGCCCTGCGGAATCATGGATCAATCAGTCTCGCTCATGGCAGAGGCTGGATCGGCCCTATTGCTAGATTGTCGTGATCTCTCCACCACGCTTGTTCCCTTTGACTTGGGTGCTTCTGGTCTTGAGCTACTGATCATCGATACTCAAGCACATCATGCTCTCGTCGATGGTGAATATGCCAAACGTCGTCAAGCGTGCGAAAGCGCTAGTTCAAAACTTAACATCCCTTCACTTCGGGATATAGCGATCTCTACTTTGTTAGCAAGTAAGAATTTGTTAAGTGATGAAGAGTTTATGCGTGCTCATCATGCAGTCTCTGAGATGGCAAGAACACTTGAAGCTGCCGATGTCTTGCGACGGAAAGACTTTGCGGCACTTGGTGCGCTAATCACCCAATCTCATGCATCTCTGAGAGATGACTATGAAGTCTCGAGCCCCGAACTCAATTGCGCTGTTGATGTGGCACTTGCCCACGGAGCACTCGGTGCACGAATGGTTGGAGGCGGTTTTGGTGGAAGTGCGATAGCTCTCGCTGCGCAAGTGCAGATTGAAGAGATCAAGAACGCAGTTGCAGATGCATTTACATCAGCTCAGTTTACCGAGCCGAGGTTCTTTACCTCGCTCCCATCTGAGGGTGCGAAAGTAATTAAACGACTGGATCGATAGAGATTACAGTCACGCCACCAATTGATGAGAGAACATCAACAAGATCGGTGGGATCAGTTCCAGGCACTGCTACGAGAATGTCGTCATAGCCAATTCCATCATTTGATTCCAGAACGCTCAGGCTGCGAATATCGCATCCCGCTGCACCGATTGCTGATGCAATAGTTCCCAGTGAGCCAGGACGATCTGGCAAGGAAATCTTTAGTTGATAGAGAGCCATAGATGCACTCTACAGGGATGGAGCTGTGCCGAGTGTGACCTTAAATGACTTACTGCCGCCACCATTAGGTAGGTCTACAACCAAAGTGATGGTTGCTCCCGGAGCGTAAGAGCGAATCTTTACGATCGCTGCAACCTCGTCTGGAATTTTGAGACCATCGATAGATCGGATTACTGAGCCGGCTGGAATTCCAGCTCTTTCTGCACCTTCTCCAGCACTGAGGCGAAGAATACGTGCACCAATTCCGGTGTAAGCGGTATCAAAGAAAACACCGAGAACTGGACGAGTTGATTTTCCAGTTGAAATGATTTCATCGATCACGCGTTTAGCTTCATTCATTGGAATTGAAAATCCAAGACCGATTGATCCACTTGTTCCACCAGAAGAGAGAGTTGCAATCGCTGAATTCACACCAATGATTCGTCCTTGCGCATCAACAAGTGCGCCACCGGAATTTCCTGGATTAATTGCTGCATCGGTTTGAATCGCATTTACATATGATTCGCTACCCACATCACCTGTCGTTACTGGACGATTGAGCGCTGAGACGATTCCGCTGGTTACGGTACTTGCAAGTCCAAGAGGTGAACCAATAGCAAGAACGGGATCTCCCACGCTGACCTTTGATGAGTCACCCACTGCAATTGTTGGAAGATTGCCTGTCTTGATTGCAAGAACTGCTAAGTCATACATTGGATCTCGCCCAACAATAGTTGCAGTTACCTGATCACCATTTGTAAATTCAACTTTTATAGTTCCGGTTGAGACAGCAGTTTCAATGACGTGGTTGTTTGTAATGATGTAGCTCGTAGTTGCGGTGCTCCTGTAGATCGAGCCAGAGCCTGTTCCGCTTCCAGCAGAGGAATTCACCGAGATCGAAACTACAGTTGGAGTAACAAGAGCCGCGATCGCTTTGGCGTTCATGTTTGCTCCACCGATTTCAACCAGGGTGCGATTTGTTGAACAAGTACCAGTAGATGAAAGGAAGAGAGCGCCAGTTCGCTTATCGGCACAAGCCGTGATGACTGAAGATGGGGCGGTGGTTGCCGCAGTTGCGACGCCACCTGCGATGATCGCACCCGCTACAAATGCACTAATGATCTTAGTCGGAGTCTTGACTCTCATGTTTTTCATACTCACCATCTTTGTTCTCGATGCTGAAATTTCTCTGTGGCTTCACTGAGGGATCCGAGTGGATCTTGCTCCCTCACTTGGATTCGAACCAAGAACCTGCCGATTAACAGTCGGCTGCTCTGCCGTTGAGCTATGAGGGAATAGTGCAGAGCGCAGACTCTACCGCACCTTTGCGGATGGGGAAAAATCGACCGATTTAGAGGGAGCCTATAGCCAAGTCGTGAAGTCCTCGTCGAGTGGTTTCCAGGGCCACAAGGGAGGCAAAGGCTGCATCGTACTCTTCTGGATTTTCAACAGGATTAAGACGTTGCAGATTGGATTTGAGATCGGCAATCGCGCGACTGATTCCTACTTCACGCAATCGAGCAACAATTGATTCGATGTATCTCGCCGAAACTTCACCATCTGAGCGAATTGGCTCGACCGTTAATTCTGTAAAGAGAGTTTTCATGCGCTCATCTGAGATTTCATCAATTTGAATTATCAACGAAGTATGCGCATCAATAATGCGCTTCATCTCTACATATGCAGGATGCGTAAAGGCAGCAGGTTCAATCTCTGACCACGTCGTTACTAAATCAGGCATTTGTAGACGCGCCTTTAATACTTCACGTTCAAGTAACAAGCGCGGCTCTTGTGGATGTGGGCGCCATGATTGATCGGCCTGATCTACGTCGGCTTCTGTAGCTGCTGGGGCGGCTCGACGCACACCTTGGGAAACTGCAGAAGTGACAATTTCAACTTCAATTCCAAGCCATCCAGCTAGTAGTCTTGAATATTCTGGACGTAGAGATTTATCACGAATCTGAGCAACGAGAGGCGCAGTCGCGTTGAGGGCATTCACTCGACCTTCGGCAGTGGTTAAGTTGTGCAGTTTAATTTCGGTACGGATCGCAAATTCAAAGAGCGGAACGCGCTTTGCAATGAGATCACGAAGTGCAAGGTCTCCCTTAATCTGACGTAGATCACATGGGTCTAAGCCATCGGGTTCAACTGCGACGAAAGTTTGGGTCACAAATTTCTGATCTTCACTGAAAGCACGCATTGCAGCTTTCTGTCCTGCTGCATCACCATCAAATGTAAAAATAACTTCGCCACGGAAAGCATCGTCATCCATGAGCAGACGACGAATAATCCGAATGTGATCTGCACCAAATGCAGTGCCACAAGTGGCAACGGCTGTGGTGATTCCTGCCAAGTGCGCTGCCATCACATCTGTATAGCCCTCAACAATGACTACTTGGCGCTTCTTTGCAATCTCTTTCTTTGCCATATCTAACCCATAGAGGACTTGGCTCTTCTTATAAATCGGTGTCTCAGATGTGTTGAGATATTTAGGCCCTTGATCTTCTTCATCGCTGGCTAATTTGCGCGCACCAAAGCCGACAACATCACCGGAAATGTCTCGGATTGGCCAGGTTAATCGGTTTCTAAATTTATCTATCGGCCCGCGTTCACCCATTTTTGAAAGCCCAGCGAGCTCAAGCTCTTCAATGGTGTATCCGGCTGCCCGCAAATGTTTAGTGAGTGCATCCCATGAATCAGGAGCGTAACCAACCCCAAATGTCTCACATGCACTCTTATCAAATCCACGTTTTGTCAGTAAGTCTCGACCGTGAGCGGCTTCTGGTGATGTATTGAGTTGCTCTTGAAAAAACGTCGCAGCCAGTGCATTTGCCGCGACTAAACGCGAACGATTAACCGATGGTCCAGAAGGTGCGCTGCCACTTTCTTCATATCGCAGCGTGTAGCCGATGCGATCTGCAAGTCGTTCGATTGTTTCAGTAAAGCTCAAGTGATCTATCTTCATTAAGAATGCAATGACGTCGCCACCGGTCTGACAACCAAAACAGTGGAAGTAACCCTTGCTAGGCGTTACGTGAAATGAAGGAGATTTCTCATCATGGAAAGGGCAGAGACCTTTTTTCTGCCCACCACCAGCGGATTTGAGTTGGACATATTCGCCTACGACATCATCAATAGGCGCGTGATCGCGGATGTGTTGTACATCCTCATCCTTTATGCGACCGGCCATATCCCCACTCTATCTAATTACCGCAAAGGTGAGCGTGCAAGGCATATGCCCCTGGATCTGTCAGGCAAGAAATTTGATCAATAACCACACGCATACGTGCAATTTCATTATCGGCCAACGCCCAGTCATCTAGGAAAATCGGATCAAGGGCTGCTGGAGCTTTGGCAAAGAGCATCTCAACAAGTTCTGCGATGAGCTTTTGTTGTCCGATATAACGTTCTTGTGATGCATCGGCGCTGATCAAGTAGTGGCCTGCAATAGCTTTAAGGAAATCTACTTCGACGCGTTGTTCACGAGGAATTTCTAGATCTGCTTGGTATCTCATTAGTGATCCAGCACCATGTACTTCTCGGGTTCGCATCTCTGCGGCTAAGACAAAACGACCGATCAGTTGCGATGTCGAATCCTTTAGGCGCGCTAATGAACGATGTGAACGATCGTAGGTGCGAGGCCAACATGAAAGAGATTCGAGGCGTGTCAGAGCTGCCGCAACTTCATCTTTAGTGGCATCACTCTTGTAGCTAGTAATCATCTCTGCATACAAAGTATCAAAGTCTCTTTCAAAGTCTGCAACTTTAACTGTGCCAACAAAGATTGCATCTTCAAGATCATGCACCGAGTAGGCACAATCATCTGACCAATCCATAATTTGTGCTTCGATGCATTGACGACCTTCGGGTGCACCTTTACGAACCCAGTTGAAAATCTCGACATCATCATCGTAGACGCCGAACTTTCGTGGATTAACACTTCGTGGCCATGGATATTTAGTTGCTGCATCAAGACTTGCGCGGGTGAGGTTTAGGCCAACTGATTTTCCATTTTCATCTACAGTTTTGGCTTCGATACGAGTCAACAATCTGAAGCTCTGTGCATTTCCTTCAAAGCCGCCAAATTCTTGCGCAATATCGGCAAGTGCTTCTTCGCCATTATGGCCAAATGGTGGATGACCTAAATCGTGAGAAAGACATGCTGTTTCAAGTAAATCTGGATCTGCACCAAGTGATTCGCCGAGTTCGCGACCAATCTGTGCACACTCCATCGAGTGTGACAATCGTGTACGTTGAAAGTCGTTCTCCCATGGAACAGCCACTTGAGTCTTTGCCGCTAATCTACGTAACGCAGCGGAGTGAATAACGCGGGCGCGATCGCGCATAAATTCGGTGCGGCCAGATCGTTTTGCAGGTTCGAAGAAGAACCGCTCTTGATCGCTATCGCTGTATCGCATGGTCTTAGCCTAGGTGATCGCTGAGATGTATGCCTCTGCGCCCTAAAGTGATGTACGAAAGGTAAGCCCCTGCTTCGCGAATTAAGTATCGACTCGTAGAACCTGCAAGTGAGTTTGGACCATCTGGTACTGGCGCACAGGATGGATCTGCATCGAGATCGCGCGCCATAGTCATCGCACGTTGGCAATGATAGGGATCAGTTGCAATAACAACAGATGTAAGTTTTCGCTCGCCCATCTCTTTCACATAGGCCTTAGTCTGTGTCAACGTATCGCGACCTTCTGGCAATGCGATCACCGCACTTCTCGGAACACCATTGTTAATGAGCCACTTACGACCAGCGTCAGCTTCGGTAGTTCGGTCACCTGGTGCACCTGATCCAACAGTAATAATGAGCGGTGCAACACTTGCGCGAAAGAGTCGAACTGCTTGTTCAAGGCGAGCCTGCAGTACTGGACCAGGGGTGCCATCGAGTTGAGCCGCACCTGGAATAACAATTACTTCAGCAGTTGTTCGAAGCGAAGGATTGTTGGCTGAGTTCCATGTAACAAAGAGTGCATAGGCTGGAACAGCTACTATTACAGCGACTAATAGTGCGATGGCGCGAAAAAAGAATTTAAACATCATCCACCCGAGAACATATCTTCAGCATCGAGTTGAATCAGTTCATCTGGATCATTTAGCCAGCCGTCTGGAAGTGTTGGCGGACGCCCATGACTAGTGCGGCCACGTGGTTTTTCCGCGACTTCGAGTGGATAAGGTTGATCCTCTAGTTGGTCCAACAAGGTGCGAAATTCAGCAAGTGAGGCAATCATTCCGAATTGTCTACGTAGCTCACTATGAACGCTAAAGCCTTTGAGGTACCAAGCCATATGTTTGCGTAGATCGCGACATCCTCGATCCTCTGATTCAAAGTAATCAACGATTAATTCACCATGTCGAAACATGACTTCACGAACTTCGTGGAGTGATGGCAGAACACGTTCGCTATTTCCTGACATAGATTTCGTTAAATCTGTAAATAACCATGGTCGCCCTAAACATCCACGGCCCACAACAACGCCGGCACAACCTGTCTGCTCCATCATCGCCACACCATCACCGCCAGACCAAATATCGCCATTGCCAAGGACGGGCACTCCTGTTGGCTTGAGGTGTTCAACTAGTGATGAGATGGCAGACCAATCGGCCTTGCCCTCATACATTTGTGCAGCGGTACGCGCATGAAGTGCCACCCAAGCAACACCAAGGTCGGCAGCAGATTTAGCTGCATCTAGATAAGTGATGTGATCGCTATCGATACCAATGCGCATCTTTACTGTCACTGGAATCCCAAATGGCCTTGCAGCATTTACTGCAGCTTCCACAATTGATGAGAAGAGTCTGCGCTTGTAAGGAAGTGCTGCTCCCCCACCTTTGCGAGTTACCTTCGGTACAG
>Ga0209230_10000072_pt1 | contig 36700 bp, 28 predicted proteins | sample LakOntMetagenome_FD_187467 | JGI IMG/M metagenome (GOLD analysis project Ga0209230, IMG submission 187467) | Freshwater and sediment microbial communities from Lake Ontario - Sta 18 epilimnion Metagenome (SPAdes) (version 2) | ecosystem: Environmental > Aquatic > Freshwater > Lentic | place... | reverse complement strand
TAATTATAAAATTACTCAATATCCTAATGATCCAAATAAATATATGGCTGATAATTTAGACTTATATAATGCATCAAGAAATAAAGGAAGCCTAAGAACACCAGAGCAATATGGTAAAGATATAACTGCTAATTCTAGATTTAATTATAATACAGGTACTCATGACTATGATTTTATTACTAGTAGCAGACCTATAGATGAAAGAATTTATGATTCAGCTGGTCAAAAAAATGCAATAGCAGGTAAAGATTATAATTATTTATCTAAAATGGATCCAGATACTAGGGCTATGATCATGGGTGGTAAAGATGATCCTGCTGGTGTTAGAATGGGTATTGATGAATATGGTAGTGGTATGTCTTATTTACCTGGTGCAAATAATCCATATGAGTATAATACATATATGGGTATTAATAAAGTTGGTCAAAGTTCAATGATACCTGTAGGAGATAATGGTCAACCATTACAAGGTATGTTTAATGGTCCAGCTATTCCTGGTATTCCAAGTTCTATGAGACAACAAACTGATTATAATGCAGACACACAAGCTATGCAAGATTCTCAATTACAAAAAAGATTTCCTAGCTTAGGATCTACACCTGAACAACAAACACAAAGTATGTTTGGAGAACAATCTAAATATGATGCTTTACGTAATCTAACATTTAAATATGGTGGTAATATAATGCAAGAGGGTGGTGATCCATTATCAAACTTAATGATTCCATATAGTAATGAATATTTAAATGGTTTAGAAAATGATTATTTAAAAATGTATAATGATCCTAATACTGAAATGGATGATGGTTATGATAAATTTTATCATTCTTTAACAGATGATTTACCACAAGTGCCAATAAAATCTAAAGGATGGATTATTAATATACCTGGTTCTGAAAGTGAAGAGTTTGTAAATGATTATGGAACTACTCCTGCACCAAAAGCAACAAAAAACAGAACTGTAACAAGAGTGGAAGATTATGAAGAGGGATATGAAATGAATCCAAATGTACAACGTCTAGGTAATTTAGCTGAATATATACAACAACGTGCAATTAACAAACTTGATAATAGAAATGTATCTAATAATAAAGTATATGGGAAAAAAGCATATGGTGGTGACTTAGATAAAGCTCAATATGGAATCCCTGATTTATCTGGTATGTTTAATCAAAATGATTATTATGATCCTACACAACAAGAAGGTGCAAATGACTTCTTTAGTAATATGGGTCAAACTAATTATATGCAAGATACACAAGCTGTGGCTGATGCACAATTACAAAATCAATTTCCAACATTAGGGTCTACTCCTCAACAACAACAAACACAAGGTATGTTTGCACCTCAGCAAGGAACTTCAACACTTAATGTTGATTCTACGCCAGCTACGCCTGCATTTGGTCAACCAAAAGTTGAAAGAACAAATAAGCTTGAAGGTGGATTAAATAGATTAGCTGATAGTTCTGTAGTGCAAGGTTATGGAAAATTGTCTAACTTTGCAGTACAAGGTGCTGGTGTCATTAATGATTACTTTAGAGATAGAGCTGTTAGTAGAGCAAAAGCAGATAACTTTAATAAACTTGGTGCTGATTATCAATATGCTACTGCAGAAGATCCATTTAATAAAAGAGGATTGTGGGATGTTAATACCGGAACTGCAGGAAGTGAAGCAGATAGAACAACCGGTTTATACATGAGTAAGTATGGTGGTGAAAATAATACTGTAGAGGTTGATTCAAAATTATTGGCAAAATTAATTGCAGCGGGAGCTGACATTGAAATATTATAACTATGGCAAAAATTAAAATAAATAGTTTACCTCCAGGCTTTAAAATGGTTAATGGTAAGATAGAAGAAGATCAAATGATGAGAGAAGGTGGTTATGTAACTGGTGATCAAGCTGGTTATGGATTAGTTACTTTACCTCAAGATTATTATAATAATACTAATATGAACACTACAAGAGATGAATCTGTTAGATACAGTTTATCTAGTGTACCTAGAGACAAAGCTAATATAGAAGCTGAAGGTGGTGAAACTGTATTAACTGATTTAAATAATGATAATCAATTTGGTTTATATAATATAAGAGGACCAAGACACTCAAAAGGTGGTGTGCCTATGTATTTACCTGAACAATCTTTTATTTATTCTGATACAGATAAGATGAGATTTGATCAAACAGAAATGGCTGAGTATGGTATAGAAAGTAAATCTAAAATGACTCCTGCGCAAATATCTAAGAAGTATGACCTTAATAAATATTATGGTGCTATGAAAGATCAATATGCAGATGAGATAACAGCACGTAGTTCTGAACTTATGTTGAAGAAAAATATGATGGGTTTATCTAAATTAGCATTTGGCCAAGAACTTAAAAAGAAATTTGAAGATGGTGTGCCTTTAGCTGCTCATCCATATTTAGTTTCTATTGGAGAAGACCCAATTGATTTCACTGCTAAAGTAGAAAATATTACAAGACAGCAAGCTCAAATGAAAGCATTTGCTGCTTTACCTCCTGAGCAACAACAGCAGTTATTGCAATTGCAAGAGATGATGGCGCAAGTTGATCAACAACAACCTCAACAACAAGAACAATCTTTTGAAGATCCTTCAATGCAAGATCCATCAATGGGTCAACAACAATTGGCTATGGCTGATGAAGATGTAATGGCTATGGATGATTCTAATCAAGGAATGGCTAGATATGGTGCAGAAATGGGAATGTATCAATATGGTAAAGAAACTCCTGCAGAAGCTAAGTTTAGAGCAGAAAAAGCTGCTCAATTAGCAAAACAAAAAATTGCTGCTCAGAATCAAATGGGTATAGGTAGTGTATCTATTTATGATGAAGATATTGCAGGTCAAGAAAAAGCAATCCAAGAAAGTGCTGAAGGTATTTATCAATATGGTAGATTATCTCAAGGTAATAGACCTGAATTACAAGATGAAGTAGATGGAGTATTTGGTTCAGCAGATATAAAAACACCAGAATCAAAAGCAGATTTTTATGATAGATGGGGAGATGTTGTAGCAACAATACCTGGATTTGATTATAATAAAGACGGTAAAGATAAACAATGGGGAGAATTTCAAAAGAAAGCTGAAGAGACTAGAAAGAAAGAACACATTGCTGCATTTGGAAGTGATAAAGGATACGTACCATATTGGAAACAAAAAGGAACTAAAGGTTATAAACCAGGACAAGATTTTGATAGCAGATTAGGATTACATACATATAATGCTCCACGTTTTAAACTAGGTAAACCAGAACCTGCTAATGTTCCTGTTAGTGTTGATATTCCACCAGCAGAAAGAACACCTTTAGAAGTACCTGGAATAAATAAATATACACCACCTCAAGGTCAATGGTGGAGACAAGATGAAAATAACTTAATGGCATTAGGTTTAATTGATGATAATTTATACTTACCTTGGGCACCAGATGCTGCACCAGCTAAAATAGATTATGTATTAGATGATTGGAGAAGTAAAGCTAATTCAGCTTTAGCATCTCAAAATACCATGGCTCAAGCATTAGGTGCTGCAGGTGGACCACAAGCTGTTGCTAGTTCAAATATTCAAGGTACTGCTATGGATGATATAGCTCAAGGTATTAATAGAACTAATTTAAACAATGTTGGTATAATGAATCAAATATCTCCTATGCAAACTCAGTTAGATATGCAGATTGATGCACTTAACCAAAATAGAAATATTAAAGTTTATGATGATACACAAAAAACATTACAAGCTGCTGATAATTTTAGAAACTGGAAGATTGCTAAAAATGCTGAGTTAGAAAATGCTGCACTTACTAATAGAGCTAACACCTATAATTTAAATACATTGTATGATAACTATGCAATTGATCCTACAACAGGAGGGCCTATTGCATTTAAAGGTAATAAAGCATTACAAAAAGTAGGAAAAGAACCTGATAAGCAAAAAGCTTTTTTAGATGCCTATACTGAATTAAGAAAGAATTTACCAGCTGATCAAAAAATTGATGAAAGTTTCTTAAAGATGTATTTAGGTATGAGTCCTAATCAAAATCCTGATATAACTAATGCCCAATTAGAAATGCAAAGAAATGGTGTACCTATGGGTTATCCAACATCTCAAGGTAAATCAGGAAAAGAAATAAAAAAGATGATAGTACCATTCTACACAGGAAAGATGGGAACATAAACTTTAAAAGTTTTATGATTTATCTTGTTAAACTTAATAAATTTTAGTAATTTACAATTATGGCAACATACGTACCAGGAGCAGAAACATATTTACCAGACATTAAACCATTTACACCAGACTATAAATTTTTGTCTGCTGTACTTGATACAAGACAGGATAAGTATAATACTAATTGGAAGGCAACTAATGACCTTTACAATAAAGTTGTTTATGCAGATTTGTCCAGAACAGATACAAAAGAACAAAGAGATCAATACATAAACCAATTAGCTCCATCTTTAGAAAAGATTTCTGGGATGGATTTATCATTGGCACAAAATGTAGATTCTGCTAAAGCAGTGTTTGCTCCATTCTTTGAAGATGATCTAATAGTTAGTGATATAATGCATACTACTAATTATAGAAATGAAATGAATTATGCTAACAGACTTATGGGTAATGCAGATGATGCATTAAGAGGAAATTATTCTGAAGATGGGGTAAGAGGTTTACAATACCATATGGATGATTTTATAAATGCATCTCCTGATAAAGCAATGAAAATGGGTTTGCCTAAATTTGTTGAGAATGCTAACATAATGGAAATGTCTCAGAAAATTTTAGGTGAAATGAAACCACCTTTAAAAATGAAGATAGATCATTATGGTGTAAATCCTAATGGAACAATTAATACTGATTGGATTATTACAGAACAAAATGGTAATTTAGTTACAGGTCCTGCATTACAGTATATTCAAAAAGCTTTATTAGATGATCCTAAAATACAAAGACATTATCAAAATCAAGCATTTGTAAGAGGTAGAGATTTTGCTGCAGAAGGAATGGCTAGTGGAATGTTTGCAACTAAAGAAGAAGGTCAAGCTGCTTGGGCTTCAGAAACTATTGCTAGAATTGAAAAACAAAATGAATATTATATTAAAAAAGACATTAAGGCATTAGCTAATGCTGAAGATGTAAATGTTAGATGGAATAACTATCAAGCTGAAAATGGTGTTGTGCCAGGTTCAGATGATGATAAAGCAATGACTGCTGAAATGTCATCTTATGAAGCAACTAAAGCTGCATTAGATGCAAAGTTTAAAGTTCAAGAAATAAGTAAATCACCAGTAAAAGATTTTGAAGGTACATTAAATAAAGCATATAATCTTTTAATGCATAATAACATATCAAAAGAAATGCAAGCAGCTGCTCAAGAATATGGTGCAAGAGATATGGAATATACAATGAAAGTTAATGAGTATGCTAAACAACAAAAACAGTTTCAATTTGATATGGCTAAAATTGAAGCACAAGGAGACAATGCAAAGGAGTTAGCAAGACTTAAAGGGGAAATTGATTATGAATTGGCAAAAGCAAAAGGTGAAATTCTACCTGTTAGTCCTATATTACAAGTAGGTGGTGCAGGTACTGCATCTATAGGTGATGCAACAAATACAGAATTTGTAGTTGATGAAAATGGACTACCAGATTCAAATACAGATATGTATCTTAAATTAACTCAAGATTATGCTGCAGCAAGAATTATAACTAGAGATAAAGAAATTGATGTTGCAACAGGTATATTAACATTTTTAAATCCTGCCGGTAATATAGATAATTCTGGTAAACCTACACAAAAATATTCAGTAAACATAGGAGGTGAAACTTTTACAGGATCAATTGATCAAGTAAAAACCAAACTTGGTACAAAAAATGCAAATGGTTCTTATAAATATGCTGCTGATATAGATGGATTATATCAAATACAATCTAAAATATTGAATGATCCAAAAGAAATGGCTAGGTATCCGGGTAAAGCTAAATCTCAAACCTATAATGATTTATATCAAAAGATATATTCTGATCAAGGTCTAAATACAGAACTTGAAGTTCTTGATAAAACGTTTACTACTGTATCTAATAAGTATAAAAAATCTCATGATTCAGCAGTAGTCTTAGCTAAAGGAGAAGATTCTAATGTTAAAACTTTAATGGATAACGGTATGCCAGGTATATATATTACATCAACTAGTGGAGTAAATATGGAATTGACTAAACCACAATACATTGCTAAAGTTAAAAATCTTGTTGCACAAGGAAAGATAAAAGGTATTGATTCAGAAACTATGAGAAAAAAAGAATATATAAATTATGTTGATAAACAAGTTACTGTAAATGGTAAACCTAAAATTGAAACTGATATTGTATATTCAGATCAACCTATTGAAGGAGCTAGAAATAGCACTCTCACTTATTCAGTTATGTATACTGATAAAACAGGTAGATTAGTTAGAGCACAAGATAGAAATAAACTTGATCAAAATAGTCTTAAAGTTGCTACACAAATTTCTCAAAGAGATGTTGAAGAAAATGCTAGATTAGTTTATGATAAAATTAAACAAAAAACTAATCAAGCTTTAACTGGTAAACTGGGTGATAAGTTTGAAACTGGAACTTTTAAAGGTACTTTAAGTGGAAGAACCGGTGCCACTGATATGGGTATAGCACCTGTTTATAAAGCTGCTCTAGATCCATTAGCTTCTACATTAGAAGGGCAAACTACTCTTGCTCAAATGATGACACAAAAAAATATGTTAGATGGACAGGGTGGTGCTTATACTATGGTGCTTGGTAATTTGTCTGATAAGAAAGATACTAAATCTATAGTAAATGATGAATTAGCAGCTAAAGCTTACAATGCTTATGTAGCTGATATGTTAACGTGGACAGGTAATCCTAAACGTAGTAACACAGCGGGAATTGCACCAAGAGCATCAATTACTTATAGTAGTACATTAGGTGCTGTAGGAGAAGGTAAAAAAACTACAGCTGGTTATACTATTGATGGATTCAATGAATGGTTATCAAGTAAAGTTAAAGGTGCTCCAACAGAAGCAACTGGTGAAGCTGGAGAATATGGTTTATTTACTAAAGGTGAAGTAGCTCAATTACAAAATGGAATTAGTATGGTGTTTGATAAAAAACAAGATATTAACCCAAGATCTGCCCGTAATAATTATTATTCAAAAACATTATCTGCTATTGAAGCTAGTCCTGAAAAATTTGTACAATATGATTATCCAGGTGTAGATGGTATGACACCAACTGCATCATATAGAATTGTTAAAACGGGAACAGATCAATTTTATGCTACATATAAATATAGTACCTATCAACCTGATGGAACATATAGAACAAGTGATTGGCAACAAACTCCAATAACAGTTGGATCTTTTAATGCTGGTGAATCAATTGATGCTCAAGTTAAAAAAATGCAAGAAACATTTGAGATTAAGAGACAAATGAATTTAGAAGATTATAATAAAAACTCTGCTGTTAACGGAAAGAAAAAATAAAAAATCAGTACATTTACATAAAATAATTCAGGTACTAATACATGGAAAATCAAGTTGAAAATAATAGTTTAGATCAAATAATTACAAACAACCAAGTTACAGAAAGTGTTATTCCAAAAGGAGATTCATTTCAACCTGTAATGGATATGTTTGATACTCCAGAAAATGATATTCTTATGAGTAGAATGGATCTGGCACAATTACAAAGACTAGATGCATTAAAACCATTAATTGATAGTACTGGTATTAGATCAAATGGAAATGCTTTAGCAAAAAGACCTACATTATCTTCCAATACATTTGATCCTGTTCTTCAACAAAATCCACCTAACTTAAATGAACCAGGTGGATTTGAAAGACTAATGGATCAAAATGTAAAAACTGGTTTTCAACAAGAACAAGAAAATATTGCGCCTGGTACTGGTGTTGCTGCTCCTGCTTTTGCTGGAATGGTGCAAAGTAATTTTATGCGTTACTATGAGCATCCTAAATTTCAAGAATTAGGATGGAAGCCATTTGCAGATAATGAAGCATACTATAATGCTAACTCAACTATCTATGATGATATGAGTAGAATGTGGGGTCAGTTTGGAAGTTTAGCTGGAACAGGGTTCATGGGTGGTTACAGATCTATTGGTTCTGCATTTACTGGTGAGTCAATGACAACAGATTTAAAATCAGCTACTGAATTTGAAGATGCTATGGCAGTTGGTAATTCAAGTAGAGAAGGTACTTTAGCTTGGACTAATAATTTATTATTAAACTCAGCATATACTGTAGGTATTATAGGATCTATTGCTGCAGAAGAATTAGCATTAGCAGCATTGGAAGTAGGAACATTTGGTGGGGCAACTCCATTAGTTGCTGCAAGAACTGGTGCTAATATTGCAAGATTAGGAAGAAGTATTAGTCAAGCAACTACAGTTGGTAGATTGTATAGTGCAGGAAGAGGAATGATGACTGCATTGAAAGGTATTGATGCTGCAAAAGATTTTTGGTCTGTTGCTAGAGCTGGTGGTAAAATAACTGCTGGTATATTTGCACCTGAAACATTAGCAGCAGTAAGAAGATTAAAAACTACAGAAGTAGTTGCTCAAAATTTAACTAATATGGCTAAGGCATCTGAGTATGCTGGATCATTTTATAGAGATGCTAGAGCTTTGAATTTAGCATTATCAGAAAGTAAACTTGAAGGAGGTATGGTCTATAATCAAATGATTAAAGATGGTATGGATATTAAATTTGCTGAAAATAATGGCAGCCCTGTTACTACAGAACAAGTTGCAGATATTCAAAATAATGCACATAAAACTGCATTTGCAACTACAATGACAAATATGCCTGTGATATACTTAACTAATAAATTAGTTTTAGGTAATTCATTAGGTGGTTTTAATAAGTCATTAGCTAGAATATTTAATGAACAAGCAAAAGGTATTGGTAGTAGAATTATTAAAACAGCAGGCACTGTTGGTAAAGGTGGTGTAAAAACATTAAATCCATTTAAAGATGCTGGTACAGGACTTAAAGGTTTGGCTACAACAATTGCTAATGCAGGTGTTAAAGGTAATATAGGGAGATTAGGTCAAGGTTCATTAAGATATTTTGCAGCAAACTTAGGTGAAGGTATACAGGAAGTTACTCAAGAAGCTATATCTGCAGGTACTAAAACTTATTATACTTCTGTATTAAAGGATCCAATGAATGGTGGTACTGAATTATTTAATGCTTCAGTTAATGCTGGATTAGGTCAACAGTTTTCAGCTCAAGGTTTTGATGTGTTTATGTCAGGGTTCTTAATGGGTGGTGTAGTATCTGGACCTCAAAAGTTATTTTTTCAAGGTGTACCTGCTCTATATCAAAGAGTTGCTAACCCAGAAAAATATGCTGAGTATAAAAAAAATAAAGAAGACTATATTAAATCTGTAGTTGATACATATAATGCTGTTTGGAATGCACAAGCAGAAGATCCAAATTCAATTTTTGATCCTAAGAAATATAACTTCTTACAACAAAAAGCAGCAGCAACTGGTAAAACATTAGCTTCTATTGCCAATGATCAATTTGATTTTGTTGATGAAACAGATTTTGCTAAGTTCCAACAAATACATACTGTATTAAGTACAGGAGGTGCTCATTTATTTCAAGACCAATTACTTGATTATATGAAAATGTCTGATGAAGATTTAGCTACAGCTTTTCCTTCAAGTAAAAAAGATATTAAGAATGGAAAGATTAGAGAACGTCTTCAAAGTTTAGTTAATCAAATTGATAGTACTGAAGAAATATATGAACAATCAAAAGATAGAAATCCAAACCCATTTATGCCTGAAGCTTTTGAAAAAGGTTCAAGACAATGGACAGAAGAAACAATAAAGAAAATTGCATTTGAACATGCAAGATATCTTTATATGTTTACACAAGATGGATTTACTAGAGCATTAGAAAGATCAAATAGCATTTATCAAAGTTTAGCATCTGAACCTTTGTTTGATAAAATGGCAGCTAATGATTTAACTGTATTATTAGATCCAGATTCTATTGATAAAGAAATACAAATGTTAATGCAAGAAGCTATTGTTTTATCAGGAGATAAAGCTAATCAAGCTAAAGTAAAAGAAAAAACAGAAAAGGTAGCAAGATTACAAGCATTCCAAAATATTTTAATGAATGAAGAAAATCAAGCTAAAGATGGTTCTTTTGATAAAAGAAAAATAGGATTACTTAGAAAGGAATTTGAAAACTATGTTCAATACATGGCCAAACAAACAGGTTCTTTTGTAAATAAAAATAATGTTAATGCTGCATTAAAACAGATAATTGATTATACTGCATTAAAAGGAAGAGCTAAAGTGTATGATAAAACAATTGAGTATTTAAATGATCCTCAAAAGTTTGATCTTGTATTTCAAAGAACTGCTGAAGTATTACAAGAGCAATATAAAAATAGAAAAAAGATATTTGAACAACAGGTACGTGATTATGTTGGTGTAATTGAAAGAACTGAATTAGCTAATCAAATTGCAAAAGCAGGATTTATTCCTACTGTTAATGAAATGAAAATGTTTTTAGAAACTGGAGACAGTAAATATTTAAAAACATTTTATAATCAAAAGGGTGAGCAACTAGGTGTTTATGATAAACAAGATTTGGAAGATATACAAACCTTGTTAAATGACTATGAACAAACAAGACCTGATAAAAAAGTAGAAGAAGTTAAAACAGATGAAGCAGTAGCTGAAGAAGGTAGAACTGAAGTAGATGATATATTAGATGGTATAAATATTGAAGTTTCAGTTAAAGATTCAGTTGTGTTAGAAAATACAATGCAAAAAGCTTATGCTAAATACGCATCTAAACAAACTGTAGCTGGTAAAAAGCCTATGGCATTTGATAAGTGGATTAACAGTGAAGATGGTAAAAATCATAGAGCAGCTTTTATTGCTGTTAAAAAGATTTGGATTGATAATGATACATTGGTAAATCCTAATAGCCCGCTTAGTGAAGCAGATATTAATTCTGAAAATGGATTAATAACTTGGTTACAAAGTCAAGAAGGTAAAACAAATGACTTAGTGCAAAGTGTTGTTAATGCTCTTGGATTAACTATTGATGATATTACTGGTCAAATAGAATTGTTACCTAATGAAGGAGAAAATGTAGAAGGAAATAAGAATGTAACAATACTTAAGAAAGGTAATGTTGTTTCTTTAATTGAGTTAAAAAATGTTGACTCACAAGGTAATATAATTACATCATATCAATTAGTTGATCAATATAAACAACCTTTAGATGAAGAGACTTTAACCAGATACGGTATTGCTTCATTTGGTATTTACGCTGAAGGTGATAAAGTCAAAGCATTGGCTATGCAAAAGACTCTTGATAATGCAGCACCAGATACTACAAAATTTGTATTTGATGATGTTGAATTAAATTATGGACAACTTGTTTATGATCAAACAGGTAAAGAATTTATTGTATTAAGTCAACCTAAACAAGTAGCTAGTCAACGTAAGTTATTATTAATACCATCTGATGAAATTACTCCTTCAGTAGAGGAAACTAAAAAGGCAACCTTTAGTGTTAAGCCTGGTGAATTTAAAGCATCATTTAGTATTCAAGATTTAGATCTTAAAGTACTACCGCAAAGTGTTAGTAGATTAAATATAAATGAGCCTATTCAACCTTATCCATATAGAAATAAAGATGCTACTACTGATCAATGGACAGAAAGTCCAGAGCAAGCAATAGCAAGATATAACTTAGTTCTATCTATATTGACACCTCAAGAATTAGCTGAATTAGAATTGGTAATTATAGCTGATCCACAAGGTGGTATGAATAATGGAAATTTAATTATACCTGGTTTTAAAGAAGCAAATCCATATATTCAAACAGTAAGAGCAAAATATTCTGTAGGTATAAGAATTTCTAATCCTGATGTACAAGCTAAAGTTGATAAAGCTATACAAGAAAAAGGTTTAAATAAAAACAATTCTGGAAATGGTATTTTTGGTTATATGCAAAATACTAATTTTATAATTACTAACTCTCAAGGTACTGTTATTAATCCAGCTACCATGACGGCAGAAGAATATAAAAATATAATATATACACCAGAGGGTATGGATGTAAATCTTGAAGAAGATTTAAAACGTGCTCAAGATAATTTTGCATTAAATAATTTATTGAGTTCTGTGTTACCTGAGTTAGTAGCACTTAATCCTGATGGAGTTATTGCACTTTCAAAATTACCAAATGGTTTATCTTTTATTTCTAAACCGGGTGTAACAATGTATGATAAATCACCAAAACCATTGGCAGATTTAGAATTTAGTGCTGCTGATGAAGAAGGTAATTATTTGATTTATCAATTAGAAAATAACAAGGGAGGAGCAAGAACCAAAGTTGCTATATCTAATCTTGAAGGTGATGAAAGAAGACAACTTATAGATAGAGTTGAAGAGAGCTTAACTAAACAAGGATTGTTAGATAGCATAACAAGTTTAACTGATGCTTATGTTGCTGCAGTATTGTTGCCTGATGGGACATATGCTTTGGTAAATTTAAAAGCTAAATCTATTGATTTAAATGAAAAGTTTCTTGAACTAATAAATAGAGCTGAAACAACTTTGACTGATAATCCAGAATCAAATCCTGAAAAATTTGATAAAAGATTTAATGTAGATTACAACAAAGGATTAAGAAGTGAATTATTTATTAGTGCTAAACCAGGCTATAGACTTTCATTACAAGTAAGTCCTTGGGGTAAGATTGAATTGGAAATTTCTGACTCAAACAATAAACAAATAGGTATAGTTAGATTAAATAAATCTGAAATTTTAAATAAAAATTTATCAGTTGATGATAAACTTAAATTACTATTAGATAAATTTAATGAATTACCTGGTGTAATTGCTGCTGATGTAAATCTTACAACTGCAAACTTTAGAGCATCATATTCAAGAGAAGCTGGTGTTCAAGAGATACTTGATAAGACAACAACACAAGTTGCCCCACAAGTAGTATCTCCTAATGCAATCCAATTGTCTGCAGATTCTTCAGCTATTCAAGCTGCTAAAAATATTCCTGTAGTTACACAAGGCACATTTACTCCAACAGAATCATTAACTACTACTCCAGCATCTGAAGTAAATATTAAAGCTGAAGAAATAAGTACAAAGTTGGATATTCTAACAGAACAATTTATTGTACAAGGTAAAACTCAAAAAGAAGCAGAGTCTTTAGCATTAGCATCTATAACAGAACAAGAAAGACAAATGTTGAGAGATGCCTATAATGCAGAAAGAAAAGAAGAAGAAGTTTCTGATATAGAAACTCAGAAAGCTGCTATAAATGTAAAGAGAGAAGAAACTAAAAATTCTATTAAAGAAGGATTTAATGGGGGTAAGACATGGGAATACAAAGGTCAGTTTTCTAGTCAAGCAACTAAGTTTGCTAAATATGAACTATCTCAAAATGAGTATACCAAAGACCAGGTAATTGCTGAAATTGATGCTAAATATGATGCAGAACTAACTGCTTTAGAAACTAATACTTCAGCTACTTATGATAATCCTTTTAATACAGAAGAGGAAAATATTCAAATAGCTAATGAACTAAATCCTGAAGAAGTTAATACAGATAATATCAATCCTGAAGATATCAATGTAGATGATATTGCTGCATTAAGAAATGGTGTTAGATTAAATAAATTAGAAGCTGTTAAACAACAACTTGAATTACTTAAAGCACAACTTACTGAAGGGTTAGTTGGAGCAGCTAAAATTAAAGCTGTAAAAGATAGTCAAGAGTATGCAGATCTTTTAGCTGAAAGAAAAAAATTAGAAAGTGAAGCTAATAAGATTATTGATCTAAATACAGTTACTGAGGATGTTGAAGACATTGATGCATTTACAGCATGGGCTGCAATGGCTTTACCTGATTTTATTTCAATGGAAGATATTGAAACATTAGGTGATAATCTTAAAGCAGGAGGTGTACGTGTTGGTGCATTTGTATTAAGTCTTAATGATATTGGTGGAGGCTTAACTGTTAATGGAACATTATTTACTGGAGCTAAATCTCCATTTAAATATCATGAAGCATTTCATGGTGTATTCAGAATGTTATTAACTGACGCAGAAATTAAAAAATATTTAGGAATTGCAAGAAAAGAAGTAAGAGCTAAGTTAAGAGCAGAAGGTAAAAGCTTTGAAGCTGAATTAGAAAGATTCAGAAATTCAGCTAATACTTATTCTGATATGAGCCGTGAAAGATTAGAACAAGAATATTATGAAGAATACCTGGCTGATGAATTTGAAAAATTTAAAGCAAATGCAAAATCAACTCAAACAGATTCTTCTGTTAAGTCTTTATTCACTAGAATTATGGAGTGGATACAATCTGTGTTTAAATCATTTACTAAGAATCAATTACTTACTTTATATGAAAACATTGATGCAGGTAAGTTTAAAAATGCGGGAGTAAGTCAAAACCAATTTGTTACCAGTTTGATGACTGGTGTGACATTAGAAGCTAATGCATTATTACCATATGATACAGAACAGAATGCTAACAACAAAGTTGGATATTACTTCTTAGATAGTGCTATTGCTGAACCTTTAGTTTCAAGTATAGCTGCTATGTATATACAAGAAATTTCAAAAGTAAGAGACCCAAATGTTAAACGCGGGGACATACTTGAGAATGTTATGAATGATTTTGCTGCTTTATATGATGAAGAAACTGAAGCAAATCAAAAACTTTCTGATGAGCAAAAGAAATTTTTACCTCAGATTAGTGAAGTGTTTTATAATTTTTCTGATGAATTAAAATCTGAAGTATATAAAGTATTAAATATAATAACTAAACAAACTCAAGAAGAAGAATATAACAATGAATATTTTGAAGAAGAAGTTGGTTTAAGAAATGTAGAACAGTACAGCATGGATGCTTCTATGATTGGTGGTTTTGGTTCTTTATCTGAAGGATTAAGAAGTTACTTGGCTACAACAACTATAGAAGAAACAGATTACTTTGGTAATAAAGAATTAAAACCTGGGGTAAAACTAATTGTTCCAATTAATTTTGTATCTGCTTATAATGGATTATTAAAAGCTGTTAAAAATATTGATGATTCTAAGAAGATGTTACAAAACATGTATTTCTTTGGATTAGATAATCCTCAGACTGGTGCCGTTGTAACAAGATTATTACAAGACTTTGGTATATCTGTAGAAACATTGTTAGAGGCAGGACCATTACCTACTGAGATTAAAAATAGTGCTTTATTTACATCTGTTGTAAAAGGATTTACAACTTTTAGAGTAGATTATTTATTTGTACAAAGAGATAATGCTGGAGCAGTATTAATTTATTCTGCTGCACAAAGAGATGATATTAATTCACAATTAGAATCATGGTCTCAAGCTTGGGGACAAGCAGAAAAGAAAATTAAATCTGATGTAAAAGTTAAAAATGAAACTGTTAGAACATTAGAAGATTTTGCAAGTTATTTAAAACCTAGTGATACAAAACTTACTGGTCCAAAATTATCTGAATTATCTTCTAAGTATTCACAAGATATTTTTAGACTTACTGGTATTAAATTAAGTAAGCAGTTTATTGCATTTAGTATTGCATCATCAAGAAATAATCCTACAGTTCCACAGGCAGCATTAGTAAATGCTAATTCTGAACAAACGCCAATAAGCTATAGTGATATTCTTGAATTAAATAAATTAATCCAACAGGGTAATGACATCTTTAGTGAAGGAGAAACAGGAGCTAGTTCCAGACTTAGAACATTAGCAATTCAAAATGCACCATTTGATGAAACAATTGGAGCATCTGTATTTAAAAATCCTGAAGGTAACTTAGTATATGCGCATCAATTACCTACATTTCATTTAAAAAGAATACAAGAGTTGAATGATGTAGCAGAATTAGAGCGTCTTAAAGAATCTGATCCATACTTGGCTAACAACTTCTTATTGAATAGTGAGGCCTTTATACAAATGTCTGCAGAAAATAGACAAAGAGTTTTAAGAATAGCTGGAAGTAGTGTTGGTAAAATTAATAGTACTGAAGAAGAACTTAATGATAAAATATCAGGAGTATCTAATAAATCATCTTATGGTAATTATACACCACAAGAATTTGCATTAAGTATAATTAATACATATACTGCATTATTAAATACTAAAAGTAATAAAGTAGATACAGTTGAATATTTTGATGATGCATTAAATAAAAATGTAAAAGCCGCATTAGCCCCAATACTTATTAGAGTTTTAGAAGCATCTAACACTGGAGACTTAATGTATTTACCTGTAGTCAAAGCTGTTAAGTTTGAAAAACCAGGAGGTGGTAAAGTTGTTTTAACTGATGAAATATTAGATGCATTTGTAAGTAGAATTGAAAGTGAGTATGATAGAATTAGAAGAGAGTCTAATCCATTAACTAAAACTGAAGAAGTTCAACTTGGATATAATAATAATGAAAAAGGTAGAGCATTTAAATTAAGCAATTCTGGTTTATTAATCACTCCAAAATTAAAAACTTCTTTAGAAGAAATTGCAAAACGTGAAGATGCACCTACACTAAAAGAAGCTTTAAAAGAATTAAATGTAACTGATAATGCCTTTAGAACTATTGTTAATACACAATTGGAAAGTCAGTACATTAAATTTTCTGAAGGTTTAGCTGAATTACAAATTGAAGATCAAATAGGTAAAAGTATAACAGAAGGTTTAGCAGCTACAACAAAAGCTAATCAGAATTTAATTGAGTCAGCTGAATTGCTTAATCTTACTTATGATAAAGAGTATAACTTAAAGCAAATATTCTTTAATGACTGGATCAATACAACATCTATAAATGATGTTCTTTTAGGTGATCAAGCTCTAACATTAACAGATGGAGTTGATGCTGTTAAAAGAGCTAAGATGCAGAATGCTGCATACTATAGTGCTTATACTTCTATATCTGCAAAAGAGTTAGGTGTAATGCATACAGTTGATGATATTAGTTTAGTTGCTTTAGAAGAACCTACAGGCGTATCTGCTTTAACAGGAAAAAACATTGATAGATCAGATGCTCAAATGTGGATGACTACAAAAGCATTTAGATACATGTGGTTTGGATTTGGTAAACTTACTCCTGCTCAAGCAAAACTTATTGATAAGATTGAAGCTGGTGAGGATATTTCTTCTGAAGAATTATTTGGTCAAGATGGTTATGTTGATATGGGTAGTATGCTTAACTCTAAAAAGTTAGTATATGGTGATGGTAAAACATTTATTAAGATGTCTGCCTTTGTATTAACTCCACAACTTACATCTAATAAAGTAGTAGATGAAAATGGAAATGTAACTTTTGTACCTAAAGAAACTAGAGTTGATTTACATAACTTAAGAGTTAAACTTGAAGCTATTGAAAAAACTAAAGATACAATCAGTATAGCAGCACCATTAAGTGCACTTAAAATGTTAAAGCAACGTGTAAATCCACTTAATGATTTAGGTAATACTGACTCATTTACAAATGGACATACAACATTGAGTGCAAAATATATGGGTCTTCAAGTATTAACTCCTTCAAATAAGACAGAAGTTATTGATCCAACACAAGTAAAGAATATTGTTACTTCTGAGCAAAAAGATAGTGTCTATGTAGAGGCATTAGGAATGACTGTTGGTCAAATTAGAACTGCATACAATCTTGCTACCTCAGCTAAAGTTGAATTAAAATATAAGAATAAAAGAAACTTAATTTTTAGTTTTGAAAAAGGAATGCAAGAACTTGCAATCTCAAAACAAAACAATAAGATAACTCCTAATTTAACAGCATTTTTAAGATATGCTACTGAAGGTCTTAAAGCATCTCAAGCAAGTAGTAACTTATTAGAGTTCTTTTCAACTCAAGATGGAGAACAAAAATATGATTTAAATAATCCTATTACTTTAAATAAATTTGAGCAATTGTTCTTAAGTTATTTAAGTAAAGGAGCACTTGCTGAAAAAGCACCGGGCCATGCTGTAGCTTTAGTATCTGATTTTGGTGTCAAAGTTTATAGAAGAGTATTTAGTGTAGATGAATATGGTGTACCAGATAGATCTGAAATTATTAGAGAAAATGTTTGGGATAATTTAGCAAACAAACCTAATATTATACAATCAACTAATATAGGTGGTGAAAGATCTTGGAAAGGTATTGACATTCCTAAAGAAGGTATTGTTATACTTGACCGTTTAAGATCTGGTGTAAAAGAATATGATAAAGATGGTAAGTTCACAGGTGAAAGATATACTGAGATGCTTATGCCTGCTCACTTTAAATCTATAATGGATTTAGTTGAAAATACTAATGGTAAGTTTCCAGATGTATTATCAAAAATGTTTGCTGTACGTATTCCATCTCAAGATAATCACTCAACAATAAATGTTAAACATGTTGATTTCTTACCTGCGTTCTATGGTTCATCTGCAATGTTTGCTCAAGAACTTATTGAGATATCAGGAGCGGATTTTGATATTGATAAAGTTTACATGCAGATTAAAGAGTTCTATGAAGATAAAGGGCAGTTTTATGAGTATGGTAAACAAACTACAGATCAAGGTAAGTATTCAGATTACTTAAAATATGTATCTGAAAAAGTTGCTCAACCGGGAACAACATATGCTGAAGCATTAGAGTTATATAAAAATAATTTACAAGCTTCAAGTATAGCAAATTCTGTTACAAATGCAGAACAAAAAACAGCTCTAGATGCAGGACTATCTGAAAATGGTATTAAAGCTTTACAAATTTTAGGTTTACCTATTACTAAAGCACAATACTTAGAATATAAAAAGAAATTCCGTGAGCCATATGAAGCTCCAATGAATAATGCTATACTAGATTATAAGTATGCATTAATGGGTAATACTGGTGTAACAGAAACAACAAATGAAAATGAGACACCAATATCATATACAGCTGCTAGTTTACAGATATTACAAGATTCATTAGCAGAATTAGAAGAAGTATTGCCAGGATTACTTGAACGTTCAAGAGAAGATAATATTGATATCAATAATATCATTGGTAAGATAAAAGCATTTACAAATAATAAAGGTGCTGCTATTGGAGCAATTGTATTACCTAATGTATATTTAAGTTTATTGACTGAGTATGGTATTACATTAAATGCTAAAGGACCAACAATTAGTATAAATGGAATTACTTATGATGACTTTGGAGTAACTAGAGAGCAACTAGCAAATGGTGCAGAAGGATTACGTAAACAAGATATTATCTCAGCATTGATTACAATGGCTACAGATAATGCTAAAGAACGTCTTGTTGCTAAACTTGGATTAAATAAACATGCTCTTGGAGTGGTGGGTAACTTAACTGCTTTGGGTGTTCCTATTAAAACATCTTTATTGTTGATTAATAATCCAATAATACAAAATATATATTCTCAAGCATTAAATAAGAAAGATAAATTAGATCCGGGAGTTAATGGTATCTTAAATGGTATATTAGCAGGTTTAGTTGAAAACATAAAAGCTGCAAAAACAACTGATACTATATCTACAGAATTTGTTAAAGTTAATGATAATCTTTTAATAGATGCATTTAATAATCCTGAAGAAGTAACTGATAAAGAAAAACTTGCAATATTAAATTTATTTTCAAATGCTGTAAAAGTTAAAGACTTTACAAGTAATATGTCTGCTGTAGCTGGTTTAACAAATGGTTTAGGTAAAGATATTGCATCAGTAAATGAAAAAGCTGAACAAATAGATAAGTTATTTGATAAAGATGCTATCATGGATTTAAATCCAATATATAAAAGCAAAACATGGCAATCAAAATATCTTGAGATATTTAATCAGATTAGAAATGATTTATTACCAGCTACATTTTTATCAGCAAGTGAAAACTTTCAAGCTATACTTACTAAAGTATTAGAGAATGTAAACTCTGATTCAATTGAATTTACTGAAGAAACTAAAGCAAAAATTTCTAGAGACTTGTTATCATATTTAACTATAAAAGCATATGAGCAAAATAAATTAAATAATGATCCACAATCTGTAGCAACATTAAATAATAATTTAGTTTATCCTGGTGGTGGTTATGAGTCAATTAATGATGTAGTTGATAGAATGCGTACAACAGAAGCAGGTCAAAACAATTTCTTCTTAGATAACTTTGCAATAAGTGTAAAAGCAACAGATGCTAAAAATCAATCTGGTTTGAACTTACTTAATGCAAATACATTTAGAAGTTTGAATGCTGGACAAAAAGTTGACTTACAAAATTCATTTGCTAAACTATATGGTTCACTAGAGACTAAGAATGATGCTTTATCTATAATCAACTATATAATGATTAAAGATGGTTTACAAACTGGTTATGCATCTTTACTAGAAGCTATTAGTCCATTTACTATGGATTCATATTTAAGTCAAATTGAAACTGCTAATAAAGCATTAAGAACAGATGATGACGCAAATATTAAAAAAGTATTTGGTTTAAAAAGAGCTGAACTAGAATCTGACTTTGTTAATAATTATTTACAATCAAATATTAATGGGCCTTTACTATATACTATTTCTAGAGGTGAAACAGGTTTATTACCAAAAGGCGTAAGTATTAAAGATAATGAGATTACCATTAAGTGGGAAGATATGTATGGAACATCTCCTAAAAATTTTATAAGATTAAAACTTGAAGATATTGTTACAGGATTTGTTACTTATAAAACATATATATCTATAACTCAAAATGAGTCAACTACAAAAGTATATGAAGAAATAGAAACAAAAGGTTCTAATCAACAAAACCCAATTGGATTTATGTTTGGAGAAAGACCTACGTATAAAGCTGTAAGACAGTCAATTAAGACTAAAAACTTAGGAGCTGAACAAGATTCATTTACTGATAGTATTCAATTTGATGAGATGTCTTTTGCACAAGGAGTTCAAACAGCAGCTTTACAAGATGAAGATGCAGCAATTGATGCAACTGAGTTTGGTGTAAATATTAATGGTAATAACATTGCAAATATTAGTGCATTAGAAGCAATGCTTAATGCTGAAACAAAACAACCTACTCAACCATCTATTAATTTACCAGAAACTAAAATTAATATCTATGCTGGTACAGGAGAGAATGCTGAGTTAAGTAATTTTGCTGAAAGATCTATAACATTAGGAGATCAAACTTTTAGAACACCTGAAGGAGCATTCCAAGCAATGAAAATTTGGTTTACTAATGCTGTTTTATTAAATGCGCCTGCTAGTAAAGAAAATCTTAAAATAGTAGAACAATTAAAAAATGCTTCAGGTTCTCAAGCAAAAGCATTGGGTAAAAAAATAACTGATTTATCACAAGCTACGTGGGATAGAGATTCATCAGGAATAATGAAAAATATTCTTACTCTTTCATTTAAACAAAATCCAAATGCTCTTGCTAAATTATTAGCCACAGGAAATGCTACTCTTACTCACACACAAGATAAAACTAGATGGGGTAAAGAGTTTCCAAGATTACTTATGGAAGTAAGAAATGAATTATCAAATTCTCAACCTATAACTAAAACGGATAATAAAATCAGCAAATATGCTTCAATATTAAAAGAAATAGCTAGAAGAAGAGATATGGTTAATGACTCTGATTTAAAAAACTCTCAACTTATCAAAGATATAAGAGTAGATAAATCACAACCTAATCCAATCCAACCTAACAAAGCAGATTTAGATTTAACTGCTATTATGTTATATGGTAAAAGATATGATGAAATAAGAGATAAATATAATGGAAGATTTGATGAATATGGAGAACCTATTGATGAAATTTCAGATGGTAAATTAGAATCACAAACATTAGCTTATAGAATATTAAATGATTTATTATTTAATCTTAATGAAATAAATGAATATATTCTTGAGATAGTAGAAACTCCAGAATATGCAGCTGCATTAAGTACTAATGAGAATCCTGTAAAAGACTTTTTTGAAAATGAAATTTTTGATTTAACTGATAGTATTACTGAACCTACAACGGATATGGCAACAACATTACTTGATTCAATGAGTGATCTTGAAAGAGAGTTATATGAGGAGTTTGTAGCTGAAATGGAAAGTGATTATTCAGTAATTGAGAATTTCTGGGATGCTAATATCCAAAAAGATACACAAGCTAAAGAAAACTTAAGACTAAATAATAATGTGTTATCTTTGGAAGACCTTATAGATATGTACAACAAAGGTATCTATACAAGTCAGGAAGACTTTATTGAACAAATAAAACAATGTAATTTATAATAAGCTATGGCAAGATGTCCTAATAAAAACACACCGGAGTATAAAGCTTTACAAGAAGTTTATAAAAGTGAAATTGCAACAAACAATATTATTAATAGTTGGCAAGATGCAAACAATACAGATGTATTTCCTACTGTAGTTGAAGCACAACAATTTACAAAATATAATAAGGTTGCTTTTGCATTAAAACAAAAAAGTTTTGCTGAAAGTTTATTAAATAATTTAAGAGACCAAAAATTAATTCATACTGAGTTTGGATTAAACTTAATTAATGTTACTAATCCTGATTTGTTTTATGCTAATAGAGTTGCAGATCCTGCAGTTATAGAAAGTAACCGTAACAAAATTATTCAATATCTAAAGATAAACAATATTCCTTTAGAAGCTGTTTCAATTATAGAAACTAAAAATACATATAGAGTAGAAGTAAATGAAAATGTATTTACTCCTAAAGATATATTAGCATCATCTAGATCTTGGGATAAGCCAAGAGCTAGAGCTGTTGTTATGCATTTGATGAGAATGTTTCCTCAAATACAAGTTAAAATGCTTAATGTTAATGAGGCTGAAACACTTTATAATTCATTACCACAATGGCAAAAAAGTAAAGTCAACTTTAAAGATGTTAATTCATTTTATGTTGACGGGGTTGCATACTTAGTTAAAGGAAGAGTAACAGATGAAACTGCTATTGAAGAAATGCTGCATCCTTTTATTGATGCAATTAAAGTAGATAATCCAGAACTGTTCAATAGTTTGCTAACAGAAGCTAAAATAAACTTTCCAGAAATGGTTCAATCTATTACTGAAGCTTATAATAATAACAGAAACTTTAGTTCATTAGAAAGAGATCTTGAAATAGTAACTCAAGCATTATCTAGACATTTTAATAAAGAGTATGAAAGTACTCCAACTAAAAAGTTCTTAGATAAGATTAAACAAGCACTGGACTGGTTTGTAAATGTTATTAATAACTTAAATGAATATATAACTGGCAAGCCATTATCTGTAAAAGACATTAATAATAAAACTACATTTACTGATATTGCTAAACTTTTAAATACTGAGGGAATACAGTTTAAACTTGAGAGCAGAGCTAATGGTAAAGTAAGGTATTCATTGTCTCCTGAAAAACAAAAGATAGTAAATAAAGCATTAGATAAATCTAATAGTATTCAGCAAGAAATAATTAAAAAGTTATTTCATGTTGCAATTAATTCAAAAGAAGAAATTGATTCATTATCTGCAAACTTAAGTGACACTGCTTCTGCAAATACAATTGTGGTTCTTAATAAAGAAGATCATACCTATGTTGATATTACTAACCGTGAAATCTATAAATCAGTTACTACAGCAATCAAAGGTCAACTTGCTAATGAAGAAGATGTACAACTTAATCTAGCCATTGGAAATGACGTAGATGCTTTATTAGATGCAATTATATCAGAGCAATCATTTGAGGAAGTGTTTCCTAATATGAAAGTTTTAAATGAAGAGTTAGCTGGAAGAATGTTTGACATGTTAGAAGAACAAATTACACAGTTAATTCCTCAAGGTGCTGTTGGTATTTCTCAAGTAGTTGTATTTGATGAAGCAACAAAACTTGCTGGTACAGCTGACTTAGTTGTTATAGATAAGAATGGTAAAATTAGAATTGTAGATTTAAAGACAAGTAAAAATTCTATTTATGATAGAACTTTTGTTGATGCTATTAAAAACAAAATACCAGGTAGAACTCAAGGTACTAAATATGAAATAAAAGAATATGAATTAAAAGAAGATATACCTGCTTTAGATGCAAAAGGAAATCCTATTTTAAATCCAGATGGTACACCAAAAATATTTCTTGGTAGTGATCTTAAAAAATTATATGGAGTTGACAAATTATCAACTATAGCCCAACATAATCTTCAGGTAAATCTTTATAGACGTATGTTTGAAAACATGGGATATACTGTTTATGAAGGTGACGGTGGTGCTATTACATTTCATATACAAGCAGATATAACTGGTGTAGGAAAAGACCAAGTATTCAATAATAACTTTAGATTAGATGGTAGAGTTGAACATCCATTATCTGAAAACTTATTATATGTTGATATGCTTGTCCCATCTGTAATGAATAATACAGAAAAAGAAAGTCTTGATAGAGCAATTGGTAATGCAGAAGATGCACTTTACCGTGGTGATCAAGATATAGATGCATTAGAAAAAATTGCTGATACAATTGATGCTCAACAGTATCCTGAATACAATACTATTTTTGATGCGCTACAAAATTATAGTATGGCTTTAGTAGAGCAAGATAAAGCTTTGGATAGACTTAAGACTAATGTTTATAGAGATAAAACTAAAGAACAAACACGTGATGATATTGCAAGTACATTAGCATACATTGCTAGCAATATCAATACAGGGCCAATAGCTAGATCTCAAACTTACACTAATTTATTAAGAGCTTCTTTAAATCAAATGCAAAAATTTACTGCATATGTTGAAGATCCAGCTAATGTAAACAAACCTGAGTATATTACATATGCATTAAACTTTAATAGATTCCTAAGTACATTTGAAGCTTTATATTCAATTAAAGATTCCAAAGAACTTAATGCTACACAAAGAACACTTGTTCTTCAAATGCAACTTGAGCAAAATAAACTTTTAGGTACTAATGGTAAAGAAGGTTTAATTAATGATGCTATTATAAATTATGTAAAAGAAACTATTAGAACCAGATCAACTAATGATTGGGGTGGTCAAGGTAGTGCTTTTACAGAAGATATGTTGGATGATCTTTTAGTTATAGCTCCAGATATTGCAATGGATGCATTAAATGTACAAGATATGGCTACTCAAAAAGATACCATACTTGCAGTAATGGATAAAATATATAAGAGTCAGAAACAACTATTACTTGATAAAATTAGTGAAAGAGAAATTGCAATTAGAACTGCAGGTAATGAATTATTAAAACTTTCAGGAAATAAAGATCTCCAAAGTCTTTATGATTTTATGCTAGAATATGATAAGGATGGTCAATTTACAGGGTTCTACACCCAAAAGATTGGTCAACAATATTATTCTATGCAACAATCATTGAGAAGTGAGCTTTATGATGATAATGGTAATCCATATGAATACAGAGATGTAAGTAATTTAGATAAAGCAAAACCTGAAGACATTAAATATAATATTGAATTAGCTAAAAAGAAAGCTGCATTTAGCAAATTCTTTCAAGCTGAAGGATCAAATGCCAATGGTGAATTAATTGATGGTGAATTTCATAAATATACTAATGAGTTTAAAGACGCTAGAAGTAGATATGAATTTTGGGTACCATCTAAAAATAAAGAATATGGAACTTGGTATAGAAAGCCAAGAATTTCAGATAGAGATTATGCTATATATGAAGCCAAGTATTATAATTTTGGTACATATACTAAAGCATTAAGAACTAATGGTGAACCAACAGGAGTAATATCAAAAGAACAAGTATTACGGTCTCCAAAAGTTCAATTCAGAGTAGCTAGAGAAATATCAGAATCTGGCCAAGATATGCGTAGTGAAAAGTATAGATCATTAATGGATCCTAATAAAACAGATGCATTAAGTATTGCTCAAAGAAATTTCTATAATATGTTTATCACTTATTATGAAACTGAATTATTAAATAAGTTACCACAAGGAATTAAAGATCAAATGGCAGGACGTGTTCCTATTGTCAAAAATAATATTTTAGATACTTTAAAGAATCAACCAAATGTTGTTACTAAAATGTATGCTAATACAGTTAGATCTATTAAGAACTTTACACAAGAAACAGCAACACAAAAGAATGTTTTACTAGATGAGCAAGGTAATTTTGTTGACTCACTTCCTATATTTTATACAGGTAAATTAAGAGTTGATGAAGACCTTGCCAATGTTGAAACAGAAATAACAGTATTACAAGATAAAAAAAGAAAAGGTCAAATTACTCCTGAAGTATATAAACAAGAATTAGCAATACTTAATGGTAAAGCAGCACAACTTAGAAGTCAACCTTCATTAGGAGAACTTAATAAAGATATGACTAATGCTTTACTTAAGTTTAGTGCAATGGCAGAACACTATGAAGTAATGGGTGAGATTGAAGATACTCTTACAGCAATGGTAAAAGTTATTGAAAATAGAACCTATACTCCAGCTGATCCGGCAATAATTACAGGAACAAGAATTGATAGCAAATTTAAAAAAGTAGGAACAATTAAAGGTTCTGATTCTAATGCTTTAAGAAGAGCTAAGAAATATATGTCAATGATCTACTATGACAATGAGCTTGTTACTAAAGGAATGATTGATAAAATTGCTGATGAACTTATTGGTATATCTTCATTATCTTATGTAGCATTTAATCCATTTGGTAACCTTAATAACTATGTTATGGGTAGAATCAATAATGGTATTGAAATGTTGGGCAGTAGATTCTTCAGTAAACAAAATTATGCTAGAGCATCTAAAGAATATAATATTCAAGGTGTCTCTGGATTATTAACTAGAACAAGTGTAGCCTTAACTGATATTGCTGATATTGCTACATTAGGAAAAACGGGATTGAAAAAATCTGACTATGATGCAGATAAACCTAATAGTAAATATGAAGCTTTTGTAGATATGTTTAGAATGATGGATAAGGCTACAGATATCCGTGAAAATACTTCTGAGTTTGATAGCAAATCTATTTGGTCAAGATTTAAAGAATGGGGTTATGTAATACAAGATGCTGCTGAATATAATGTACAAAGTAAAGTTGGTATGGCCATACTTATGGATGTTACAATTAAAAATAGTGCAACTGGTGAAACATTATCTCTTTATGATGCATTCCAATATAATGCACAAACACATAAGAATGAATTAATATCTGGATATGATACTATTATAAATAAAAATGGAAGTGAACAACCATACACTGATCAATATAGATATGATTTAAGAAATGAGATTAGAGAAGTAAACAAACAAATCCACGGTAACTATGCTAAAGAAGATAGAATGGTTATTCAAGGACATACTCTTGGAAATTTAGCAACACAATTTCACAAGTGGGTTGCACCTGCAGTTAGAGCTAGATTTAGAAGAGAGTACTTTGATCAAAATTTAGGATGGCTTGAAGGTAGATATAGATCTTTCTTTAAATTTTTAAATCATGTTAAAGGTGAAATGGTCCGTGGTAATGTTAGTATAAATCCAGCTAAATATAATAAAAGCTTTAAAGAAGCTTATGGTTTTACAGGACAGGGTGGTAATACAGATCAAAGAGCTGAAGATAAACTTAGAGGATTTTATAGAACAACAGGTGAACTTGGTATTATGCTTAGTATTGTTGTATTAAATTCATTACTAGCAGGTATATTAGCCGGTGATGATGATGATGAAGAATTGACAAAAAGATTAAAAAATCTTGTAAGACTACAGGGAGATAGAACTTATAAAGAAATGGTATTATTTACACCATTACCTGAAGGTTTAAAACAACAGTACGCATTGATGAAATCACCAATTGCAACTACAAGAACATTGGGTGAATTAGGTGAAGCAATATCATTAAGTTATATGACACCATTAGCTTATGCATATGAAGGTAAAGATGCATTCTATGCTGATAAAGATTATGTATATCAAAACAAACCTAACAAAGGTCAATTAAAGTTATACAAAAACTGGGCAGATGTTGTTCCTATTTTATATTCAATACAGAAATGGGATAACATGATTAAAGCACAAGATTTCTACATCAAGTAATTATATGTAGATAATAAATGAGAAAGCCATCATTAAACCCTAAAAAAGGACTTAGTGATGGCTTTATCATGCATTAAACCATAGTATTCATTTTAGATTCATAAATGTGATAGGTTATTACTACAGGTGGTCTAGCATAATCACGTAACATAGGATTATGAATTTTATCAGATATATAATCATCAGAACATATTGTTTTAAATTGTTCATTAGTAAATGTATAGCCACCTATACCACGAATCTTTTTTCCAAAAACTCCTAATCTTTTTGCTGCACACCATAATGATTTAGTTGATAAACCTGTTTTATCTGACATCATTTGAATGGTTAAAAGAGTATTATCTATTTTTATTGTTTTCATTTTTGCATTATTAATTATTATGCATATTTGCATAACTAATTGTAAAAAAAATAAAGCCAATTTCCACACCTGTAACTAAACGGTATTTGTCATCTTCACATAAAACTTCACAGTTTATAGATTTAATACCAAACATTGGTTCTGTTGGTAAAAGTTCTAAATTAAATCTGTTTTTAAAAATTAAAGGGTTGATTTTATCCATAAGGAATTTTTATTTAAAAGGTTAATTAATAAAATTATTTTTGTATATTATAAGTGTATAGCCAAGGAAATTGACTGGCAAATATAAGATATATATATTTATAATGAAAAGTAGAATACTTAATATTTTCAGTTATTATGACACTGAACCAATGGAAATTTTCATTGGTATAATCTGGCTTATTATGCTACCATTTATATGGTGCTTTGAGTTTTCTTGCAACTTGTTTATCATAATACCAAGTATCTTATTAGGTACAGCCATGATTAAAGCAACTTGTTCTTATCCAATTAAAGTTAGAAAAACTTTATCTTACGGATCATTTATCTTCTCCATTTTTGTAATTCTAGCATTTGTATTTAGAGGTGCAATGAATAACCCTTCTCATTGGTTATGGTTTTTACCATCAATTATATCTTTTTTAAACCTAACAGCAATGACATCAAAATATTATAGACAACAAAAACAAAGTAGTAATGGCACCATACGATAACTTAACAACAGTATTAGTAACAATGATAACTGTTCTATTTTCAGCAGGAGCATGGAAATTTTATGAAAAAAAAATAAAGTTAAAAACTGATTTAGAACGGGAAGACAGAACAGATCAAAATATGTATAGAGATGATCTAAGAGATAGAGTCAGAAGACTTGAACAATTGCTTACAGATGGGGCACTTGAAAAAGATGTAATGCGGGATCAGATCCTTTCACTTACTAAAGAAGTAAGTACATTGCATGTTAAAGTTGAGTACTTAGAGAAAGAAAATCAAAGACTTAAGAATATTTAAGCAACTTATATATTTGGTTTTATACATTAGAAGTTGTATATTATATATAAGTAATATTAATTAAAATTAAAAATTATGTTTAAAAAAATATCATTAGCTATATGGAATTGGATTTTATCTAAAAGTACAATTGATGAAAAAACCATTGAAGTAATTGATGAAATTCATGTAAGAAGTGCTTTAGTTAAAGAAGAGCTTAAAGATGTTGTAGATGCAGCTAAAGGCTTTAAAACTAAACCTAAAAAGAAATATTATAAGCCAAAACCAAAAACAGATAACAAAAAATAATTATGGTTAATTTGTATAAACTATATAAGTTTTTTAAAGAACAATGGTTAGGTTCTATTCTGATTATATTGTTTATCTTATTTCTGTTATATGGGATAGGACAGAACAATGAACTGAAGAAAGAAAAGCAAAGTCTTGAAAAAGATATTGAGTTATTAAAGCAACGTGAAGAATCACATTGGGACAAGCTTGACAGTTTAAAAATAACTGAGAATACAATTATTCAAAAAGAAAAAATACTTATAAAAATACAACATGACACAATTAAGATTATTGATAGTATGTCTGCTAGTGAGCTTCAACACTTTTTCACAGACAGATACAATCAAAAAGATAGTATTAACTGAAAAAGTAGGTAGAGAAGTTGTAAAAGATCTTGTAAGAGGTGATGTTTGTGGACAACTTTTAATCCTTAAAGATGAAAGAATTAATAACTTACAAGAGCAGAATACTAAACTGGTAGAGATTATAAAAATTAAAGATAGTATTCTTTCTAAGAAAGATGATATTATCATTATACAAGATAAAGCTATTGGTTGGTGGAAGAAACCTCAACTTCATGGATATCTAAGAGTTCAGACTGTAAATATCAGTTTAGTTGATCCTTATTTATTTGGAACTTTAATGTTAGAATTTCCAAAGATTAAAATAGGAGGACAATATTTTGTACAACTAAATAATCCAATAGGATATGGATTAATTCTTGAATATAAACTATTTTAAACTATGGCAAAGATTACAAACACAGCAGAAAAAAAAGTTGAAGTTAAAGTAAGTAGACCTGGTATACATGCTAAAACTAAAATGTCTATGCTTAAAACATCAAAACTATACAAGAAAAAATATAAAGGACAAGGTAAATAATATGGAAAACTGGGAATTAACAATAGACTTTCATTGGCCTCATCATAGATTTGCATTAGGTTGGGAGTATATTGCTCCTGATGAAACTTTTCCATATAGTACTATTACATTATATTTGTTTTTTATTACATTTACATTAGATTATTAAAAAATTAAAAATTATGAAAACTCAAGGTTTACAACAAGGTAAAATATCAAAACAAAAAGTAAAACTTTTGTGTAGAGAAGGAGGAGAATTAGATGAAGCTATGTTAGCTTCTATGGTTGAAAAAATGAGAAAAGGTGGTGATGCTATGAGGTATGCAACAAGTGCTGATGGTTCAACAAAAAAGCAAGCATATAAAATGGGTGGCTGGATTGATGAATACGGAGGCTCAAATAAAAAAAAATTTAAAGGTGGTGGAGTACCAACATCTTTTATATATTCTGGTCCATCTAAAAAATAATAACTATGAATATTTTAACTGATGTATTAAGTTTAATAAGACGTGGGGTTTTTGCTAAAGTAGCAAATCCTGATGATGTTTTTATAATTGGTGTAAATGAACAACCAGATATGACTGGTGTTGCTTCACCAATACCATATAAATCTGTTAAAGTTATTAAAGTTAAAGATCTTAAAATTGCTCCAGCATTTTGTGATAATGAAAATACTCCAACTACTCCAGCTTCTGGAACAGGTCAAGTATTTCAAAAACAAATAATTGATCCTATTACTAATGTTTGTACAAATTATTTTAGATCTTTAAAATCATTAAGTACTAACTTAACTATTAATGAATCATTAGATGATAATTATATTGAGTTAACTACTACAGGTGAACCTAACTTAGCAGATAATTTAGGTACAGGTGCTGGTTTATATGCTAGTAAAACTGGTGAGACACTTAATTTTAAATCATTAAGAGGTACTGGTGTATCAATAAGTCAATCAGCAACTGAAGTGACTTTAAATCATGCATCTAAAGTTATATTAACTGCACCTAATGGTGCTTTATGGGAAGTTACTGTAGATAATAGTGGTAGTATTGTAACTACATTAGTGTAATAATTATGAAAACTATGAAAAAAACAAACTGGGTTAAAGGTTTATTTCAAGATGAAAGAGATGCCCCATCATCAAAAAGATTTGTTGGTATTATTGCAGGTCTTGTTTTATCTTTTACACTTATTGTAAATCAATTTACTTCAAAATTAACTGATCCATCCCCTGTATTAGTTAATGCAGTTGCAATGTTAGCATTTGGATGTTTAGGATTGGCTTCTGTAGATAAGATTTGGGGTAAAAAAAATTCAGATAATTTAAACAATAACCAATAAAAATGAACATTATGATTAGTAAAGAAGGTAAAGCTCAAGAACGTAAATGGCAAATTGAATCTGCATTAAGTACTCTACAAAGAGCTGAAGAAATTAAAAATGATACATCTTTAATGAGAGATGTCAAAAAAGCTGCTGGTATGGAAGCTAAAAGATTACAAACATTAGCTAATGGCGGAGGTGTTATGTCAAGTGCAAAAAAAGCACCTGTTAAAAAAGTAATAACTAAAAAAAAATAAGATAAAATGGGAACTCCTAAACAAGGTATTTCTTTTCCAGCTCAAGGATTAGTATACCAAAGAGAAACAACAAATGGATATTATGATCCAACTTCTATTCCTGCAGCTATTCAACAAAAAAAGAATCAAGCTAAGGTATTAAGAAGTATTAAGAAAGCAAAAGATGGAATTAATATTCCTAGATCAAGCACAAGAGCAAAAGAACCTGTTCAATCAGCTGCTTTTAAAAGTGGTAATTGCGGATGTAAAAAATAAATAATTATGGCAACTATAGTAGCACAAAGAATATTACAATCAGGATTAATTCCTGCTTACTCTGCAGCATCAGCTGGTGGAGATAAACTTGTTAATACGGGAATACAATATTTTCATGTTAAAAATGATAGTGGTGTTACTATAACTGCAAACGTAGTACCAATAGTAACAGTATTCATTGATCCTGTATTAGGAAAACTTATTAAACAAACTGCAAGTTTAGTATTAACTGCAGGTCAATCAGGATTTTTAGGACCATTTGAAACAGGTGCGTTTAATGATACACAAGGATTTATAACAATAACTTGTACAGCTACTGCTTCAGTAACTATAGCTGCACTTTATATATAAATATTATGAGCATTTTTATACAAGAAGTATTAGGATTACTAAATAGAAATCAAAAAAAGATAACTTTAGATAAAAATAAAGATTGGTTTGAATTTGGTAAACTATATCAAAGTAGTAGTTTAAATAATAAATCAGGATATACTCCTAAAATGGACCCTTTTGTAATTAAATGGGGTGACTTAGTTTGTCAAGCAACAGAAGATTTAACAAGAACTTTGCCTGGGCAAGGTAATCTTGGTTTTGTTCCCGTGTATACTGATCCATCAGGACCATGTAATGCAGATACTTTAAAAAATTCTATTATTACACAAAATACACTTAATGATACTATTAATATTGCAGGTAATTTAGTAGTAAGTGGTACAGTAAAATTAGATGGTACTATTCAAGATGATGCTCCAAATAAAGTTCTTGTTATAGATGGAAATAATATTGTTAGATGGAGAGCTGCAAGTACAATTGGTGGTGGTAGTGGTTTTAGTCCAAAAGTATTTGTGGCATTAATTAGTCAAGCAGCAACATCACCACCAACTATGATTACAGTATATGATTCTTATGCTGGTGCTGTAACATGGACATGGTATTATATTACTCCCGGTGTATATAATTTAACAGCCAGTCTACCTATATTTGTTGAAAGTAGAGTGGCATATTATATTATACCTGATGCAGCAAACTTTCCTGGAACAACACGCAAACCTTATGTAGCAGCTATTAGAAGATTCAGTGATACAGAATTAATAATAAATTGCTGGGATTATGCCCCATTTGCGTTTGCTAATGATTTTTTTGAGAAAGCAACATTAAAAATTGAATTTTATAATTAAAAAATAAATGATATGAAAAAATATGCAATGGGAGGTAATCCAACAGCTGGTACAAGTGATGAATTAAATCCTAACAAAATGAAAAGTAAAATTGCACCTAATCCTGGATTTATTCCTTCTGGTTCAATGGATAGAGCGCAACAAGGTGTTGAAACTCAAAAGAAGTCAGATGATAGTGTACCTGCAACAAAAACAAATGCATATGCACTTGCAAATAAACAATATACTGATGAATTAAAAAGTCTTAAAGACAGTAAAAATGCCAAAATAACAGCAGCAAAAGCAAAAGCTATAATAGAATTACAAAATGCAAAAAGCAACGGAGAAATACCTCCAATGAAAAAAGGTGGTCAAATAAAAAAATGTAAAAAATGTTAAATTATAAATATATATAAAAATGGAAAAATTAAAATCATATGCTCTTTTTGATAGTTCAGGTCTTATTGTACCTGGAAGTTTAATTGTACAAAAAATTAAACCAAAAAATAAAAGCTTTAAACAAGTATCTGCTATTGAATACTATAATAAAACTACACCTGCTTATACTTCTATTGTAAATACAACTTATCCAAATGCTTTATTAGCAGATATGTTTAGTATAAAACTAGAAACTTTTCTACTTAATAAAGGTGTTAAAGCTAGCAATACTGTTTTAAATTATAGTTCCTGTTCAGATGATGTTAATGCACCTGAATTTGCTAATATAATAAATATAGGCCAGTCTCCTGAAAATTTAAATGAATTTCTGGGACCATTCTTTGGTGGTGGTTTAGCAGGTTATCCTCACACAGGAGCTTTAGGATTACAAGCTTGGCAAAGTCATGCTACAACTGATACTTCAACTGATGGGCCTTTATTATTGATTAATTTCCCTCATATTGGTGTTTCACAACAACCAGATCTTGTTTCTGCTAGCAATAATGTTGGTAGAATACTAAGAAAAGGAAAAAGTTCTGCGTCAGCTGATAATACTTGTGGTGCTGTTGTTACAGCTGCTCAATGGGTAATGACTAATTTAGCAGGTGGTTCTGCTCCAGTAAGAGGCGCGGGTGTATTTGCTAATAATGATCAATATTTTGTATTAGCAAATATATTATATACTAATAGAGCTACATTGTGTTCTACTCCTTATAACTTTGTTTTAGATGCTACTAAATACAGTGCTGGTGTTAAGTTGGCTACAGAATATATTAGAGCAAAAAGTTTTACAGATTTAAAAGATACATTGATTCCTGTTCTAACAGGACAAAAAAGTTTATATTTTGTAACAGGCACATTCATTAATGTTGATAGTGGTTATTCAGCATTCATTGATTTTAATGAATTATGGCTTTGGGATTCAGGAGCTTGGACAGATTTAACAGCAGAATTTAAATTGACTTTATAATGAAGATAGCTACATATAAAAGAAAAGAAAATAAAAGCTTTAAAAATAAATTATGTATTCTGATATTATTATTTTTATCATTCATTAGTAATGCACAACAACAAACTTCTTCTATGTTAATATGTTCTAATGAAGATAGAAGTAAATGGTTTACAATAATGCCACATTTCAAAGAATTTAATGGTATATCTACAAAAGATTATTTAACTACAATAAAAACAAATATAGGAAGTTGTAGTAAAAGAGATGTATTAAGAATCACTTTTGTTGATGGTAAATACATGAACGTTAGAGCAAACAATGATTTGAGTTGTAATGGTAAAGAATTAAATTTTTCATTAAACCCTATTCAATTAGGAGTTTTACAAATGAAATCTATAAAATCTATAAGATATATTAATGGAAATGATAGAAGTAATTTCTTATATAAGTTAACAGAAACTGATAGAAATTATTTTATAAATATATTAAAAAAATAAATAATGGCAAAGACAGCTGCTTGGACAAGAAAAGAGGGCAAGGATCCAAAAGGAGGCTTAAATGCTAAAGGTGTTGCTTCTTATAGAGCACAAAATCCTGGAAGTAAATTACAGACTGCTGTAACTAAAAAGCCATCTGAATTAAAACCAGGTAGTAAAGATGCTAAAAGACGTAAATCCTTTTGTGCAAGAATGTCAGGTGTTAAAGGGCCAATGAAAGATGAAAAGGGTAAACCTACAAGAAAAGCATTAGCATTAAGAAAATGGAATTGTTAATATTGATTATTATACAAATTGTATAATTAAATGGGCATAGTAGCTAAATAGTTATTATGCCCATTTTTTATATATGTTTTTTACTTTTATCTTTACAAACTACAAAACAATCACTTTTTCTATAATCTCTTGTAATTACTTGAGTTCCATCATAAAATGTAGTTAACCAACAATATTGAGTATTATCTTTGGAAATCTTTCCTTGATGAATAACATTACCTACATGTAATAAAGCTACTGCAGGATCTATATCATCTCTAACATCTATTATAATTCTACTCATTTCCTTTCTTTATTAGGTAATACCATAGCCAAATTACTTTAGGTCTTATAATAAATTCATAAGCTGCCCATATTAGTATGTATTTCATATTAGTCTCCGCTATCTACTTTGTAAATTATTTTTACTAACTCATTTTTGTATATGCTTTCAAAAGTATACTCATTTAAACAGTTGCCTATAGTTTCACTGGTAGCAGTGTTTTCTAGTTTAAACTCTTGCAATTCTTTATGGAGTTCTTTTTCTCTATTACCCCATCCATTTGCGTAACCTAAGTTTAGTATTTTCATTTTATTTGTTTTATAATTTTAAATTTTTAATTCACCCAGGTTCATCATCTAATATACCTGAACTAGATTCTTGTAAAACAAGTATATCATCAGGAATATAATCAGTTAACAACTTCCATGTGTCAAATAGTTTATTTGCTATAAATATATCTAATTTTGATATCTCATCTTTAGCAAATATTTTTTTAAGTTCTATTTCTATATCTAAGAGTCTTTCATGTTTTGTCATAATTTACCTGTGTTAGTTATTACTAGTTTTAATATCAACTTTAACATGTCTTTTTTTCTAGTATAAAAGAATAATTCATTTTCTGCTGTTAGATAAAAGATGTAAACGTAATGTCCATCA
>Ga0209230_10000068_pt1 | contig 38227 bp, 40 predicted proteins | sample LakOntMetagenome_FD_187467 | JGI IMG/M metagenome (GOLD analysis project Ga0209230, IMG submission 187467) | Freshwater and sediment microbial communities from Lake Ontario - Sta 18 epilimnion Metagenome (SPAdes) (version 2) | ecosystem: Environmental > Aquatic > Freshwater > Lentic | place... | reverse complement strand
ATTTTTACAAACAAACTTATTTTCTAAAATTCATACTCATTTCTAAAACAAATTATATTTAGTAAAAACTATTATTTTTATTTTAGAAACCATTTTGTTTTTATTTATAATATTTTTTTATTATTTGTAACTGATTTCTAGTTTGTTTTCAAAAAGTTTTTATTTTTCATTGTTTTTTTTGCAATTTAAGTTATTTAAGTTCTTAATGCGAACCTAATAATCTTAATCAATAACTTGCAATAACTTAATCAACGTTGTTAAGTTATTGTTAATAACTTACTTATCTTAAAACGGATATAAAAAGGGCTGCATATTATAACATATATCATGTCCAAGAACGAAAATGACTACACACTTTCAGTAAACAATCAAAAAATTCACTCTTTTTATCGAAATCATAGTACGATCAACTTTGAACAGGCCAATTTGTTGTTAATCGAATTCTTGGACACAATGTTCAACAGCATTACAAATGACCTTGACTCGAATATTAATTCCAAACTGCTTTCCTATATGACCTCTAACAAAGAAGAGATTAATGCATTGAAGGATAATATTCACTCTATGAATGAGACAATGTCCAAGATGAACATTTCCACTATAAATAGCGTAAACGAACACCTTATGAAGATGAAGACGGATTATATCGAGGAGGTTAATCGGGTCATTACAAATGGTAATTTTACAGTCGGCGAAAAAATATCCTCTATTATGGAAAAGAACAGTGAACACATCTTGGACAAAACAACTATTCTCTTGAATGACGTTGTCCCAAAGAGCCAAGAACGCTTACATGCGACCCTTCAGTCAAATCTCAAAGACTTGCATGCAGATATGAACAAAGACGTGTCCAAGATGATCGGCTCTGTAAGTAACGAACAGGCGTTGCACGCATTTTTATTAAGCTTTGAAACCAAATACAATACAATGATGCAGTCGATTCAACAACCGCTGTTTTCATTTTTCACTGCTAGCGAAGACCGTATTTCCAAGAATATCGATATTCTCAAAGAAACCTCTCAGACCACCCTCACTGCACAAAAACCTATCTTGGACGACCTTTCCGAATTTCTAGGCAAATATAACATGTCCTCTAATAAAGGTAAATACGGAGAACAGAATCTCTGCTCCATGTTAACATCCATGTATCCTTCCGCAGAAATCCAAGATACAACGGGATTGAAGGCATCCGGTGACTTCATTATGAAACGCTTGGACAAGAAACACATATTATTTGAAAACAAAGAATACAAGGCGAATATAGATAAGGATGAAATAGCCAAGTTTATTCGTGATATCGATACACAAAATATAAACGGAGTATTTCTTTCACAGTATTCGGGAATCGCATTCAAACAAAACTATCAAATCGATATTCACAAAGGAAATGTTCTCGTTTATGTGCAAAATTGCGAATATTCTGCCGATCGAATTCGCATCGCAACTGATATTGTCGATAGTTTATCTGTAAAAATCCAAGAACTAGATATTGGAGAAACAAACAATATTACAAAGGAAATCTTGGATGATATTAATGAAGAGTATCAAGCATTCATCGCACAAAAGGAATCTATGATTATGTGTTTGAAAGAGTTTCAGAAGAAGATGAGTTCACAAATCGACGCCATCAAATTTCCAGCTCTAGACAAGTATCTTGATACAAAGTATGCATACGTCAAGTCGCGCGACTTTATATGCGATATATGCACCTCGTTCACGGGAACAAATCGCCAAAGCTTATCTGCACACAAACGCGGATGTCGACGTCGATGTGAAGCCAATACGATTGTGAACGAAGAAGCTGCGTAAACTATAATACCAAATAATGTCGAAATTATTGGTAATACAAATATGTGATTTCTCATAAACCATTTCACACTGTCTCGATGTTCGACGATATTTTTTGTGTTTTATTTATTATCGCACCATTATAGCTCATATGTATCCATATTATTCCAACATATTATCCAACTTTATATCCCAAAATTATTATTCGTATTTTATCTTGGACATTCTTCATTCCGAAGTTTTGTTGGAACCATATTATTATTTGATGTGCGATAGTTCACACCCAACGAAACCTAAAAACCCCTATCGACGGCGCGGAAAGACCCGCTATTGTCGTGAGCCAATTGTTCAAGACATCAAAAATGATTTGTGCAATTTCATCTTTCTCGATCAGCCCGAAATCACTGTGCAAAATATTACCCCTTTGGTTGGTCATACTATTCTATACCAATTTCCATGTCCCACTTCCGCAGAATATCATATGCGGTTTGCGCGCATTTCTTCCATTAATCCTCTCCAGAACACATTCACTATGGATATTGGGGTCGCTTCACTATCTGACTTGCAAAGGCGCTCATCTGCTTACCGCATATGGCTGCCGTTTCAGCTATATTCGGATAAAATCGTCACCTTTGTTGTATAATCGGATTTCGACGTAAAGATACCTAATGTATACGCATTCTCAAAATATGAGGGATGGACACAATTTAAACAGACGTATATAATATATACATGACTACACGCCAAATTAATTTTTATGGGTATAAAAAAGATACCCATAAACAAATTCCTTATATATGTCGCCAAGAACCAATCGATTATTTCTGTGATGGAAAATATGGCTATATTCATTTCGACGGTTATTATTATGTTGAGAATCACGCACCCCCTTATCTTGGGGAGGAGGCTCTTGACCAGAGAAGATATAACGCGTGGCTCCCTCAGACACTTCGAATGTTTTCACAACTTTTTGAAAAAGATCCATACAAGGTAGAAGTTGTTGATAATGTTACCAAGAGTTATTATAAGGAAATCGAGAGTATTCAATACATTATTGAAATTTACAGGAAAGATATTCACGAAAACACCAACGTGGTTAGTGAGGTCGATGACGGAGATGGAGAAAATATGAAAATATGTTTCTTTCCAACGAATCGACAGACAATATATTTTCGAGTCCTTGAGATTTTATGAATATAACCGACTCGCACACAATCAAACAGTTGTCTTGTCTATCTTGGTCGCCGATCCCACTATTTTCTTCGCCATTACTTCATTCGCATCTGTAAACCTCCACATATTGTTTACCTTGCTGTCTACATTATCATATTCAGACCCAATGCTATCGGGCTTCCACGTTTTGTCTGGGTTTTTCATAGTGTCCTTGTATCGTATACAGTGGTTTACACTGTGATGTGCCGCCGCACATGCTATTTTACTTACTGCATTCCCTTCATCGTCCAAGATAAACCCGTTCTCATCATGTTTTACATATGATTTTCCACGAGCTACATCGACCGTTTGTATTGACCGTTTACATGGCTCTATATTACTATAAAATCCACGGATTACCCTCTCCATAATCGCGTTCGAACTTGAATTTGCGGCATGCTCTATAAATGCAACCGTATCTAACCCCAAAATGTAGTCTTTCAACCTAAGTTTAGTTTCGTCCAGCGTCTCTGCATCTTTACAATCTATAGTCAAGTAATTGGTTAAATTGAATGTATTATTCTGATTCTGTGTTTGTATATTTGTTGTCCCCAATGTCGGGAGAACCTCCAAGAATTTATTTTGAAATTCGATTTGGCTCTTCTGGTTTTCTAACTGATTCTTATGGTTTTCTAACTGCGCCTTCTGATTTTCTGATAATGTAGTAGCTAATGTGGTAACCATCGTTTGCAAAAACCCTTGGTTTTGCATGCATGCTATAACCATTTGCTTGACTTCTTCGCCGGAAGAATCGTTGCTACAATTAGGCAATCTTGTTTCCAAACGTAGCAATTGGCGGTGTCGATTTGTTTCTAAATGTTTGTTATAATTACACCGTTTACTGCATTTATAGTCACATGTTTCACATATAAATTTATAATTTGATGTGGACACGATGTCTTTGTGTTTCTCCGCTACTTTTTGTAGCTCCTTGTGTTTTTTTGTGTTTAAATGTTTATTATAGTTGGATAATTTACTGCATGTATAGTCACACGTAGAACAAATATGAATTTTTACATCGACTACATTATGTAGCGCGCGATGGTGCTTCTTTGTATCCAGATGTTTATTGAAATTGCTTTCTTTGTTACACGAATAGTCACAGTTATTACATTTAAATCTATGATTTGGGTCTATCGGCATTTTTTCAGGCTACAATCTATATATTGTGTAGCCATAAAAGTTTCTAAATACTTTCCGCGGCAAAATATGTGTAATTATATACACAAAACAGTTGCAGCCAACGACATTTCACTCTTTCCAATTTCACTGCATTATCGTAACAATTCACTTTTCACATATATCTAATAAAAATGTTTTCTCTTATAAAACATTTTTACAACAAATATTTTTGTGTAATTTTTAAAAACTGAAAATAGTTTCAACTATGATTTTCATACATTCGGTCTTGAAAATATCCAAGGGTGTATATTCACATATAAAAGGTGCTTCGATTGTTTTATAATTTGTTCGCCTTACATACAATTACTACCATCCTCATAACACGGGACGTTCCGTGTAGTCCATGTCCCAGGATTCGCAAACGCACATGTTTTCTCTATTCCCAACTGATTCTCGCCCAAGACCAAACGCATAAACCCAAGTTCTCCCCAATAACTACCCCATGAATTACGTATATTCCAATATTGTTTTCCAAGTTCTGCGTCATATCCCCAACCAACTACCGAAATAATATGATTCACCGTCTTCAGTTGATGCGGCAAATCCAATACTCCTCCCGTATAATCCACAATCTCCTCCGCATTTATCCCACATGCGATTGGCCCATTCTTGTAAATCTCCGCCATCATATTTTCACTCCCCTTGATCGCACCATAACTCGCAATCGTCGCATTCGGATAAGTCATAATCGGATTGCAAGTCCCGCCTCGAGATGTAAATGTATCGCACGTCTTGCATATGTTCGTCGGGGTGCACTCAAACATCGCCTTGTTTTTGCATCCTTCCTCCTTTGAATCCGAGCTACATGCCTGATATATCATACAGTCCTCAAATGGTATCGATCCATACTCTTGGATCGCCTTGTATGTCGCCAAATGATCCCCTCCGTTACAACTACCACCCATTTGGCAATTCAATAAAAACTGAATACTCAAATTAATATCCGGCCACGCAGCCTTTCTCGCGATTTTAATCCTATCCGCCAACGCACTTATGCTTCCGTGCGCCCAACAGCTCCCACAATACACCGGTATATGCTGATTCAAATTCTTCGTTAAATAATTCACACCTTCCACGTTCGACCATGAAAACGTTGACGGTAATTTTACATCAGAGTTTTGAATAACCTCATATTTGCTCATGTCCAAGATAGGAACATACTCGTTATATCTTGCGCAAACTCCACAAATCCCGGCCAACAATAAAAAGAATGCTCGCATTTGTATTATCATCAGATATTTTGTCTAATATATTTTCACATATATTGAATTTATCCGTCTCTACACATATCAAACGCAACAAAAATATACCCACATACCACCTCAGCCGTCGATTTATTCCGATTCGCCCACATTTTCACTCACAACGCATCCGTTTATGATACTATATTTTGTCTCAACCAGCGTCCATCCATTTTCGTCCATACGTTCGTCGTCATAATCATCGTATTCATCGCCATCCTGGTCACACCACATCAATGTAGATATTTCTTCCTTTTCATCTGCGGTATAGTTTTCCGAATTGTGAATATCGACCTTCATAAAATCGCCGCACCACACCTCTTCGCAGCATGCGCCATATGCAAAGAGGTCGATTTTATCCATCTTCTCAATACATTCCTTTTCTGCCTGCGTCAGATTTACCGTAAATACGCCCCGCTCAAACACGCGATGCACCATCACATCCACTTGCTTTCCGCCTTCTAGAGTATTTCGCCAATATTCGACACCACGAGTATCGCATTCCATTGCAGCCTCAATTCTGTATTCACGAATTTGATCCATTATAATAGTTACCAGTTTCCTGTGTTTGTATTCCTTCGTTGTATTCCAAGAATACTTCAATTTTATGTTTTCATGATAGAATGAACACATAAAGCATGACCTCTATCTAATACTTGGGCAGAGCAGCTTTGAATTTATCGTCGATTATCATAGACGCGCCATATCCAAATAATAAGTGGAGTATGGTGTAAACGATGAAACTGCTAATAAACGTAGCCACAAAGACTATCAATATAGTTGTATATGTGCCGATGACTTCACCCGGAGTGAATTCATTCACTATTTTATACAAATAAGACTTTTCTTCTTCGAAAATCGCGCGAAGTTCAATAGCAAATATCGCAGTGAATGCAGCGACCATCGCATTCAATATAAACGCATTTCGCAATCGTGTTTCTTTGAATGATTTTATCAATGGATACATATATTTTACAGTGATATTTTGTTTGTATCAATTCGGTAAAATTGCTCTATCAATTGACCAATTGTTAATTCAAATAATCTTCAAGTAAGATAGATATCGAGCAAGTTGAAGTTAATCCATTATAAAGAGCCATGCTACCGACTAATCCTAAAACAAATACCGGCAATATATTCATTTTTAGTAATTTTTCTTTAATTAATTGCAGAATTCAAACCCGGGCTTTTGAGGTCCTTTTTTCGACCATACGGATTTTGTTTGTTTGTTGGTGAATCATTTGATTTGACCGGTCGCTTATTTAATGGAGTAGAATTCGAAGAAGGGGTATGACGAACGCCCAATTCATCAATTTCCTCATCTGTCCACCCACCCCAATCTTCTTTCTTATCCGAAGGCGACTTGGGGGTCAAATTCATATTCGTTTCAATCGCGCTTTCTTTTTCATATACACTCTTATCAATTGCATCCATACACCTTCCACACGATGGAAACCTTTCCATAATTGGAAACGATTTCACTATCGATTTGCTCATAGTCTCAGTTAATCCCCCCCTTATCTTCTTATATCGCGGTGGGCGATTTTTTTTCCGAGAATTCCTCTTTTTTTTACGAGTAATCCGATTACGTTTTTTACTTTTTTTCGTAAAAAAAGTCATATATATATAACTAAATATTTTTGCAAAAATGGGTGTTTCTTCTTTCAAATTCGCACGAATTTCAATAGCCAATATCACAGTGAGTCTCGTATTCGAAATCGTGTTGATTTGAATGATTTTATCAATAGATACATTATACTATTGATAAAATGTCCTTTTACGTATATCTTCTTGAATCTAGCAATCATGCTACCTATATCGGCGCTACAGTTGACCTAAATCGGCGACTGCGACAACATAACAAGGAGATCAAAGGTGGTGCTCGTGCGACAAGCGCCAAGGTCGTCAAAGGTGAGACGTGGACGCGGCGATGTTATGTGCGAGGGTTTCCCGACTGGAAGGCCGCTCTACAATTCGAATGGGCTTGGAAATTCTACAGTCGAAAACTGTCTGCGTCTCTATTTCCAATGGAACGTAGAAAACAGGCTCTTCAAACTCTCCTTGCTCTCGACCGTCCTACAAGTAAAGCAATTCTCTATTCAGAATGGCCGAATCCGCCATCGGTTGTGTGGGAGCATAATAATCTAGATAATACATTACAACTGCCGCAGACAGTAGACATATCAGATAATACATCAGACGATGGCGTTTGCTCTTGATATGCAAGCCCTCTAATAACAATTCCGAAAAACCGAACGCGGCAATCCAAATCATTATGTCGCAATACAAATACATGCAAAAAATTCTGTTATATAATCTAGTCTAACATATTTGTTTCTCCCCCCAATGTAATTTTTCTGTCCCATCTTCATCGTATTCAACGTGCAACTCTTTGCTACCCAACATTACCCCTTTTACATTCAAAATTCCATCATTCGATACATACATGATTGTCCGTCCAGGTTTTATAATCTCGTTTCCGTTAGCTACGACTAAATCCGGTGCGGTTTTTACCGAAAATCCCCCCAATATTCGCCCACCCTCATCTATCTTATCTATCACCATTCCAATATTACCAATTTCCTTCGTGCGTTTACTCCGATCCATTATTTCAAATGATATATTGCTTCCGTATTTACGCATCGTCGCATAATCCATCACTTGATCACCGCCTTCCGTCGCGTAGTTATACATTTGCTCGAACGTATATAGATTACTCTGTCGCCGCATTGTCGCCGAGCTAAATTGGTCAAAATAATACAAATTCTTTTCGCGAACCCCGCCGGGTATATGACTCGAATTCTCGGCCACACGTGAAGCGACCAAATTGGGATAATTACTCGACTGGATAACTACATTTTGACCGTTATCTTTTGTAGTTGTTACATATTCTGCATCATAATGAGCCGAATACTCGTTTGTCCCAATTCCAATATATCTACGCACCGGGTCTACAAAAATATATTGCGAACTCACTCCCGACTGGAATTGTCCGGCGGCGATTTGCGATGTGGTTGCGAAAATCGGATTCAGTTGCGCTTCTTTCATTTGCAAATGAATTTCGTCGCCGCGCACAATGACGTTTACAACCGCTGTATAATAAATATCGTTGATTTTGTACGTCGACAATATCACTTGACCATGATATAAATCATGGTAATAATGCTCTATGTCTGATATTACACTCAGTGTGATACCCGCTATATCCGTTTCCGAATTCGGCAACACACAATCTGTTATATACATCCCATTCCACTGTGGGTTAGTTCCTGAATATACACATCGTAACGAATTGTGCGTATCTGATGTCCCGTATTCCCATGTAGTCGTTTTCATAGCCATATGAGCTTCCGCTTCCGACAATGTATATTGCGCCGCCTTGGCGTTTGTGACTGCCGCCGCAGTTACGCGAGATGCCGATTGTGCCTCTAATTTTGCCTGTTGCTCCTTGGATTTCGCATAAGCATCTCGAGGCGCATTTTCCAAAACCTGGCGCGCAAACGTATATAGTGCATTCTTTTCTTCCAAAATGGCGACTGCCTGGTCTGCCTGATCAGTCGCCATGCGCGCCGATTCCTCTATTATCTTGATATATGCATTCGAATTCATAGCTTGTGTAATACTCTCCATAAACCTCTTGTATTCAGGGGAAAATATTCTCAAATCGGATGTGTCCGTCTTGGTATACTCCGACATATCTACTCCCGACGAAACCACTATCCACTTATTATCCAAGATGGGGTGTTTTCTAAGCAGATTAAAATACAATCTCACTCCCTTTGTCCACTGTCCAAGACAAGTATAGATGTGTGTATTCCCATATGCAGGTAATCTCTTTGATACATCTAATATACGCACCTCCAACAAATTACCCATATTCGCAATAGATAGACCATCTACCGTTTCAACTGCACGACTGTTTCGCATTTCCCATATGCTGTGTCCGTCTAACTCCTCGTATTGTTTACATGAAAACAATACTCGTGCATGCCGAACCGTATCTAGGTTGATTCCCAGTTCAATGACCTCGCAATAACTTTTGGCCGTTTCTTTGGTGTATCCCTCGTGCAATGTAGTCAGTAATACACTATTAATCGGATTTTCGTCTCCATCATTCAGTTTATCTCGGATCTCGTCCGCATAGTCATCCATCAGTCGACTTAAACTATATACATTATTTACTGCCTCCTTGTATTCTTCTAAACTTTCATATACGTCTTCGAGTGCTATTTTGGGCTTATCGCCGCCTCTTACGGATGGATTCGCATCAATCGCCGGCTTGGCCTGAACATTCATTCTAGCTGTATTATTTCGATTTGCGGAAGAACTGTTTCCCATTTATTCGTATTTATATAGATTGTATACACACGAATATTCATTCTTTGTTAACGCAACAAAATTGATTCTAGTTTCGAGCGGCTATTTATTCATCATATTTCCTCGTTAACATGTTAACTCGCTCCCAAACTCGTCCTCAAACTCGCGTCGAATCTCACCCGTCCGATTATATTACTCGGGCTCGGGCTCGTCTCCTCAGAGAACAAAATACCCCTGTGTATAATACTCGTTCACACGCGAATATTACATATGATTTTGAACTACATTCCGATGAAGGGGTCAATCGTGTGCGAAACAACAATCTAAATAGCAATAACATCACTCATAACCAATAATGTAATGAGTTCTACATATAACTCCCATGTTCGCATATTTTTCTTTACCTGTCGTGATATGTGTGTAATTAATCGTCTTTGCATTTTACATCGGTTAGCGTGTATTGTTCTACCGTATTATTCGTCAAACAGTGAAACCGATTGCATATATATCCAAGCGGGTGTTTCACATTTTCATACACAGTTTCTATGAAATTTATGTGCGAACCCATCTTTTTACATTCCGCTAGAACGTCTTCGTCCAGACTGGTTGTTAACTTGTCTATTTTTCTCTCTAACGAATCAACCTTTTTTGATAGTAACAACAATAATTGCTTGATCTCTTCTATGTTTTCGTTCATGTTCCTAGTATACAGATACTATTCCACAAAAATATCACGCCGTTTACATATTTATCAAATGAACGCGACTATTTACCGCCAATAATAACAATAATGTGACTTGGACTACTAACCCCGATACACCATCGTAATACATACTTCTGGCTACACCGAGATTATTATAATAGTATCGTTCTAAATATGGGAATAATCCGCTCCATTTCATAACAAATCCATATAATGCGCTTACGACAAACGACACGCCCAAAAACATAAACACGTATTTCAAATCAAATGCATTTTTTGGGAAAGGTGTGATCATTAATATGATTGGTTGTGTTGTAGCACCCACAAATCCGGCTATTAAAGCGGCCGCCAATAACGTGTGCTGTTCAAAATATGGCTTCAGGTATCGAATAAAAGGGGTTGATTTTTCATAACTTTCTGGTAGACTATCCACATTCAAAGACAGGAATCTTAGGACAACATCCCATAATGCTGTAACTACAAATGTTAATATTATAAGCTTGCTTGTATCCATATAATATTAACGCAGAATTAAAAATGTGTCGACAGTAACAATAACCCACCTGTTGCGGTGATGTTCTTCATAAACGGGTAATATTGGCTTTCGTTGGTCGGAAAATGATAAATCAATGTAGCCACCACCGTAAATATAGCCAACATGATACTAGAATAATAGGCATGTTCTTGATACATGTTCGTCTGAAGTGATAGCATTATTATTAAAGGTGCTACTATTTCCAAGATGATCGCAACGATTATTGCGATTCGGTAAATTACGTTCGGCATTTTGACTCCCAGCATGGCTTTCAAACCGTCGACGGTGGACGAAAAGCTCGCTATCTTGGACATACCTGCTAAAAAATACATCAGTAAAATCATGAACGCATATATCAAAACTTGCATTCTATATATTCTTGCGCGAAAATTATATTTCGATTACTTTGAGCACAATACCACTGCGTAACATATCCCGCCCATAACCAAAACCGAAACCATCGATATTAGAATAAATCGAACACTCGTCGGCATTCCGTCGTGCGGCGTGTCCTCTTCTTTGATTTCAATATATCCGTCCGTAGACGAATCTCTCCAAATGTGGTCTTTGTTATGCATTGGATTCTCAGTCATCATGTCCAAGATTATATTACTCTTATTCAAATATATACTTTATTTCGTTTTAATTATGTTTACACATTGGTTTACAAACTCCTCGTCGTTCAATATAACAGATTCTTCGTATTTTCCTCTCAATAAAGATACCATGATTCTAGTCAAATCTTCGTCCGACGACTCCAGTCGCAATTTTTCCCCCGTTCTTATGTTGAATATCTGTGTCTTTCTTGGACTTTCGGGGTGCAATGTTCTCCATAGCCATGTGTAAATCACTACTTGCATCCTATGCTCGAATGTGATCTTACTTGTGCATTTCAATTCCCATAGTGTCGTATCCGATACCAGGTCTGCCCGTGCGCAAAACCTGAACCTCTTTTCGTAGCTAAAATATGGATACAGAGCCGCATCTATCAAATTATGTTCCGTCTCGTGCACATAATGTATAAGAAGTTTTTCTACTTCCACCTTCTTCTCCCCACCTTTATTAAATTCATGTCCAAGATGCTCGTTTAAACGAGACACACATTTATCTCGCATTTCAACACTCAACCACGTATACTCGTCACGACCAATTTGTTTTAGCTTGGAATATAATTTCTCTTGCATCGCAACACACACATTCGCCAAGAATAAATAATCACCCGGCGTCTCGCACTTCTCCGGCAATTCCGCTGCAATCCGTCTCAAATAGGGGTGCGAATTACCCTTTAAATCTTGGACACATGTCCGAATAATACCTCTCAAGATATCTTCACCATCATGTGTCGTGCCTTGTATTGCGTCGTAATACATCGCCGGCAATGCGATCCCATTTAAATCGCTGACTTCTTCGAATAATCCGAGACTCGTCTGCACCATTCTTGGAATATCAAACTCCATTTCTTCCAATGGTTCAACCTCTCGAATAAATATCTTGTCCAAGATAGGTGTTACATATTCTATGACCGATTCGGGCACAAATTTTATCAGGTCGGTCGGTGTAACATGATATGTTGGTATAATTACGACCCCTTTCTCTTCGTCTTCTTGGACATTGTCGTGAAATATACTCTGTGGTGTCCCTTTAAAGTCAATGTAATCACTCTGTTTCATGTCCGGTTGACCCCTTTTCAAAAATTCAAGCGGCCTTGAACTATCGTTTTCCAATAAATAAAGACCATGTGTCGCCCGTGTGCACGCCACATACAACGTGTTTGGACAAACATCTTTGGGTATATTCCGTGCGGTATAAAAATACCCCTGGTCAAATCCAACTACGAACACATACTTGCGTTGACGCCCCTTCACGGTATGAAAGGTAGAAAAAACCACCTTGCCGTCAATGACTCGCTCGTCCATAACGTCGGTTTCCATCATCGGAACATGACACGGTATACCCGCATCGGTCAATACATTCTCCATATGCCGAATATTGCTGTTTGCCCCCTTCACCGAACCACCTAAGACGAAAATGTCCGACGGGCTCTCCCCCTCCGACAAAAGACGCTGGATTTGATAGGCCACGATCTTCTCTATCTGGTATCTTGGACGTCGGATATAGACAACCGGCATACCTTCTCGACACGCTACCAATCGATCCTCTCCCAACATATCCCTATTCACAAATTTCGCCATTTGATTCGTCACACGATATGACGTCTTTAAAACGCATTTTTCAAATACGGGCGACACCAAATACGGCAATCCACTCCATATATCCGACGCCTTGGTCAAAAACCGGATATCTGCCCCTTTGAATTCATACAAACCCTGCATGTAATCCCCTAGAATCAACAACTGAAACTTGTGCGGCTCTCCCTTTACCAATGGATTGGCCAAGCTGCACATATCACTCGCCATTTTCACTATCAATTCGAAATATAACATGGTCATATCTTGGCTTTCGTCCACCACCACTATATCCACCAATGGTATAGGTTTGCGTGGCTCTGTGCCCATACGAGTTATATGCCGAATACCAGTGTCGGTATGCGCTTCAGATGTGTAATATTTGACCGCAAAACTGTGATATGTGTGCACCTCCAAGTTGGGCAAGCCCAATTCACGCACCTTTTCCTTTATTTCATGCCGCAACATGGAATTGTATGTAAATTGGCGTATTGTCTTACCGGTCAACTCCTTTGCGATCGACAAAATAGTGGTCGATTTTCCCGAACCAGCACAAGCATCTACAATTACGTTTGAATCCGCGCGTATATAGTCCAAGACGGTGCGCTGTTCTTGGCTCATTTTATGCATTTTCGATATATACCAAAATGTATAAAGTTTATATTCATTGGCTTTAATGTTTATTCTTCCGTTTTTGCGTCATGCGCACCTGCTTGGCGAACTTTTTGTTATTCTGTATACCACGCAACAACCGCATTTGTCTCGTCGCGCGCTCCTTAGTCGTGCATTTCGCCATGACTCTCTTAGTCTTTTTGTTCGAAACGCGATAACACTTCTTCTTGGGTACCTTTCTCATTGAATACGGCATGCTATAGATTATAATGACTTTTTAATGCACGCTCTACAGGTTGTATATCTGCTTCATGGTAAGACAGAATGAGAAATCCGCATTGTTCATGTCCAAGATGCGCCCGTAATCGTCATATACGCGAATACGCAAACGCGTGATATCAACCGGCCCAAAATATTCGCGCGGTTCCGTCACAATACTTCGTGTGGTGTCGTTTATCACTCTAAAGTAATCATCATTCACGGTAATTCGCGCTATGATATCGGAACTCGTTATCGTGTTTGACGTCGCCGATATGAATCCATTGGTCACATTCTGATTAAAATCTTCAATTGCTAAATAAACGTAATTGATGGGGGAAGGGTTTATTACACCCTCAGACGTATATGAAGTTCCGCCAGTATACGTGCTATTTGTAAAACCCAACACATATCCGGCACGCATGGTGACCGATGTTGATGTATACTCCTCACCCGAACTATTCTGATTGAAATATAAGTTAATGGTGAACGTTGCCGGACTTAACCTGTTTATAGTCACCTTACCGGTTATCGAATTATACTCAAACTCGATTAAAGTAAATACTGGAGTTGCCGACGCCGCCAATATAGCATTGATCGCGTAAATTAGCTCAGTATTAGTGTAATTACCATCGGGAATAGTGATAACCTCTAGATGCGTATGTGATTCACCGATAAGCTCGATAGTGAACACATTATTGCCGTAACATTGTGATATACCATAAAACGCGACTGGAAATTCAATCGAAGTTAACTGCATTGACGCCACCTTGGACAATTTGGTAGGAAGGTTGATTGTAAAATCCGTGCTCTTTGTAGTCGACCAATTGTCGCGAAATTTTGTGTCTACCGTCAAACTCCGCGTCAAAATTCGGTTATTCAAAGGATTCAAATCGCCTTTGTGGATCGTGCTGGGATTCGAATTCACATATTGAGTGGCGGGATGTCTTACAATCTCGGTCTTTCTAGTCATCAACGACTCCAGCGATTGCTCGGGATAATCCAAGGTGGTATCCTGAATTAATGGCTTTTTTACCTCAGCGGGAGAAATACCGCCAGATTCATACAATCTACCCGTCGCGACTTGGATAAACTCCATGAACTTTCGCTTCAGTTGTTTTGGAAAGTGTCGGTCGCTCATTAGCTCCGTCTGCACTTCGTAGACCTGTCTGGTAATATCATCCGCCGTGTAATTTGGCGTTTCGTCCAATCGAAAGAAGAATTCGATATCCTTATTTGAATAATTTGTGATTTCTAAATCAATCTCATCCATTATAAAGTTGGTATATGTTACATTCCGATTATTTTTTCCCCGTTTTAGCTGTATATTTCAAACTCAATTGCACAATGTACGACATCGTCAAATAAAATATGCAAAACTATTTGAATATTACATTAAATTTTATTTCCGGCCACCCTAACCAGGCATCAATTATCTCGTCGTTTGTATAAATGAAGGCAACCCGAATGTTCAATTGTGCATGTTACAGGGAATCCCACCGACAACCATGAAATTACAGGTTTAGACGGTAACAAATTGTTAGATACAAATTGTTACATGGATATTATGCGCTATTTTGACTCTCGTCTCACCGTCTTATTCTTTTTAGATGCGCCATCGATCTTCTTCGCGCGGCCTTTTACAAACTTGCGAATCTTGGGCAATTCCTTCAAAATAGCATCAACCATGACTTGATAAAAATTTCGGAATTCGGAACGCCTTTGTTTCATGGTTGTCGGAGTAAACCAATCCACCTCGCTTTTTTCAAATAAATGGTGCTTGGAAACCAACGTCTTCATCACCTCTATCGGAACCGTATCCCATAGATACTTATGGTGATTGTTATACCACATGGGTAAATTCGCATCATAGTCCATTACAAACAAATGTATGTGATATTTATTCAGGTTCATGTGATAGGCGCCGCCATTTGTCGCAATCATCTGTTTCAACGCGGACTCATTTCCAAGAAACCCTCCCAACTCCTCAGCTGCTTCACGTAATGCACCGATGTATGGATTTTCACCGTCCTCAATACGCCCACCAAAATCAGAGAATCCTTTTGCACTATCTTCCAACGGGCACTCTTTTCCGAACAAAAAATGAAGTTCACCGTTATGTATAGCAACCGGTAAAATACTACCTGCTACCATGATATATATTATGGTAGAAAGAGTTTACGTATCGTAATTATCAGCCCGTTATTTTGTATGGAAATAGTAGTAGTATCATGAAAATCGCGCTATGTTTTTGGGGTCTAACCCGAAGTCTCAAATACACAATACACAGTATCCATGAAAACATATTTCGGCCTCTTGCCGATGCACAGATAGAATACACCACCTTTATGCATACATACACCATGTCGACTAAATATCACAATCCCCGCGCAGGAGAAATAAACCAAGTCTTGGATTTCAATGAATATGAATTATTAAAACCCGATGTTTTACAAATCGACAACCAAGACGAGATAAAGAAACAGATACAATTGGAAAAATACCATTCCTTACCGGATCCTTGGGATTCAAACTATATATGTCTAGACAACTTTGTGTGTGCGATGTATTCCAAGAAACAACTCGGCATTATGGTGAAAAACAGCGGTCGAAAGTTTGACTTCATTGTGTATCTGCGCCCCGATGTACGCTATTTGAATCAATTTGACGTGCGATATTTTCAACATACTCATCAAAATACCATTTGCACGCCCAATTTTCATCTTTTCCCCCAACTGAATGACCGGTTTGCGATTGTCCAATCATGCAATCTGAAAGTATACAGCGAAATGTTCGACGAAATGTATGAATATAGTCGCGCATTCCCACTTCATTCCGAACGGTTTCAGTATAATATCATCACGCGCAAATTCAAATGGAATGTGGTCTATATACCGATTCACTTCAATCGTGTTAGAGTGAACGGACACGAGGAGACCGATATGGCCAAATATTATAAAGAAATGCATAAGCGTAACCATGGAATGCATTCTAACATGGTTCCCCCAAAACCGCAACCTATAAACAGACCACCTGTGCAAAACAATATCATGCTCAATAAAAATACAAAACAACCCATATTCAAATCCAAGAAAACTACAGACGCACCCTCTTAATATTCGGATCGACTATCGACTCCTCTTGCAATTCCTCGCCGCCTCGCAATTTCAATGGCTCAAGCACATAATCCAGCACCGGTAAACGACTGTAAAATTCAACCACTCGCGGATTCGCACGAATCTTATAGGCCTGAAATGCACTCAAATACAATCCATCCAATGACTGCACTCGGGATAGAGCCACATAGGTTTGCCCATATTCGAATATTTGGCCACCCACGTCAATGCTCGCCGTAGCCAACGTCGCACCCTGAATTTTATGAATAGTCATTGCCCACGCCAGACATAGAGGGATCTGACCAACCTTGATGGATGGATAATCCTCAGATTTAATGTAATGATGGGTAATCGTTTGTTCTACACCATTTGTAAATTTCACCACCGGATAATTGCACCCGCTGCTCGTTTCCATTCTGGTAATAACCCCCTGAGAACCATTGCTAATACCATTGTCCATGTCCCAATTCACGGTGCACATCACGGCTGCGCCGGCCTTCAGCGTCAATGATTCCTGAAATGACGACATATTCATCAATTGGTCGCACTCATAATCAAACTCTTCCCTGGACACACACACGTTTTGGGTAATTGTTTTAGAATCCAGGCTTCCAATACCGAAAACATCTTCCGGCTCAAACCCACATCGTTTGTATTCGTAAGTATATTCTTGGCCATCCAACCGATTATACATCAAACCATTGAGATAATCGGCCTTCGCACGAGTGGGATACAATTTGGGCGGAACACAACCATTATACTTGGCGGCATCATACTCGCGCTTCACATATTGATCCAAGATTTTACAATTCTTTTCGGTCAATGTCGCCGTTCGTATCTGTGATAATATCTCTCGATACAGCGGATCCAACTGGCGAAATACCGTCTTCAACTCGATGTGATTTTTCTTTGGGAAAATTCTATCCCAGATTTCACTCTCGAAACAAAACTGTTCGGTCGTCGGATCTCCGGCTGTTCCCACCGGCGGAAGTTGATAAAAGTCGCCTACAAATACCACCTGAATACCGCCAAAAGCCTTATCCATTCCGCGCACTCTGCGCGCAATTGTATCCAAGACCTCCAACATTTTCACAGACATCATGCTGACTTCATCCACTATCAATACACGCACCTTTTTCCAAGCCGACTTTACAGTGCGACTTTTCAACGCATTCGATACAATTGTTCGGTTCTCCCCCTTGCATAGTCGGATTCCGCTCCACGAATGTATTGTCCGAGCTTTGCAATTATCGGGTAATAAAATCGTCGCACATCCGGTCAATGCACACACTTGAAATGCGATTCCCGCGCGTTTACAATGACCCACCAAGGTCTCAATCAACCGCGTTTTACCCGTCCCACCTTGTCCAGTTATGAACAAATTTTCCCCGCGCTTAAAACGCTCAAATGCATATGTCTGTTCTTGTGATAAATCCATTGTTGATTATATTGATGGATTTATCAGTCATTCATAATCAATTTTGTTATCGCTCATGTCTTTGTTTCAATCTTCTACAAATGCTTCAACTCCAGACAAAACGAGAAATCCATACCATTTAAATCCATAATCGTTCCCAATTCATTGACCAGTCTTACGTTCATTCGCTGTATATTCACCTCGTTTGAATATTGTCTCACGTCACTACAGCAACTACCATAATCATCCGCTAGCGAGACTGTTCCAAATGGATAATCGCCGGGATCCATCGCTATGCGCGCCAAAATTTGCTGACTAGACAGCTCCGATGTTCTCGACAAACTAACGAAAGAATGTGGATTACCATTCTTAAATTCATCCACGATTAAATATAAATAGCGCGGACCCGTCAGACTCACAAACGACTCTCCGGTAATTCCCGTCGCTGGACTAACTAAATATTCTGATTTTCGAAAACCGAGTAACCATCCCAACGTAGACATCTTATTTTGAACGCCAATTGCATTCCTGGTAACAATAAAATTCACAAGACAATCGTTCTTATCCCCATTATTTACAAACAAACACCGCTTATTTTCAATCGAAAATATAATCGATGTAAACGGCGAAGTCATTATCGTAATTTCGGCATTTACCTTCGCAACCAATTCGGCCTCGTTATATTGTCCATCTGGAATCACAAACACCGCGCGGCGATTCAAAATAGAGATTGAGAACGTATTATTTCCAAGATTTGCGGATATGTTATAATAGGTCACGGGTATTTCTATATTCGTCAACCGCATACTCTTTACGTCGTTAATTCGTTCCGGCAATGTAATATTGTAATTCGCAACACAATCGGACTGATAATCATCGCGAAATCGCGTATCGATAGTCAAAAACTTGGTCTTGGTTGGCGGAACCACGTTCGTCATCACCATATGACCCCCGTGTTGCGTAACCGTCGGGTCTAAAAACAAACCCTTTTCATCAAAATATTTACTCATCTCTTATATATTATATCCCAAGTCTTTATTTACTGCGCTTGAACAAAATTGAATATATTGATCAGCATCAATCTAGGTCAACAACAACATGAACCACGATGGGACTTATTGCCGGTATTGTAATCGCCATTTTAAATTCAAAGACTTATGTGACCAACATACCATATCATGCGAATTCTTATATCGAAGCAAAACACAACGTGACCGCGACACAGATCTACTTGAATCTTTACCTACACCACAAGAACAATTCAAACTTATTCAACATCTAATGTGCAAAGTTGCCTCCATGGAAAAGGAGATACTCAAGCTAAAAGGTGTTTCGGTGACCCGAAAACGCAAGGTTATCCTAGAATGGCTCAATAGCCCATTTGGCCCAAAACCGGCGATGTTATTCAATGTATGGGGCAAGGATACAGAGGTATCATTCGAACATCTTCAATCAGTATTTGAACCAGGGAATGATATCACGGACGGCATGAAATCCTGTCTTCGCGATTATTGTGTTAAAAACACACCCATTCCTATCTGTTCGTTTACACAAAAATCGAACACTCTTTACATATGGACTTCTGACGGGGACAACCCACAATGGCGGACTCTCGATGCAACCGCGTATACAAAATGGATCGACCGAATCGCTCACCGGTTTCTCGAATCCTTTCTCAAATGGCAATTTGCGAATGCCCACACGATTCGCGCGACCGAAGAAGCGAAAGACCAAAACATATCCAATATGCGTAAAATCAATGGTTGTGGTCATGCGCATGAAGAGCGCCGCAGAAACGAGCTGCGCAAATGGATATTCTCTCACATTGCTCAAGATTTCATTCACAATGTAGAATACGAGTGTGTGTGATAAAATTGATATTTCCGCGCGAGTATATTTTTTATGTTATATACAATTCAAGACACAATGTCCAACATCCCCCGCTACGTGCGAACTCTGCATTCCCGATACCACCGTTTACCCAAGGTATTATGGGATCTCATTTGGACATATGACGATCGATTTCGCGTCGAGTTCAAACATTGTGTAGATGAACTCGACCGTCGTTTCAATCACAATCGACTCATGCACCGATTGACGGTCGACGTCCCATTATACGACATTTATATTATGGTCAATAACACTCGATACCCGCACAATAACCTTCTATCGTTTCCCAGATATATATTGGCTAGGAACAAAACATACGGAGACCGTGTATTGTCTGAATGTTTGAATCATACAACTTTGCGCACACACATAACGTGCACGTGATTTGACTATGCGCCGTTTTACAAAATTGAATGTCTTTTTTTACTACGAGTTATCAGAATCAAGACACCCGTTCCATATACAATGGCGCATATTACTCCCGACTTCTTAGCAAAGCAAAACGCACACCCGCGCGACGAATTTATCACATTCGACGAAGGGCCTCACGTGTATACCGTCCATGGAAAACAAGGATATACCTCCGTCACTACCTGGAACCACCATCATTTCGAAGAATTCGATGCAGACGCCATCATCAATAACATGCTTCGCGGTCGCAAAATGAAAGACCCCACTTACAAATATTTCGGCATGACCCGCGAACAAATCAAGGCCGACTGGGAACAAAATCGTGATCAAGCCGCCGCGGCCGGAACCAACATGCATTACGACATCGAATGCTTTTACAACAACATGGATGTCTCCAACACCAGTGTAGAATATCAATGGTTTCAACGCTTTGTGAAAGACTTTCCCGAACTGAAACCATACCGCACCGAATGGTGCGTCTATTACGAAGAGCTCAAACTATCGGGATCCATCGATATGATTTTCGAAAACCCCGACGGCACTCTCCAAATATATGACTGGAAACGCTGCAAGGAAATCTCGTATGAAAGTGGGTTCAATAAAAGGGCCAAAACGCAATGTATATCTCATCTTCCAGACACCAATTTCTGGCATTATTCCCTCCAACTTAACGTCTACCGCGCCATTCTCGAACAAAAATACGGGAAAAAAGTAACTGGCCTCTATCTTGTATGTTTGCATCCCGACAATCCCTACAAAACATACGACCGCATTGAAGTGCCGTTCCTCGACAAGGAAATCGGCGACCTATTTGAAGTCCGTCGACAAGAAGTCGAATCGCGATAAATATTCACCCGTTTATTCTCATCTCATCATTATATCGCACCTGTATATACATGTATTTTTTATCAGTTATCACGCGGTATTTGAATGAACCATTTTTAGAAGAATTCGTCAACTACTACTTGTTCGAAGGAGCCGAACATATTTACGTTTTATACGACGTCGATTCTACCCTTCCCATCAAAGATTCTATTCTCACTCACAAACAAGTCACCATAATTGAGTCCAAATCCTTCAAACAAAGGCAAACTATCGATGTGAACCGCCTATATCAAACCATTCGCGACAAAACGGAATGGGTCTTATTTGTCGATTGCGACGAATTTGTATCTGCGCGCAAACAAGGAGATAATACGATTCGTTATGAACTCGAAACCACTTTTCGCAACGCGGATTGCGTAAAAGTCCCGTGGGTCATGATGTCCAGTAATAAACGGGCTGTAGATCCGCCCTCCATTCTACAACATATTGTTCATCGCTGGAACCACGATTTGCGACACCCGCACCCTGCCGGATGGGCAAAGGGCAGATGTCGATATGACGAAATCGAGGTCAAATGCTTTACGCGATGCTCCAAATTCGCACACCTTACTTTACATCACCCGTCTGATATGAAACCAAACGAAACCGTCGCATGCGTCGACAGTATTCGTAATGAACCCGCCAAGTTGGATCCATTCTATCAGAATCTGCGCGAATTGGATATTAAAACTGGAATTTTATTATGCTACCACTACCGCGTTTTTTCAAAACAATCAGTCGCTCGGAAATGTGTGAATAACAAACTCGTCAACTATCAGCCACAGTTCATGCCCCATCTTCTCGCAAGCGACCATGCGGATATTGTTGACGAAACCATGAGCCGTAAATCCCGCATGTGGTTCGGCGAAATCAAATAGTAAATCGACCGAAATCAATATAAAATAATTTGCGTATACCCATTTATCTACCATGCCCTGCAAATGGAAACCGTCAAACACAATAGTCATATCATCGATCGTCGGCCTATACGCCTCTTACATAGCTGCGTCCAAATACCTGGACCGATATTTTGGTAAGACGATTCAGGTTCAACAAGATACGCCCGACGAGGCTTACCTCAAACGACACCAAAAAGCGTTTGTGTCCACATATTCAATTGCGAGGCACTTCGATAAATTCAATGAAAACATTGAACCAGAGTTTTATAAGAAGGATGAATATAACCGATTAGTCGCAGAATCGGACAACCGTCTGGAAGCTGCGTGGAAACGACGTATTCTACACGAGGCGACCCCTCGCGGCAATATCACCATGTATTACGATGCATATAAACAGGCGTTTGCATATTATGCCGATGTAGCCATCCCATATTCGATTTTAAACGCGGTTGCGATGAAATATGTTCGCACGTTTTCTTGTCGAGATTTCTTTTTAGATGAATCCGTTACCCCAAAAGGTAATACATCACCGTTCATACGCATCCACGTATTGGACGATTCTAGCAAAAAGAAGGGAGTCAAATTTGACGTCAAGAACGGCCCCTTTGCAAAATTGAAAAAATACACCGACGAGAAACCGAATGAGCGCAAAACAGACGAGGTAGCATCCACTACGCCGCAAAATATTATCCGAAATAAATTTGTATATCTTGGAAAATCCTACAACCTCTCTATTTTGAATAAAACGGGGATTGAAACGGTCGATAAACGAAAAAAACATGCTGTTTCGGATAAACCGATGAAATATAGCGACTTCAAATCGTGGCGCAACCCAGAAGCCACGGTGTTGGGTGCAAAAGAGGGTGCGGCAAATTACTTTGATGCTGTATCCGAATGATTCTTCTTCCACTCTCGGAACCCGATACTCTTTTCTATATCAAAAGATGAACCTAGATGCGATTTAGCAATCATATATGCTTGATATTCCTTCTCCGGCAAACTCTTTATATATTGTTCGATAAGTGCAGTTTCCATGGTTTTGCTTGTGTATATTGATTTCCGGTTATATCTTTCGGAAATCAATTTTCTAATGTCCGTTTATTCAATTAAAAATATCCAAATAATATAATTAGAATGGTTCGCTCTTCATATAAAAATCGTAGACGAAATATGACTCAAAGTTTCAAAAGACGGGCTGTCGGCGAGACGCGAGAGGTGCATTTTGTTGAAGATAAAATGGTGGGTGGGGAGTCAGGTGATAAATTATTAACCGAGTTAGGGGGAAAGTTTGGAACGCATATAGAGTGGCCAATAATTAAGTTAACGCTTACAAATGCAACCGATTGTGATACAGACCCCGCAACCTGCAAATCAAAGGTGGCAAAATCAATAGATGCTATGAAAAAGACGCTAGATAGTATCATCAATACGGTCTATACCGGCAATGGAATTTCTGTGCCCGTATTTGATGCAAACGATGCAAACAAACATATCACGGCAATGGTTGACTTTATTCTGAATACGCCCATTGTAGGTAAACCCACGAAAGACAGTAAATTAACCCTTTATGTGCAAACGGACAGTGGAATACAAGGTTATACCACGCCGTCTGTAGTATCCCCCGATTTAAAAGCTAGAGCAGCAGCAAAGATAAGAGTAGCAATAGCAATTGTATCGGCAGCAGCACCAGCACCAGTACCAGCCGCACCAGTAGTAGCAGCACCAGCACCAGTACCAGCCGCACCAGTAGTAGCAGCACCCGCGGAAATAGCAGAAGATGCGATAATAGCAGCAGAATTTGCTATAACAGCCGCCCAAACGGCAGATGGAATAATCACACCTTCCTCGAAAGCAGCCGGGGGAGCCGGGGCGAAAAATGCAGAAGTAAACGTAATAGAAACAGCAAATACAGTGAAAGCTGAGGCATTAAAAGTGAAAGCAGCAACAGCAGTAGATCTAACCACTTTATCCACAGCACTAACCACTTTATCCAACGCACTAACCGAATTATCCAAAGCAGTAACATCCCCATAACAACACATTTCATCAAATATACGATCATTCTAAACATATATTTGATAATTACTGCCCACATGCAAAGGGAGTTCCACCATTTCCAGTGTTGTTTTTCTCTTGAAATTGCACATCATTATTCACACATTCGTCACTCAATTCTGAAATATATTCACCCCCCGATTTGGGGCCAACCTTCTTGGTAATGCTGTTTGTAATGACTCCGTGAGGCGTATCTCGACGACCCTTGAATATGATGTTGCTGCACGATTCGTTGCAAGGGTCTTTGGGAATGGGTGGACAGTTATTCGTCGTCGCATTGATCGACTCCTTGGCCTTTCGCGTGATATAATCGCTTTGGTCATTTAGATTATTACCTGCGCCGGGTTTCACGCTGGTATATGGGGCAGGTCGACCAATCCATCTATACTTGGTCGCTAACATACCATCATTGCTCAATACGGAGGGCTTGATGACTTCCGGATTATTGGTCGACGTGACGGCCGATTGGACAATCGTCGCGATATTATATGTCCCACAACACCCCCCACTCCCCCTGGGGGTATCGCCTACCATGGGCGTTTTCGGCAAAGAGCGCGACAATGTGGTCTGACCGACCCAACCTTGGCTTCTATGACCACCATTGATGGAAAACTGAGGCACATTTACACTCATATTATTATATTTGGCTGCGGTCTTCTTCTTTAACGTAGCAATCGACATGGTATATATTATGCGCGATATATTTACATAGCACTAGAAACTTGTTCACTCGATTGCCTAAAATGAATCAGACGAACAAACAAATTAGGCGACTCAGCAGCAGAACATGATAGATGAGTAGCCGCAGAGGTAGTCTCGAATTTTCGTGAACTGTGAATTTTCTTGACGACCAAATAATCAGAAGGGTTACTATCCATCGTCTCATCGTCCACAATGTTCAAAATATCGCCCCGTTTGATCAATCCAAATATCGACGAAGAAGACGTAAACATTGTCTTCGTTTCGGAACTATCGTAAGACAATCGGATATTATCTATCTTGTGGTAATCAACAATATCCGCACCTTGTTGTTTCGATTGAGCATTTGTATCAAACCCCGTGCTAGAGTGGTTCTCATGTGTGGGGGTGCGAATACCATAATTTTCACGCACAATCACACCCTTCTCCTTCCTTTTCATCTTTGATAACAGTTCGTCCATTTCTTGAAGATTTGCTTTTAATCGTTGGTCAATTTCCATGTTTAGTTTTGATACGAGAGGTTGCGTATTTGATTTTGGCTCTACATGCGCAACGACATTCGAGACAACCTGGTCATTTAATTCTTGATTTTTTGGTTTAAAATAATCTCGAATTGTGCGCACTTTTGTGGCTGTTACAGCGTCTTCATTACATATTGGTGTATCATCATCACAGAAAGCATCTTTCGCGACCGTTTTCTTCTCTAAATATTCATCATACCGTCTAAACATGGTCTTGTATTTAGATACTTCGCGTTCCAACTCATAAACACGCGGCAACATATTCGAATGCTCGCGGATAAATCGTTCCGTGTTTTCTAAAAAATTCACCAATGGAACAGTCCCGTCTTCCAATGGGGTAGTCAGTTCTAACATAATATTATTCGTGGGTGTAACCGGCAAAGTAGGTTCGCTCATGCGTAATTTACGACTCCGGCGAGACAACATAGTATTTCAAATATATTAGGTTGTCTTTTTTTTATAGCCATCCAAACTTTATACATTATTAAAGTTGTATAGATATTCTACTACAATCGAAAATGACCAATTCGCGCCGTTTAAATCTAATACGTCTCCGCGGTCGTTGAGCAACCGAACCCTCATTTTGGTTATATTGACCGGCCCGAAATACGTCCGATAATTTTCTTGCAATGCCCCGCCATATTCTGTAAATACACCACCCGTGCTTAAACCGCTTATCTTCAATGGGATGAGAGCAAACATATCTTTTACATACGGAGGGTCTGAATATATGCGTGTGGTTGTTATTACTAAATTCTCTTCACCAATCACATTCGCAGCATACAATTGGTTCTCTGTGATCGGCTGACCCGGTCGTATGGCGTTGAAGACAGAACTTTGATAATTTCCGGTAATTGGATTACATACGCGCGTTCCCGTGCTTGCATATTTTGGGGGATCCGCATTCGGTGTCCGGCGTATACCAGTGATCAATCCATCGTTCAGATGATTCTGTGTATAATCGTCCAGAATCAAATAGATATTCTTATAGATATCCTTGTCTACACACGAATCGCCAGTCAATGTGATTGCGCCCGTAGTAGTATTGTAGTTGTAATTATTGGATGTTACATAACTCATGCTTAGCGCGCTCAATGGCGACAACTGGTAACTCGGATATGAACGAAATCCCATCAACCAACCAATAGTAACATCCCATGTCGTCGTTCCCGAGGTTGCAGGCGTATTTCGAACCATACTGCATTCTAAGTCTACCTGTGTATTATCAAAAAATACCAATTCGTAATCCTCTGTGCTAAACGATTTGTTTATGTTTAATTGCAATACTGCCGCTTCCTCACCCGAATCAAAATCCGAATATATCACCGAATTTACAAGCTCTGTGGTATTTGCGAATATCGTATTTAATTCGTTGTATAGCTGATACAACCCATATGCCCCGTTCGGTACGGTAACACTTATTGCAGATGAATTGTCGTCTGCATATAATCCTTTAATATCTGAATATGGACTAAATGTAAATACGTTATTTGAAGCATCAATTATGATCGTTTTATCAGGGTCAATATATGCATCGTTGTCCGATTCGATTGTTCCACTCGCCAAACTATAAGATAAATCCGTAAAACCCAAGTATGCGCTCCACGATGTGCCCGTTCCTCCGCTATTCGACGGGTAGCCAGTGTTTGTATCCTCAAACTCTACATAATAATCATATGTTGAGAGCTGTGTTTGTAATAAATATTTGAACGTCCACGTATAGGTTAACGTTGATTGTGTGTATATATATGTGAATCGACTGCTGCTCATAAATAAACCATTCGTCCCCCCTGATATACGCGTAAATATCGTATTTACCATATTCTTCAATGCTTCTGCTGTCGAATATGTTCCTTCTTCAAATGTGATCGTATATATTCCTACATCTGAATTTCCTTGACCGGAGCGAGGTATCACATCGATTTTGTTGTTTGATGAATCAATAACAAATGGAAAAATGTCCGGCGTGCTCCCCGTAAATATATTCGAGGTTGGAGAGGATATATCTATTGTTGAATTTGATAGATCAATAAAATTATCACTATACAAAAAACAACTCGACATATCCAATAAATAGTCCGTCTGATCGAACCGGGTAAGCATGTCGAACGACATATTGACCTTGTTACTTCCTATATCATAAAAAATGTCGGGGATGATGTATTGGTTGGAAGTAGTATCTTGTGAATAATTGATTGCAAATTGGATATTTATTTCCGAATTTTTATATTGATCGGTATAATTATAAATCCCAACGTAGTCATTCATTGTATACTCACTATTCGTTAATGTAATCGTGTAGTTGTTGAAACTATTATCAAATAGAGGTTTTGTGCATATTAATTTCATCACCGGGTTACTCGTTATATTATACAAGGTGCTTACAGGGGCTGTATCCCCGCTTATCACATTGGGTTGAGTCAATTCCCGGCGTTGGTCAAACATAAACGCAGAGTTACTACCCATCCATACTGGATAATCGAAATCGGGTTCGGTTGGAAACAACACAATCTGCTTCATATTTGGCGTAGAATTCACAACCGCCGGCTCAAATGTGAATATGAGTTGATACCTATGCATATATACGGTTGTTTGGTTACCATCTTCGTCTACGTTTAAGTATGAAATGTCGAATACTTGGAACATAGAGTTTTGAGTAAAATTGTTGTCTGATACGAGAGCTCGATTTACTGCTTCCATAACGGTTCCGCATGTGTATTTTCCAGAGTTAGTTATAAAGGGAACCGTTACCGAATTCAATATTACGGATGTAAGTGGTTCATACGGGCCGGGCCCGTTGTAATTTATAAATGTTATATAATTATTACCCGGGGTAGTTACATTCCCATCCGCATCTTTTTCTTCTACAATAATATCAAGCAGTTTATTCGGATTATATCTTTTATCGGGATCGTCGGTAGTAGAGCCCGTCACGTTTTTCATATATTGGAAATTGGAGTAAATACTATTCATTGTATATGTGTTTTCGACCGTCACGTATTGTAGCGGAGGCCGATAATCGACCGTCGCCTGGGTTGGTATAGCAATCTGGTCTGGTATCACGCTCGCCGAAAATCCCAAAAACCCCGGTATAGATTGTTGTCGGACACGCGCATCAAAGGGATTTGTATACGTATCGAAAAATAAATAATAGTTGGTCTCTGTAAATACATTTTTTACATCCAGAAGTAGGTCAATTTTGCTAGTTTTTTCATAGTATGTTACCGCAGTCGCACCAAAATTTACTTCTGGATACTCTGTTTTCAATGCATCTATACTTTCGTTTAATGCTACAACCAATTCAACAATTGTATATGCACCAGCTTTAACTTCAAACATGAAGTTATATACACCCTTCACACCCGGAGTCACTCCGTTCAACATAAAATAATTCGCTTTATAATTGCTGCTAATATTATACCATGTATATGGTATATTTACAGAATGCAACTTTAGTTTTACTACATTTCCAAGCACTTCGGATAAATTAATCAAATAATCGGTGGACGTTTTATATACCGTGAAGTTTCGAAACGAACTGTCCAGCTGCAAAATTCTGGTTTGCGTTTCCGTTAACAACGGATTCAATGCACTGGGGTTGTATTGGGAGGTCGATGTTATCACAGCTGGTGCAGGAACTTGCGTATCTGCTTGCGCCCGTCCCGCTTGCGACTGCGTCTGATTTACACCTTGTCCTGCTAAGATGATTGATTCTTCCATCGTGGTCGCTCCTTCGATTATTGTCTCCCCATCGTAATCATCTTCATCCGAATCATCTTCGAAAAAATGCTTATATATATCATCAAAAAAACGTTTCAACCTCTTTGCTGAGGCGTCGCGTATATTTTCATATTTATCAATTTCCATCAACAATTTGGCCTCCAATTCGCGATCACTTGGATTCGTCAAATCCAACATAGTGAACAATTCCTTGTCCGTATAATTCTTTACATTATACAGTTCGTCATCGTTTTTCTTATTCATATCTGTAAAAATACTCTATAAAATCCGTTTATATTATTTAACATATTTCTCCTCATTACGCATTCAGTCGCGTTTTGAACATTTCCCTCACAAAAGCGACTAAATCTTTGATTGGTTTGCACTTATATAGCATGTCTGTCGGAAACGACTTTATACCTATCAAACGTTTCATGTGTCGCGCTCCCGTAAAACATAATGCGTCAAATGCACGCATAATCGTATCCTCTTCTTCCGTCATCTCCTGTCGGTCAATTCGATGTTTCCCAACGTAAGCATATCGATTGTAATTTTCATTCGTGTATACGCGATGTTTTTTTACTAGGGCGCGGTTTCGCACCATTCCGATTCCCATGATTCGATTTCGTTCATTGTTCATCTCCAACACAAACAATATGCTCTCCGGAACCATTTTATCGCTGTTTATTTCGGGTGTAGCATAAATGCAGCCCAACGCGGGATATTTTTTTCTATATTCGATATTCTCATCCCATGTCTTGTTATTGAATCGCGTAGTTACGATGGGCGTCTTGATCGATGCACAATACTCTATGTAATCACTATTTGTTTTCGCCTCCATCCTGCGATAATATTTTGATGACCGAACTGGCTCCATCTTGATGTGTGTGTGTGTTATCACTCAAAAGAATATAGACGGTATTTTCAATTTTATATCAATCGTTTATGGACACTGAACAAGACCATGTTATTCGAATCAATACGCCCTCTGATATTTCAGAAGACAGCTTAACCCCGGCAGTTATTCCATTCGAAGATATTGAACAATTATACACGCATCAACTTGATGCGCGCCTTGATGAAATACGTTCGCAATTCACGTCAAATGAACAATCGTCTATTCAAACATTCACATACCATGAAAGCAATAGCCCTCTTTCGATGAGTGACGGTGAACTCGAACCAGATGAACAGCTCCGCCAGCTATCCTACCGGGAGGTCGAGCAGTCATTGGACAAGTATTATGACGACTCTGATAACAAATATTCGAGCGAGCTAGATATTCTCATTACATATATGAAAGGACAAAAAAATCTCTTTTACCAAGCATACCTTCTTTCGCAGCGCAAACTAAATTGCCTTCTTATACCCGCACTACTCGTTACCTCCGCCGTGACCATTTTTGCACCAATCATTGAAAACTACAAATGGAGCGGAGGTATTATTTCTGGACTCAATGCATTCACCGTGTTGCTGATTTCCCTTTCCAATTATTTGAAGCTCGAGACATCTACGCAAACATTCTATTCTACTGCATTGCATTTTGAAAAGCTAGAGACGTCCCTCGAATTTGTAGCAAGCAAACTCATGTTTATTGAATCGGAAACGGACAAATCAAGGCTGGTGTTTGAAAAGATTCAGGAAATTGAAACAAAAATTTCCGAGATCAAAGAATGGAATACATTGTTCTTACCCGATGAAATTCGCAAATTGTTTCCAATCATATGCAATATCAACGTATTCTCGTTTATCAAGCGAATGGAAAGTAATAAGAAACTATTGGTTGCGCGATTCAAGGACGTCAAAAACGAGCTTCGATATATTTCCATTTGTTACGAACGACGACGAAAAAATCGTAAACGCCTCGAAAAACGACTCGAATATTTGAATATTGTTAAAGAAAAAATAAAGGATGAACTTGGTTACTATCGTAATGCATACAGTCACATTGACGAAATATTTACCATTGAAATTAATCGCGCCCAAAATGCTAGAGCCTGTATTCATTTCTTTCGCAAATTATGTGGATTTCGCCATTCGTCTAACTTCGAAACAGACTTGGTTAGCAACCCAATCGTCGACAAATATATTCATCATTCGTGCCCCAAATAATGATTTTGTTTCTTTGTTGTGCGGCTCCTTACCACTTTCCAGTAAGACGGGATTTTATGCACAATCTTGACGTCTTTTCCTGCATTTATTCTGTCCAATATAAACAATCCATCCTTGTTTTCTTCATTCATATTCATTTGAATCATGATTCGCTTATGCGCATTGTCCCCGCGCAGAGGAATTTCAAACATTTCCTTGATTTCACCTATATTCATTTTTGTAAATGTTGAACGAATATATTGTAATTCCGTCGCGTTTTCTATGCGCGGTATACATAGAGTAGTATACATGTATGATTATTGAAACTATATGCTACTCAGCATATGGTTTCAATTTTGTATATGCTTCTCGGCTGGGCTCTCTCTTGACTCTAAACCACTTTCTGTGTTTCCGTCAACCATGCGCATGCATTATACTTCATTGTGCTGTATCACGTAAATGTTTTCCGAAAACATAAAGAGTAAATATACAATATTTATTGTAATATATACGGTCGTGCAGTTGTGATACGATATTATATATATCATATTCTTTATACCCATTCTACGCCATTTAGTTGTAATTAATCGTTTGTTTCATTGGATACAAATCAACACTCATAATAATGGATACCGAATACGGAATCGACACCTCCTGGGAAAATGAATATATTCGAGAAACAGAGGGCACCGTCACTTATTCCCCCGAACCTATGACTCAGATTTGCGTACGTTTATTATACATTGATTCATACAATGTTATTCAGCATTCAGTTAACAAAACCATTCCACTCGACGTCCTAAGTGACGAGCTCGGAAGTCAACTTTCCGAATCCGCCATCATGCAACTCATTCATTCCAATCGCGAATTCCAGCACAAACGGTATAAATGTGACGGTATATCTCAATATTGTCTCTCCGCTGAACCAACTTCGCTGTTTAAGCGAGTGCGAGATACCGATTACGCCATTGAACCTACGACCTATTTTCAATCCTTTGATATTCCACGCGCCATGCGGTTTCCGCCGTCCTTATTTATTTTCCACTCCATCAACAGTGTATGGATACTATTTCGCGAACTAATGCTCGTCCAGGACCCGCCGAAGTTGGTCTCCATCATTAAAAAGGAGGGCTTGGACAAACCCAAAAAAACAAAACGGGTCCGTATTTCGCACGACCTACCTACCGTGTCCAAGACACGTAAACGATTTTAGTAAACTATATAATGATTTCATGATATATTCATGAAATGGATTTTCCCGCCTTGCCTGAAGTAAATCACGTGCGAGCTGTGCATGATTCTATTGTGAAACTTTGGTCTTTTATAGCAAAAGAATCTTCTTATCAGCACGACTCGCTTTCCGACGCACGCCAACAATTGGTCGATATTCTTCGCACAATTCGCGGTCATCTCACTTCCCGTGAACCCACTATACATCGAGCCATATTTATCTCCATTCTCGGCAATCTTTTCTCGTTTATTGCCTACACGCGAGACATTCATTCTGGACTGGGGCATCGTAAAACTACTTATATGATGCTCGATGCATGGTATGAATGCTACCCACTAATGGCCACCACCGCACTGCATACCATTCTTCGCGGAAACATGACGAGTTTTGCATATGGCTCTTGGCGCGATGTCGGTGGCCTCTATGATTATTGCCTCGAACATTCCTCTCGTGGAATGGATCACCCACTCATCGATTTTGCGATTCGTATTATGAATAATGCACTTCGCAAAGACGTCACCAAATTTAAAAAAACGGGGACGTGTTGCTCAAATGTTGCGAAATGGGTTCCTCGCGAAAAATCCAGAAATGGCGAATTGTTTAACCGTCTTGCGCTTGATTGGGGGAAGCGCTTCACGCCGTTTCTATTTCAGAGCGCCACCTCCATCCACGCCGAATTCTCCGCCGTGCGAAAATGTAAAACCAACTACCGCAAAATGATTGTCGGATTAACTCGATTGGTCGATCCACTTGAACACAAAATGTGTGCGAACGATCCAGTCATTCATTCCTCGACTCTTTCTAATGATGCGCGTATCAAAAATTGGGCGTGGCTTCGCAATAAACACATCATTTCGACGAATTCAGATACGCAATTCGACTCGAATGCCCCCGCCTTCACTTACGAATTCTCTTTCCCCGCTCATCTAGATAAATATGTGTCTTTGGCCGTTCAATCCATCCATAGTGTCGACTCTACGCAAAATTGTGCTGATATTTCTCTCTTGAATTCGCAATGGGAGAATATTTCCAACCGATGGCGGGGTCATGTCGCACCCAACGACCTCGCTATTATCCACATAGAGTCCATCTCACTACATGACCCATGCCTGCATCGCGCCGTTGCACACGCATGCTTGATTGCGCAAAAGTCGGGCATCAAACGCATTTTATACGCCTCGCACAATCCAATTTGGATCAACCTCGAAATATGCGACGGGTTTGTCGCCTACATCAGAACCATCTTTCGCGCACTGCAAGACCAAGCCATTTCGTGTGTGAATCTAGACAATGCACTGGATTTTCTTGGGGATAACCACCCATTTTCACCGATTATTGTAGCACAAACCGGATATTGCTATCGATATGATGCCGAAACAAACTATTGCAGATTCTTCGATATTATGGATAGTGAACGATATAACACTATGCAAAATGCTTTTCAGAATGCGGTTTGTAATTAAGCAACAACCATCTCGCGACGGGCATCTACCATCACATTTTGTTTATTGATCACCACTTTTTCAGAATGTTGGTATGCGGTCTGTATTTTCTTGTTTATATCTTTTCCCGACTCATTATACTTGGTAATTGCTTTCGTATATGATTGCGAGTCTACATTTTTGAATAGCTTCGTCATCTGTATTGCGGTTGCTTCCGGTAATTCGCGGGATGATGGGTCAGATAATACTATCTTTTTTAACGCGCCCGCATATTTGTGAAACAAATCGTTCTCTTCTTTTAACATATCGCGCGGTAACAACCCGGATATTAGCAATTCCATTAAAAACATCACCGATAAACTATAATTGTCCCAAGATGAGTTTGTCTTCACCAGTTCCGTCCACACCTCGCTCCATGTTTTATCGACGAATCCACCTACCCACTCATATAATCGGGTGCGCATGTTCTCCATTTCGTCCTTTGTAAATATCATCTGTTTTGAATAGGCTTGTAACCCGTCTACGTAGTTGTCGCATATTTTTTTCAACGTTTTCGATATATATTCACTCGAAATCTTTGTTTCCAGTAACTTCTTATTTACTGTGTATGGTCGTGCTGACCCGATTTCAGTCGCAATGTGTGAAAGCATCAGTATTTCTATGCACCACGAATAATAAAACGGCGCCTTTACGCCAAACGGATGTTTCGCATTTTCCTTATATACCGAGATATCGAGAGTCTTCGTTACGACGGACAGCCCGAAATCGATCACAATCGGCACCTTGTGCTTGTCGTCATACAAGATATTTCGATTATTCAAATCCAGGTGAATCAACCCGTATGCATACAATTCCCGAATGCTTGCTAGTAAATATAAATGAATTTCGGCCAAATGATTCATATATTGTCGAACATTTTGTTCGTTTGAACCTTCTGCGCCAAGTATCATGTTTTTTAGAAACGCACCTAACGTGTATTTTCCAATATATCTCATCTTGGACGATATGAATTTTTTCTCCGACTGAGTGCTCTTGTTTTTAACATGCATTTTGCATGCCGACAATTCGGTCTCTGTTATTTTTGCGTAATTCAATGGGCATGTATTGATAATTGGCCCATATCGCAGCATATAAGAGGGTATTTTCTTTATGATTTTACCTATATTAACCTCTTGTCCACTCAAATAATCGTCCAGTTGCACCTTTGATACGTATCGTTTCCCGTCTGTTTTCTTATCACGGCACGTTATCTCCGGATTATACACACATCCATACGACCCTTGACCCAATATATATAATTTATTATCGTTGGATACCATCTTTGTTCCTTGTATACTATCTCAATATAGATTTCTATTCTTGCGATACGCTAAAAAAAAGGTTGTTTACCCACTGTATTGTCGCACTTGACTAGACTTTGTCTAATCCTTTTCTACACAAGTAGAATCGATTTTTATATGTTTTTTTTAATGTATCTACCATTTTGTTCGTCACTTCCCCTCTCTTTGCTTTTATCAATACAAATTCGGCCAATATGCTCTTCTGGTTTGCTTTACAGTATTCACTATATGCGACCGCCTGAGATAATGTGTTCACCCATTTGTCCTTCTCTTTATGCAAATTTTTCGTATTTTCTATTTGCTTCTGTATATAGTTGTCCATTTCATTCAGAAATTCACGACTAAATCGATTATTGTGCCCGCCTCTTGGCGCTTCCTTTACCTCTTCCTCATCTGAACAATTTGGGCGCTTCTTATGATAATACCTCACGCTTTTGAACATTTTATCTAAAACATCACCCGTGAATCCCTCCGACTCCATCCGCGCCCGCTCCTGGTCTAGCTTACCTTTTATCTCCTCTTCACTCGACCACTTCACCCAAGCCTCTAGAAACTCCTTACGCTTCGCATTTTTATTCCTGTTTGCGAAATCCACCAACAGATGCTTCGCATTGTCCGTAAAATCAAACCTGTACCGCTTATACTCAATCCTCATTTTATTCCATTTTATCATCCATATGTATGAGAAAATGCCTTTCAATTTTGTTCCAATATACACCACTTTCTACCGCTGAACCATGCATTCAGTCTTATACGTTTCATATCCATTCTTTGCTATGTATTCCATCGCACGCATTGTTGCTCCATAAGACGAACCTGAATGCCCACCCGCAATTTCCTGTTCATTCATTTTGTTATTTATTCGCTCCATCTCGGGCGTTGTGCTAAACATGAAACCCTTTCCGTCCGGCGGAGAATACGTTCGTAACCAGTCCCATAATTCGCATTGCGTTATTGCCCAATGAGCATTCTCCAAATATGGCCTCGACCCCTGGTCTACAAACTCAAATTTTCCGTCGCCTTCCATTTGTTACTATATATCGAGCCAAATCTTTATATCTTTTATAAAGATTTGTTACCACACCACGCTCTCATTCGATAATGCACATAATAAGTATTTCAATTATTATGTGTATATAAAATTCGCTTCTGCACGGGATTGAACCGTGGACCTTAAGATGCCTGCATAATGGTAATAATAACATCACGATTAACAGTCTTACGCTACTACCAACTGAGCTACAGAAGCATTGAGTAACTTTTCGGCAAACTCATTCCGTATACACCCGGTAAGGGATTTGAACCCTTGACCACAACCTGTCGTCTGCATATATGCATGTAAAAGGGTTGCGCTCTACCAACTGAGCTAACCGGGTAGATTGAGACATTAAGGCTGTCTTGGATTTCCAGAAATACTATTATCAAAAATACATTCTATACAACGATAGCTCGTACCGAGATTTGAACTCGGGTTCCAGGGGTCAAAGTCCTGAGTGATAACCGCTACACTATACGAGCCGATTTATATACATTTTATACAATTTTACAGAGTTTTTGCACGGAGAGGGATTCGAACCCTCGAAAAGTGGGTCTTAAGTCCACCGCCTTAGACCAACTCGGCCATCCGTGCATTTTCCGAGTTGCCTGAATCGAACAGGCGACACATCGATTTACAGTCGATTGCTCTACCAACTGAGCTAAACCCGGATTGGGTAGTTTTAAGACTTACCCTGGTCTTTTGCTCTAATGCGGGGTCGAACCGCAGACCTTCGGCTCATAAGACCGATGCTCTAACCAACTGAGCTATAAGAGCATACCTCCCCCCCCATACTTCTATATATACATTTCTTTAAACTCGTTATAGTATATATATTATATGCGACGACGGATGAATATGCACATGGTTATGCATTCCACCTCGCCCAATATTACTTCCGATATTCATTCCGCCGTTTCTCCCTTCTCCGACCATTCCTCGTTTGCTCTCTATTTAGAACCTATCTATAACTCCTTCTTGGAAACCTATCAAAATATTATCACATTGGATTGCATTCCAAACGGTTCACTCTCCGAGATGGTCTCTCCAATCAATTTCCCTAAATTATCGCCATTCCAAACGGCAACCAACACCTTTCGCAGCGGACAATGTGTTCCCACACTCCTTCGTTACCCCGCGTCCAGTGTGGGGAATCCGTTCAAACAAACCGATGCATTTATGGGCGCCGAGGATATTCCCTCTGTCTTCTCTTACCTGCAAACCCACGGCTATCGGATCGAAAAATATCGGATTTCTCATCTCGTCGATGGCGTTTCTCATGTTCGATTCTCGGGCAATCGCAAACTAATCGCCATGGTTTCCACAATATGACCCCCCATGTTTCCAACATTATGACCCCATGTTTTCAACAATATGACCCCATGTTTTCAACATTATGACCCCATGTTTCCAACATTATGACCAAGCCTCACCTGTATTTATTTCGCAATCTCTATTTTC
>Ga0209230_10000067_pt1 | contig 38415 bp, 50 predicted proteins | sample LakOntMetagenome_FD_187467 | JGI IMG/M metagenome (GOLD analysis project Ga0209230, IMG submission 187467) | Freshwater and sediment microbial communities from Lake Ontario - Sta 18 epilimnion Metagenome (SPAdes) (version 2) | ecosystem: Environmental > Aquatic > Freshwater > Lentic | place... | reverse complement strand
AATGTTCTGGTAAATCTTTAAGTAGTATATTAGTAATAGTATCTTTATTTGCAGAATTTTTAATACTGTCTTTGTTAATTAACTCAATGAATATTTTATTGAGTAATTCTTTTGATATGCTATATGTTTCCATGATTAATTTTTAAATGAATAAAGCAACTCAACATATAAAATATGCTGAGTCACTGTTATTCAATGGTTTTACAAGGCCTAACTACTAGTATAATAATATATAATATTACTGGTACTGTTAGTGTGTCACCTGTGATAGTTTATAATTTACTTTCTTTGTTTAAATTAAATCTTGGTTTCTTTTTACTACATAAACCAATGTAATCAAACTCTATATCAACACATGCAATTAATATATGTATACTACCTGAATCATCATGACCTATAATTAAACCAAATGCAGGTACTATCCTTATATTAAATCTTTTAAAAACTTTGGTGTTACTCATATGAAAAGAGTAAAATAAAGAATTAAAGCAAATGAATAAGATGCATATATGCCATAAGACTATATAAGATAACTCCAAAGTAAATATCTCATTAATATTATATAAATAAAAGAATATTGCTACTATTGGTGCAGCAATTACAACTAAAAACTTAATTATTTGTTTAAATGTTTTCATTTTTAAAGTGATTTTTGATTTAAGCCTACCATTATGATAGGCTTTTGATTAGTTAAATGCTGAATAATACTCCATGTAATCTTCATTGTCATCATTATAATGGATTTCTACCAGATTATGATCTTCTGCTAGTTCTCTTAGATGTTCATTAGATACAACAGCCTCTTGAATCTTTTCAATTGATGGTGTTTCTATTTTACTACGGTCTAATTTGAGATGCTCATAACCATCAAAGAAATTCACTTTAGGTGATTTATCTTTTGGATATAGCATTATTCCAATTTTTGATTTGTACTGAATAAATAATTCTGGGTTTAAAATAATTGCGTTCATGTTATTTAAGGTTTAGTTTTTAATTTCATATCTTTCATATAATTCGCAACATACTATTAATGCTGGCATCCAACCAATAATTAACATAAACATCATTGTACCATGATTAGTAGCACAGGTTGTAAAGTCTGTTACGCTGGATAACATATAAGCAATTGTAGTTATTGAAAGCCAGGTAAGTAATAATGTAACTATACAAGCTATTATGACTTTTTTTCTTTTCATGATTAATTATTTAAATCATGGATATCACTGCCTACAAAAATAGCTGGAACCCAGCCTAATATTAACATAATGAATAGCGTTGCATCATGCTTTAAACATTCTTTGAATGATAGGTCTGACATACACCAGCCTATTGTTCCCAATACAATCCATGTAATGAGAAGTGTAGCTATTACAGCTAACATAAGTTTTGTTGATTTCATTTGTTTGTTATTAAAGAGATTAAATAATAATTTGATTAAGAATACAAATACTATGACAATAAGCCATAGTATATTCTGTATTCCTTGATTTTTAGGATTGTCGTGATACATGATGCTAAATATGTTTTACCCATTTCAGTTCTACATAGTCTTTAGCATATCCTGGTAGTTCAACAATACAAACTGAATCTTCAGTTACAGATATGTTATACCAATCATAGTTAGATTTTAAATAGTCTTCAAGATCTTTATGATTGTTAGCAATAAGAATGATGTCATCATTATATTGTCTTTCGTAGTGAAATAGTATTTTGTTCATGTTATTTGTTATTAAAGAGGTTTAATAATTTGTTTGTAAAAAAACAATCAACTATAGCGTGTGTTATATCCTTTAACGCTCTTCTAAACTACACCACAATAATATCCATTTGGAATCAGTCATTGTATGTTGGTAGTTGATTGTATAAATAAGAACAGTTTAACAACTTGTTCAGGTTAATGGATTTTATCTACTTAGGCAAGTCCATGATACCAAAGCCAGCAAATTACAACAGGTTATACCCGCCTACTATTACAGGCACTACTGCAATGTTTCTATTAACTGTAAAACACGCAAATACATCTCTGTTTGTTATAGGTACAGATAAACCATTATAAAGTTTTGATTATTTCTTCAGGTGTAAGATTTATACTACAATGAGGATATTCTATTTCAGCTCTCATTGTAATAAGCTTATATTTAAGTGCTGTATGTTCTTTAGAATGCATTGTACAAGTATCAAACATATGTTTGTTTAATATGTATTGTAACAGTTCTATTTGTGCGTATGTTAATTTAGTTTCATTCATGATATTAAAAGATTATTTTAAAAACTTGCTCAGTACTGTTTCATCTTTACGGTTTCACAGTTAACCTAATTATTTCATAGGACAACAGCATACCTGAGCAAGTTTATTGTTAAAGTGCTATATACTCTGGATCATTGGTCCATGAGTATCTTTCATTTAGTTTATTAAGTTGGATATCTTTTAAAGATTTACCTACTGTTCTAAAGATAAGAAAGTCTTTATCCCAATTCATACCAGTGTAAGTAATTTCAATTAAGGATTGAAAATTATTATTTCTGTATGTAGTGAGTGGTGTTACTCTAATATCTTTATCTACCATAGACAAAGAAGCTAATGCACTTTGATTAAATTGATTGTTTGTAACTCTAACTTTAAAAGTGTTAATAGCTGTACCATTTACTGAGATGGTTTTCATTCCAAATACGTTAATTGATTTCATAATTTCTGTTTAATTAATATTGATTTATTTATTTATTGTTCCGGGTAATATGGCTCTTATCCTATAGATAGAGAAGACAATAGTATAGGAGAAGAAGAAGACTATGTGTGAGTAACAATAGTAGTAATATTAGCTATATATAATAATAGCAGTAAGTATAATTATCATTGTGTTTATGTTATGTTATTGGGTATATAAGATCACACACATAACTACAGACACACAAATAAATAAAATATGCTAGTAAATACAAGGGTTAAGGGATGATTAGTAACCATCCCTATCATTCTACATTGCTTCCACCCAATAGAGTGTTGTATCTTCCCCTGTTACAAGGTCAACTACTCTATTATTAGATAATTTAAAGCCTGGCATCTCATCTCCTGCGTTCAACTTTTTTTGAAGTTGTGCAATTGTAGGATGATTGGCTTTCATTACTAAGTTAGTCTCTGGATCTATCAGACTAAGAACACCAAATGTAATATTGTTTTGGGTTCTTGTTCCAACACTGATGCCGGCTAACGTACCTATTTTACTTGCAATAGGTGCAGATGTTACAATAATGGTAGCAGTACCTGTGCTATCATTTACTCTCAATTTTCTAAAAAATACTGACATAACTAATTTGATTTATTATTATATTGCAATAGTGCAATAATTAGCTGGGGAGCAGAGAGGAGCTGCGCGCAGCGCAGCAGCTGGAGAGCAGAAAGGTATGCGTTGTAGCTGGTAGGCAGAAAAGTTGGTAACAGCTAATAACCTATGCGTAGTGCACCTTAGATAAAAAAAACATTAATTAGTAACTACTTGATAATCAATACCAAAATGCCATTGCTCCACACGGTGGAGACAAAAATAAAAGGGGTTTTTACACCCCTATTTATTAAGACCAACTACGTGTAGTGTAGTTTTCTTGAAGAAAGTTAATTACACGTTCTATGATTGGAAGTTCTTCCTTCCACCATTCAGCATTTTTAAAATGTTCATACACTTCATTTTCCAACTGTTTGCCTGATGCAAGTTGAAAACCAATGGTGTCAAACCAGTTAAATACTTCACCACCATATTGTTTTTCATGTGGTGTGCAATTGAATACTTCAAGACATATTCTATCATCAACTTTACTTAATGATTGCGCCTCTCCTGTTGTTTTATCTAATAATTGAAAATGCAAAGCCATAATATTTTATTTAAGAGTTATTTAATTAAGAGTTTAAAGGGGCTTTTACACCCCTTGTTAGTTTTATTCATTCCAACTAGCATCACCATCCCAATAGTCTTCTTCTGATAGCTCTTCTATCTCAGCTTCTTGAAACTTACGCAAGATATTACAATCTTGTTTCTTTTTCATTTCACTCAAGTTGCATAGGTTCAATAGCTCTTTAAGAGCCATTAGTCTACCTACATATTCTTCATGACTATATAGACCCATTAAATTGTAGTCTTGTTCAGTCTCTTTAATCTTAGCTTCTATTATATTTTTCATCTTATTATATTATATTTGATTTATATTTAAAAAGACTATTTCAAGGAGTCACGCCTTAAGCTAGTCACACTCATCTGTTAGTTAAAGAGAGGAGTTGTTACACTCCCCTCTTGTACTGATGTTAGATAGCTTCAATCCACATTAGGGTTGTTAGCTCACCAGTTTGAATATCAACCACAGGGTTGCTACTCAATTGGAATCCTGGCATTTCATCACCAGCATTCAGTTTCTTTTGCAAGGCCAGAATAGTTGGATGACTAGCTTTCATTACCTGATTAGTTTCAGGGTCAATAAGGCTTAAGACACCAAAGTTTACACTACCTTGTGTACGTGTTCCCACGTTCAGTCCAGCAAGTGTAGTACTTTTGCTGGTGATTGGTCTGTCTGTAGCAATGATAGTTGCTGTTCCAGTAGACTCATTGATTCTCAATTTTCTGAAGAAAACACTCATAATATTGTATTTTATTATATTTTGGATACCACAGACGCGGGGGTACCCTCACCGCAAAAATTAGCTGGGGAGAAGTTTGGTAGTAGGTACCACCATTGCAACATATATAATATTTGTACCAACATTTTAACACACACAATTTTTGGTACACACATTGCAAAATACATAACATTTATAAAAACTATTGAAATAAAACAAGTTATTTTTTTGGGGACAAAAAATTTTTTTGAGTTACCGTGATTAGGTTGTGTGAATTTTATTTTATCTTTACAAAAGAAATTTGTATATTACTCTTATAGAAGGATAACTAAATAAAAATAAAATGAATATATTACAAGACATCATGGGATTAATTACTAAACGTAAAATTAAACTTCCCACAGATAAAGATTATTTGGTAGTTGCATCTTACACTGATGCGCAAGAAATGCTAAAACCTCAACCAAAAATGCAAGCAAATTTAATTAATTTGGCAGCATTAAAAAAATATGTAGAACAAACTCCAACATCTGCTACATACAAAAGTTATGTGGCTATTATTTCACAATCAGCAACTAATGCTCCTGCTGTAGACACTTTATTAGAAAATACTATTGGAGCTCCAGTTACTTATGAATATAATGGTGTAGGAGATTACAGTATCAAAACTACTAGTAATAAATTTACTTCAGGGAAGACAGTTATTATGGTTAGTCCTGGAAGAAAAACTTCAGATAATGTTTTTTTAGGAACAACTATAGCCGGTGAGGAGACTATAGGTTTATTTTCTTATAATAGGTCTGGTGTTTCTGCTAATGGACTAATGGCTTTAGTTACAGTAGAAATTAGAGTTTATAATTAAAGCCTTTAAAAACACAACAACTAAAAAATAAAACTATGACTACATTACAAGATATTATGGGTTTGATTACCAAACGTAAAATCAAAAGTCCATCAGATAATGACTATATTATATCAGCAGCATACGGTAATGCAAATGAAAGGTTGAAACCACAACCTAAAATGGAAGCAAGTTTACTTACTGTTGGTGGAATAAAAAGACATGTACTAGCTAGTATAGAACCTCCTAAATATAAAGTGTTTACAGCTATAGTATCACAGAGTGGTGGTGATAACGTAGTAGTAGTTGATACAGGAGACTTAACAATAGGTGCAACTTATTTGATTAACAATCCTAGTGTAGAATCTGACTTTACAAATGTAGGTGCTCCTAATAATTTATCAGGAACTTATTTTATAGCAACAGGAGCTAACCCTAATAATTGGGGTACTAATCCAAGTATATTAGCATACAATGAGGGTGCTCCAATAGCAATAATATTAGAAAATACTATTGGGAATGTTTGGTTTACTTATGATAGTGTTGGAAAATATCCATTAAACTCTAATAATTTATTTATGGAGAGTAAGACATTTATAAATGGAGCAAATTTTGGAACTCCTGTTTTTAATAGAATAATAGGATCAGGTGGAGAATCTTTTGAAAATCAATATGGATATTTTTTTTATAAAGATAATGAATTAGTAGTTAGTTTAAGAACATTATCAGACCCTCAAATATTTGCAGATGATATTTTAAATAGTGCTATTTGTATAGAGATAAGAGTTTATAACTAATATATAAAACATGAAAGCTAAATCTAAGGTAAACGCTGCAGGTAACTATACTAAACCCGGTATGCGTAAGAATCTTTTTAATAAGATTAAAGCTGGTACTAAAGGTGGTGATCCTGGAGAGTGGTCAGCCAGAAAAGCTCAACTGCTTGCTGTTCAATATAAAAAAGCAGGAGGAGGATACAAGTAATGGCACTAGCTAAATCACAACAGTCTTTAAAGAAATGGGGTAATGAGAAATGGAAAACCTCAGATGGTAAACCTTCTAAAGGAAAGAAAAGGTATTTGCCATCTGCTGCATGGGATGCATTAAGCCCTTCTGAAAAAGCAGCCACTAATAAAGCTAAAGCTGAAGGTAATGCTAAAGGAAAACAATTTGTAAAACAACCTAAATCAGTGGCTAAGAAAGCTGCAAAATATAGATAACTTTAAAACTTAAAATTATGAAAACTGTAAAAAAAATGTCAATGGGTGGTGCAATGAAAGATGTACCTGCTGGTAAAAAAGGATTAGCTAAACTTCCTACAAAAGTAAGAAACAAAATGGGTTACAAAAAGCATGGTGGTTCTACTGATCCTAAAATGAAAATGGGTGGTGCTATAGGTAAAGCAGAAGTTGGTGGTGAACCAAAGAAAAAAACAGGAATGGATGCTATAAAAGCTATAGGTCAATATGTTTCTACTTTTGGAGGAGCTACAGAAAGAGATAATCCAAAACAAAAAGATATTAATATTGTCAAAAAAGTAAAAGAAACAGCTGAGACAATTAAAAGAAAATTAAACTTAAAAAATGGTGGTGCTGTAGGTAAAGCTAAAATGAGTGGGGCTATGAAAGGTAAGAAATGCTAGTCATGAAGAAGACAGACAAAAAAAAGGTAGTCATTCCTAAAGGATATCATAAGATGCCAGACGGGAAGATTATGAAAGATAGTGCCCACAAGAAGACTAAAAAGAAGTAATACCAATCTTCCTATTAAAGGAGTATGATTAATGTCTATGAGAGAAATTGATTTAATAAAGTTAGGGTTTGAACGTGTTGATGAAACACCTGAGTCAAGTGGATCTGATGAGCCATGGTACTACTATGCTAAAAATATAGGTCAAATTGATTTCTTGTCTTGTGATAGTGATTCAGATGAAGCTAAAAAGGGTAAATGGACCGTTGATATTCTTGAGGGAAACATAACCTTTCATAAAGCGTCACAACTAAAAAGCGTAATTGTTTTATTAGAAAAGAATAGAATACCTTAAAATAAACTTATAAACTTTTTTTATTTAAACTATTATTATATATTTGTAGTATATTGTTTAACTTAAAAAAATTAAAAATGGCAAACACTAAAACCAACAATCCTTTAGATGAGAAAGAACCAATTCTAAGTAAAGAAGAATTGAATGCACGTAGAGAAGAAATCAGTGCATTTTACAAAGACAACATCCCACATTTAGAAGTACAAGCAGAGTATGAAATGCTTTTGGCTACTATTGAGAAATCAAGAGCTGAAAGATTACAGGCTCAAATGTATATGGCACAGGCATATGCTTCTCAAAAAGAAGGCGGGCAAGTACCAGTTGATTCAGAAGAAGCAAGAGCTTTTAAAGAAGCAATGGAAAATGCAGCATCACAAATAGACTAAACTATGAAGATGTTAAAAAGAGGGGATTCTGGACCAGATGTCCAGACCCTTCAATCCAAACTCCTATTAAAACAGGATGCACAGTTTGGACCTGCAACAGAAAAAGCTGTAATTAGATTTCAACTATCTAATAACTTACCAATTACAGGAATAGTAGACTCAGATATGTGGACATTGTTATTCAATAAAGTGCCTACATTACAAGAAGCTATTGATGAAGATACTGATATATATGGACAATACTTCAAAACTAACTTTGATCAAATAATTCATAAACATTACTTATCTCCTAAAGAATATATCAAAGGGCCTATTAAAAATGAATATATATTTTTACATCATACAGCTGGAAATAATAATCCATATGCTTGTGTTGATATGTGGAATAAAGATGATAGAGGAGCTATTGGAACTGAGTTTGTTTTAGGTGGTAAAAATCATACTACTGGAGATGCTAAATATGATGGTCAAATGGTTCAAGCTTTTCCAACAGGAAACCAAGGTTGGCATTTAGGTTTAACTAAATCCGGTTGGATGAATAGACACTCTGTAGGTTTAGAAATTTGTAATATGGGTCAACTTACTAAAGATTATAAAACCTATGTAGGAACTGTGGCTCATCCAGATGAAGTAACAACATTGAAAGAAGCCTTTAAAGGATTTTTAAATTGGCATGCATATTCAGAGAAACAAATTAAAGAAACTGAAAAATGGATTAAATATGTTGCTGAAAGAGATAGTATTGATGTAAGGTTGGGTTTAAAACAACTAATACAAAAATATGGACCAACTAAAGGATTTGATTATAATGAAGATGCTGCTAGTGGTAAGATTAAAGGATTATTAACACATACCAATGTGAGAAAGGATAAACTTGATTGTTATCCTCATCCTGATTTAGTTGATATGATAATGAGTTTAAAATAATGGCTATAGTAAATAAAGTAGATTTAAAATTACAAGTAGATATTAATGAAACCATTAAGTATCAGATACTTACATATTGTTTTTTTGAAAATATTTTAATTAGTAATTCAGATCTCAAATGTTTAATGGAATTATCTAAACAACCAAAAGTTGAATTAACTAAATTTTGTATATTTTTAACTGAACAAAAAATATTTAAAAGTCCACAATCAGCTAGAAATGCTTTGGCAAAAGCAGAAAAGAAAAAGTTAATTGTTAAAAATGGTGTAAATAAAAAAACTATTTCTATCAATAAAAACATTAATGTTCAAATAGATGGTTTGGTTTTATTAGATTATAAAATATTAGGCCGTGAATCCCAAGAAGCATAAAGATTTTAAAGCTGGTATAGCTGAAGAAGTTGGTGTACATCCTCAAGTAGTAGATGACTTTATAGCATTTTACTATGCTAAGTTAAGAAAAAAGTTATCAGCACTAGAATATCCAAGAATAAATGTAGATGGATTAGGAACCTTTTATTTGAGAAAAACTAAATTAGAAAACTCAATTAAAAAGAATAAAAGTACACTTGGTAATTTAGCTAAAAGAACATACAATGGTTATGCTCAAAGTGAAAGTATACAGAATAATATTGAACAAATGTCTAAAGCATTAGAACAAATGGAAGCTGACATACTGAGTAAAAAAGAGTTTAAAGCAAAATAAATTTTACAATATGGAAGGAAAATGGAAAAAATATTTGTCAGTATTTAAAAATGCTGATAAAATAGTAGAAGGCATTAAGAATAACATATTTAAGAAAGAACATATTGAAGCTGTTGCTACAGATAGATTTCAGATATGTATTAAGTGTTCTTTATTTGATGCTGCCGGTGATCATTGTATTGCTTCAGGTACACAGCCTTGTTGTTCAGATTGTGGATGTAGTCTTGCATTTAAAGTTAGATCATTATCAACTTCTTGTCCTAAAGGATTTTGGGATGCTGTAGTAAGTGAAGAATTAGAAGAAAAAATTAATCAACAAATTAAAAACTAATATTATGACAGTAACGCAAATAGTTAAAGATCTTTTAGAACATAATATGATCACCATGGAAACAGCAACAGTTCTTTTACAAACTGAACTTAAAGCTAATATGTTTGATAATCAAGTTAAAAACACTAATCAAGAATTTCAACCTTACCATAAATTTCAAAATATGGGAACAACAAATCCATATTACATTTCTACAACAACTGATGATCCTATGAGAGCAACAACTACGGGAATAACTGCAGGTGCAAATGAACTTTTAAAAGTTAAATAATGGCTATTATATTTAAAGAAGATGGACATACTTATGAAAGTATAGAGGAAGATAACATTGAATGGTTAAGTGTTACTTCATTAGTTGGTAAACTTAAACCTAAGTTTGATAAAGAAGGACAGGCTAAAAAATCAGCAAAGAATAAAAATTCTAAGTGGTATGGTATGACTGTTGATCAAATATTACAAGCTTGGGATAATGAAACAGAAAGAGCTATTAATCTAGGTAACTTTTATCATAATCAAAGAGAATCAGATATGCTTGATTTTAAAACAATTGAGCGTGGTGGAACTGAAGTACCAATTATTAAACCTCTTATAAATGAGAATGGTATAAAATTAGCACCAGATCAAAAGTTATCTGATGGTGTTTATCCTGAACATTTAGTTTATTTAAAATCTGTTGGTCTTTGTGGACAAGCAGATGTTGTAGAAATTGTAGATGGTTATATTAACATCAATGATTATAAAACCAATAAAGAAATTAAAGAAAAAGGATATACTAATTGGGAAGGTATAACAAGTAAAATGTTTAAACCAGTTAATCATTTAGATGATTGTAATTTAAATCATTATAGTTTACAGCTCAGTATTTATGCGTATATTATTAAAAAGCATAATCCTTCTTTAAAGATTGGTAAACTTACTATTCAACATGTTAAGTTTAAGCAGATAGGTGAAGATGAAAATGGATATCCAATTAATGAACATTACAACGGAGAACCAATTTTGGATGAAATAAAAATGTATGAAGTGCCATATTTAAAAGATGAGGTCAATTCATTAATAATGTGGTTAAAAGATAATAAATAAAAATTATGGAAGAAAAAATATTTAGTCTAAAAGAGTATTTTCAAGCTATTGATAATGCATATGCAACTGGTAAAGCTAATGCATCTATTGAAGAAAAAGAAAGTTTAATAAAGCATATGAAAGCATCTGCAAAAAGCTGGGTAAAAATTGTTAAAAATCAAAATAAATAAAATTATGGCAAGCATAACACTTACACAAATACAATTAATACAAGCAAAAGGACCCCAAGGACAACCAGCAGGTTTATATTGGAATACTGATAGTGCTTCTCCAATAGATATAGATTCAACTAAAATTGTATCTGTAGCAAATGCATGGGATAATACAACATCTAAATATGTACCAGGAGCAATACAAGTATCTTTAATGAATGCTCTTACTTTTTTTAGTTCAGATTCATATGCATCAGTAGCAGCACTAATACTTTAATTATGTTAATAAGACTATTTGACATCCAGAACAGTAAAGTAATTCCATCAGAACATTGTTATGCTTTACCTTTTTTAAATGCTATTATGGAAAATTATCCTGATAGTTATTTAAAAATTTACCAGTATATATTCTATATGAGTTGTCCTAATCCAGATATGAATCCTTTTTTTAATATGCCAGAACATGAAAAAGAAGATATTATTATTGAAGAAGTTCAATTAGAAGATTCACCAGAAGATCCTAAAATAAGATATGCATTAGATATGTGTTATAAGTTATATGAAACACCTACCTTTAGAGCTTACAAAGGTATTAAGTCAATGCTTGACAGATTAGCTAAATACATGGAAGTAACTGCTATTGAACATGGTAGAGATGGAAACATTAATTCTATGGTAAATGCTGCTGCTAAATTTGAACAAATTAGACAATCATACAAAGGTGCCTTTGTTGATATGAAACAAGAACAAGAAAGTTCTGTACGTGGTGGAGCCGGATTAGCTTATGACCAAATATAATAAACCATTAAAATCAAAAAAATGATACAACAAGTAATTCCAATAGGAAAAAAATTATTGATTAAGCAAAAGAAAGCTGAAACATTTTATAAGAATACAAATATTATTATACCTGAAGCAGCACAAAAAGTTGAAAATAAAGGTACTGTTGTTGCTATAGGTGAGGGTATTACAGAAATTAAAATTGGAGATGAGATTCAATATAGTGAGCATTGTTTACCAACAAAAATGATGCATGATGAAGAAGAACATTTACTGATCCATGAAGGTGATGTATATGCTAAATTTAAATATGTATAAAACTATACCAACATATAAAAATAATTCTTGGACAACTACAGAATTTGAAACTAGACAAGATTTTATAGATTATGTTTTAAGTATATTTAACGTCCCTGGTCATTATGAGTTTAATGAACTTTCTTTTAAGTTTAATGAACAAGCTCAAATATTTAATGAACAGGGATTTTATTGTAATAAACCATTTAGGTCTAAAGATTTTACTCAATATTGGGAAGACCAAAAAAATAAATGTAGAGAGGGAGTTATTTATAATGATGGAAATAAAAGCTGGTATTTAACCAGAGACTACTACATGTGGTTAAACTTTCTTCCAATCTTTGATAAAGAAGAAAAAAAATATGGTTTTGCTAAAGTGAGGGATGCTCAGTATCATATGGCTTTATATGAACAACTTGCAGAACTACATTACAAACATTCAGCTATATTAAAGAAACGTCAGATAGCATCTTCATACTTTCACATGGGTAAAATTATTAATACCTATTGGTTTGAGGAAGGAAGTATCTGTAAGATTGGTGCATCACTTAAAGATTTTATAAATGATAAAGGATCATGGAAGTTTTTAGATGAATACAAAACATTCTTAAATGAGCATACTGCTTGGTATAGACCTAGTAATCCAGAAAAGGTTTTATTATGGCAACAGCAAATTGAAGTTAGAATTGGTAATAGAAAAACAGCAAGAGGTTTAAAATCAAAAATACAAGGGGGTTCATTTGAAAAGAATGCAACTACTGGAGTAGGGGGACCATGTTCAATTTTCTTTCATGAAGAAGCCGGTATTGCTCCAAAGATGTCTGAGACATATGAGTACTTACGTCCTGCAATGTCTTCAGGTATGATTACTACAGGTATGTTTATTGCTGCAGGATCAGTGGGAGATTTAGAACAATGCAACCCTTTGAAAGAAATGATTACTAATCCAGTAGCAAATGATATATATGCTGTTGAGACTGATCTTATTGATGCAGATGGTACAATAGGTATGGCTGGTTTATTTATACCAGAACAATGGTCAATGCCACCATTTATTGATGACTATGGAAACTCTTTAGTAAAAGAAGCTGAACAAGCAATTGCTGAAGAAAGAGAAAGATGGAAGAATGAATTAAATGGTGAACAGTTTCAATTAAGAATATCTCAGAAACCTTTGAATATTGCAGAAGCATTTGCATATAGAAAAGCATCTGTATTTCCACAAGGTATACTATCTAGGCAACAAAAAAGAATTGAAGAGAAAACATATCCTTATGAACTAATTGAATTAGATAGAGATGAAAAAGGAATCTTTGCTAAAAGAACAAATAAACTTCCAATCAGCAGATTTCCTGTAGACAAAAAACAAGTGGATAAGACGGGAAGTATTATTGTTTGGGAACGTCCTGTCAAGAATCCTGAGTTTGGAGCTTATTATGCCTCTATTGACCCCGTATCAGAAGGTAAGACTACTACATCAGATTCCTTATGTAGTATTTTTGTTTATAAGAATGCAACAGAGGTTACAAGAACTATGATATCTGGAGATGTAGAACAATTTTTAGAGAAAGATAAAATTGTGGCATCATGGTGTGGTAGGTTTGATGATATAAATAAAACACATGAAAGATTAGAATTAATTATAGAATGGTACAATGCCTGGACTATAGTTGAGAATAATATATCTTTGTTTATACAACATATGATTGCTAGAAAGAAACAAAGATATTTAGTACCTAAACAACAAATTTTATTCTTAAAAGATCTTGGTTCAAACAATACTGTTTATCAAGAGTATGGATGGAAGAATACAGGTACATTATTTAAAAGCCATTTGATATCATATGCAATTGAGTTTTTAAGAGAAGTCATAGATGAAGAAACTGATGTTGGTGGTGTTGTTACAAATCAAACATTAGGTGTTGAAAGAATACCTGATGGAATGCTTATAAAAGAAATGTTAGCTTACTATCCTGGACTTAACGTAGATAGACTTGTTGCATTTGGAGCATTAGTAGCTTTTGTAAAAATACAACAATCTAATAGAGGTTTTTCAAAAAGACGTGAATCAGAAGAAAAATCTTTGGTAAATCCAGAAAATTTGTATAAATTAAAGTATAGTCCGTTTAAAAATATTGGACGTAGTGGAAACAATACTGGAAATACAATAAAAAGATCAGGCTTCAAAAATTATAAATAAATTAACTAAATTAAATTTAGAATGAAAGTACTTAATGCAATGCAGTTAAAAGCCGGTGCAAAAAAAACAGAAGGACCTACCTTTTCTAGTTTAACACAACCTATTCAATTTTTACCTTATAGTGAAAAAACAGATGATTGGGCAGCATGGAATTTAGATTGGTTAGAAGATCAAGGTATTCAATTTTTAAAACTTAATGCCAGAAGACTTTTAAAAAATTATAAATTAGCTAAAGGAATTATAGATAAAACAGATTATATAGTTGAACCTGATAATGACTATAAAGATTTAATGGATGTTTTAACTAAAGAAAATGATTCAGCTTTAGAACTTAAATTTTACCCTATTATTCCAAATGTAATTAATGTATTAAGTGGGGAGTTTTCCAAAAGATACAATAAGGTACAATTCAGAGCAGTTGATGATAGATCATATAATGAAATGCTTGAGCAAAAAAGAATGCAAGTTGAAGAAGCTTTACTTGCTGATGCTGAAAGAAAGTTGACAGAAAAAATGATTCAAATGGGAATGGATCCATCATCTGAAGAAGCACAGCAACAACTTGCTCCACAAAATCTTAAATCATTACCTGAAATTGAAGACTTTTTTAGTAAGTCATATAGAAGTTCTGTTGAAGAATGGGCTACTCATCAATTAAATGTTGATGAAGAAAGATTTAAAATGCAAGAGCTTGAAGAAAGAGGCTTTAGAGATATGCTTATTGCTGATAGAGAGTTCTGGCATTTCCGTATGTTAGAAGATGATTATGATATTGAATTATGGAATCCTGTTTTGACATTCTATCAAAAGTCTCCAGATCAAAGATATATTTCTGATTCAGCATATGTTGGTAAGATTGATTTAATGACAGTAGCTGATGTTGTAGATAAGTATGGATATTTGATGAGTCAAGAACAATTGGAATCATTACAAAGAATTTATCCGGCAAGATCTGCTCAATATCAAGTTAATGGATATCAAAATGATGGTGCTTATTATGATGCAACAAGATCACATGCTTGGAATACTAATGCACCAGGTTTAGCATATAGACAATATACAAGTAACTACATGGCAGATCCTGCTAGAGGTGGTGATATTTTAACACAAATTTTAAGTCAAAGTGAAGACTTAGCTTATTTTGGTGATGGTAACTTAATGAGAGTTTCTACAATTTATTGGAAGACTCAAAGAAAAATTGGTCATCTTACTAAAATAGAATTTGATGGTGAAGTAACTCAAGAAATAGTTGATGAAACATTTAAGGTAACAGAAAAAGCTATTTATGATACATCAATATTTAAAAATAAATCTAAGGATACATTATTACAAGGAGAACATCTTGATTGGATTTGGATTAATGAAATCTGGGGTGGTGTAAAAGTAGGGCCTAATATACCTGCAATGTGGAGAAGTTCAACAAGTAGTGAAATAAATCCAATATACTTAGGTATTAATAGAACTAAACCGGGAAGATTACCATTTCAATTTAAAGGTAATAATTCATTATATGGATGTAAGTTGCCTGTAGAAGGAAGAGTATTCTCTGATAGAAATACTAGATCTACTTCTTTAGTAGATTTAATGAAAGCATATCAAGTTGGATATAACATGGTTAATAATCAAATTGCTGATATTTTAATTGATGAATTAGGTACAGTAATTATGTTTGATCAGAATGCATTACCACGTCACTCTATGGGAGAAGATTGGGGTAAAAATAATTATGCTAAAGCATATGTAGCAATGAAGGATTTCCAAATGCTTCCTCTTGATACATCAATTACTAATACAGAAAATGCTGTAAACTTCCAACACTATCAGACTCTAAACATGGAGCAAACTGGTAGATTAATGAGTAGAATACAATTAGCTAATTATTTTAAACAACAATGTTTTGATGCAATAGGTATTAACCCTCAAAGATTAGGTGGTGCTATTGCGGCAGAAACAGCTACTGGAGTAATGAATGCTATGCAACAATCATATGCTCAAACAGAAATTTATTTTGTACAGCATTCAGATCAGCTTATGCCAAGAGTACATCAGATGAGAACAGACTTAGCTCAGTATTATTATAGTACAAATCCAAGTGTAAGATTAAGTTATATATCTACTGAAGCAGAAAAGGTAAACTTTACAATTAATGGTACAGATCTTTTAATGAGAGATTTCAATGTATATGCTACAACTAAAACAAATCATAGAGCTATTCTTGAGCAGTTAAAACAAATGGCATTAACTAATAATACAACTGGTGCTAGTATATATGAACTTGGAAATATTGTTAAAGCAGATTCTATTAGTGAAGTAACAGATATCTTAAAAGATTCTGAAGCAAGAATTACAGCTCAAAGACAAGAGGAAATGCAACAACAACGTCAGATGCAAGAACAACAGTTACAAGCACAGGCGCAAGATGCTCAAATGAAAGCTCAATTAGAACAACAAGAAGCTGAAAAAGATAGACAGAATGATATTACAATTGCTGAAATTAGAGCTGCTGGATATGGAGCTGGTGTTGATGTAAACAAAAATGAGATAAATGATTATCAAGATGCACTAAAAGATATTCAACAAACAACTCAATATAGAGAACAAATGAATATGAAACGTGAGGAAATGGTAAGCAAGTCATCTACAGAATCTCAGAAACTTCAAGTTGAAAGAGAAAGAATTGCAGCACAAACACAAATATCAAATAATCAATTAAATATAGCCATACAGAATAAAAATAAATATGATGTTAAAAAACCTAAAGATAAATAATTTATGTTAGCTATATACTGCAAGAAACTTTACAATTTTTCAAATATAATAAGTTTAATATAGTATAAACTAAATAAAGATTTATTATATTATTGATATAAGTATTAATTATTAAACCAACATTAAGATGAATACCAAAAACAACACTATGAGTAGTAACGTAGAAACTTTAGATATTGATTTAGATACAATATTCAATGCAGCACCTAGTGGTGATGATATGACTTTGCCATCTGGAAAAGATTCTAAAACTACAAACAACATTTTTTCAGGAATAAATAAAAAAGCAGATTTTTCATTTGCTGATCCAGATGCAGATGATGCAGATGATTTAACTGATAAAGGTAAAACAACAACATCAAATGGAGATCTTCTTGCAGATGATGATGATGACATTACACCTAAAGCAAGTAAAGAAGATGGTAAAAGCATCCTTGATAGTTTAGGTGATGATGAAGAAGATGAAAGAAAAGAAACTAGAGGAAGAAAATCTATTTCTGGAATTTCAGATGTTTTTTCAAAAATGATTAAAGAAGATAAATTAGTTCCGTTTGATGATGAAAAATCATTTGATGAATATACAGCAAAAGATTGGGAAGAATTAATTGAAGCTAATTTAGAAGAAAAAGCTAATCAAGTAAGACGTGAAACACCTAAACAGTTTTTTGCCAGCTTACCTGAAGAGTTACAAATTGCTGCAAGATATGTAGCAGATGGTGGTACTGATTTAAAAGGTTTATTTTCTACATTAGGTCAAGTAGAAGAAACTAAAGACTTAGATGTAAAATCTGAAAGAGATCAGGAAATCATTATTAAAGAATATTTAAATGCTACCGGTTATGGTACTTCTGAAGAAATTGATGAGGAGATTGAAATTTGGAAAGATTTAGGAAAACTTGAACAACAAGCTGCTAAGTTTAAACCAAAGTTAGATAAGATGGCAGAACAAATTGTTATCAGAAAAGTACAAGAGCAACAAATAAAACAAAAACAACAAGAGCAAGCATCTAAAGCTTATATGCAAAATGTATATGATACTTTAAAAGATGGTAATCTTGGAGATATTAAAGTAGATAGAAAGACTCAAGCAATGTTGTATAATGGTTTAGTTCAACCAAGTTATCCTTCAGTAAGTGGTAGAAATACAAATCTATTAGGACACTTATTAGAGAAGTATCAATTTGTAGAACCAAATTATGCATTAATATCAGAAGCATTATGGTTATTGCAAGATCCACAAGGATATAAAGCAAAGATCATGGATAAAGGAGCTCAACAAAGCATTGAACAAACAGTAAGAAAATTAAAAACAGAACAAGGTAATCATAGCTCAACATCTCTTGGTATTCAAGATAGAGATGAAGAGACAAGAAAACAACCAACAAAAAAATTGCCAAGAACCAACAACATTTTCAAAAGGATTTAACAATCAAATATATAAACAATTAATAATTAAAAACAAGTAAAATTATGGCAACTCCAGTTTTAAACAACGGAATTTTCCTAAGAGATACAAGCTACAAAGCAAGTTCTCATGTTGATTCTTATCACTTGACTCAGATGCTAGGTTCAGCAGAACCTATGGATATGGGACCAATTGATTTATGGGCAATGACTCAAAAAGTTGAAATGCCGCTTTATCAAATGGCATCATTTGGTGGAAAGAATACTATCATGGTAGATAATGCACGTGGTGAGTACAAATGGCAAACTCCAATTGCACAAGATCTTCCATATATTGTGGCAGATATTGAACCAGCTAATGCTACTAAAGGTGTAGATGGTACAACATTCAAAATTAAAATTTCTAAAAGAACATTTGGACATGGTGATATTATCACTTATGACAAATACAATGGATTAGAACTTTACATTACAGCTGATGATATCATTCCTGCTGGTGACGGTTTTATCTATACTGTTCAATTAGTAAATAACAACAATGTAGCTAGCTTAGATAATAAGTATTTAGCTAAAGGTACTAAGTTCTTCAGAAAAGGTTCTGCAAGAGGTGAGTACGGAGAAAGATTCTCTGACATTGAAACAGGTTCTGGTTTCCGTGAGTTCTACAACTTTGTAGGAGGAGCTGAAGCACATGTACATTATTCTATTTCTAGCCGTGCTGATCTTATGATCAAAGGTGGTTTGAATGCAGATGGTACTGTACCTGTAACTGAAATCTGGAGAAACTTTGGAGCTAACAATGATCCAGCTGTACCTAGTATTGAAGGATTAATTGCTAACATGGGTAAAGCTGGTGCAAGAGAAGCATTTGAAAATGGATCTCTTACTAGAACATTTATTACTAACATGGAAGCTGCTCACTTATCAAAAATTGCTTCAGATATTGAAACTTACTTGATGTGGGGTAAAGGTGGTAGAATCAAACAAGATGGTCCAGATGATATTAGATTATCTGTGGGATTATGGGCGCAGTTGGATAACTCATTCAAAAGAGTTTATAACAAGTCTTCTTTCACACTTGATATGTTTAAATCTGAATTATATAACTTCTACCAAGGTAAAGTTGAGTTCAAAGGTCCAGATCCTCAAAGATCACTTGTTGTTCAAACAGGTATTGGTGGTATGCAATTGATCAACAAAGCTATTGCTGATGAAGTATATGGTTCTGGTTTAGTACAAAATGCTAGTGAGATTGGAGCTGTTACAGGTAAAGGTATGGATCTAGATTATGGATTTGCTTACACTTCATTTACTATTCCTTTCTTAGCTAATGTTAAGTTTGTATTGAACCCTGCGTTTGATAACTTGAATACTAATGATATTGAGAATCCATTAATTGATGGCCGTCCATTAAGTTCTTATAGCTTCATTATCTTTGACGTAACAGATGAAGGAAATGATAACATCCATTTATTGAAATTATCTTGGGATAATCAATTGAAATGGTTCTACCAAAATGGAACTATGGATTACATGGGAAGAACTCAAGGTTTTGCATCTACTGGTAACTTCAATGGATACCGTGTAATGATGTCACAAACTATGCCTGCTATTTGGGTTAAGGATCCAACTAAAGTTTTAAAAATAGTTATGAGAAATCCAATCACTGGTGGATCATTCTAGAAAATAAAAATGTACCTGGGTTGCTTCTCATAAGAACAGCACCCAGGTCTTTTTTTAAAAGTTGTTTATACTGCATATGTCAAATAAACTAGAGTAAGAATAAATCCTTACTTTAGAAATATTAATAATAATAAATTGTACATAATTATGTACTTTTGACAAATGAGAACAATTATTAAATTTTAACAAAACCAAATTATGAATGATTACACAATTGTAGAAAAGTATCAGCAAACAAAAAATCAAAACATTGCTATACGTCCTTATTTTAATTCTTCAAAAGAGAATATGGGTTTAGAGCATTATGGATTAGCTTTGCATGATGGAGTATTTCATGAAGAAACATTAGCTTGTTTAGAAATGAATGGTGTTAAACGTTATGTTACAGGATTAAATGAATTTGCTCCTGATGTAAAAATGTTACCTCCAAAAGAAAAAATAGCAAAGGCAAAAGAAATTAGAAAAGTTGTTGCACAATTAGAAGCTGAATTAGCATCTAATGTTGTTGATGTAGAAGATAAAGAATTTTGGAATAAGCTTACAGTAATGAAACCTGATAATTCAAAATTTTGGGATAAGATTAGTTTAAGATGTGGTAATGATCCTGTATTTTTAGATCCAGATAAAGATCCTTATGACTTGATTAAATTACATGCTATATATGCGGGAGGATTTTCTATTGTAGCAAAATCATTAAGAGAAGCAAGAGAATCAGGTAATCCACCTAAATTTTATCTTGATACACAAGAAGAAACATTAAGTACTAGAACAGAACTTAGTAAATTAAAAAATAGAGCTTTAGTTGAATTACAGAAAATGTATGATACTAATGCTTCAAAATTAATGTATGTTGCTAAAATCTGTGATGCTGATAGTGTACAGTATGTTAAAAATACACCTAATGATATTCTTTATGAAAACATGGATGAGTATATTCATGGTAATGGTGCTGAGTCTTCTAAGAAAAGAGCAGCTTCACAATTTTTAGAAGTATCCGGATTATCAATGGAAGAATTAAAAATAAGAGCTTTAATTAAAGACTCTTTATATTATAGATTTATTACTACTAAAGCAGGAGGTTGGATTGAGCCAATTGATAGTGGAATTAGATTAGGTAAATCTCCATCTGAATGTTTGGAATTTTTAAAAAATCCAGAGAATGAAGAAACATTAATGTCATTACTTAATAAAGTAGAACCATACTGGAACTCTTAAAATATAAAAGATGGATAATAGCACTCTCTTAATTAAATTAAAACAAAGGTTGAATAAACTTGACAGTCAAGACTATGATAACATAGAATGTTGGCAGTTTGTTGAAGCATTTAATAAGGTACAATTAGATTGGTGCAGAAGAAATTTGCATGGTGGTAATATGTACAAAGAGGGTGATGAAATGTCTAAAAGAAGAGTTGATGATTTACAACCCCTGTTAAGAGAATTATCTTTGACGGGAGTTGTAACTGATCAATACTTTGAAACAAATAATTTTCCTGTAAATACTTATTTAGAATTTAAAAGAATAAGTGCTAATGCTACAAGTGAATGTTGTCTTGATCCTAGATCAATGACAGTTTATTTAGCAGAAGAAGCTAATGTATCTCTTTTATTAAGAGATCCTTTAAAAGATCCAAGTTTTGAATGGGGTGAAACATTTTGTACATTTTTAGGTAATAAAATTAGAATTTATAAAAACAAAGATTTTAATATTGTAAATCCTGTATTAACATACTATCAAAAACCTACATATATACAAATACAAGGATGTGTAGATCCATATACTGGAATAGTTAGTACAACTAATGTGCCATGTGAATTTAAAGATGATCTTGTTGAAGTATTATTAGATGATACAGCATCACTTATTGCAGGAGATATTGAGAATATTTATCAACAACAAAGGGGCCAAGGTTCTGCTGAAAGAAATAACTAGTTATGGAAAATAAAACAAGATCATTAAAGATAAATACTATACCAAGTAAAACACTTAGTAGACCACAGTCTGCAAAAGTTGAAGAAAAAGAAGATGAAGAAGAAGAGTATGTTATAGCTAAACCTGTACCAGATACCGGTGTTGGTGGAAGTTCTTTAGATACTATGACTGCAAGTTTAGCAACAGAAATGATGAATGCTGCAATTAGTTTTCATAGACTTCATTTAAGAGTTACAGGAGAAGGTTCTTTTTCAGCACATAAAGCTCTAGGTGAATTTTATGAAGGTTTACATAATCATGCAGATACTTTAGTAGAAGGATATCAAGGTGTTGCTGAAAAACTTTTATCATATAAAGATACACCAATTAGAACTTTAGATACTGTAGCAGATGGTGTAGGTTATTTGAGAGATTTATACAATACTGTTAACAAATTACAAGGTATGATGCCTTATTCAGAAATTGTAAATAATCTTGATCTAGTTAAAGATTCAATTAATTCAACAAAATATAAATTAATTTTCTTATCATGATAGGAATTTAAATAATTTTTCTTATATTATAACTGTACATGTAGTACAAATTTATATATTTATTAACAACAAAAAACAAAAATTATGGCTTATTTTAATCATGCGTTTTACAAAACGTTTGTTGCTACTTCAACACAAGCATCTGCTAGTGTAGCAACTTCAGCATTAACTGCTGGGCAATTAGGTATAGTTACTGATTCTACTTGGCAAACAATTGCTATTTCAGGAGGTACTTTACCTGCAAATTCATTAGCATACCTTGTACAAGGTAGCTATTACACTAAAGATGCTATTGGAAACAATCCTGGTCATGGAGGTTACAAAGAATCTGTTAAATCAAAAGGTATTAATCCAAAATATATTTCAAGAGTTTGGGTTACTAACTGTTTATCAGCTGTACAATCTACTGCATCTTTATCATTAGGATCTGATTGTGCTCCTTGTGGAAAAACACAATTCATGAGACTTGATATTAAAGGTTCTCCTGCATTGCGTTTCTTAAATCACAATGCTTATGCAATTGGTGATTCAGCTAACATTTGTTGTATTGATGGACAAGAATTTTTAGATCCTGCATTAGTTGTTGCAACTATGGCTCAAATGGTTCTTGCTAATCCATTAATTCAACCATTTATTGCTGAAGGTGATGTTAACGGTGTTCAAACTGCTACATTAGCTGGTGGTTCTGGATATTCTGCTGGTAATAATGTTGCTACTACAGGTGGTACTGGAACTGGATTTAAAATTAATATTTTAACTGTATCTTCTGGAGCTATTGCTACTTATAGCATTGCTGCACGTGGAGCTGGATATACTGTAGGTGATGTATTAACAGTTGCTGGTGGTACTGCCGGAACTTTAACAATTACAGTTCTTACTACAGGTAGTGTTGTAGTTACTGCAACTACTGCTACTGTAGATGTACAATCTGTATATACTATTGCTCAAGCTTTAGGTACTGCTGGTTCTGGAAATTATGTTCCTTCAACTGATCCTAATGGTACAACTAAAGTTACTGCTACAGTTAATTTTGTAGGTGCTTATGTTGATACTAAATTTGGTAACTGTTCATTTGATACTAGAGATCATTTTAACGCTGAGCCTGTGGTTATTATTGCTTCTATCTTAGATGAAACTGGAAATCCATGTAATGATTGTGGTGTTGCTACAAGCACTCCTGGTCAAATGCAACAAACTCAAGGTGAAAATGTAGTTAGAGATTTAATCTTATCTGAAAGATACAGACAATCTCCATTTAACCAAGGGAATGCAGATAGTGCAAGAATCAGAGAGATTGAAATGTCAGATGAAATCTTAGCTGCTGTTGATAGAACTGTTACTTATAAAGCATATTATATTCAACATACTGTTCCAAGATTCAATAACCCATCTGGTGTTTTTGATAATGATCAATATGTTTACCAAATATATGTGAAATGTTCTGATACAACTGCTAACACAAATGTATTAGCTTTAGTTAACAAAGTAGTTGCTTTAGCAAATACTGCAGGTAATAACATTGCATTAGAGACTAATTCATACTGGTAGAATCTAGACCTGATAAAGGTTATTTTATTTAAAAATTAAGAGTAGGGGTATAAAAACTCCTACTCTTTTTTTTATTTAAACAATTTTTTGTATATTGTATATATAAGTGTATTAAAATAAATATCAAAATGGCTGACAAACATATATTAAGTTTAGAAATACCAACAGTATCTAACTGTAATCTTTTATGTATTAAAGATACTAGTCAGTATTCTTCAGAAATTGCTGTTGATTGTGAAGAATTATTAATCACACTTCCTGGATTTACTGTTCCTGTATTACTTAAAGTAACAAACGGTTTTGATATGTGCTTAACAGCATGTGCACTTGCAATACAAAAACTTAATTGTGGAACTAATCAACAAGAAATTCCTGATGGTATTTATATTTTTAGATATAGTGTTTCACCTAATTTAAAAGTTTATGTTGAATATAATCATTTAAGAATAACTAAATTAATGACAAAATACTATGAGGTATTATGTGATTTAAATATTCAAGCCTGTCAACCGGAAACATATAAACAGGAATTATTAAATGAAATGACATATATTAAAATTATGATTGATGCTGCTGTAGCTAATGTAGAATATGGTCAATCTGCTGCACAAGGTATGCAATTATATAATTTTGCAAAAGATAGATTAAATAGAATAATTTGTCCATCTGGAAATTGTGGTTCACGTACATATCAATACTAATAGTATATACTAAAAGTATATCATAAATATTTAAATAAACCAAAAATAAATTAATATGAATTGTGCAAATTGTAACAAAACATTTACATGTGGATGTCAAAAAGCATTTGATGATCAAGGAACCGTCATATGTAAAACATGTGTACACGAATGGACTAATAAAAGATTAAGTGGTAAAGCACCTACACAAGAATTATCTATAAGAGATTTAAATTTAGAATTAGCTGCTCAACAAATTAGAGATTTAAGAGATAAATAAATATGGAGCAATCACTTATTAAAAGAATTAAAACTGAACAAAATTTTGCAGTACAGGCATACACAAATTTTAAAGAAATTAAATTTGGTATTGAACCTTGTTGTTATGTTGATTTTGAATCAGCTGCTTTAAATAAATATTTATGTGATTGGCAAAATAGTGCATCTAATAAAATAATTATTGACAGTGGTATATCAGGTATTTTTATTGAACCATTAATAAAAGTTAATGAGGCAGCAAGTATGTCTTGTCCAGAAACTCCAAGTAATGTTTGTACAATAATAGATTTAGAAGCATTATTATGTAAAACAGGAACTTATATACATACTCAATATGTTCCATTAACTGTTTGGGTTATAATTCATAATTTAGGACGTTTTCCATCAGTAACCGTAGTAGATACCTTAAATCAAGTTGTTGTTGGTAATATAGTATATAATAATGCTAACATGTTAACAATAACATTTAATTCAGCATTTGCAGGATATGCATATTTGAATTAAAAATAATTAAAAAACAATGGGTAAATTTTTAACTGATGTAGACTTAAATCAGAATGAATTACAACATGCAGTAATTCAAAATTTAAATGCTGATCCTATTGTTTCAACTACAGGACAAATTTACTATAACACTAATATTAGTAAATTAAGATTAAAAACTTTAGCGGCATGGGTATCTATTACTTCAGGAACTGGAACAGCATCAACATTACAACAAGTTGTTGATTCTGGTAATACTATTTCTAATTTTGGCGGTATAGGTAATGCATCTATTCAATCTACTAATTTTACTAATAATAGAACATTATTCTTAAATGATAGTGCTTTTCCTACTATTAGAATTGTAGATAACTTAAATGCTTCAAATAATCTTCAAATTGATATTGATACACTTACTATAGATGGTGTACCTTATAATTGGTCAACTATTGTAAATCCTCCAGTAAGTCTGCTTTCAGCTTTACCATTTACAACTGATCATTTAACTGCAACTAATAATCAATATATAATAGGAGATCTTGTTTGGTATCTTGGAAATGTATATAGATGTATTGCTAATAATGATTCATTGTTACCAACAAGTACATTATATTGGGTTAATCTTGGAGCAGGATTTCCTCTTGTTCAACAACCTGCAGATTGGAACTCAACAAGTGGTAACAATCAGATTCTTAATAAACCAGCAATCCCTTCTGTAACACCAGCAGCTCTGACAAAAACGGATGATACAAATGTTACATTAACATTGGGGGGTACTCCCGCTACAGCATTGTTACAGGCAACTTCTTTAACACTTGGTTGGACGGGCACTCTTGCAGATAGTAGAATAACATCAGCAACTAATTGGAATAGTAAACAAGCAGGTTCTGTTAATTTAACATCTTTATCTGCACTTAGTTATGCTTCTACATCATTTGTAAAAATGACTGCTATAGGAACATTTACTTTAGATACTAATACATATTTAACTTCTATTACATCATTAGATGTAACTACTGCTTTAGGATATACACCTGTAACAAATGCAAGAACATTAACTATTAATGGAATTGGTTATGACTTAACTGCTGATAGAAGTTGGACAATAGCTACATCATCATCTCCTCTTACTACTAAAGGAGATTTATATACATTTAGTACAGTTGATGTAAGATTACCAGTAGGACTTGATACACAAGTATTAATAGCTGATAGTACAGCAACTACAGGATTAAAATGGGGAACTAATACTGCTGCAACACCAACAGGATATTATGGAGCATTTTCTGATGTAACAGACCAATTTGCTGCTGTAATTAACACAGGCTATCCAATGCTGTTAGGTGTAACTGACTTATCAAATGGTGTCACTGTAGTTAGTGGATCGAGAGTTACAATAGCAAATACAGGAATATATAATATTCAATGGAGTGCACAGTTTAGAAACCCAACAGCAAATGAACACGACGTTACCATTTGGCTTAGAAAGAATGGTGTTGATGTTGCAGGTTCAGCAGGGGTTGTATTAGTTCCTAAAAAACATGGAGCTTTTGATGGTCACACACTTCCTTCATGGAACTTTCTTCTTGATCCTGTTGCAGGAGATTATTATGAGTTTGTATGGAGCACACAAGATACATCTGTATTTATTTCATTTGAACCTGCAGGAAGTCCCCCTCCATCTACAGCATCTGTTGTATTAACAGTTACACAGCAGTCAGGTATAATGGCTGGAACAGGTATCACTGCTCTTAATAGTCTTACAGGAGCTGCACAAACATTTGTTAATGACACTAATGTCACTATAGTTTCTTCAGGAACTACACATACATTAACATGGGCAGGTACACTTGCTGATGCAAGAATAGCGTCTTCTACAACTTGGAATAATAAATCTAATGATTTTTTATTATCAGACATGTGTATTAATATGCCTAATAATGGTGCTGCATCAACAAATAATGTTGTAGGAGCTGCTTTAGTTTTTGGTAATGGACCAAGTACAAGAACTATTGCCGATACTAATCTATTTACAAGAACAACAAGAACTGCTTTAGAAACTACAGCTGTTGCAGCAGCTGTATCTAATATAAGACAACTAACAGGTTATTTTACTATAAATTCAGGGTTTAAATTAACATTTAAAATGGGTGCTTCAACAGGCGCAGCAAATACAAATGTAAGATATTCTATGGGGGTATTTACAGCAAATTTTAGCGTAACAAATGTTGATCCTACTACATTTATAAATTGTGCAGCCTTTGCTAGAATAGATGGAAATACTAACTGGCAATTCATTCACAATGATGCAACAGGAACAGCAACTTCAATAGATTTAGGTGCTCTTTTTCCTGCTAATACAGTTTCTACAGATATGTACTATGCCACTATAGAAACAGTAAGTGGAAATATTAAATATACATTGAAAAGATTAAATACCGGAGATACAGTTACTGGAACAGTAAGTACTAATTTAATAGCAGCTTCAACATTGCTAACAATGTCAGCAGGATGTAGTAACAATGCCAATTCAGCAATATGTGCTTTAGATTTTGGAGGAATGCAACTAACTAAATTTACTTAATATGACTTATTATTTAACATCAGATAGTATAATATTTAACGATCTCAATGAGATTGTGATTATGGAAGATGGTGAACCTACATTTGAATTATACAGAGCCTATTTAATAGCAAATGGTACTGTATATAACAGAGAATTTTTTACTCAAGAAGAAATAGATAATAGAGAACTATAATTTTTAAAATAATAATAAAATGAAAAAATTAATTTTATTGCTAGTTTTATTTATTGGGTTTAATAGTAATTCTCAAACTGTTTGGAATGGTACTACTTGGTCATTGGGAGCTCCTAATGAGTTCATAGATGCTACACTTCAAGGAAATTACAATGGAGTTAGTTTTAAATGCTATAATCTCGTTATTGAATCTGGTGCTATGTTAACAATAGCTCCTTTCTTATATGTATCTGCAACTAATAATTTAACTATTAATGGAACTTTAGGTTTATCAGACAGTGCTTCTTTTATACAGGTAAATGATTCAGGAACAGTTAGTGGCACAGGAACAATATTCTGTATTAGAAATACTACACCAATGATTGATGATGACTATACTTATTGGTCAAGTCCAATGGTAAGCAGTATATTAGGTTCAAGCTTTAGCACTTGGGTAACAGATAGAATATTTAAGTTTAATACAAGTAATTTTATTGATGTAGAAACTACATACAATGGAACTTATATCAATGCACTTCCTGATGGTCAAGATGATGATGGTGATGCTTGGCAACCAATGGTACAAACAGACATAATGGTTCCAGGTGTAGGATTTGCAGCTAAAGCATCAAGTGATGTAACAACACCAACTGTTTACTCTACTACCTTTACAGGATTGCCTAACAATGGTATAATTACAGTTCCTTTAGTTATGAGTGGTAATCCATTAAGTAATGCAGATGATTTTAATCTTATAGGAAACCCTTATTTAAGTTCTTGCTTTTCAGACAATACTATAAACGCAAATCCTGATATTTCAGGTACATTATATTTTTGGACACATACAACTGCAATCTCTCCAAGCAATTCTGGTATAAACACTTTAAACTTTACAAGCAATGATTACTCTAGATTAAATTTAACTGGAGGAACAAAATCAGTTACAAATAGTGATAGACCAACTAGATATATAGCATCTTGTCAAGGATTTATGGTTAGAGCATTGAATCCTGGTGTATTTACCTTTAATAACTCTTTAAGAAATGAGGGTTATTCTAATGAAGATTTTCATAGAACAGAAGAATTAAAACAGTATTGGATTGCTTTAACTTATGAGCAACAGTATTCAGAAGTCTTAATAGATTACAGAAGTAACACATCACTTGCAAATGATTACAGATATGATGAAGAAAATGGAAATAGAAATACTTGGATTAGTCTATATACAGTAAATGAGAATAACTATAAGATTGAATCTAGGGGTGCTTTTGATAATAATGATGTCATTCAGTTAGGATATAAAGCAAATGTTTCTGGTAACTTCACTTTATCATTAGATGGATTCACAAACTTTGAGGGTTATAATTTAATGTTGTTTGATTCTGAATTTGGCACATTCCATAACTTGGAAACACCTTATACTTTTAATACAGAAATAGGAACTTTTAACAACAGATTTATATTAGTTTATCAAACTACATTGGAAACTGAAGAACTAACACATCAAGGTTTGTTTGTATTCCCTAATCCTGTAAAAGATATTTTATACATAGAGGGTGAAATATCTTCAAGATATAACATCATAGATTCTTTAGGAAGAATAATTATAGCTGACTGTAATGAGATTCAATTAGATGTAAGTAACTTATCAAAAGGAATATATATCATAGACTTTATGTGTGCAAATTGTAAAAGTATAAAATTTATAAAATAAAGAGTATGTAAATAAATTATTTATATATTTGTAAATCAATTTAAAAACCAATAAAAATGGGAGAGACTGTTAAACTTACAAAAGAAGAATTAGAGGGTTTAGTTGAAGTTCAACAAAAACTTAATAATATTACTTTAAATTTAGGTAATGCTGAATTAGCTAAACAAGCAATGTTTGCTGAATATTCTAAAGTTAAAGTAGAATTTGATGCAGTTGCAAAAATATTAGAAGAAAAGTATGGTAAAGTTAATGTCAATTTAATTGATGGTTCAATTTCACCAATAGAAGATCCTTCTGAAAATCCATTAGGATAATATTTTTACATAATAATATTTTTATAAAAAATTTTATAACTGAACTTTTCTTGTTTGGTTATAAAATTTTTTGTATATTATAATTGTATAGATTGCAATAGAATATTACATTATAATAAAAAATATTTATGATACCAACAAATTCAAGTAATACAACAAATGGCTGTGATAGTATTTCATCTAACTGCGTTATTTGGCAAGGTCCTGATATTAGTTGTATAAATCTTTGTAATGGAGATACAATTAGTGATGTAACAGCTAAATTAGCTACTTTAGTATGTGACTTAATTACAGAGGGGGTTACTTCTAATCCAAGTTTAGCAGGTTTAGATTTATCATGTCTTAATATTCCTGGTACTACACCTACTACGTTAGTTCCTGTTTTACAACAAATGGTTATTGCAATATGTGAATTAAATACAAATACAAATAGACCGGGCTTTACATTACCTATAATGACTTTGCCTGCATGTTTAGTTTATAATGATCCATCAGGAAATCCAGTAACAGAATTACGTTTAGATTTATTTACAACTCTTATTGCCAATAAAGTTTGTGATATACTTACCTCAATAGTTTATATTAATACAACATTAAGTAATTATAATACTAGAATAACAGTTTTAGAAGGATGTGTTTTACCATGTAGTGGAAATGTTGTTGAGAAAAAAGTAGTTCCTACATGTATTATTAATGTAGGAGTATTAACAGATGTATCTGTTTTATTACTTGCTTTAGAAGTAAGATTTTGTGCATTAGAAACAGCAGTAGGTTTACCTTCCGCAATCAATTTAGCTATTAGCCAAGGTTCTTGCATATTATCAACTACACCTTCATTATCTAATTCAGCAGTATCATATGGTTCAATAACCGGATGGAATAATAGTCCAATTAATTTAGCACAAAGCACACAAAATATATGGGCTGTGTTATGTGATATGTATACTGCTATTTCAAATATTCAAACTACTTGTTGTCCTTCAGGATGTGATGGTATATCTTTTGGTTATAGTGTAACAAATGTATTAACTGGTACAGGTACAATAGGAGCTCTTAATTTTAATTTTCAAAATACAAATGGAAATGGTTGTGTTATACCAGCAATATATAATGATTGCGCAGGTAGTACAATTGTTACTATTACAGATAGTAACAATGTTACAATTACTAATACAGTGAGTGTTGCAGCTTTACAAAATTCTGCAGGAGGTGTTACTATAGGATTATCAACTTTAAATACTTATGCTCCATTAACTACTTCTGTAGCATTTTGTGTTACAGATGGTGAAAATACATGTAATGATACAATAGTAAAATCAATTGCGGGGGTTATTCCTTGTCCATCACCCGTTATGAGTTTAATTACATCAACAGGAGCTACTGTTACATTTACAAATGCTTTAGGTCTAACACCAGTTTATATTATAGATATTATTAATTCTACAACAAATATTATTGTAGATACATATACACAAAATTCACCAGGTGTTACAGTAACACATGCCTTTACAGGATTAATTCCAAGTACATTATATATAACTAGAGTAACAATTCAAGTAGGTGGTCAAACAAAAGTTTGTACAATTAATAATGTAACATTTACAACAAACACTGCTTCAGCTCCATGTGTTGATGGATTAGATGTAGTATTTGTATTAGACTATACATCTAGAATGAGTCCAACTATTGATACTATTAAACTAGGTATTGCATCTACTATAAGTACAATACAAACAGAAGCTGGAAGTAATGATTATAGATTAGGTTTAGTTTTAGCAGATGAATGGGCTAGTTCTACAGCATCTTACTCTACTTCAGTAGATTATGTAGCTTTACCAACTGCTCAAAAAGTTGTAAATACAGGTATTGGTAGTACATGGCAATTTATTACAGCTGTAGAAATGATGGCTACAAATAATTCAACATCATTTACAACTCAATTAAATAAAATTGATACAGGTGCTGCTCCTACATTTTGGCCAATTGGAAGTGGTGTTAATACTCCTCAACCTACTGATATGGCTATTGGTTTTGTTGTTGAATCAAATGACTTTGCTGGAGCATTTAGAAGTGGAGTTGCTAAATATGTAATAATTTATACTGAGTCATTATCAAGTGGAAATGATGATAATTTCAATAATACAGATGTAGCAAGATTAAACTCATTAGCTCAAACTTGTTTATTAGCAGGTATTAAATGTTTTGTATTAGGTGCAGGAACAAGTGCAACTTATACTCCAGTAGGAGGTCCAACAATCTATCCTTGGAGATCATTTGCTACAGCAACTGGTGGTAACTGGGATGTAGAGTATACAACAGCAGCAGTAAATTCATTAATTACTAGTAGTTGTTCAACATTATAATTAAAATAAAATATAAAAATGGGATGTAATTGTTCAAATTGTAGTGGTGAATGTGGTTGTGCTGATACAGCATTAACTAATCCTTGTACATATACTGACTGCAGTGTTGGTAGTGAAAGATGTGATGATGTACAATGTGCAGAATGTGTTAGTTATTGTGGAACATCTTTTCAAATAGGTGCTCCTGGAACTTTATTACAAATAACCAAAGGTGAAAGACTTGATTCTATTATACAAAAATTTGCTATGATACTATCTAACGGCTTAGGTGCTTGTACATCTAATGATATACAACATGATCCATTTAATGTATACGCAGGTGTTATTACAAGTGGTACAGCATCAGTATTATGGAATGGAACTTGGAGTGGAAGCACAGGTGTTAATATTTATTATAATACACAAATTGCTCCTGGCTCATGGGTTTTAGCTAATCCAGTGCCAATTGTACCAACTATATTTAATTATACAATAACAAATCTTTTAGCTAGTACAGCATATAAAGTAAAAGTAGTAAGTGTTGGTAATTCAGGATCATGTAAACCAATAGAAATATTATTTTCTACAACAGCATTATAATATAAAAAAACAACAAGAGTGATAGTTTGTTGGTTTTCTGTCACAGGAGTTGAGAGGCTGGGGTAACTCAGCCTCTTTTTTTTAAGAAAACCTTAATTTTACAAAAAAAATTTTATATTTACATATTAATTTTAAAAAAGATTCTATGAGTTATTTAAAAAATAAAATACTTGAGTCATTAAAATGGAAAAAATCACCTCTTTATTGTGCATCAAGATTAGGAATATCAGAAGAAGAATATATTAAAGTTAAAGGACAAGTTCTAAATAAATTTAAAGCAGTACATAAAAAAGATTCTAAAATAACTGAGTCTGTAGATTTAGAAAAAGGTCAATCAACAATTTCAGGTTCTTTTACTTATGAACCAAAAACACCAGAAGAGATAATTAAACTTTTAAAAATTGATACAAAAGTTTGGAAGTTATCACAATATTGGAATAAACAAATGGGAGACCATTGGAGAGTTTCAGCTTTAATAACTAAAATTAAAGAAAATACTAAAGAAGATTTATTAATTAATCTTTTAAACAATTGGCAACCAAAGCTTTACAAAACCACTACTATAAATAAAGCCCATGACTCTAGTAAAGAAGATGTATGTGGAATAATATCTTTACAAGATATTCATTTTGGAAAACAAGGAAATGAAACTGTTGATAAAGATTTTGAAAATACAATAAAAAATTTATTGACAAGAGGTGTAGCATCACATAACATTAAAGTATTATACTTTGTGGTAGGTGGTGACTTAATCAATATGGATACTTTTGCTGGTACAACAACAAGTGGAACTCCTCTTGATAATTGTATGTCTGCAACAGATGCTTATATGCAAGCTTTTGATGCAATGCATTGGGCTATAGGTTATATAAAACAATACTGTGAAAAACTTATAGTAGTATATGTACCGGGTAATCATGATAGATTATCTTCTTACCATTTAGTACATGCTTTATCTAAATCTATTTATAATGAAGGAGATATAGTCTGGGATATAAAGTATGAAGAAAGAAAAGTACATGTATGGGGTAATAACTTTAATGCATTTGAACACGGAGATAAAACAAGTAAAAATAATCCTTTAATATATGCATCAGAATATCCTAAGCAATGGGGTGATACAATAAACAGAACTTTATATAAAGGTCATATACATACTGACAGAAAAGTAGAATATATGACATCTAATGAGACAGCAGGTTTTATTGAAAAGACACTTCCTAGTTTAGGTAAAACAGATTACTATCATTACAGTAATAAATATATTGGTAACAGAAGATCTGGAAAATTAGAATTACAAGACTCAATTTTAGGAAATATTTGTGAATTAACCTATCAATCAATATAAAGAGGCAACTTAATTTCATTAAGTGGTCTTTTTTTTGTAAATTATAAATGTAACTATATGATAAATAATTTTAAAAAACCAGATTTAAAAGCACCAAGATACAGAGAGAAAAGATTGGGTATATTAAATGAAGAGACAATAAAAGAGTTTAAAGAAAAAAAACCTTTGTATTCTAATATTGATAATGATAAATTAAAAAAAATAATAAAGCTTTATAATATAAATTTATGGCAGGCAGTAATTAAAAATAGAGATGGTGTAGAGTTACCTGATTCATTAGGATATTTATTTATTGGAACATGTTCTTCATCTAAAACGGTAAATACAAATTATGCATTGTCTCAACAATATGGTAAAGTATTACAAAATAAAAATTGGGAAACTGATGGTAATTTGGGTAAAATATTTTATACTAACTGGTCAACAAAATATAGATTTAAAAATAGAGAGTTATGGCGGTTTGTAGCATGTAGGGATTTTAAAAGGTCAGTAGCTAAAACTTACCCGGTAGATTGGACCAAATATGTTGTAATGAAAAACAAATATAGAGTAGCTCATTTATATGATGCTAATAGTGAAGAAACCAAAAAAGAATTAGAGTTTTATAATGAATTTGAAACATAAACAAGATGTCACAGATAATAATAGCAGAAGCAATATCAAGAATAAGAGGTCAAGTAAAAGCTGAGGTACAAGATTCTTTTGTAACAGATAGATATATTTATAGTTTAATAGAAAAGTATGCTCAAGTTTTAATGAGAAGACAAGATTCATTAAACAAATTAATGAAGTTCAACTCTGTATGGAAGGTTCTTCCATATGTTGAAATGATTGATGTAGATAAAGTAGAAGCCGGTTGTTCTGGTATTACAAGTGGTTGTACAATCAAACGTACAAAACTTAAATTACCTTCTATGATTGAAGGTTATTGGGGACCTCTTATACGTACTATAACTTCAATAGATGGTTCAACAGAACTTCAAGCTACATATCCTGGAGTATATACAGCAATGACTAAAACAACATCTTTTAAATATAATAAAACAAAATATTTTTGGTGGATAGATGGTTATGTTTATTCTCCTAATCTTGAATGGGATGCTATTAGAGTTGAGGGAGTATTTAATGATGATATTACAAAATGGAATTGTGATACAAAAGATGATTGTACCCCAAGATACAAGCAACCAATTTATATACCTGAAGCTATGTTTGCTGAGATTGAATCTCAAATCATAAACACTATGATGAATACAATGAAAGTACCAAGTGATGATTTAGATAATAAACAAAATATAAATAGATAATGGGAGTATCACATAAATATAGAACATTCAGTCAATTATATGAAGATGTTGCAGTTGATTTTGCATCTTATTCATTAGAAGGAATGATTGAACCACAACAATTAATTAAAGTTGCTACTAGAATTAATTATGAATTAGGTTTAAAAATACATAGAACTAAAGAAACAATAATTGATGTTGAACATGGTAGAGCTCAATTACCTAGAGATTTTGCATATATCAATTATGCATTTCTTTGTGGTGAATATAAAGTTAATGCATCAATGCCATCAGGCACACATGTTGAAACATTTAATGATGTACCTTATGTACCTGCACCAGGAGAAGTTGCTGTTTGCAGTACAGGACAAGATTGTATTGATGCATGTGTAATTAAAACATGTAATGATGAACGTAGTTATCAAATAATTCAAAGAATTTCTCCAACTCAATATAGAACTTATAGTACTTGGTCACAATTAAAGATTCAAGATATCAATCAACAAAGTTGTTTTTGTCCTGAGTTAGCTGCACAAGCACCAGACATTGCACAAATAGTTGATGGTTTTTTAATTACTAATTTTCCTAGTGGTAGAGTATATATAAGTTATCAAGGGGCAATGGAATCACCTAATGGTGATTTATTAGTTCTTGATCAACCACTTTGTAATGAGTATTATGAATATGCTTTAAAACAAAGAATATTGGAAAACATGATTTGGCAAGGAGAACAAGTAACTCCTCAATTGCAATTAATTGAAGCACGTTTAAGACCTGCAAGAAATAATGCTTTATCATTTGTAAATACACCTGATTTTGCTGAAATGCAAAAAGTTTTTACAATGAATAGAAGAGCTCAATATCATAATTATTATAATATGTTTCTTAGTTATGCTCCTCATAATCCAAGACTACATACAGGAATTAATACATCAAGTAGTATTATTAATCCTACACATTAATAAAGAATTAAATTATTATGGCACAACAAAATGATAATCCAGGAACATCATCTGTAAATACTAATTCATTTATAAAAGGAATGAATAAAGATATTACGCAGTCAATGGAACCAAAAGAAAGTTGGTGGCATGCACGTAATGCTACAAATAATTCTACTGATGGTGATCTTGGTATAATTGGTAATGAACCATCAAATTTACAATGTGGTGTTATACCATATACAATTATTGGTGCTATACATAGATATGGTGATCAATGGGTGGTCTATTCTACTGATGATGTAAATTCAGAAATAGGAAGATTTGATGATAGTTTATGTAAATATGAAATTATAGTAAATGATCCTTGTTTAAATTTTAATAGAAAGAATTTAATAATAGGTGCATCTAAAGAAAACTTTGATTGTACTTGGCAGGTATATTGGGATGATGGAAATAATCCATCACGTACATTAAATATTGATAAAGTACCTTGGATTAAAACTATAACATCAGCGCCTGGTGATCCGTGTATTGTATATGCTGATACAACAGATTTAAATTGTGAAAAAATAAGATTAGCACCTTTAGTTGATACTCCTTGTGTTAGTTTAACTAAATCAATAGATGGTGGTATGTTACAGAATGGTGCATATCAAGCATTTATTGCTTATGTTGAAACAGAACAAAAAGTTACAGATTATATTGGTATATCAAATATTCAAACATTATGGTCACATTCTGGTACAGGTGGATCATTAAATATTAGAGTTTCTAATTTAGATAAAGATTATGATTATTATGAATTAGTATTACTTATTAGAAATCAAGGTCAAATATATGCTAAACGTATAGGTATTTATAGTACACAACAACAAGATATTAATATTGATTATATTGATGATGCATTAATTGCTGTAAGTTTAAAAACAATTCCTCAAAGAAGTCCTGCTTATGAAAAATCAAATGCAATGTATGTTGTAAATGATTGGTTAATTAGACAAGGACCTGTAAGTCAGTTTGATTTTAACTATCAACCGCTAGCAAATGATATTAAAGTTAATTGGGTATCAAATCAATTAGATTCTAGTTACTATCATTTAGGTGGTAATAAACTAGGATTTTTAAGAGATGAGCAATATGCATTCTTTATTAGATGGATTTATAATACAGGAGAAAGATCTTCTTCTTATCATATTCCAGGAAGAGCTCCAAGACCATTTGCAACCCCTTCAGGGACATATTTAGAAACAGATGTTATATACGGTGATAATGTTTTAGATGCTGCTGGAGATCCTTTATATAAGGTTTATAATACAGGAACAATTACAGCATCTAATTTAACAGAAGTTCAAGATGATGGTTCATTAATCATTGCCAGAGGTGAAATGGGATATTGGGAATCAACAGAAAGATACCCCGCCAATAGACCTGACATATGGGGTAATCTTTGTGGTTTACCTATTAAGAT
>Ga0209230_10000066_pt1 | contig 38843 bp, 38 predicted proteins | sample LakOntMetagenome_FD_187467 | JGI IMG/M metagenome (GOLD analysis project Ga0209230, IMG submission 187467) | Freshwater and sediment microbial communities from Lake Ontario - Sta 18 epilimnion Metagenome (SPAdes) (version 2) | ecosystem: Environmental > Aquatic > Freshwater > Lentic | place... | reverse complement strand
GCTTGTATCCATGCGTTATCCGGGACAGAATTTGTAGTAAAATTGCCACTTAAATCACCTTCCACAACGATATAAGTGTTGGGTTGTCCTATAGTCGTTGCCTGTAAATTATTACTTGTATTATAATAGCTGGAAACGCTGTTATGTTTAGCCGAATATTTTAATCCGCCGAATTTTCTAAATGACATTTATATATAGTTTTAAAAAAAGTCTATATAAATGAATGAATAGATTTATGAATATAATTAGTACAACTTAAATAGAAAATGATTTTAATGAAGCCCTTTTAGAGTTAGATCGGCGTATTTTCGCAGATTTTGTGCTAGACTTGTTCCTCTTATACGCCCTATATGTGTTGTGTGTTTTCTTGCGTCTATGGTGTTTTTTCGCAGTTAATGTGTATTTATGATGTTTGTGTTTTTTATCGTCGATTGTTATAGGAACAATAATCTCTTCGTTGGCCATGGGACTTGAAATGTAGCTGCGAGGTTTAATAGAGTCTTGTTGTATAGAATCAAATGATTCCATATTTTCAGGTTCCGTCTCGGGTAATTCAATATAATATTTTCGTGGGTCACTAGTAACCATTTGATTCGCAAAATCGTTGGCGAGTCTTTTGTGAAGAGGCATATCAACACTGGGAATATTAAGAAGTTTGTCTAAATCAATATTATCAAGTGTTGCGTCATAATGTTGTCTGAGTCCATTTGTGTCTGATGTAATAGAAATATTTGCGGTATTTCCGTCATAATCTGCGTCCCAATTAATTTCATTGAATTCATTTTGATTATTATTACTATTATGAATAATTGTTTGAGTTATCCCCTTGTTTTTAATATAAGTATTAAGCATATTTATATTAAAAATAGATTATAATTTGTAAAAAGTCGTATAAAAAAATAATACTGTATAAAAATGGAATTGAATTTTTCTGAACTTGACAATATTGATACAACAAATACGACGGGTGAAACAAACAACTATTGGGAGCAGCAAAGTAAACCCGTTGTAGCGCCACAAAAAAGGAAGAAGGTATCGTTTGATGATATTCTCTCAAATATGAATTTGGTAGTAAATAAAACAGGCGTATTACAGTCTATGATCCCAATGAATAATAAACAAACTGACGGACCTTTGCTCCAGCCACAATATCAGCAGCAACAATATTCGCAACAACATCAACAGCAACAACAATATTCGCAACAACATCAACAGCAGCAACAATATTATCAAGAATACACCGAGCAACCCAATAATGTCCATGTTAAAAAACAAGAGCCATTAGACCCGTCTGTTAAACATAGTTATATATTCAATAAATATTTCAAAGATTATCAAGACGCAACACCGCAAGCACCAGAAGTAAAAATTCCAAAGACAAGGGAAGAATACTTTAGAATGATACAGGAGGAGAGATTAAGAAGAATACACGAGGCACACAGGATTTCCCAAATAAAATCCAGGAAGCTAATGTTTACAGCAAACAATACATATCAGGAAAATATCAGAACAACCGCAAATAAATTACACAAAATGAGTTTTCATTAACTAATTTAATAAATCATGGATTAATATAAGCCGAATTCATAACCTTAATGGTGTCGACTTTTTCTCTACAAAGCGGACAATTAAACGCGCGAGGTAGATGTAAAATAATTTGTACACAAATTACACAAAAGTAATGCTGACAGTTTAGTTGGCAAAATTTATCATTCTCTCTATTTTCCATACAAATGGCACAATCGGCCGCACATTCATCTTGAGAAACTACAAACTGTTCTTCTATAATAGAAATATTATCATTGAAATAGTCAATATTTGCTTCTATTAAATTATTAATGAGACTATAATTAGGTGTCCGGTCTATAAACCAGGAAACCTCAAACCCGACTTCGGAAATAAATTCAGTCATTATAGTAAGACAAATTAATAATAGTGATATGATTCGTATTGCCTTTGTAATACGAATCATTTTTTTATATTTTTGAAATGTGTAAACATGAAAATCTATTCATCCTCCTTTCTCTCTTTAAAGTAATCAAGGATATCATTTTTAAACTCTTCTGAGAATTGTTCCGTAGGAATTAAAATTCCAAATGAATCGTAAGTTAAATGATGAATGGGTGAATATTGATGTCTAATAAGAATTTGCCATCTTTCAGTATATTGTCTATTTATTTTTGAACCATGAAAGTAATGTCTAATTATTCCTGGAGTATAACCTAGTCGTAGTGTTTTTGCCTTCTTTTGAAATTCCAACATACCATTATTATAATCTTCAGAATAATTGACATTATTCATATTACCAGATTTATTAATGAAGGATAATGCCATTATACTATCACCTGAACCCAAAACACCCTTGTCATAAATACCTCCTATTTTTTCATAGGCTTTTCTAGTAATCGCCCAAGCATAACCTGGATGCCAATAATCGATTCCTCTTTGAGTATATTTTTTGTTTTTGTTAAAACTATAACCGAAACTATTAAAAATATTTAAAGTATTTTCGTTTTTATCCATATCTATACAATGACTAAAAAGTTGTACTACATCTTTACAGCCATTTAAGATTTTCAATGTATCTAATGCCCATGAATTGCTGTCAAATTCGACATCAGCATCAATCCAAGCAAACGCCTTCCAAGATTTGGGTAATAAATATTTAACACCTAGATTTACCATATTTTCTTTATGCCATATGGGGTCACATGTTCTAATTTGTAAATGGTTTTTATTTGTTTTACTAGTAACATAAAATTTCTGTTTGTCATATACTAATTCAACAACAAATAAATTGACATTTTCCTCTTCTTCTTCGATTCTTTTAACAAATTCTTTTAGTAGGATATATCTTTTGGCATATAGACAGGGGTTAGAAACCACAATAATTACGTTTAATTTTTCTTCAATGGGGTCATTGTTAGTAATAGCATATTTAATATCATTTACTTTATAATTAATATTGTCAATTTCAATCCCATTAACAATAGTCATTTTATATAATAATATAAATATATTTTCTGTATATTACGATTTTATATTCAGTTGCTCTGCTCTAAATGTCCGAATACCCGGCCGTATTTAACCGGAACAAAATTAATCAATAAACGGCTTAAAGATAAATTCTCACTATATATTGGAGCAAAGTAACAGCACCCGCGTCCAAAACAATACACTTTGCTGCACCCTCCGACTTTAGCTCATTTGGCAGAGCATTTGACTGTAGTGGTATAATCCCTTAGTAATCGAGAGGCAGCTGGTTCGATTCCGGCAAGTCGGAAAATTTAATATGTATAATATTAAGAAATACTTATTAAATAATTATAAATTATTATGCGTCTGTATGCATACAACATCAATATCCATAAGAGAATTGGACGAATCAGAACGAATACTCTTGATTTCGTCATTATCACGCTCAAATTCATCAATTTCCACAGATAAATTGTTATCCGTATGCTGGCCTCCGAATAATTGTATGATACGGGCTTGTTTTTTTAGTGTAAGTGGTTTATCTTTGACTTTGGTTGTTAATTGACCTTTTTCTAGTATATCATATATATTTTTGCTACAATTAATATTATCTCTTAACAGTTTTGAGTTGGATTGAAACTCTATCAATAGTTTTTTAAAGAAAGTATCGTCTGCTTTTTTAAACGCTGCTTCTTCGGTTTTTTGTAATCTGTCTTGTCTACCATATGGGTCCATTACATCTTCAACAAATGTGCTAAGTTTTCGTGGGTCGTCATCTTCTTCTCTCATACCACATCCACACAAAAACCATCGACGAAAGGTCATTTTTTTATATTTTTCGGCATTTTCCATCTCCTTTATAAACATGTCATCAATAATTGAAAATGCGGACTTTAACATTAGCAGGCTATTAATATGTCGATCCTTCTCTTTTTGGAGCCTTACAATCTCCAGTTCCAAATTGGTCGTCTTCTTATCTTTATTTTTTTTCGACCTTAAAACGGCGGTTAAATAATTTTTTTGGTTTTTAACCTCTTTTAATGAGTTGATCTTACGTTTCCGTATATCTTCTATTTTTTTAATGATCAAAAATACGTTTGTGTTATAAATAACCGGGTATCTTGTTCTTACTGGTTTTGGAATGATAAATTGATTTGTTCCCTTTATATCAGCGATTTTGCTTTCAATGTCAGTCAACTTTTTACTCATTTCATTATTACTCGGGTCATATGTAAACAATAAAATTTTACCAGATGTAAATTCGACGGACGATTGTAGTTTGTCGTATTGATGCGCTGATATCTTATGTGCCTCAGAAGTGGCGTCCAATTTTAAGTAATTCACAACTGCTAATAAAAATGCGATGACACCATTAAGACCCGCCAACAAGTAAGACCCCCAAGTATATTCCTTAATTATGGATGCTAATACGGTAGCCGTTGTGGATAATAATATAGCAGGCATCATAAGAAGATTTAGTCTTTTTTCACAATACGACTTTGATTCCATATAAATCAATTTTTGCCCTCTCAAATATGTTGCTAATATATCCAAAGCACACGAATAATACTCGTTTTCATCAAAATAATTCTGGTCAATCTCGCGTTCAACCTCCTTATAGCTGTACTTTTTAAATGTTATTTGATCACTGTTTTTAGTAGTACTCGCCCTTCTTGCCATATTCGCAATCGTATTACCTGATGAATCTGACGACACTTCTGTAGAATCATCCTCTTCTGGAACACCAATCCGGGGTGTTTGCGAATATTGATACCCTTCGTTTGACAGAGGGCTATCCAATATCGGTCTGTGATCTATTACATTGTTTTCATATAATTCGTTCTTGTCCAAAGATAAGACTACATTTAATGACGCATCTTTGTCTTTGTCTTTGGCTCTTTTGTCTGTGATTTTATTTTCTTTAATAACTTCCATATATTTTTGATCTATAATAAAATATATGTTTAAATTATATGTCTAAAACGCGTAGAAACGGCCGTGGTTCCGCAACCAGGGGATGGAAGCTCCAAAAACCAGGATATCATCAGAGAACAAACATGTTAAAACATTGCGGTAAAAAATGCTTCTTGGGTCCCCGAAAATCCTTCCCAATTTGCAAGAAAAATACATGTAAAATAAGTAGCCAGGGTGTTTATTCCGCATATATTAGAGCTCGTCAATACAAACATGCCAATATTTCTAGAAAGGCCAACAAACTTCTTATAAAGATGGGCGAAAAACGATAAACAATTAAAAAAAGGATTATACTATTAAAAAAAAATGAATTATACTCTTAAAAAGAAATTAATAGTATAATATAACAATTAAAATGAACCTATCAGTTCAACATGTATCAAATAATTTCGACAATGGGTGGGGTTTTTATGTTGATTTAGAGAGTTTGAAACCGATCTTACCAGACGGCAAATATTACGCTGAACCAATATATGAGGAACCGTATTTAGTAGCGGATTACTATTACGATGATGATGTATACGAAGAAAATATTTACAGTTTCCACGATAATGAAGATAATGACGCCAATTCGAAAATAAATGAGTTTGGCGCTTATATTGTACGAGTAGGATCGACTACTATTATTACGGCTTTTATTACATATGTGGTATTATTTATATTCTAAGTCTAAACTGCCCAGCTTTGCGCATCGGTGAGGGTCTGTACTCGTGTCTGCGCTTGTGTCTTTGCCTGTTCTGCGGCTGTTTTGGTTTGTTGTGCCTTAGTTAAATCATTATTCGCAGTTGTCACCCTTTGGTTAACAAGCCTTTTGTGTTCAGATGCGCTCAAATACGCGTGATACACCGTTTGGTAGTTATCAGCAGATGTGCTTGTTTGGGCAAGATTTTTACTAGCAATATTATAGTCAATCTCAGCACTTACGAGAGCATGATCGGCTTCAAGAACCTCTGTATTGGCTTTGTTGTACGCCGTGTTGGCCGCATCAAGAGCTGCGATATCTAAGTTAAGTTGTGTCTGTGCCTGGTTTAAAGCACTCGAAACTGCGGTCTTTGTTGACAATACATGAGAAGTTACGCCATAAAATAATTGTGGCACATTGCTAATTTTAAAACCCAGACTCTCGAGATTAGTTATACTTTCAAAAACAACACTTGTTAGTCCAGAACCAAGGAACGCATTTAAACTAACATTAGTTACTGAAGCTGGAAGGGTTAGTGATGTCAAGCGTGTTGTATTTTGGAATGATTGTTGTCCTATGCTGGTGACAGTAGTCCCTATGGACACTGACTTAATATTATTTAGAGGTACACTACTATATGATGCTTGGGTAAGAGCCCCCTTTATATCGATGCTTTGTGTTGTTCCGTCTAAAAGAGTGAATATTGTACTGCCGGTGGAACCTTGTATTTTTTGTATAGTAACACCCGTCTTGCCATAAAAGGTTTGGTTCGTGCTAAACGCTATTTGCGGGTGACCTGAATTGACGGCAACTGCATTCAAAGTATCAAGAGTTATCTGTTTCATATATACAATACCTATACTAGAATGATCGAACGCGTTTGTGTCAATAATAACACGATCTGGAAGGTGTATTGATTTCATTCTCGGGGTATTCCATAAAAAGGCAAGTTCGAGTCTAATATTGTAAGTACTAGCATCATCTATAAAATTTACTGAAGATATTGTTTGTGAAGATGACAGCGAGCTTATACCAATTATGTTTACGGAAGAAGGAATATCAATAGATACCAAATTATTTGCGCCTTGGAAAGCATTCTGTAGAATACTTGTAACACTGGAACCTATTACAGCGAATTTTATATCATTCAAACCAAGGTCATTATTATATGATTTTTGAGATAGTCCACCAACAATATTAAGTATTTTTTGTCTTCCGTCTACAAGAGTGAAGGTTGTTGAACCTATAGCACCCGTTGTACCTGTTGAGCCTGTATTAACCGTGGGACCTGTTGGACCTGTATGACCAGTTGGACCTGTATTACCTGTTGGACCAGTTGACCCTGTTTGACCTGTATTTCCTGTTTGACCTGTATTTCCTGTGGGACCTGTATGACCTGTTTGACCTGTATGACCTGTTTGACCTGTGGGACCTGTAGGACCTGTAGGATATCCAGCTGATATAGTGACAGGTCCTGAGCCAAAAAAGGTTGGGTTACTGCCAATGCTAACCTTAAGAGTCTCAAGATTGGCTGGGCTTTCAAAAATAACATTTTTTAGTCCAGAACCACCGAACGCATAATTTCCTATACTTGTGACGGAAACCGGTATGGTTATTGATTGTACACGCGACGCTTGTTGGAACGCATAATCTCCTATACTGGTAACGGCAGATGGTATGGTATATGACGTTTGAGTATTTCCAGCTGGATATTGAATTAATATATTTGTTTTTTTATCGAATAATACGCCAAAGTTATCAGATGAATAATTCGCATTATTTGGATCTACTTTTAACGATGTCAAACTCGTCATAGCAGCGAAGGCATAATCTCCAATAGTGGTAACAGATGATGGCACCTCTATCATTTTTAAACTTGTCGTAGAAAAGAACGCATTCCTTCCTATACTTGTCACGGTATTTGGTATGGTTATCGATTGTAGCTTCGCATATATGAATACATTTGCTCCTATACTGGTAACGGTATTTGGTATGATATATGACGATTGAGTATTTCCTATAGGATATTGAAGTATTGTAGTTTTATTTTTATCGAATAATACGCCAAAGTTATCAGATGAATAATTCACATTATTTGGATCTACTTTTATCGATTGTAAACTTGACGCACCGTATAACACATTATTTCCAATAGTGGTAACAGATGATGGAACCTCGATCATTTTTAAACTTGTCATATTTTGGAACGCAGCTTCTCCAATAGTAGTAACAGATAATGGTACATCTATCGATTGTAAACTTGTCGCAAATAGGAACGCACACGCTGCTATACTGGTAACGTTATTTGGTATAGTATATGAAGTTCGTTTATTTCCATTAGGATATTGAATTAATGTGGTTATTTTTTTATCGAATAATACGCCAAAGTTATCAGATGAAAAATTAGCATTATTTGAGTCTACGTGTATCGACATTATATTTGTTGTATTTAGGAACGCATTAACTCCAATAGTTGTAACAGATGATGATATGATTATCGATTCTAAATTGAACGCACTATTGAACGCATTTGCTCCTATACTAGTGACATCAGTCCCTACAGATACTGACTTGATTCTACTTATAGATATAACGCTTGGTACTGTAAGAGTTCCCGATGTAGCAGCTGTAGTTTGTGTTGTTCCATCTGTAAGAGTGAAGATTGTTGGACTTGTTTGACCCGTTGAACCTGTGTGACCCGTTGAACCAGTATTTACTGTAGGACCAGTTGGACCCGTATTACCCGTTGAACCAGTTGGACCCGTTGAACCAGTGGGACCTGTATTACCTGTATTACCAGTATTACCCGTTGAACCAGTGGGACCTGTATTACCTGTAGGACCACTGGGACCTGTATTACCTGTAGGACCAGTTGGACCAGTATTTACCGCAGGACCAGTTGGACCTGTATTACCAGTGGGACCTGTTGGACCTGTATTACCAGTTGGACCTGTATTACCAGTTGGACCTGTTGGACCTGTATTACCAGTTGGACCCGTTGGATACTCATCTAATATGGTGACATTTGTTGCGCCAAAAAAATTTTGTGGAACATTGCTAATAGCGATACCAAGTCTCGCAATGGTAGTTGGGCTTTCAAATATAACACTCGTTAGTCCAGAACAACCCTTGAATGAATTAGATCCTACACTGACAACCGAGCTAGGTATGATTATCGACGTCAAACTCGATGCGTTTAGGAATGCATTCTCTCCTATGCTGATAACAGATGATGGGATGATTATCGATTTCAATTTTAACGCATTCCAAAATGTGCCGTACCCAATGCTGATTACTTTATTAGGTATATTTATAGATGTCAATTGTTTCGCATCCATGAACGCGCTATTTCCTATACTGGTAACAGACGATGGTAGCTCTATCGATGTTATACCAGTGCTAGAAAAGGCAGAATCCCCTATACTGGTAAGTTGTGAACCTTGCGCAAACGTTACCGCTTTCAAACCTTGGGTAAACGGCGCCGCTTTCAACCCTTGCGCAAACGTTACTGTTGTCAAACCTTGCGCAAGATAGAACGCCAAATCTCCAATACTAGTCACAGATGTTGGTATGGATATTGAAGTTAAATTTGCCGCATTATAGAATGCCATATTACCAATGCTGGTAACATTAGTCCCTACGAACACTGACTTAATATCTGATAGATTTATGCTACTGTATGATGCTGGAGAAAGAGTTCCCGATATGTCAATACTTTTTGTAGTTCCGTCTACAAGATTGAAGGTTGACTGTCCTAACAATAGTTCCGGCATGACGGGTTCCGCTTCTGCTACTAATCCATGTGTGTTATAGCTAATATCGTAAACCATAAATCGAACATAATTGTTAATGCCGCAAATAGTATCTCCGAATAAAACACCCGAAGGGTCAATATCATATGTAAGATAAGGCGGCAAAGGATTATTCGAAGCATCGATTGAAACCGGATGAGCCTGACCAGATAAATCCGTTATAATTGGTAAATTTCCTGGTAGATCTAATTTTGAAATTAAATTGATATATAATTCGGTATTGTCATAACCAAGTGTCCGTATACATTTACTTTTATTTGCGTTTAATAAAAATGCGTTATTGTACAATATAAGGTTACTTTGGCTACCAACTTTTACATTTATAGGACATTTATTTCTATTACAATAGCTAGCGAGAGCCTTTTTATTATATGTATATACTCCAGAACTCGATGATTCCGCAAATACTTTAAATGTTTTCCCTCCCGTACTACTTTTAAATGAGTGTGCCATAATAATCTATAATGATATTTTATTAAAATAAAAAATGAATTAATAGTCTCCCGCAAAAGGTTTGTAACATAATCAGACGATGGAATGTATGCGGATTTTACCCCCTTTCTCTATATTTCGACTAAATTGCTGTAGTAATGAAAATATTGTATATCAAAACTATATGGAGGACGGTCTTGACATAAAATGGGAAGATACTGTTGAATTTACGTTTCCGATAAAGGGAGGTCGCGTCATCAAGGTTTATGATGCAGATACAATCACTATCGCTTCTAAATTACCTTACAATGAGTCTCCAATGTATCGTCTGTCCGTGCGATTAAATGGAATTGATACCCCAGAAATGAAAGGAAAGGGTGTAGAAGAGGAAGAAAAAGCCGCCGCCAAGATGGCTCGTGATTTTGTGTCTAATTTAGCATTGAACAAGCAGGTTAGATTAGAAAATATTGAAAGTGAAAAATATGGCCGCATATTAGCAGATGTTTATATTGGCGATGTTCATTTAAACGGGCTTCTTTTGAAGGAGAGATATGCCGTTAAATATGATGGTGGGACCAAAATAAAGCCCACCTCTTGGGCGAAATATAGACTTACAGGAGAAATTTAAGCAGCGCGCTTTATACATCATATACGGTAGTGAAAATCAAACTGAAACTGAAATCCATATTGTTCAAGTCGACGACTCTACCATATTCGTCTAGTAATTGCACGTTAAAATTTTGTACATTGACTGGGCCAAAATATTCGCGCGGCGTTGTAAAAATATTTAAATTGTTGTAGTCTAATACATTAAATTTATTTTTTTGTAGTGATATTCGCGCAAGTATATTCTTGTTCAAGGAGGAAGAATTGAACGCACTAAAAAACCCGTTGTTTACGCTGTTATTATGGTCATCCACGACCAAAAATACATATTTCGGGCCGTAAACATCAATCACGCCTTCAGATACATAATTTAGACTATTTACATAAATACCGTTTCTGAAACCTAATAACCAGCCAAACTTTAAAGGTAACGGTGTATTTTTATCTGCGATACCATTTCTATCTGCTTGAAAATTTAGTTCGAGCCGGGTATGGGGAGGAATTGCCGTAGAAAGATCTGTAAACCCAACCAGTGTTTGTCCGCTACCGGTTACCCCGCCATTTGCTCCGTAAGTTAAATTTGCTAAAAAATTTACCTTGTTATATGGAGCACCCTCATTTTCAAGTTGCTTATTTATGATTTTTATAATAGTATCGGGCTCGTAATTACCGTCTGGAATATTTATAACGATTGGCGCAGCCGTATCAACTGTAATGGTAAAAAAACTGTTACCGTATTGTTTAGATACCGCATAATATGAAGTAGGTAATTCAATAGCAGACAACTGCATTTGCAGAACATTATTAAAATTTATAGGCAAAACAAAGTTAAAATTTGTTGCTGGACTAGTAAAATAATTGTCTCTAAACCTCGTGTCTATATTTAGAGTTTGTTTAATCGTTGATTTTTTGATAGGATTGATTACACCTGGAAAAAACTCACCTGGCTTCGAAGACAAATAATGCACAGGAGGTCTAACTTGAACCATATGTTCTTGGTTATTTTCTAATTCTGATGGTTGTAATTCATAATTTGAGTGATATAAGTTTTTTATAGCTTTTTGAAGTCCTTCGTTTGGTTTATGTGTTTCATTTAATATGATGTTCTTCGCTTTAATGAGAAAATTTATTGTTTTTGTTTGAGTCTCCTTTTGAATCTCTTTATTATTAGAAATACTGTCTTTCAATTGCGCCTCCTTCATTTCGACTATATTTCTATCAAAATTCGAAGGCAATTCGAACATCTGAATTAGTTCCTCTCTAGTATAATTATCGATATTCAAATCAAAGTTCATATATTATATATAGTAAATTTATTTGATATATTTAACTTTTAATTCGTAGTATATAATCGCCGGGTTGTTAAATTATAAAATTGATTTAAATAACCATATTAAACATATCGTAACAAATTACAGTATGGAACTTTCAAAAGAACAGCAAATAGCATTTGATAAATATATTCAAGGTCATAATATATTTATTACGGGTCCCGGTGGAGCAGGAAAATCGGCGTTAATTCGGCTAATTAATAAGCACGCAATATCCAAGTTTAAAAATATTCAGGTTACAGCTCTTACCGGATGTGCTGCGGTTTTATTGAATTCCAAGGCAAAAACATTACATTCGTGGTCAGGAATTGGCCTAGGAAACGGCACTATGGAGCAGTTGGTTACAAAGATAAAAAAGAATAAATTCGCCAAATCGGCCTGGAGAGGTACCGATATTTTAGTTGTAGATGAGGTAAGTATGTTATCTTTGAAGTTATTTAATATATTAAATGAAATTGGTAAGGCGGTAAGAGGTAATTTGGCGCCATTTGGTGGAATCCAGCTAATATTTTCAGGAGACTTCTTTCAATTACCGCCCGTTGGTGATAAGGACGATCCAGATACACAGCGATTTTGTTTTGAAAGTGATGACTGGAATTCCGCATTTCACCGCGACAGCCAAATACAGTTAGTAAAAATTTTCCGCCAGACAGACGAGATTTATGCGACCATTTTAAATCAAATTCGCGAGGGTAAAATTAAGCGCAAGGCGAACGATTTACTCCTTCAATATGTAGGTCGCAAACAAGACCCAAATTTGGTTACTGAACCGACCAAACTATATCCTACACGCGCCAAGGTAGAACATATTAACAATACCAAAATGACGGCACTTGTTGGTGAAGAAAGGGAGTTTAAAATTAAGTATGCGAAGGATTTGGAGATGACAAAGGCAGACAGATTAAAACGATACGACTTCAATGAGAAAGATATTCAAATCGAACTAGAATTCTTGTCGGGTAATCTGATTTGTGATAAAGAAATGAAACTCAAAGTGGGTTCTCAGGTTATGTGTATTGTTAATATTCAATCAGAGACGGGTATAGAAGTATGTAATGGGAGCCAGGGTGTCGTCACCGCGTTTTGTGAAGTTACTGGGTGTCCTCGCGTGAAATTCAACAACGGAATTGACCGCGTAATGGTGCGTAATGTTTGGGCAAGTGATAAAATTCCGGGCATAGGAGTTTCGCAAGTGCCTCTTATTCTGGCGTGGGCATTAACCATTCATAAATCTCAAGGTGCGACCATGGATGCTGCTGAAATTGATGTTGGAAGCGGTATATTTGAATGCGGTCAAACTTACGTTGCTTTATCGAGAGTAAAAAGCCTAGATGGGTTGTATTTGACTTCATTCGATGCGCAAAAAATTCGCATTAATAAGAAGGTAAAGGATTTCTATGAATCGCTAACATTATATCACGATTCAAAGGCAAATAATGAAGAAGTATATGTTCCGTTTGTAGTTGTAGACCCAGTAAATATCGCTCTGACTATCGAGCAAAATAGAGGCGCGGATTGTAAATATGTAAATACTGAAGCAGAGCTGGCGGAAGAAAAATACGACTTAGAGCCATCTAAGGACACGCAAATTAAATGTATTAAATTTTCACCATAACGAGAATAGAAGCAAACAATAAATTTTATTTTTTACATATTATAAAAAAATGAAATACTTTTTCTGTAATGATTATAAGAAACTTTAATACATAAACCATCTTGAATATGCCGTGTGATTATTATATTGACAGTTATACAACTATAGAGTACATCTCAGAGACAGGAAGGTTCACTAAATTAACAACTGATTTATCCCGTGAGCAAAAATATATAGATCGTATTTTTGAAGACGTTTTTGAAGACGACAATCAAGACTATTCGTCCTATCGGCAACAAGAAGAAAAAATAATAGAGAGAAAAATAGAGAAACATACGCGGCTAAAAACGATATATATTAATGGTGAATGGAATAGCGAAAGGTATAAAAAAATATTTATGCAGAGACTTAAGCGTGAATTTCAATATATTCACGAAATCAAAAAAATATATATCAAATATATCGCATTTAAATCGATCGATGCTCCTCTATAGGAGATTAGTATTAAAAAAAATTGAAATGCTCGGGTGTAACATTGTAACATTTACCTTACACAGATTGCCTATTGTTAATTAAACTTGAAATGTCAAATGCCGACTTATTTAATGAACCAACTTCAACTATTTATGACAGCCCCGTTGTTTGCGACGGCGGCGTTAATAAGTGGGGTGATATTAGTAGAACAAATGATCTTGGACGTGATTCATATTCCATTCCCGACCGAAGCCCTGAGGAATTCTCAAGCAAATTTGTTGCCGAAGAGAACCCTAATGCGGCTACTATAAGTGCGATATATAGATACAAATTTACAGAGGAACTTACGGCAGAGTTGTTCAAGTTTTCAAAGATACATCAATACGACCACAGAAAGGACTTCAAGGAAGCGTGGACAATCTGGCTCGAAAATAATGAATATCTTGTAGAGACGGAAATCCGCCGCCTGACAAATTTCGGTTATATTGGCAATATACGAGATAAAATGTTTAAAAGTGCGCGCTATTATTTGAGAAAAAAGAGCACTGAAAAAAAGGCACCAGCCGAGCGCCGTAATTATGTAGCAGTCCAGAAGGAGCTATTGGATGCTATTGATACACATATTAAAAATATTATTAGCCGAGATTCAAAACCATCAGACGGATTTGACGACTTTTGTAAAAATAATAAGGATATCCTTAACGATGAGATAAAGTCGTTATGTAAGAATGGAATGACAGATTCCAACGAAATTAAGAATAAAATTAAAAAGACCTATAAAAATAGACACTTCTTAATTGTTAGTAAGTAAAAATAATAAAAGGATAATGATAGATTAAATAAATGAATATAAATATTGAAATTTCAAATATAAATAAACACCTTTTTTCTTCTGAAATTAACGATATTCAATCTGAAAATGTGAATAAATACAATACACGACTGATAAATTACTGCTTTTATTCTAAAAATGAGTGTAATATAAGCAATATAATTAAAAAATTACCTTATTATTCGAATCGCTTCTTGGTTCTTGAGGACTATGATTTTGTAGATATCAGTCAGTTAAACGAACATTTTGTAGATAAATGTAATTTAACAGGTGATGTTAGATATTTGATTTTCAAGTATAAAAATGCCAATATGGTAACATTTAACGACTTTTTATTCAATATTGCTAGTCCGAAATTATTCATTTTAAATGTTATTGAGTCGTTTTCCCATCTTTTAACCAGTTTGATTCAATTAAACGACAATAATATATGTTTTTTCAATTTATCCCCCAGTAATATTGGTTTTGTTCTTGATTGTGGAGAGAAGCCAGTTATTCGCAACTTTCAGACAAGCTTGATCGTTTCTAAGCTGGATGCGAGTTATATTACTAATATTATACAAAAGACGAAAGACTATGCTCATAAGCCACTAGAAGTTCATATTCTATTCTATTTGATTAAGAATGACATTTCTACAATTTCTTACTCTTTTATTCAAACCGTTTGTGAGGTTTTTATCAAAAATGCGAGTTTTTTGACCTTTTTCTCGGAAGAGGTTGTATCTTCTTACAAGGAGTCGTGTGTGAAGTCTTTAATGAAGTATATAAATAAGCCTACAAATGATATTATTTTGGATATTATAGAAAATAGTGACAAATGGGATGTTTATAGTCTAAGTGTGTTGTATTTACATATTTTTAATAGTATTTCACATGTTTTCTCTCTACAAAAAGGATTTATAACTAAAATATCGGCTACTCTATTTAAAAACACACATCCAGACCCTTCAAAGAGGCAAAGCTTAAAACAACTCGCAGAATATTATGATGGGTTATTTGCGGTTGAAACTAATTGGGGTTTTGTTAATAAATTATCATTAAATAAAATGCCGGAATTATTCGATCTTTTAGGGAAATAATACAATAATTATGCGAATATTATATTATTTTGTTCTTTACTTGCGTCTGCGGGTCTTTCCACCTGCCATAGCCATACTTCGGTGTCGGCTTCTTCCTCCAGCCATGGCCATATGGCGGCTTCTTCCACCAGCCATGGCCATACTTTTTCTGGTATTTCTTTTCATGCTTCCCATGGGCTTATTGCTAGAGCCCATCTCGGATTTACGCTTACTCGCATCTACCAAAGCCTGCTTGAATTCGTAGTTAGAGTTCTTGGCCTTTCCTTCCTTGTATACCTTTTTTACGAATAAATTCCAGCTACTAAGTTTTTTACCTCCTTGCATTATACAATAATAGAAGAAAAAACATTTCGTTTAAATAAATTATTATATTTTTAGTGCGAATGAATATAAATATTTTAACAAATATAATTATAATGGACAGTAGTTTTGATTTAGATATACATAATTATACACCAAACGATTTAATTAAATTTTTCAAATTAGAGCAATCATATACATTGAATGATTTAGTTGGAAAGGTGGCTGAATTAACTAAAGAGATACTATCGCCTAATAATACAAGTTACAAGACAACATACAAAAATGATATTATTAAGTTTATAAGCGAAGCCAGGGATGTTTTGTCGCTTTTTAAGAAGGAGGCCGAAACGAATAATGCGATAAAAGAGAACCTAGATAAATTTGTAAATATGAATAAAGACCGTAGAGTCGGGCAAATAATAAATCCGTTAGATACACATCCGGTACTAGAAACGGCTTCTAACCCAACTCAAAGTATAAATGGATACGACTATGTTGTGAATAATTCAGTATATGTTTTTAACACCGCAGGAAGAAATGATTATTTTTTGTCTGAATCTTCAAACGCCACATTTGATTTACCTTTAAAATGGAAGAATGTATTATCAGTTTCACTAGTTTCTGCGAATATACCGAATGTAATGTATGCGTTTAACGATGAGTCGGTAACAAACCAATTATATATAGAGGAAGATGGGACTGGCCTGTCGGGTGTAGTAGTATTACCACAGGGTAACTATTCACCGTATGCGATACCTACAACACTTCCAATTTTAAACAATCTAATAGAAGCGAGTTTTCCAGACGAACTAACAAAAGCAATAAATGAACAAATATTAGGTATATATATACCAGCAAACTATAGGTTTAAGGTAACAATTAGTTTATCAACCCGCGAAACAACAATAAGTAACAATACAAATACGTTTACAATGAATACTATAAGAAGATTACCGCGAGATAATTGTAAATATTCGCCATATTCCTCCCTTGTTTATAATGACTACACTGGTTTAGATCCTCCGCCAGACAAGACACAAATTCCCTTTCTTTCATATATACAAACAATGGGCTATTTAATGGGATTTAGAGAAACTTATTATACTGGTAAAACTAGTTACATCTCAGAATCAATATTCACAAATATATATTCGAACTATCTATTCTTTGAATTGGACGATTATACAGGTTCGCAGCCAGCTAGTTCTACGTATGGTATTTTAGGAAGTAGTGTTATAAATTCAAATGTGTTAGGAGTTATTCCGATAAATAGTAGTTTATTCACTACGACATTTGATAATAACTCAAATTTTATTTATAAAAAGAGAGAATATTTTGGACCAGTAGATATATCACGAATTACCATAAAACTAGTAAATCAGAAGGGAAATATAGTGAACCTCCATAAAACCGATTACAGTTTTAGTCTACAAATACGGTCATTGTATAATTTAACCAATACTGGAAGAGGTCTTCGTGCCCCGGGTATATTTTAAATTTATTTTATAAAATAAAATTGAAACAAATTTAAAAAACATACATAAATTAAATTACACAAGAAGAGAATGGTCAAGAACGCTGCCGGTGGAAATAAAGCAAAGGGATTCGCCCGTAAGGGGTTTATCAAGACTGATGGTGGATTGCGAACATCTAAGGATCCTGCGGAAGTGTACGCACAGGTTACAAAGGTGTTGGGTGGTGCCAATTGTCAGGTAGTTAGCGTAGATGGGAAAGAGTTTTTATGCCATATTAGGGGGAAATTTAGAGGAAGAGGTAAGCGCGATAATTTTATAGGAACTGGAACATGGCTTCTTGTAGGGTTATATGACTGGGAAACGGCGTCTGTGAAAGGTAAACTGCCTGGTTGCGATGTTATAGAGGTTTATAGTGAATCTGATAAAACCAAACTGAAAAATAGTGTCACAAATGTGAATTGGAATATGTTTATATTAAATGATAGTAAAAAGATTGGTGATGAAGGGGATGCGGATGGTGTCGACGAAATTACATTTACAGACGAGAAAACGCAAGAGTTCCTCGATTTGATTGAATCTCAGGTTTCATCCGCACAACCAAAAGCTATTATCACGACAGATGATGGCGCAATTGTCGATGTGGATGATATTTAAATACCAAAAATAGACCAATAAAATCGAATAAAAATAAAAATTAAATAAATTAATAATCAAATACAAATAAAAAGATACCGATAAATTTATCTTTTTATTTTTTATTTTTGTCAAACGACATATCCCCCAATCATAAAATTTTTTGTATTGGCTAAAATACCAAGTAAATTCTAATCGTTGTTGTATTTACATGAATGCTATGAAAATAGCAGAACATTATACAAATTAATGCTACCTCCTGTAATGTGTATATATAAATAAGGATTAAATCAGTAAACTATAAACCGTTGCTGTAAGGAGGTAATAAATCTTATCAAAACCTCTTTAAACCATTGAAGTTTAAATAAAATAAACTCAAATCGGCTTAAAGAAAATAAAGGCGTTATTTATTTATTTTTGCGTGTTTTACACTTCTCTCCAGGTCGGCAGTCACTAAATAGTCCGGGGATAAATTTTCTTGATTTAATGCGCATAATATGAGCCTTGTGAATCGGTTTCTTTATTGAGCTAGTCTTCTTTCCTTTGTGATACATAGTCACACTTTTATAACCTCTGCCATTTTTTATCGATACCTTACGCACTATCTTTTTGCCTCCAGATTGAGGCTGTATCTCTTTATTCTCATAATTAAAACCCGTAGTTTCCATTATACATTATTCAAAGAAAATATTGTATAATTAAATAATATATATGAATTCTGAGACATTGGTTCATTTATTTCATGTATTAATTATTGGTAGTTTGTTTCTATATGTAGGCATACAGAGAACAAATATACCGACATTTATGTTTCCACTATTACTAGGTTTGGGTGTAATAGTCATTTTGTATCACATTTTCAAGGTTTATACTTATATGAAACTAGGAAAAGGATATTGGGTAAATTTGATTCATATACTCTTAGTCGGCCCAGTGTTAGTATATATTGGTTATAATGGAGAGAAAACACAGAGATTATATTTTGAACTCTTGTTAATGTTGGGATTTGCTGCTATTGGGTACCATGGTTATTATATGTTGGTTTAGTAGCGTTTAACACAAACTATTTACCCATTTTTTAGTCAGAACCGCACGAACACTATCTAACGCACCTTCTGTCCATCCTTGGTTTTGACTAACAACTTCCCCCACGACCAAAATACCCCTTTCTGGATGTTGAGCGATATCAATGAATTCATCTCTGTCTTTATAAACGACCGTATTCAATGGTTTATAGTAGTGTGTGCCAACCGGCCAATAAAAATCCTTAATTGCGATAAGATGTAATGAATCGGTGGGAATACCCAAAGATTTCTCAATGAGTTCGCAATACATATCTCTATTTTCTTCTGTATTTTTAAGATTATTTTTTAATGCTAATGTGTTATTATTATCATTATAAGCAATCATATATATACCAGCATCTGGATTTATAGGCAGAATTTTTTGAAGCGGACCTGGTAAAAAAGTAAAGCCCTTGACATATTCTTTCATAATTGGTATGGAGTTTTTTGAAAATTTTCCATATAAACGCAAAAACGGCTGACCTTCGATGTCATTATAAATAGGATTTGGTAATAGTTTTCTTAAACCCGTTATAGTAGTCGCAACAATCACCTTGTTACATGTATATTTTTTTCCTTCTTCAGTATCTATTACAAACTCACACGGACTATCATCTGTTTTGGTTATTTTAGAGACGTTACTTGAAAATTTAAAGTGTGATTGTCCTATTTCATCCGCTAATTTCATAACCATTTTCCGCCAAGGGACAGTAAATCCCTTTGAACAACAATAATTGTCGTCCATTCCATAAGAATACAATGTATCATGTGCGTCCTCCTTCTCGAAATCTGTATACCCAACTGAAAGTAAAAATTGTTTATATGTTTTCTCTCCAAGAACGCCCATCGCAAATGTCTTAAATGTAGTCCTTGGTCCCTTATATTTTTTATATTCGTTTTTCAGATGATCTATAACCTTTTTTACATCTAAATGGTCAAACTCGGTCGAGTAATATGGCTTAATTGTAAACTCGGGCGTCTTCAACCCCAACTCATCAAGTAATTTATGTAATAATTTGTCCTTTTTTTTACGACCAATTCCAGCGCCTGTGACAATTTCAGTTCCGTAAAACATCTCATTACTTGTTCGACCACCGATCCATTGTTTTTTATATTTTTCAAGAATTAGAAATGATGTGTCGGGTGACATTTTTTTTATATTATAAGCGGCATACAACCCGCTAATTCCGCTACCAATAATAATTATATCATATTTCATAATATATATATAGTAACGATTTAAAAATATGTATATTATACATATAGTTTAAGAAGAAAAACACACATCTATAATGTCAAATACATTTAAACAGAACTCTCGATTCGCATCATTAATCGACGACGAACCCGGACCACCAAGAAATGAAAAACCCAAACCCAGAGGAGATTATTCTGACAGACCCCAACGAAATCGATACACTGATAAATATGGCGGCGGGAACCAATTTGATAGAAATGACCAAAATCAAGAATTGCGAATTAAAGCCGCGGCGGCACTTCAACTAGAATTAACAGACGAGAACTTTCCAAGTATTATGCCTCCGACCACAAATAAGGCTAAAACTGATCTAAACTATACTGATTTATTTGCTAGTTTGTCGAGTAATGAGCCGACCAAGGTTGTAGTGGATGCTAATATTGAAACTCTACCTCCTGGATGGTTATCTCTAAAAAAGGATCCAACGAGTAATAAAATTATATGGAGGGAAAATAAATTAAAAAACACGGATCCTGTAGAAAAAAGTGAAAATGAGATTGCACTAGAGACATTTGACGCTTTGGCAGAATTATACGATAGGCGCGATAATGAGTTCATTGATACGTGGGGATATGAGGAATGGGAGAGAACGTTTAGATTTCCAAATTATGATTACAATTATTTTGATAGATTAGATGAATTGGCAGATGAAGAACTTGAAGCGGAGGAGAATGCCCAAGATGAATTGAATGAAATGGCGGATTATAATGATAGTTTTGATAGATGGAACTAATAAGTTAAATACCACAATGTATTATATGTGCTTTTTATAATATATTATGGATGTTGAGTTGAATGACGACTGGATAAAAAAGTTTGAAAAAATCGACAATCTATACGAACACTTTTATAAAGACAATTTGTGGTACACGAATTTAAAAAATATATATGTAAACAGAGACAATGAAATCGAATTGATCAAAACGGACACATTTTTAATGTCATCACCGAATTACATTTCACGGGAAGAGGTTTTACAAATACTTAAGCGAGGGTCTGTTGTGAATGATAGAGGATACTCGCTGTTATCTATAATAAAGTATAATATTACCCTTGAGACTGACGAGGTAAAAAAATTCTTGTTCTCGAAAGAAGACGATTATAATTTTTTGAAAGTTGTAAAAAATATTGATGCCATACCATTCGAGAAAACGATTAATATGTTTCAGGATTTAACAGACTTGGTTTTTATTTTTTATGAAAAATCAACCGAACCTAGAAAAATCAACCCAAATACAATGACAAAAAGAATTCACATTAACAGTAATGCGAAAAGAACAATTAGAAACAGATATAAAGACTAACCAACAAATTTATATAATCACAATGGCCGCAATCATCCACGCACTCGATAATTATACTCCTACACAAACTGGCGATAATTGCCACACAGAATACGGATGGTCGAATAATATGCAGGAAAAAATTCTTCAGTTTAGTTTTCAGACGACACGAACATCTGATGATGTAATAAGTGGTTTGCGGCTTCGGCTTGCAGATATGCTTAGTTCTCTGAAGAATGTTGTTACCAGTGGTTCTATTCCGGAGAGGGAGCTGGCGCGTGGGCATCTTTCCGTTTTGTATAGAATGATTGGTCACACGCGAGATATTGTTGACGGAAAGGGTGAATGCGCTTTGACATATATGATGATTTTTACATGGTACGGGTTTTATCCAGAACTCGCCTTGTTCGCGTTAAAGTGTCTAGTTGACCTTGAAGATGAGTCCACTCATCAATACGGATCATGGAAAGATATCAAATATTTTTGTCAATATTGTAAGAACCAGGGTGTTTTTGAGAATCACGAGTTGATCGAATACGCGATTGAATTGACAAACGCTCAACTGAAATCAGATTACGAAACGGTTATTTATGGCGGCGATGTTATTTCGCTCGTCGCCAAATGGATTCCGCGCGAAAATTCCGCTTTTGACTGGCTAAATGAACACTTGGCAGTGGCGTATTATAAATATATAGAAACCGCAAACAATCAAGATAGGGTCGACCGCGCCATCCTTAAAAGTAAAACCGAATATCGCAAGTTATTGTCCTGGCTGAATAAAAAGTTGGACACGCTTCAGATTAAACAGTGCGGTCGCGCGTGGTCACAAATTGATTTCGATAATGTTACTTCTATTTCGCTTACAAAGCAAAAGAAGGCATTCCAGAATATTAAACAGAACGGAGATATTAGATACGAAGATAATAATGATAGAATTGTATGTGCCGAGCGGTTCAAGGCTCATATTCAAACCGCGATTGAGTCCGGAACTGAGGTGAATGGGCGACGTATTTCTATGGTGGACTTTACCAAGCAAGCACTGTCGCTTCTAAGACATCATAATCAGGTAGAATTTGACCTGCTAAATTCTCAGTGGCGAGACAGTAGTTCATTGAATGGTGGGTTTGGTAAAATGATCGCAATGGTGGACGTATCAGGATCAATGGATGGCGACCCTTTGTGTGCTGCTATTGCGCTTGGAATTAGAATCGCAGAGAAATCGGGGCTTGGTAAGCGAGTTATGACATTTAGTGCCAAACCGTCCTGGGTGAATTTGGAGGGACACGATGATTTCGTTTCTCAGGTCAACGTCATTCGTAGTGCGGAATGGGGGATGAACACGAATTTTTATTCCGCTTTGGATACCATTTTGAGTGCGATTATTCTGAACGCAATGCCACCGGAGGACGTCCAAGATATGGTGTTGGTTGTTTTATCTGATATGCAGATGGATTCAGGTGATGCGTGTGATAAGCAGGTATTGTATGATACGATGAAGGCCAAGTATGAGGCGGCTGGAATCCGTGTTCATGGTAAGCCATATAAGCCACCCCACATTCTCTTTTGGAACCTGAAAAGCACCTCTGGTTTCCCGAGTTTATCAACGCAGGTAAATTGTTCAATGATGTCGGGATTTAGCCCCGCGCTGATTAATTCGTTTTGCGACCAAGGAATTACCGCGCTAGAGGCATGTACACCATGGTCTGTGCTAGAAAAAAATCTAGAAAATCAGCGATATAAGATTATGGGCGATAAGCTTTCTCAGGTGATCAATGTTTAAAATGTCGTATTTTAGGACACAATTGTAATTAATTGCGATATTATACATTGAAATTTTTTTATAAAAATATGTTGTATTTTTATAAATGAGTGGTAAATTTAAAAATATGTTCGCGGCGGTTACCAAAAAGAACAATAAATCAAATGTTATTGTTGACAACATACCGTATCCAAATAAACCTCTCGAAAACATCAATTTTGATATCCCATGTAATATATTTCAAACTTGGCAAACAAAAATATTACCGCCATCAATGTTCGATGCTATTTCCAAAATAAAAAAACAAAATCCAAGATTCAAACACTTTTTATTTGACGACAATGATTGTAGAGAATTTATTAAAACGCATTTTCCAGCTGATGTATTAAACGCATATGATAGCTTAATACCAGGAGCATATAAAGCCGATTTATGGAGATATTGTATTTTATATAAAATGGGAGGAATCTATCTTGATATAAAATACGAGCCGATTAATGGGTTTAAATTTTATAATTTACTTGAAAAAGAACATTGGGTTCAGGATGTTACCGAATCGAATGTATATAATGCGCTTATGGTTTGCAAAGCAGGTAACCCAATACTACTAAAAGCTATTATTCAAGTATGTGAAAATGTAAAAAATAAGTATTACGGAGATGGGTTTTTAGACCCAACAGGTCCTGCGTTATTAGGAAAATATTTTACTCCTGAAGAAAAAAATGCGTTTGATATTAAACACCGCCTTTATGGAATCAATGATGGAGATAAATACATAAAATTTAACGACCGTCTTATTTTAAAATGTTATTCGGGTTATTTTTCCGAAAGAGACAACAGTTCAACAAAAAAACATTACGCCGATTTTTGGCACAGTAGACAGGTTTATTTATAAATTTTTTTTTCAAACCATAACGCATCGTATCGTTTTGAATTTATAGAGTTATACATATGAGTTCTCTCTGAGTTATATTCTGGGTATTCTGTTGAAATTACAAATCTATCTTTAAAAATTACAAAACCACCATTTTCGTAGTGAGTCATATCTATATTAACCCTTAATCTGTTATTTAAAATTAAATTTCCCAACATCATTGGACCTGTCGGGTCTAACGGGGATGAGCCATAAACTTTAGATTTGACATTTTCAACAATTTTATTTATTGCCATTAATAAGTATGGGTGGTTTTGTTGACACGCCATACATGCGTTATATATTGACAATGGAGCTAATCTATCTTTGACAAAATGATTTGCCTCTGTAAGTTCTATTAGCTTAAAACCATTTACACACACAAGTTTTATATCCATGTAAATACCGCCATGTATATATAACACACATAATCGCCATAAATCGGCTTTATATGCTCCTGGTATTAGGCTGTCATATGCGTTTAATACATCGGCTGGAAAATGCGTTTTAATGAATTCTCTACAATCATTGTCATCAAATAAAAAGTGTTCGAATCTTGGATTTTGTCGTTTTAAAATTTCGACGCGTGTTTTCATTTTTGGTGGTAAATCTTTTTTAAACCATGTTTGAAAAATTTTTAATGGTATTATACTATTATAGTTTGGTTTAAAGAATGTATATGGTCGATTATATAGTATAAATTTTTTATTATCATTATTTTCTTTGACAATTTGTTTTCTTGATTTTGCGTTTTTAAACATTGTTATCACTATATGTTATCAAAATATAATTATTTCTATTTTTTATTTGTTTAATATAATTTAATTTAATTTTATATAAAGGTATTTTATTAAATTGTATAAAATGGTAAGAAGGGTCTTTATCGATTTGGATAACACATTGTGTTTTACAACTGGAAATGATTACAACAAATCAACACCAATCACAGAAAGAGTCAGGTATGTTAACGAATTAAAACAGCAAGGAAATCATATTACTATTTGGACGGCAAGAGGTGCCACATCTGGAATAGATCACCGCGAACTAACTATTAAACAATTAAACGACTGGTGTGTTCAATATGACGAATTATTAATGGGCAAGCCAAATTATGATATTTATATTGATGATAAATCGTTTAATGTTGAATCTTTTTGGCCTGTACCTAAAGAAAATGTAGAAAAATCAAAGAAGTTACCAGTTGAGATTGTCCCCAAGGGCTGGGGTAAAGAAGTTATTTTTGTTAATAATGATGAATATTGTGGAAAACTATTGTGTTTTGAAAAGGACAAAAAATTCTCCATGCATTATCATATCAAAAAGAAGGAAACATGGTATGTATCAAAAGGGAGCTTTATTTTGATATGGGTTGAAACAAATACTGGAACTACTTATACGGAGTATTTAAAGGTCGGAGATGTTATAACAAATGAAAGAGGAGAGCCACATCAATTAATCGCACTTGAAGACGCTGAAGTTTTTGAGGTTTCAACGAAACATTACGACGAAGATAGTTTTAGGATGTGGAAAGGCAATTAAATTACTATATAATAAATTTATTAAATATTATATAATAATAAATGAATACTAATAATTCAAGAAAAACAATTACCATAAAAACAGTTCAAGGAGTCGGCGATGTATTTTGGGTTTATCAAAAACTAAGTCCATTATTTGATGTTATAAATTTAGTAATATGTGTAGTTAATTTAGATTGTCCTGTTCAAAAAAGAGTATTACCTTTTTTAAAATTATTGCCAAAAGTAGATAAATTCAAATTAAAATTAGTAACCAGGGAATATTACGATAATTTGGCAAAACAAAAAAAAACAATGGATATAGTTTTAAGTGAACACGCTTCAAATATTTTTCCAATTGAATATGCTGTTAATGCGTGGTTAGAAGATGGTGTTCGTATTAGCGAAATTGATAAATATCCTTTAGAAGAAACAGTTGCTATAAAAGAGAAATATATTAACTTACCATTTAAGAATTATATAATTTTGTATATTTCAGGCAATAAAATATCTCGCGAGTGGCAACCCGAAAAATATTCTGAATTAATTAATAATACATTTAAAAAATATAACGTATCATATCCAATTATCTTGATTGGTGCTGAATATGACGAACCACATCTAAAAATAGCAGGTAATAAATTAAAACAATATGGGTATGAAATAAGTTTTTTTATCGAAAAACCTTTTGAAAATGTAATTTATATAATAAAAAATTCAAAATATTTTATAGGATATCAATCAGGGTTATCTATAATAGCGGATAATTATGATATTCCACAGACAATGCTATATTTTAACTTTTTGGGGAATGTAATGTATTCGTGGGCAAAAGAAAAAAATATAGCAACAAAAATTTATAATGCTTATAAATTTGAAGATAATATTGAATGTATCAATAATTTTAACAATATATAAAATAATTTATGGGTTGATAATTTTTATAAAAATTGAATTATATAAAAATTATATTTTTTTAAATATAGCAGACAATATATTTGGCATACCATTACATGTACTATTTTTTCTTATAGTATCTTCAAAATTACTTTTATATACACATTCAAACCCTTTTTCACGAAAAAAATTAGATAAACTTTCTTCATTAAAATGCCATAAATGTTCGTTTGGTCTTCTGTGATACCAATTTAAAAACCATTCATCAGACAAATAATGACACCACGGAACAGAAATAAATACATAATCACAATTTAATTTATCAATAATATTAATATCATCAAAATGTTCTAAACTATCAAAAAAACATATAACATCAAAATGTTTTTCAGTAATGCTAGTCTCTATAGTAATATCTTCTGGTAGTGGAAATCCAGATATATCAAATCCTGAACAATTTTTAATAATATTTTTAGAAGCATTTAAAAAAGATCCATTACCATATCCAACATCTAATATAGAACTTGGGATTTTATTTATACTTCCTAATAATACACCTAATCGTAAATATGACAAATAATTAGATTTTTCACCATAATTGTTATACTTATTAGAATATTCATAATTATATTCTATCTTATTAACATTTTTTTGTTTTATAACTCCATTCTCTAATTTAGTATAATTACTTAAATCGTCTAAATTCATATAATATGAGACAATATAATATTGTCTCATATTATACGAATTTAATATAATTACAATATAGATGAATATTGGTCACGATTATATTAGTCAGCTGATTCAAGATATAAACAAATTAGGCAAGATTAATTTTATAGTTGTTACTGGTGGAATTGGTGATTTTTTAACCATTAATTATTTTTTGTCATTCGGTTATAAAACAAATATAATATTTATATCAAAACAATCATTAAAATTAAAACATTTATTTAGTTATTATTATCCAGAAAAAAATATGTATTCTTTATATTTTAATTTTTCATTAATAGGTAAGCCAGGCTTTGATAATACTAGTGAATTATTACAATTTTTCCCGATATTTAAAGAAATGTGTGTAGTAAATATTGCAGACTATTTTCCATTAATTAGAAAATCTTTTTTACAAATTAGAAATGATAAAATATTAAACCAGATAGTTAAATCAGACATTAAAAATATTTTTAATATACCAGACAAATTTGCTATTATACATCCTTATACAGAAGATAGTCGAATAAATTGTATTGATTGTAATATTATACATAAAGGTGTTAATAAGTGTATGTTAACAAGAAATTTTCTTCACGATGATTATATAAATGTTTTTGATTTTTTAAAAGAAAAAAAATTAACAGGCGTTATTATTTCAACTATACCAATAAATATTCCTTCTTACTCTGAAGATATTAAGATAATAAATTTATCATATAAAAAAATAGATATAATAGATTGTATTGAATTAGTTAAACAATGTAATTATTTTTTTGGAGTTGATAGTTTATTTTCTGTAATTGCAAGTAAAAATTTATCACCTAATAATATGTATGTTAAATGTAATAATAAGCATGGGTATACTTATAAAGACGTATATTGGTTTCCTATTGAAAATATAAATCTCCAACGTTTTATTAAAATATAAAATATTAACAATTTATTTTATTTTTCACAAACAACAATAAAACTATTGTTGATGTCGATTCAAGAAACCATAATAATTTTAAATTATTATCAAGTAAAAATGTTCTTATTATTCATGGCAGGTTGTGAAAAATAAAATAACATTTATTAGTATGAATATAATTATTATAGGAGATGTAATGCTTGACATTAATTATAATTCACAAGTTACAAGAAATGCCCCAGAGGCTGATATACCTATTTATAATATTTTAGATACAAATTATATTTTAGGAGGCGCAGGAAATGTAGCTCAGAATCTTAAAAATTTAGGCGCAAATGTTGAACTTGTAGGTTTAATTGGAAATGATACATATGGCACAATAATAAAAAATATCTTAGAATGTAAACAAATAGAACACAAATTATTTATAGATAATAGAAATACAATACAAAAAAATCGAATATTTTTGAATAATGAATTAAATGTTAGGTTTGATATCGAAGATACTTATGATATTTCAAACGTTATAGAAAACGAAGTTATACATTATGTGACAAATAAGGGAAACACAGATGCGATTATTATTTCAGATTATGATAAGGGATTTGTAACAGAATATTTGTGCCAAGGGGTAATAAAATACGCAAATGAAAATAATATACCAACATTTGTTGATCCAAAAATAAAAAATTTTTTTAAATATAAGGATTGTTTTTTGTTTAAACCAAATATAGTTGAAGCTGAAAAGCTAACAAATTGTAAAAACTTGGATCTAATAATAAATTCAATTAAAGCTAGTATAAATTGTAAAAACTTATTAATAACAAGGGGGAAAGAGGGTATGATTTTAAATTCTACTATAAATAAAATAGAGCATGATTCAATAATTAATTTGATAGATGTTACTGGCGCGGGAGATATTGTTTTGTCTGTATTAGTCTATATATTTTTAAGGGGCGGCGATCTGTTAAAAGCTTGTAAAGTTGCTAATTATGTTGCTGGTAAAAGTGTTGGAGTAATTGGCAATTATACTATTAGTCAAAATGATATTGACGAATATGTTGATAATAACGATAGAACTAATAAAATTATTTATGATTATGAAATAGGTAAAATAGAGAAAATATCAAAACATAAAAATATTGTTTTTACGAATGGTTGTTTTGATATATTACATTCGGCTCATATAAAAAATTTACAGTTTGCTAAGAGTAATGGAGATATTCTAGTTGTTGGTTTAAATTCAGATGAATCTATTAAAAGATTAAAGGGTCCGGATAGACCAATAAATAATATTAGCGAACGATCGGCAATCCTATCACTGTTTGATTTTATTGATTATATAATTATTTTTTCGGATGATACGCCTTTAAATATAATTAAACTTTTAAAACCAAATATTCTAATTAAGGGATCAGATTATAAGAAGGAAGATATAATCGGTGCTGAATTTGCCGATAAAATAATTTTGTTCGACTTTATATCCGGTAAAAGTTCTACAAATATAATTAATAAAATTAAACAATTGTAAATGATATAGTTAACTATAAATAATAGAATAAAAATATATTATTTATATAAGATGTTCCATAAAAAACCTACAGCCTTAAATGAAGAGGTTGTAAAAATACTAACAACAAAAAATATAATTAATAATTTCTCTAGAAATAAAATATATCACATTCATAATTCTTATGGATTAGGAGATAGTGTATTTAATATGATATTATTTTACAATATAAAACAATACATCGAGAGAAATAATATTAGAATTATTTACTATACTAAACAGGATTATTTATCTCAATTACGAGAATTCAATTGTAGTAATAATATATTTTTAAATTCTATTGATAAAGCTCCCAAGTTTTCACTTGAACTATGGATAAATAATGATTTTTTTGAATACACGCATATTTATGCTGAATCACTACAAAAACCTGTAAATTATAATATTTTCTATAAAAATTTTTTCAATATTGTTCTTAAAAAATTAAATATAAACCTTCCAATACATAAGTTCTTGTATTACGATGATGAGTTAATAAGTAGATATAACGCTTTGCCAATCAAATATAAAAATTGTGATGTTTTGATATTAAATTCAACACCTTTTTCTGGACAATATGAATATAATAAGGCTATTTGGGATAATTATATCATAAAACTAAATCGTTGGTTTAAAATACTAACAACTACGAAGGTTCATAATGTATTATGTACATCCGATGATAATTTGACGATTAAGGATATTGCGTCACTTTCTACAAAAGCTAAAGTCGTAATAGCAATTAATTCTGGTGTTTTTCCTGGTTTATTAAATTATTATACACTGACAAGTGTAAAACATTTTTATATTTTTGATAATAGATGTTATTACTCGTATCCAAATTTTGAAAATAGAAACTGTATAACAGATATAAGACCACAGGAATTATCTAGATACCTAGTTTAACTAAACAATACTTCAGGACTGATCATAATTCTTGCTCCTGATTTTTGTCTCGCCATTTGATGAAATGCTCTGTGTTCGCAATCTTCGTATTGCCCTTTCACATGACCATAATCCCTATAAACAACCCCTTTTGATTTCTGTGCTTTTGCGTGTGATTGTATATATTCCTTTGGAAATAAATCCAATCTGACTCTGCCATCATAATACGTGTCTAGAAACTTGGCTGTTCTATAAATTGACAACCCATTAAACGACGAAATACATTGCATAAGCTGCCCTGGCTGTAACATTTTTAATCGTTTTACAACATAATCTCTTATTATGACGTGATAATCGTAACTATGTTCAAAATGATTATAACTGAAACAAAATGGCCATAATGATAGCCCCCAAATATCATAATAATATGGCGATGTATTAAATGATAGTCCATCCCAGTCTTCTCTCTTTAAACTTCGTCTAAGAGGTTCTATATTTACCTCCTTACAATTTACATCGTCAAAGTCCATCATTATAAAATATGGATATGTTGCCCTATTATCTCGAATATATTTTAGACAGAAATTGCGAGCAGTAGCTATTCTGTGTGTTCTAAATTTCGACGTTGGAACCGGATTCACGTAAAATAACAATCGCGGGTTTTTCTGCTGATATTCCTTCAAGACTTGGAGTGTATTATCTGTCGATATGTCATAATAAATAACTATCTTATAGTCTTCAAAGAGAGAACCGAGTCTCTCAATATTGTCAAACACCTTTTTCAAATATTGCCCACAATTCTTTACCGGACCGCAAAAGCAGCAATTCATATTATATAACATTTTTATTTAAAATTGAAACCCAAACCCATAAATAATATTATTCAACCTAAAATGTATACAATTGTCACCAGCAGATTCAATAACGCAACCCGGGATGCTAATTACGCGTACAGGCAAAAACACAAATTCGCCTGTATGTATTGTTCTCCATTGGAGCTCTCCTCGAAAATAGCATATAATACTCCGGTTTTTGTTATTGAAATGAATAATTTCACTAATAAAATTGAAGGGATCGGATTAATCAAAAACAAACCGGAAATGACTCGATACTATAAAGTACACGAGGACGGAAATACCAATAGATATATTTATATTGGCGATTATTATATCGACCGAAATATTGTAGAGGAATACAATTCTCCTCTACTTTATGCCTTGGAAGTGATTTTGTTTACGGGTTATACCCATTCAAAACGAGGACCAGGACTCACTTTAATTCCGAAAAACGCAGACACACAAGATGTGTGTCAGGGTATAAACATTAAACGGGAAATAAGAGAGATATTTCTACATCATTTCATAGAGAGGTTACGAACCAAAGACCCATTAATTACGGACGAAAAAAAGGAAGAAATTATCGCATAAAAAACGGCACTTAAAAAAAGGAACTAATAATTCCTGATTTTTAATTAAAAACAATTATCTATAATAAACATATGACGGATATTGATACGAATGTTGGCAATTATACTCTATCTGAATTATTGACTATAGTTGGCATTGAAAATGAAGAAGTTACTGAAGACGACATAATGCGAAAGACCGACAAATTAATTAATCAATTTAAACAAAAAAATCCGCAATTAGCCGTTTTTTTTAAAGGGGTTAGGAGTCAGCTTTTACAATACGCAGCCGGATTGGAGTATCAATCAGACGATGACGATGTAGGGAAAATTGTTGTCACCGCTGATGATGATGATGAAATGGTCGAGGGGTTTGGTAACATGACCAATGACGCAATATATCCTCTTGGTGAGAAACAGGTGTCAGATTGGTATGAAAATGAAAATCTTGCGCAGGCCGACCAAAACCAGGTAAATAAAATTACACAGAGAAAACAAAAAATCGGCGTTTTTGCGAATGATCACGTACCAATGAAACGCCAACAAATCGCCACAACGGATACATTTAGATTACCCGTCAAACAGGACTCGCTTAACCCAAACTTGAAAAATACGGTTAGTCGATTTGTAAACTTGGACAGTCAATTTAGACAATATACGAGTGGAATTGATTCCATGTCAACGGATTACACACTGGACCTTTCTGATACATTAAAAAACGCATTAAAACTAACCCTATATTCTTACCAAATACCGTTTAGTTGGTATGCGATTGATAGCGCTTATGGTAATACTTGTTTTTGGCTAGTAAACGAAGGTCAGAAACCGGTGGTTATAAAAGTACCTTCTGGGAATTATAGCCAACTCGACTTTCAAACACAATTAAATCAATCATTTTTGGATGCCGGTTTCCATTTTCCGGCTCGTACCAAACCACCGTATCCATATGTGTTACCTGTAGACGCTCCCGTTAAATATAATCCAAATAGCGGTATTATTAGTTTATTTTTAATAGACGGGTCAGCAAACCCAGTTATAGACGATTCGAATCCCCCTTTTAATTTTGTTATTACACCTGCTACGTCGATTGTATTCTACGATTTTACGGGGGTTTTACAATGTAATCAGTCATGCACAAACAGTACAAATCATTACTTTAATAATACGCTTGGTTGGTTAATGGGTTATAGATTACCATATATTCCGGTCGACCCAAGCGGTAATACCGCGTCATGTATTTTAGACCTCAACGGACCAAAATATCTAATACTTGTCATTGACGATTTTAATCAGAACCATGTCAATAATACGCTTGTCTCTATTACTCAGACAGAAAACAGATTGAAAATCCCATCTTATTATTCACCCGATATACCTTCTACATGTACCCAACCTCCATCAAATATAGCATCACAGACTAATTTAGCGTCACTAGTCGCACAGGTCACATTAGAATCCATTTTCGATAATCAACCACCAAACGGGCTATTACTTGCTGGTAAATATGAGGCTGATTATACCCCCACACAAGTTGTTTTACCTAGCGCTCCTCGCACTATTACACAAGCTCAGTTATACACGATTAATGAAATAAATAAAAATAATAATAACTTGACTGATTATTTGGCAAAGGCGCCAACATCTTCCGATATTCTTGCGATTATACCAGTTAAAACTTCAACTGGTGTGCCAACAGGTTCTTTATTGGTTGAATTTAGCGGATCGTTACAGAATATTTCAAGGACTTATTTCGGACCGGTTAATATTGACAGAATGGCGGTGAAATTATTAGATGACAAAGGTAATGTTTTAAATTTAAATGGGAACGATTGGTGTTTCACTCTTATTTGCGAGTGTTTGTATCAATATTAAAATCTCTCGATATTCTATGGAGATATTCTTAGAATTATTTGATAAAATTGGCTTCTTAGGCCCTGTAATACTCAATATTACATCGGGGTATCTCCTATGGGACAAACAAACTCTACTTTTTTATTACATTTTTGGCGTGTGTTTTGATGTATTGTTGAATTTAGTATTAAAGGGGATGATACAACAGCCTAGACCGTGTGAAAATATTCAAACATTTAATCTTGCTTTAACACATGGAAAACGGTTTCTATTTAAAAATGGTTTACCGTATGATATTTTTGGTATGCCATCTGGACACGCAGAATCAGTATTTTTCTCAACGGTATTCATTTATTGCGCCCTTAAAAAAAAATATATCCTATATGGCTATCTGTTCATGTCGTTAATTGTAATATCACAGCGAGTTTTCTTTATGCATCATACACCGTTACAAGTTTTTGTTGGCGCCACAATAGGCAGCGCCTTCGGGGGGTTTGTTTATTATCTAGCAAGACTAAATCTGAAGGGTCATATTACAGAAAAACTAGACGATTTTGGACCGATATAGAGATGCATCTTGGTTTTTAGGTGTTTTGGATTTCGAATTACGAATATTATTTTATATTTGTAATCCAATATAGTTTATTTTTCACAACCTACTTTATATGCGCTTCAGTAAAATTTTAGAACATTTAATAGTGTTATGTTTATTTATAGCAACAGCAGGTGCCGCATACGTCTTCATCGTGACCATTATATTCAATGATCCGACCTATTCTGGATTTTATAGTAGTTGGCAACTACCAATGTTATTCGCGCTATTTGTCGATGCCGCATATTATAAGCACATTAATCGAATAAATTCTTTTAGTTAATGGGTCGCTATTGTGCTTTCTTCACACGCGACACGGTGCCCAAGATAATACAAATGATCATCTGTACTTGTGTGAGCTAAACTGAATTGGTCCGCGCATTTCGGGTCTTCGCAGTTTGTGCTACTACACATTGTTAACTTCCCGGTCGCATCCTCAAATACTTCTCTACAACTATGATGGTATCCGAGAACATCTGTCGGCGGGACATGCGGAACAGTGTCCTTATTATGTGTCGTTCGATAGTATTCTGTAATGATCGTATTCACGAATGACGCATGTTTCTTATCGCCAACCCGTGGCTGGCCATAGTCGTATAATTTACAGCGAATTCCATTTTTCTCCAATTCCATCGCTATTAACTGCGCACATGACGCACCATATGAATGACCGGTTACTACAACCGAATAGGATGGGTATTGTTTTTGTAATGCCCGGACGCTTTCTATTGCTTTATTGCTTACTCCTAGGGCAGAACGATAAAACCCATAATGAACCTTACAGTTACATTCTGGGTATGTTGTATATGCGACCATCATTACCTCAAAATCGTCCAACCAATTCATAGTAGAAGACGAGCCTCTTAATACGACATATATTGATTTTGATGAGGGTAAGACTCCAGTGTAACCTTGTAGGTCTGTCTTATGATCATATAAAGTATCTTTATACACAAATCCGGCGGCGGGTCCTGCGACCTTCATGGTGTTATAATTATCCTTTCCACAATAAGCCGCACCACTTAACCAGACACACGTATTTAATTGTGTCAAGTCTAACGAGGACGAAGAACTAACAAATCCCAGAAATGACAAGAATAAAAACAAATTTAAAAATACCATGTATAAATTATATATGGATTTTAATTTTTAATAGGATTTTTAATATGATTTTTATTTTTAATTTTATACAATATTAAATGTTGAATAATTTATATTAAAATATTATTCTATTATAGTTAATGGCATGTACTCGTCATAATAATTACCAAAATGCGAATGGGACACAACCGATTACTAACAGGGCCATCTTGCGGCGAGCGTCTCAAAATTGTAGAAGAAACAACCGTTCTTATCCGAGTTTTGCGCCAGTAATTTATAATTTATCTGTATTAAGTAGTTCGGCAGGAGCTTATTCTCTCGTTAATATTGACGGGACTAATTTTTTTCCAGCGTCTTACGGAACAACTTATGTAAATTTTGGGCAATATACAGACTTACCCATCACATTTTATAGCTCCTTTAATATTTCATTCGTAGTTCCGTTAAATGCTCCTCCTGGTAACTATGCTGTCACAGTTGTTAATATTTATAATGGAAATTTTAGCCCGTCTATAAATCAAACTTATCCTGGAAATCTAGTTTATTCTAATTCAATTTCGTATACACTCACCCTATAAAAATATTCCATAAATATATATGGAATATTTTTACTTATATATATTTATTTTAGTTAGTTTTGTATGCTTGGTTTCATATTACAATACCTACATGGCTAGTCATTTGGAAGCATTTGCCGCTAAACAACAGACCTTTATATTATTGGGCGATAGTATACTTAAAAATGACGCATATGTGTCTGACGGCAAAAGTGTAGATGAATTACTTAAAGAACAAACCAACGGTACCTCAATATGCTTAGCGGTAGATCATTCAAAAATAGTAGATATTTATAGCCAACTAGAAAGACTTCCGTCTGAAATGGATAATAGTTCTACTACTATATTTCTCTCTGCAGGCGGAAATGATATACTAACTTATTATGTTGATAAGAGTAACACCGCAACTGATACGAGTATTTTAGGCCCAATGTTCGCAGCCTATAAGAAGCTAGTTAAACATATTCACACCATACTACCTAAAGCGAAGTTGGTTCTATTGGATATTTATTACCCAGAGAATTTGAGTTACACACAATATCACCCGGTATTAAAAGAATGGAATGGGTTAGTTTATAAATATGCCAGTAAAAATGATTACAGTGTTCTTAAAATTAGCAAGGTTCTTACAAAATCAGAGGATTTTTCGTTTGGTATTGAACCTTCGGCGACGGGAAGTAAAAAAATCGTGGAAACGATTATATCTAGTTATTAAAAATTGAATATAAAAACAAACACATACTTATAATAAGTTTGATATGTTATCAGAACAAAATACCGAATTAGATAAATTTTATACTGAGACTGCTTATGCGGATAGGTGTGTTGAATATTTTATGAAATATGTCACGATTAAACAAGACGATTTAATTATTGAGCCAGGTGCTGGGAATGGGTCATTTATACCAAGCATAAAATCACGGCATTTAAATAGCCGGTTTTATGATATTGAACCCGAAGCTGCGGAAATTATAAAGCAGGATTTCCTTTTACTTGACGCAACTCCCTTTACCGAAAAGTGTGTCCATGTTATCGGTAATCCTCCTTTCGGGAGACAGTCTTCGATGGCAATCAAATTTATAAAAAAATCGTGCGAGTTTGCTAGAAGTATTTCATTTATATTACCACAAAACTTTAAAAATGACACCATGCGGTCTAAATTTGATAAACATTTTCATTTACTATTTGAAGAGGATGTTCCGCCAAATTCGTTTTTTGTGAATGGAAAAACATATGATGTACCATGTGTTTTTCAAATATGGGTAAAAACAGAATTAACCCGTATTAAAATAGAAAATCGGCCCTCTGCTGGGTTTGAATTTGTAAAATTCGATGAGTCATCCGATATTTCGTTCAGAAGAGTAGGAGTTAATGCCGGACAAATTGAGATGGATACTAATAAGAGCGAACAATCGCATTATTTTATAAGATTTACCAACAATCGACCGCTTTGTGAAAACTTGAATAAACTAAAAGCGGTTACATTTGATTTTAATAATACAGTTGGACCCAAATCCATTTCAAAGCTAGAACTAATAAACGAATTCAACCGAGTTCTGTAATTAATTATGTAACTCGATAATACATTAGGAGTTGATAACTTTTTGTGAAATTCCATTCTAAGGGTGTTATTCCGTCAGAGTCGTTCGTGCCTTCAAACTGCCAATTAACATCGCTATTCAGCTTGTGTTTCCACTCCATAGGAACGATGCGATGAAAACTCGCCCCATCGTAGCCCATTTCTTTTCTCTCACATGTGATAGTTGCACAAAAATGTTGCTTCGATATATCTCTCACAACAGCACTATCTATTTCATATTTAGCATTGTTTACAGTAAATGAAAACGGTTTTTTATTAAATTCCTTAGACTCGCCCTCAAATACCTCTAGAACGATGATATGTGGTAAGTGTCGCATTTTTGAAACTGCCTCCACTATTTTATCTTTCCATTTACTGCCGGCGTGTCTTATAAGTAATAACTGAATAGACCGATTATTTAAATAACTAATTATGCCAACATAATACATCAGCGGATTCCCTGCCTGATCCATGTCAACAATATAAGGCTGATTGCGTTTATACGAGTCTGGAATACTCTTGTATAATGAATGTATTATGTTATTTGTATTTAATTTATAGGCATATTTGTTGCCAGTAAGACAAGCGTCTATTCCAAAATTTAATAGCGCAAATGCGTCTCGTAGTTTATCGGGTATGACTGTATTATCCTGCTGTTTTCCTTCAATCATCAATTGTCGTAAAAAATGGAAAAATTTGCGACCTTTATCGCTAACAAAAAATGTCACAAACATCGCATTAAACCAACAATTCGACTGCGATTGAATTGGAGTAATAATCTTATTGGGATCAATATGCTTATCAGC
>Ga0209230_10000064_pt1 | contig 39259 bp, 35 predicted proteins | sample LakOntMetagenome_FD_187467 | JGI IMG/M metagenome (GOLD analysis project Ga0209230, IMG submission 187467) | Freshwater and sediment microbial communities from Lake Ontario - Sta 18 epilimnion Metagenome (SPAdes) (version 2) | ecosystem: Environmental > Aquatic > Freshwater > Lentic | place... | reverse complement strand
GTGAGGGACAGCACGTGGTGCTGTCCCTACCTAAAGACAGCGGCGCAGCCGCCGCACAACCCCTAGCCAACGATACTCTAGCCAACCAGTCCCCTTCCGCCCCCACCTTTACACCTTTGCACTTTTGCACCTTTGCACCTACTAATCTCCTCATGGCCATACCCCCGCTGCCTCCCCATCTCCAGGCCCGTCGTGAATTTCTGCGCAAGGTCGCGCTCGGGGCGGCGTTGTTCGCCATGCCGGGTGCTTTCGCCGAAGCCCTCACGCGGACGCCTAAGCAGACGGAGGGTCCGTTCTATCCTGACAAGCTCCCGCTCGATACCGACAACGACCTCATCATCATGAATAACGGGATCACCCCAGCGGTCGGCGTGGTCACGTGGCTGAGTGGTCGCATCCTCGACGAAAAAGGTGAGCCGGTGCGCAATGCGCTCGTCGAGATTTGGCAGGCCGACAATAACGGCGCCTACATCCACACTAGGTCGGGTAACGCCGCGAAGCGCGACGGCAACTTCCAGGGCTTCGGACGATTCCTCACCGGTTCTACGGGTGAGTACCTTTTCCGCACCATCCGCCCGGTGCCCTATCAGCCTCGTGCCCCGCACATTCACTTGGCCGTCCGCATCAAGGGCAAGAAGGAGCTCATCACCCAGTGCTACATTCAGGGCCACGAGCTCAACGCGAACGACATGGTCTACAAAGCCATCAAGGACACCAAGCAGCGCGACAGCGTCACGCTCGGCTTTGATTCCTTAAAGGGCTCCAAGGCTGGCGAACTCGCCGCACGCTGGGACGTCGTCCTCGGCTTCACGCCGGAGGGGTGAGGGCTGTGGGGTAGGGACAGCACCACGTGCTGCCTGCCTTGGGTAGGGTTGGCACTGCGTGCCAACCTAGGAGTTCGCCGCAGGGCGAACTCGGTAGGGGCAAGGCTGTGCCTTGCACTCCGTACGAGGAGGGCGCGGCGAAGCCACGCCCCACCCTTAAGAGGCAGCTAGGTTGGCACGCAGTGCCAACCCTACCCGATGCATTTAGGACAGCACGTGGTGCTGTCCCTACCTCAAGACAGCGGCGCAGTCGCCGCACAACCCCTAGCCAACGATACTCTAGCCAACTAGTCCCCTCGCAGCACTTAGCGCCCCCCAACAAAAAGCCCCTGATTTCTCAGGGGCTTTGTTTGGGCGCTAAGCACTGCGCCTTACTTCGTGCCGTGGGCCTTGATGAAGTCGATGTTCGCCTTCACCTGTGGGACGCTGTCGTTCCAGTCGGCTTCGTGCTCAATCGAGATGTGGCCATTGAACTTCTGCTTCTTGAGTTCTTCGAGGCAGCCAGCGGCGTCAACCACGCCCTTACCCGCGACGACCACCGGGGAGTTGCCAAACTTTTCCTTATCCTTGAAGTGCACGCTGATGATGCGGCCGTTAAGGATGCGGAGGCACTCGACGGACTTAAGGTTAGAGGTCGCCCAGTGGCCGATGTCGGCGCAAGCACCCACGCGCTTATCGCGGCTTTCAACGACGCCCAGGATGTAGAGGGGATTCCAGACCTTATACTTCGGGTTGCTCATCGAGCCGCCGTGTTCGTGGAAGGCGACCTTGATGTCGGTTTCAATGGCGGCCTTTTCCCAAGCGACGATCTGCTCCGTGGATTCGGTGCAGACGGCGTACAGGCCCATCTTCTTGGCGAAGGCCATGATTTTATTTACTTCCTCGGCATTGTTGGCGCCCACGACGCCGTAGTTCACGGCCTTGATGCCTTGGCGCTTCAGCTCGGCCTGAAGTTCGGCCATGGCCTCGGCGGACATGGAGTGGTTAACTTTGTCCTTGGAGCCCGGCTTGAGGGTCTGGCCAGGGTAGAACTCGATCATGTTGCCACCGGCTTCCTTGGTCTTGGCGATAGCTTCAAACGCTGAGAAGCGATTGAACGTGTAAGCCTGGCAACCGATGAACCAGCCGTTCTGACGGAGTTCTTCCGGCAGCGGGTCGGCGTTAAGCTGAGCCACGAAGGCCAGCGAGAGGAGGGTGAGGAGACGCATGGGGATGAGGGGTTATGACAGAGAAAGACGAGGGGTGTTCCGTAGGTCAAGAACCTGCCGCGGTCGGGTTGTGAAAAGAGCCTCAATTTCCTCATAATTAGCCATGTGCCTAAACTTTTTTCGCCGTTGGTTCGGCTGGCCGACCCGCCGCCCGCTCACGTCGGACGAGGCTTTCGGGCGCTGGGGCGAGGGACAGGCGGCCCAGCATTACCGGGCTTCGGGCGCGACGATTCTGGCCCAAAACTGGCGCAACGGTCGGGATGAACTCGACCTCGTGGTCTTGGAGCGACAGGTCCTCGTCTTCGTGGAGGTGAAGACGCGGACGGCCGAAATCAGCGGGGCCGGGTATTATGCCGTCGATAATCGAAAGAAAAAGGCCCTTCGGCGGGCCGCCTACGGCTGGTTGAAGCAAATCGGTGGCGCCCCGCACCGTCGTTTCGACGTCGTGGAAGTTATGGTTTGCCACAGGGGCACCGTCCGCATCCTTCAGCACCGGGGCGTGACCCTTTTCGGGAAGCGCCGCCCTTGACTCCGATGTCCGAATCCGACCGTCATCCTTTCCTCTCCGGCCTCAGCAAGCACCGCGGCGCTCAGCCGACCTGCGTGGTCATCTTTGGCGCGTCCGGCGACTTGGCCGCCCGCAAGCTACTGCCCGCCCTGTATAACCTAGCGGTCGATAGCCTCCTGCCCGCCGACTTCCATTTGATTGGCTTTGGCCGTAAGCCCATCCCGGATGCCGAGTTCCGCACCCAGGCGGCCGCCGACATTCAGAAGTTCTCCCGCCGCGAATTCCGTCCCGACATCTGGAAGCGCGTCGAAGACAATGCCTCTTACCAAGCTGGCGGCTACGATGACCCTGCTGCCTTCGAAGCTTTGAAGGCCCAGATCGCCGCCGCTGAAAAGCGTGCCGGCCGTCCGCTCCAACTCGTTTTCTACGTCTCCACGCCGCCGTCCGTCTTCGAGCCTATCCTCGAGAACCTCGGGCAGTCGGGCCTCGCCGCCCGTGGCCTCGGCACCGACCTCGAGAGCAAGGTCATCATCGAGAAGCCGTTCGGCAAGGACCTCGACTCCGCCGTCCACCTCAACGCCGTCGCCGCCCGCAACTTTCGCGAGTCGCAGATCTTCCGCATCGACCACTACCTCGGCAAGGAGACCGTTCAGGATCTCCTCGTCCTGCGTTTTGCCAACCCGATTTTCGAGCCTCTTTGGAATCGTCGTCACGTCGACCACGTCCAAATCACCGTCGCCGAAGAGCTCGGTGTCGGCACGCGCGGTGGTTACTACGATAGCAGCGGCGCTACGCGCGACATGCTGCAGAACCACACGATGCAGCTCTTGGCGCTCGTGGCCATGGAGCAGCCTCGTTCGCTATCTGCCGAGCACATCCGCGATGAGAAGGTCAAGCTCCTCGAGTCCATCCAGCCCCTCCGCCTCGGTGCCAACGCTGACGCCGTCCGTGCGCAGTATGCCGAAGGCCTCTCGGGTGGCGAAAAAGTCCCCAACTACCGGGCGGAGAAGGATATCCCGCAAGAATCCGCCACCGAAACCTTTTGCGCGCTACGTTTCTCGATCGAGAACACCCGCTGGTCGGGCGTCCCGTTCTACATGCGCTCGGGCAAGCGCCTCGCGCGCCGCGTCTCCGAGATTGCCATCCAGTTTAAGCAACCGGAGTCCGGCCTCTTCGCGGGCGACGCCCGCTACGACCTCGCGCCCAACCGCTTGGTCATCCAGATTCAGCCCGACGAAGGCACGACGCTCGTCCTTAATTCGAAGGTGCCTGGCCTCGAGCCCCGCACGCAGCCGGTTCGCCTAAGCTTCCGTTACGCGACGACCTACGGTTCGAATACGCCCGAGGCCTACGAGCGCCTCATCCTCGACGGCATCGTCGGTGATCGCACGCTTTTCATTCGCGGCGACGAGACCGAAGCCTCTTGGCGCCTCTTCACGCCCTTGCTCAAGAGCTGGCAGCAGCAGGGCCGCGAAGGTATGGAGGCTTACGCTTCTGGCTCTTGGGGTCCCGCGGGCGCCGATGCGCTCCTCGCCGCGCATGGTCACGCGTGGCGTAACGCCGGTCGCTAAGCCCCATGTCTCACCCCATCCTTGACGCGCTCCCGGGCTTTCCGATGAAGATCTCGGCAGCTCTGCCAGCGCTCGACAAGGCGTGGGCGGAGGAAGGCGAAGACGCCACGCGCGCTTCGCAGATGAACGTCATTTTGATGTTCGGTGCAAACGTCACGCCCGAGGACGCATCTACACGTTTCGATGAAGCCATCCGTTTCGCCCAGCGCTATCCTTGCCGCTTGGTCGTGTTGGCTGCCCGTCCCACCGCCGAAGCCATGGCCGCCCTCGAGGCCAAGGTAAACGTCCTGTGCTTCTTTGATCCCTCTCGTCGCGGTAAGCGTTGCTGCGAGGCCCTCATGCTCGCCTATGGCGCACCGACGGCGGAGCTCGAATCACTCGTCTCCACCTGGTTGGAAGGCGACCTCCCGACGAATCTCTGGGCGCATGGGGTGACGGCGGAAGAATTCCGTCCTTGGCTCAATTGGGCCGCTCGCTGTCGACGCGTTGTCGCGGACCGTTCGATTGTCGGCGAGGCCTTCTTTGCCTTGCCGTTCAAGAACCCCCTTTCTATTCGCGACCTCTCCGTGGCGCGTTGCCTACCGGTACGCCAAGCGCTCGGCCAGTACTTGGCTGCGCATGCCCCGACGGACCTCGTCCGCGGCCTCCAGACCGTCACGATTTCCCATGGCCCGGCCCTGAGTGGGGAAGCCGCTGGTCTCCTGGCATGGATGAAAGGTTGCCTCACGCACTGCGCGGGCCTGACCCGTGCACATCTCGGGGCTGAGTTTAAACTCTCCGCGAAGGTGCCTGCAGGTGATAACCTCGATGCAGAGTGGGTCTACGCGGATGGCTCGCGTTTCTCATGGGAGCATGCTGATCAAGGAACGCGCGCGATCATCACCTTCACGCGTAGCCGTCAGCCGGCCCCCGTCACGCAACGCGTCGCCTTCATGGCCACCGCCGAAGCGTTGTCCGAGGCGGTGTTCTTTTGATTAGCGGATGGTGGATAGCGGTTGGTGGTTGGGAAGGCAAAGAACAGAGTGCTGAGTCGATGGAAGGCAAAGGCTGGCCTGCGCCCGGATGCCTCGCGGTAGGGTTGGCACTGCGTGCCAACCTAGGAGTTCGCCGTTGGGCGAACTCAGGGTGGGGCAAGGCTTTGCCTTGCACTCCTGATGCGGAGGGCGCGGCGAAGCCACGCCCCTACTCGCGCGAGCCGCGCTCGCGAGGGGCAGGAGAGCGGAGCTGCGGTGACTACCGGTAGGGGGTGCGGTGGGGGTGGCCCTACGCGTAGCGTTTACCCGGATAACATTATAATTATCGAAGATATTTTTTCGAATTTCCGATGGCGAGGGCGGGGCACTTCCCCAAAGTCCCGCTCCCGCCTGATGACGATGCCACGTCCAGTCCACCGCACACTCCGCCCATGATCCGTGACTTCGACGAGACCGGTGGTCGGCCCATACCCTACGAAGAAGTGCGCAACCAGCAGGTGCTGGATGAAGCAGATGCGGAAATCACCGCGTATAACGATAGTTATGCAATGAAGCTTCTCAGGGGAGTAATCGATTCATTCAACCTAGGAGATATCGCCGCCGGCGTCCGCAAGGCTAAGGAACTAGCCACTTGGCTGGAAGGCCAGCCGATGTGGATGTATGCCGGCATCATGGCTGAGCTCCTGCACAAGGTGGCACGTCACGCTCCGCCGGCCATTGGGCGTAGCTTGGCCCGCCGCGCCTTGTTGATCGCCCCACGGGTCGGCATTTGGGCCCCCGCTGGCACGCTCATTTATTTCTCTGCGGCCATTATCCATCGACGCTTGGGAAATGTCCTCAAAGTCCGGGCTTACTGCCGAGAACTACTCCGCCTCTGTCCGCAGGAGGGTTCACGCAACTTCTGGTATCTACCCTATTACTTTCAGAGCGAGCTCCTTGGCTTAGAGGGGAAAGATTCGGAGGCCTTGCCGTTGGCCGAGAAGTCCCTCGCCCTCATCAAGCAGTATGGAGCTTTCGACGTTCGGCTCGGTTTGCAGGCTATGCTTTATTGTGCCCAAGTGAACGAGTCATCAGGGCACCTGAAGGCGGCGCGCCAATATTATCGCGAGTATCTCGACGCCAAGTGCTACCAATGGCTGAAACCCGCTGTGTCCATCAAACAAGCTTGGGATGGGTTCCATCGTACGAAAGAACCCGCCCGACCGAAGTTCTAGGTGAGCACGCAGTGCTCACCCTACCTGCCTCAGAAAGGGCGGGGTGGTTTGCCTTTTGGCCGGGGGTAGGCTTGGTGGCGTATGGCCACAGTCCGCCTTATCCTCGGCGATCAGTTGAACCCGACGCATCGTTGGTTCCAGCAGGTCGACCCTGCCGTGGTCTATGTGCTCATGGAGGTAAGGACCGAGACCGACTACGTCCCGCACCATGCCCAGAAGGTCATCGCCATCTTCGCAGGGATGCGGCGCATGGCTGAACAACTGCGAGCCGATGGTCATCGCGTCCGTTCCTTCCGTCTCGGCGACGCCGATAACCGACAGTCCTTCGCTGCCAACCTGCAGACCGTTTTCGCCGAAGTAGGAGCGACCCGTTTTGAGTATCAAGAGCCCGATGAATGGCGCGTCGATCAAGACTTGGCGGCCTTTGCCGCCGGCTGCGGTCTACCTTCAGCCGTGGCCTCGACAGAGCACTTCCTCGATGCCCGCACCGGCGTTTCTGCGCACTTTCAGAAGGACGCTAAGCGTTGGTTGATGGAGTCGTATTACCGCAAAATGAGGGTGCGTACCCGGTTGCTCATGGACGCCGATGGCGCTCCGCTTGGCGGCGAGTGGAACTACGACGCGGAGAACCGTAAGCCGTGGAAGGGTACCCCGCCGCCGCCCGCCGCATGGGACGTCAGTCATGACCACCGTAAAATTTGGGCAGAGATCCAGGCGGCCGGGGTCAAGACTTTTGGCGAGCCCTCAGCGGACAAGTTCCCGTGGCCCTGTGACCGCGCCGAAGCCCTTGCGCAATTAGCCGCTTTTATCAAACGAGGCCTCCCGAACTTTGGTGACTACGAGGATGCCATGCATACAACCTCGGACCGCCTGTTCCATTCGCGGTTGTCCTTCGCCCTCAACGTCAAACTGCTCTCGCCGCTGGAAGTCGCCACCGCCGCCGCGGACGCCCATCGCCGCGATCCGGTTCGTTACCCGCTCGCCGCCACGGAAGGCTTCGTCCGTCAAATCATCGGTTGGCGCGAATACATCCGCGGCGTTTACTGGGCCAAAATGCCTGGCTACGCCACGGCCAACGGACTTGGGCACACGTTGTCGTTGCCCTCATGGTTCTGGACTGGGAAGGTGAAGATGAACTGCCTGCGGCACTCGATTGGACAGTCGCTCCAGACCGCGTATGCCCACCACATCCAACGCTTGATGGTCATCGGTTCTTTCTGTCTGACCGCGGGGGTGGATCCGGCGGAGGTCGAGCGTTGGTACCTCGGCGTCTACATCGACGCCTTCCAATGGGTCGAGTTACCGAACGTCATCGGCATGAGCCAGCACGCCGACGGAGGGTTCCTCGCCAGCAAGCCTTACTGCTGCGCCGCCAGTTACGTTTCGAAGATGTCGAACTACTGCGGCGGCTGTCCGTATAATCCTAAGGACCGCACCGGTCCGCTCGCCTGTCCCCTCAACGCCTTTTACTGGGACTTCTGGCTACGTCACCAAGACCGCTTCCTGAACAACCCACGAGTCGGCATGGCTGTTCGCCAGGCCGCGCAGATGCCGCCTGCCGAACAGGCCGCCATCCGGAAGAAAGCCGCCGAGCTCCGGGCCAACATCGAGGAGCTGTAGTCTGAGAAAGGTGGTAGCGGTTAGCGGTTAGTGGAGAGGGTACGGCTAGGTTGGCACGCAGTGCCAACCCTACCCGATGCAAGGTACAAGCGGCCAGAGGCCGCCACACAACCCCTAGCCAACCATACTCTAGTCCACCAGTCCCCTAGGGCAGCACGCGGTCCTGCCCCTACCTTACCCGATCCGACTCCAAAGCACCTTCAAATATCTTCCTTCGGGGTGGTTGGAGACGTTGGGGTGGTCGCCGCCTGGGCCGGTGCGGTCGAAGATCTGGAGACGCTTCTGGTAGCGGTGGGCGGCTTTACTCACCAGATCCTCGAAGGCTTCGGCGGAGACGAGGCCCGAGCACGAGCACGTCACGAAGACGCCGCCGGGGGCGACGATTTGCATGGCGAGGACGTTGAGGTCATTATATTTCTTCAGGCCTTCGGCTTCGAATTCTTCGTCGCGGCTATCGACGAACTTAGGCGGGTCGCAAAGCACGAGGTCCCAGGTCTTGCCGTTCTTCTGCATCTGGCGAATCCAGCTGAAAGCGTCCGCGTGCACAAATTCAACGCGCGCATTGTTGAGGTTCGCGTTGCGCTTGGCCATCTCGATGGCCTTTTCGTCGAGGTCGACGCCGGTGACTTCGGTCGCGCCGGCCAACTTGGCGGCGATGGAGAAGCCGCCGGAGTAGCAGCAGAGGTCGAGGACCTTGAGCCCCTTGGCCAAGGCGCCGAAGCGGCGGCGGTTGTCGCGTTGGTCGCAGAAGAAGCCCGTCTTGTGGCCTTCGGCGAAGTCGACTTCCTGAATCATCCCGAACTCCTTGATCTTAACGAAACGCACAGCCGACTTCGGGATGTCGGTCGGCATGATGCCTTCGATACGGGCTACGTGCGGGTCGATTTGGACAATCTCGCGCTTGGTGCCGACCGCGTCATGCAGGATCGGAATCCAGCGAGGTAGACGGCGCATCACGCCGAGGGAGGAAACTTCGATGGAAAGTACGTCACCGAGGCGGTCGACGATGAGGCCAGACAGGAAGTCGGCATCGCCGTTGACGACGCGATAGGCGTCGGTGTCGGCGTCGAGCTTGAGGAGGTCCTTGCGTAAGGCGGCGGCCCGGCGGATGGCTTGCTCGAACCAAGCGTCATCGGGCTTGCCTGGGGTGGCCTTAAGGATGCGGAGAGCGATGGGGGCACCGGCGTTCCAGAACCCGTAGCCAATGAAGGAGCCCTGCTTATCGTAGGCTGAGACCACATCGCCTTGGCGGGCGTCGGGGGAGACCTCGCCGACCATCGAGCGGAAGATGTTTGGCTTGGACGTGAACGTCTTCAGCTGCACCCATGGCTTCTCGCGCGCGATGGGCGCGGGGATATTGGAGAGGCCACCCATGGTGTCGGACATATCCCCAAGGTTCAGAGTCAGGGCCGACTTGGCAAGCCCCGCCCTAGGCGAGGCCGCAGATTAACCGATGAAGCTGCAGATATACTGACAGATGCCCGAGTTCACGGTGATCGTGAAGCCAGCCTTCGGGGCCACGTAGAAGTGCGTACCGGCGGCGTAGGTCTTGACCTCGGTCGTGCCGTCTTGGACCACGGTGCAGGAACCGTCGATGATTTCCATGATCTCAGCCTTGTCGGTGCCGAAGTGGTAGGTGCCGGCGTAGATCAGACCCACGGTCTTCTTGGCGCCATCGGCGGTGAGAATTGTGTGGGAGACTACCTTGCCGTCGAAGTAGACGTTGGCCTTAGCGATTGCGGTGACATTCTTGAATTCCATGGGAGCAGTTAGGTAGGGGACGGACGGGCAGGGGTAAAGGGGAAATAAGGGGGGAAGCCTAAGCCCATGCAAAGGTGCAAACGTGCAAAAGTGTAAAGGTGGAGACAGAGTACAGATTACAGAGTACGGAGTACGGAGTACAGAGGCACAGAGGAATGGCGGTAAACGGGTAGGGGCGTGGTTTACCGCGCCCTCCGCCGATGGAGTGCAAGGCGAAGCCTTGCCCGTCCCCCTAGCTAACCATACTCTAGCCAACTAGTCCCCTAGCTGCTGTCCCTTACTTCTTCACTACTTGATAATAGGCGATGGGGCCGAGGAGTTCGCGGCCATCGGTCGACTTGGCGCCCGCGAGCTTGATTTCATGCACGAAGCCTTCGCGGATATCCTTGAGCGGGAGCGTGAGAAGTTTGCCGTCAGCGCTGAGTGACCAAGCGGACTCCAGCGGAAGTTCATCGACCTTCGGCGAACCATAGGTGGAGTGATACTTATAGCGGAAACTACGGAGGGCCGGAGTGAGCGAAGCCTTATCGAGGGCGGCGGTGAAGCGGACTTCAAAACCTTTTGCCGTCAGGTGTACGGACTCAATGAGCGGTGGTAGTGCCTTGGGGGCGGGGATACGGACGATGCCGTTGTTGCCAGCCCAGGAGAGGTGCGTCTTGCCGACGTGCAGCGCCCCATCGGGCGCGAAGGCGAGGCGGTGGTTGCCGTTGCGGAGCGCCTTGGTGTCGAGGAAGGGAATCATCGCGCCTTGGTGTACGCCCCCGACGTCTTCACCGACGAAGCGGACGAGACGAGCGGCGTTCATTTCGCCGAAGACCACTTGGCCCGCGAGCGCTCCCCAGGAAGCCGGGAAGACGGCGGGCTGGGTTGGAGAATTGGAGAGCTCACCTTGGATGAAGACGCCACCGGGCTGGGTCCGTAACTTTTCGAGTTCGGGCACGGGAAGAGCCAAGGGCTCACCCTTATTCCAGCCTGGAGTCCAGACCAGCGAGGCTGGGTGACCATTGAAGGAGCCCTTCGTGACAACTTGGAGTGGGCTGCTGCCGCGCCAGTCGCCTTGGTTGTCATTCACGAGCAAGTGTCCCTTCGCATCGAAGCCAATGCCATCAGGCGAACGGAAACCCGTCGCGAAGAGTTCGGTCGGGCCACGGCCATTGTCGGCGATGCGCAAGATGCAGCCACGGTAAGGCACGCGGCCGTACATGCGGCCCGCGCCACCCGTTTTGCCCGCGGCGAGGTTTTCGCGCGTGGCCTTGCCGATCTCGGACCATGTGCCACGAATCTCTTTGAAGATACCAGCACCCGAGGACGCGAGGTTGAGCCCTATGTAGAGCGCTCCGTCAGGACCACGGGCTGGGCCGAAGGCGAACTCGTGGTAATTACCAGTCATCCCAAAACTATCGCAAATGGTTTGGTAGCGGTCGGCCTTGCCGTCGCCATCGGTGTCGACGAGACGGGTCAGTTCCGGGCGCTGCATCACGAGCACCGCGCCTTTGCCGTCGGGTAGGAGGCCGAGCGGTTCGTGGAGCCCTTCGGCGAACTGCTTCCAGGTGCCGTCGGTTTGGCGAATGAAGACCTCGCCGCGGTGGAAGGCGACCGCTAGGCGGCCGTCATCAAGGAAGGCGAGCCCACCGACTTGGTCGTCGATGCCGGCTGGGACTTCGACCTTGGAGATCTCGAAAGCCTTGTCCCAGCCATCGGCAGCCGCGGCGGGTTTAGCGACGTCGGCGGGCTTGGGCGCGGCGAGAATGGCCGCGAGGAAGAGCAGAGGAGTGATCACAGCAGGCGGAGGGTAAGGGTGAAGGACTTGGCTTCGGCTGGGGTGAGCGTTAGCAGTTTGTTGAGGACGGTACCGCTCGAGCAAGTGGTCGCTGGGTCGAGGGTGAAGCTGACCGGCTTCGTCGTGGTGACTTCGAAACGGCGAACGAGGGTCTTGCCTTCAGTGACAATCTTTTCGCGGAACTGCGCGCCATCGCGCTCGTATTCAAAGGTCGGTAGTCCAGCTGCATCGACCGAGTAGCCAAGGAACTTCACCCGCTTCTGGAGTGATTCATCGGCTGGCAGTTGCCAAAGCGTCGTACCGAGCGGCGTGGCTGTGGCCTTGCCATTGCTCTTGTAGTAGGCCCAGCAATCGAGGAAGTCGCCCCGCCAGACCGTGCGTAGGCGGCAGTCGCCCGCGTCGAAGGTGTAGTTGAGGTCTCCGGGCAGCGCGACGGCGATGGCCGCTGGGCCAACGTTCGGCAGGAACATGCGTTGAATCTCTGGTCGGCGGGCCGGGCGAGCGAGCGGGTCCTTGCTGACTGCGGGCTTTTCCTTCAGGCCTTGAGACGCGGTAATCATATACTCGCGGACTGCGAGCAAGTTGGCTTCGCCCAAGTGCGCCATGGAGGGCATCTCAATAACCCCGTTACGTTTCTTCACGGGTTTAATTGACCACACGACGAACTCCTTCGGCTTCTTGTCGTAGAGTTTAGTGATCTCAATGAGCGAGGGCCCCACGACCATTTGGTCAGGCAGGTGGCACGCGGCGCAGTTCTGTTCATAGAGCAGCTTGCCATCCTGGCCGGAGGCAAGCGTCGCGCTAAGCGCGAGGAGTGGAGTGAGGAACCAGCGGGGCATGGGAGGGCGTGGCGAGGGGGTAAGGCGGGGAAGGGGGGTAGGGGATAGGGGATAGGAGGTCGGCCGAGAGGAGGCAAACAAGATAGGGGATAGGGGATGGCGGATAGGGGATAGGGGATGGGGGATAGGGGCTGGAGTATGGTTGGCTCGGGGGAGGGACAAGGCTTCGCCTTGCACTCGTGCATAGGAGGGCGCGGTAAACCACGCCCCACCCTGTTTGCCGCCATTCCTCTGTACTCCGTACTCTGTAATCTTTACTCACGAAGGGTAAACTACGCCCCACCCTTAAGCGGCAGCTAGGTTGGCACGCAGTGCCAACCCTACCAAATGCAGAGAGGAAAGCGGCGTAGCCACTGCACAACCCCTAGCCCCTAACCGCTATCCGCTTTCGCGTTAAATCAACTTCAGCTTCGGCAGGTCTTCGCCCTTCACGCGCTTACGGATCGATTCCACATACTCGTCCTTAAACTTCGGTACCGCGGACTGCACGGGCCACGCGACGGCTTCGCCGTGGGCGCAGATGGTACGGCCAGCCACTTGGTTCGCGATATCGAGCAGCAGAGGGACGTCAGATTCCTGGCCGCCACCGGTCGTGATACGCTTGGAGACGCGGGAGAGCCAGAGGGAGCCTTCGCGACAAGGCGTGCACTGACCGCAGGTCTCGTGGGCGTAAAAGGCATTCAGGTTAGAGAGCGCTTGGATCATCTCGACGGAATCGTCGAGGACGATGGTACCGCCAGTACCGAGGCCCGTGCCGCACGCCGCGATGCTATTCGAGTCGAGAGGGATGTCTTCCACCGCCCAGTCAAACTCTTGGCCATTGGGCAGCTTGCCTTTGAAGCGCTCGCCGATTTTAAGAATCTTAGTCGATGAACCACCTGGGATAATTGCCTTGAAAGTACGCCCATCGAGCGGACCGCCGCAGAAGTCGTAGAGTAGCTGGCCGAACGTCGCCTTGCCCGCTTCGATTTCGTACAAGCCCGGACGTTTCACGAGGCCGCTGACGCACCAGATGTGCGTGCCGCTATCGCCCGGGATGCCAATCTTGGCGAACTCCGCGCCACCGAAGGCGAGCACGTGCTTCACCTGGGCCATCGTCTCGGCGTTATTGACGATGGTCGGGCAGTTATAGAGGCCAAGCACGGCCGGGAAATACGGGGGCTTGATACGCGGGTAGCCGCGCTTGCCTTCGAGGGATTCAATCAGGCCGGTCTCTTCGCCGCAGACGTAGCAACCACCACCGCGATGGACGACGACTTCGCACGAGTAGCCCGAGCCGAGGATGTTCTGGCCGAGGTAGCCCTTGGCCTTCGCTTCCGCGATGGCATTTTCGAGAATCTTCGCGCCGTGGATGAACTCGCCACGAATGTAGATGAAAGCCTGCTTGGCCTGGATGGCCCACGCCGTGATGGCGATGCCTTCCAGCATTTGGTGCGGATCTTGGTAGATGATCTGGCGGTCCTTGTAGGTGCCGGGTTCGGATTCGTCGGCGTTGACGACGAGGTAGATGGGCTTGCCGGACTTACGGTCGAGGAACTTCCACTTCATGCCCGTCGGGAAACCGGCACCGCCACGGCCACGCAGGCCAGAGGTCTCGACTTCCTTGCAGACTTCTTCCGGCTTCATTGCCACGGCCTTTTTAAGGGCCTCGTAGCCGCCGTGCTTCTGGTAGCAGTCAATATCTACCGTATACCCGGGCTTCCGGAGGTTGGCGTAGATGAGGGGGCGTTCGACGGCGGACATGTCGCTAAGAAGAGTTAGAGATTAACCGTTCCACTCGGGCGTACCGGGGACAGGAGTTTTTTGCCCGTAGGTCGGGTCAGTGAGTGTGGCCTTCAGCTTCTGCGTGAAGGCAGCGGCGTCTTCGGGCTTCACGTTCTCGTGCATCGAACCGTCAACGTGGACGACTGGGCCACAGCCGCAGTCGGCGACGCATTCGACGAACCCGAGGGTGAAGTTGCCGTCGGGTGAAGTCTCGCCGCGCGCGCAGTTGAGGGATTTCTCGAGCTCGGACATCAGCGCGTAGGAACCGCGGAGGGCGCAGGACAGCGTGCGGCAAACGCGCACGTGGCGGCGGCCAATCGGGCTCTGACGGTACATCGGGTAGAACGTCACGACCTCGAGGACCTGCATTGGGGTCACGCCGACGAGCTCGGCGACCCAGGTCATATCCTCTTGGGTGATGTAGCCGCGGTCTTCCTGCACGAGGTGCAGGAGTGGCATCGTCGCGCTACGCTTTTGCGGGTACAGGCCGACGATGGCGGGAGCCTTCGCGAGCGTCTCAGGCGTGAGCGCGCGGGCGGGGGCGGAAGGGGAAGTTTCGTGCATGGTTTTTAGCGGTCGCATTCGCCCATGACGAAGTCGAGCGAACCGAGGATAGAGGCGATGTCGGTGAGGTAGTTGCCCGGGACAATCACGGGCAGGATCGAGAGCGAGACGAAGCTCGGGCCGCGGATGCGCAGTCGGTAGGGGACGCCACCACCATTGGAGACGACGTAGAAGCCCAAGGAGCCCTTTGGGTTCTCAGCTTCAAAGTAGACTTCACCAGCCGGAATCTGCGGACCCTCGGTGACGATCATGAAGTTCTGGATGAGCTCTTCCATCTTCGTCATGATTTTAGCCTTCGGCGGGAGGAAAATCTTCTTTGCGTCCTCGGCGTACCACGCGCCCCCTGGCATAGACTTGCAGGCTTGGCGGAGGATGCGGACGGACTGGCGGACCTCTTCCATACGAACGAGGTAACGGTCGAAGCAATCGCCCTTGGTGCCCACGGGTACATCGAAGTCATACTTCTCGTAGCCCGAGTAAGGCTTGTCCTTACGGAGGTCGAAGCCGACGCCGGAGGCGCGGAGGTTGGGCCCAGTGAGGCCGTAGGCGAGGGCGAGTTCCTTCGAGATCGGCGCGATACCTTCGGTGCGCTCGAGGAAGATGCCGTTCCGCGTCAGGAGTTTATCCACGTCATCGATGACCTTGAGGACGCCGTCGCAGAAGACTTCAACCTTCTTGAGCCAGCCTTCGGGGAGATCACGGGTCAGGCCGCCAATCCGCGTGTAGCTCGTGGTGAAACGGGCGCCAGTGAGCTCTTCGAAGAGCGTGTAGAGCTTTTCGCGCTCATTGAACGTGTACATGAACACCGTCCACGCACCCGTATCCATCGCGTAGACGCCGAGACCCAGTAAGTGGGACGAAATACGCGCCATCTCGCAGCAGACGACGCGAATCGCTTCGCAACGTTCGGGCATCTTGAGGCCGGCGAGCTTTTCGACGGCAATGGCGTAGGCAACGTTGTTGGCGAGCGGTGCGAGGTAGTCCAAGCGATCCGTGTACGGCACGAACTGGTTGTACGTCATGTTCTCAGCGATTTTTTCGTCGCCGCGGTGCAGGTAGCCGATGACTGGATCGCACTTGATGACCTTGTCGCCGTCGAGCTCGAGGCTCAGGCGGAGCACGCCGTGCGTGGCAGGGTGCGATGGACCCATGTTCAGGGTCATGTTCTCACCGCGAAGTTCTTCGGCGCGGGCGGCGATATCGCCGAGGGAAATTTCCTTAGTAGTCTTCACGTCGAAAAGGGCTTAGGCCTTGGGCTTCTCCTCGTTCCAAGATTGGTCGAGCGCGCTCGGTTCGCCCTCCGACATCTTGCCGCCCGGCGAGACGAACGGTCCCCCCATCATCGGCGCGGGTTCGACCGTTTGGCCGGTGACTTCGGCGACATCGGCGGCAGGGAGGGGGACCTCGATGCCCGCGAGTGGGAAATCCTTGCGGAGCGGGTGGTAAGGATACGCGTCCCACATTAAAATACGACGTGGGTCGGGGTGGCCATCGAAGCGGATGCCGAACATGTCGAACGCTTCGCGCTCGTGCCAGTTCGCACCGGGGTGGAGGGACGACACGCTCGGGACGGTGTCATGGACGGCGCCGACGTGGAGGCGGACGTATTCCTTATGCGTCGTGCTGAGCAGGTGAATCACCACGCCGAAGCGCGGTGTGCGGTCCTTCCAGTCGATGCCGCAGAGGTCGGCGAGGAGGTCAAAGCCTTGGGCGTCGCGAAGGAAGCGGACAGTTTCGAGGAGGTCTTCGCCCGCGACCTGGTAGGTCGGCATGTCCTGCGAAGGGAGGACTTGCGTGCGCGGAAAACGGTCGGTTAGGACGGCGGCTTCCATGTTCAGCGGACAATCTTGGTTTCGACGGTGCGGCCGCGGAAGGTGCGCTTAAGGGAGCCGCCTTCTTGGCGAATCTTTTCCTGCAGCAACATCATGCCGTCCAGCAACGCTTCGGGGCGGGGCGGGCAACCGGAAATATAAATGTCCACCGGGACAATATTATCGACGCCTTGGAGGGTCGCATAGGAGCGGTACATGCCGCCGGACGAAGCGCAGGCGCCCATGGCGACGACCCACTTGGGCTCGGCCATCTGGTCGTAGATGCGGCGGACGACTTCCGCCATCTTGTAGGTGACGGTGCCGGCGACGATCATGCAGTCGGCTTGACGAGGGGAGAAGCGCATGACTTCCATGCCGAAACGGGAAATATCGAAGCGGGAGCCACCGGCGCCCATGAGCTCGATGGCGCAACAGGCCAGACCCATCGGCATCGGCCAGACGGAGTTGCTGCGCACCCAGTTCACGACGGCATCGGCGCGGGTCACGATGACTTCGCCCTCTATCTTGCTGTTATAACCGAAATCAGATTTGACCATGGTCGTTTGCCGCAAGTTAGGACAGCCCCCCATGGGAGCAAGAAGGAAGGGCAAAAAGCACATTTTTAACCGAATTTCTCGAGGCCAGGTTTGACTTGAGACTTTTAACCGGTGGCCAAAGGGGTAGAGATAGTCTCACCCCCAACCATGCCTCGTTTCGCTCTCTTCTTCCTAGTCACCTGCCTAGGGCTCTCGGCGGCCCCCGCCCCCCTCCGCGTCCTAGTCTGGGACGAACGCCAACCGGAGCAGAAAAAAGGCTACGCGGGGGCCTTCTTGGGCGACACCTTGGCGAAGCACCTCTCCGCCCAGCCCGGGCTGTCGGTTAAGTCCGTCGGGATGGATGATCCGGACCAGGGTTTGGCGGACGCCACCTTGGCGGCGACGGATGTCGTGGTCTTCTGGTGCCATCAGCGCCCTTTGCAGCAAAACGACGCGCGCATGGAGGCCCTCGTCCAGCGGGTCATGGCGGGTAAGACGGGGTTCATCGCCTTACACTCGGCTCACTGGGCGAAGCCGTTCGTGCGGTTGATGCAGGAACGCGCCAAGGCCGATGCCCTCGCCCAAGTGCCGGCGGCGGAACGCGCGACGGCCCAATGGACGTACCTTAATGATAAGCCCTATCGCGTGATGCCCAAGAAGGGCGCTGCCCCGACCCCGAACGTGCAAAAGGTCGGCGATGTCTGGCAGCTGACTTTGCCGCAGTGCGTGTTCCCCACCTACCGTGCGGATGGCGCGCCCTCGCACGTAACGACGCTCTTACCCGCGCACCCGATTGCGGCTGGCCTGCCGGCGAAGTGGGATATTCCGCAGACCGAAATGTACGGCGAGCCCTTCTGGGTGCCGACGCCTGATAGCGTGATTTTCGAGGAAAAATGGGATAAAGGTGAGCATTTCCGCAGTGGTGCGCTGTGGAAGGTCGGGCAGGGCGACGTCTTTTATTTCCGTCCTGGGCATGAGACTTATCCCATCTACCGACAGGCCGAAAACCTGAAGGTCATCGAAAACGCCGTTCGCTGGATGGGCGCTGAAGCCGCGCGTCGATGAGAAGTTTACTCGTCCTTTGCCTTTCGTTCGTCACGGCCTGGGCCGCTCCCGCCAGTCGCCCACCGAACGTCCTCGTCATCCTCGTCGATGACCTCGGCTATTCGGACCTCGGTTGCTACGGCGGTGAAATCGCGACGCCCAACATCGATCGCTTGGCTGCGGGCGGGGTGCGTTTCGAAAAATCTTATAACTCGGCGCGGTGTTGTCCGACGCGCGCGTCGCTGCTGACTGGCCTCCATCCGCACGAGGCGGGCATTGGCGATTTCGTCCGCTCTAAGCCAACGCCGAACGCGGGTGAAGCCTACACGGGGCACCTCCTTGCTAGCAACCAGACGCTCCCAGAACTCCTCGCTGCGCGGGGCTACAGCACGTGGATGGTGGGTAAGTGGCACATGGGCGTGCCCGGCCCCATGGACCGCGGCTTCCAGCATTATTTTGGCTATAAGGATTTTGGCGCGCATTCGGAAGGCCAGTGGAACGCGGCCAAATACGTGCGCCTGCCTGCCACCGTAAAGCCGGAGCTTAACTACGAGACCGGCCGTTTCTACGCCACCGATGTCTTCAACGACTACGCTTGTGAATTTCTACGCCAGGCCCGGACCGATAAAGCCAAGCCGTGGTTCCTTTACTTAGCGCACTCTTCGCCGCACTTCCCGCTGCAGGCGCCGCAAGCCTCGATCGACCGGAACATGGCGACTTATCGGCGTGGTTGGGACGTGCTCCGCGCGGAACGCTTGGAGCGGATGAAGAAACTCGGCCTTGTCCCAGCCTCCGCGACCTTACCGCCGCGGGCTCGTGTGCCCGTGGACCGCGAGGACATTGCGAACGGTTATCCAGGGCAACTAAACCCGGCGTGGGAAAGCCTGCCCGCCGATCGCCGCGAAGACCTCGCGCGTCGGATGGCTACCTTCGCCGCCATGGTGGAGCACGTCGATCGCGGCATCGGTCGCATCCTCACCGACCTCGAAGCCAGTGGCGAGCTGGCGAACACGCTCATCCTTTTCACCAGCGATAACGGTGCCTGCTACGAATGGGGCCCCTTCGGTTTCGATAGCGCCTCGCGCACGGGGAAGACGACTCTACATGCGGGCGAACAGCTGGCGCAGATGGGCCAGGCGGGCTCGTTCTCGTCCTATGGCTCGGGCTGGGCAAATCTCGGTAATACGCCCCTCGCCATGTATAAACACTTCTGCAACGAAGGCGGCATCACTTCGCCGCTCATTGCGCATTGGCCGGCGGCGTGGCCCGCCCGGAGCGAGTGGGTCCGGCCCCCGGCGCACGTCATGGACTTTTTCCCGACCATCGCCGAAGCCACGGGTGCAGTGCGTCCGGTGGAGATTGCGGGCGTGAAGCTTAAGCCGCTGTCCGGTGTCTCCCTTGTTCCGTTGATGCGTGGCCTCGCGTGGCCGGAACGGGGCATCCCGACGGCGCATGAAGGCGCCCGTGGCTATCGCCTAGGTCAGTGGAAAATCGTCTGGGGTAAGCGCCAGACCGCGCCTGTGCAGTGGCAGTTATTTGATCTCTCGCAGGATCCCTCGGAGGAACACGACCTGGCGGCGAGCCAGCCAGCCAAGACCGCCGAACTCGCGGCGCTATGGAATGCCTGGGCTGATCGGGTCGGCGTCCGGCCGCGTTGATTTCGCCATGAAGCCATTTGCGCTCCTCCTTTTAGTCTTAGTTTTACCGACGTGGGGTCGCGCGGAACGCCCTTATTTTGGCGCTGAGCCTGGCGCGTTAGAAAAAGCCAAGCAAGCCATCGCCGCCGGTGACCCGGTGCTCGTCGGGGCCTTGAAAAAACTCAAGCAGGACGCGGAGAAAGCGCTCTTGGTCGCCCCCGCCTCGGTGACGGAAAAGAAGCAGCTCCCGCCCAGCGGCGATGCGCATGATTACATGAGTTTGGCGCCGTATTTCTGGCCCGATCCCGCTAAGCCCAAAGGCTTGCCGTATCTGCGCAAAGACGGCGAAGTGAACCCGGAGTCCCGGGAACTCGCTGCCAATGATACGCTGCGCGTTCGTGCGCTGGCCGCGACCGTGGAAGCACTCTCGCTCGCTTACTACTTCACGGGCGAGGAAAAATATGCGGCGCACGCTGCCCAGCATCTGCGCGTTTGGTTTCTCGCGCCCGCGACCCGGATGAATCCGAATCTTAAGTTCGCCCAAGCCGTGCTCGGTGTGAACGACGGACGCGGGACGGGTATCATCGAAGCCCGCGGGTTGGCGGTGTCGGCCGACGCCGCCATTCTGCTGCTTGGTTCGAAAGCGTGGACGAAGGACGACCAGACCGCAGTGGAGCGCTGGGGTGACCAGTATTACGAATGGCTTTTACGCAGTAAGAACGGCCAGGATGAACGGGCTGCTAAGAATAACCACGGCACTTGGTATGACGTGCAGGCCGTGCACTGGGCCCTCGTGCTTAAGCGGACCGAAGAGGCCAAGGGTTTTCTAGAGCAAGCTGGTGTGAAGCGGATCGAAGTCCAGATTGAGCCGGATGGACGGCAGCCCTTGGAACTGAGCCGCACGGCCTCCTTTAGTTATTCGTGCTTCAACCTCCGTGCCTTGGCTGACCTCGCCTTGCTCGGCCAGCACGCGGGCGTCGACCTGTGGGCTTACCGTTCTAAGGACGGGCGCTCACTCCGGGTCGCCTTGGATTATCTGGTCCCCTATCTAGGCAAGCAGCCGAAGCCTTGGCCGGGCCAACAGATTCATGGCAGTAGCCCGGACGAAATCATGCCCGTCCTCCGTCGGGCCGCCCATGCGACCGGTGCGAACGCTTACGAAGAGTTACTCGCCCAGTATGCGGAAGCGCCGAGTAAACGGTTTCAGTTAGTCGCTCCGCGCTAAGCGTTACTTCGCCCAGCCGAACAGCACGCAGGCACGGTAAAAAAGGTAACCCAGCGTAAGCGTGATGGGAATCGTCAGGATTCAGGCCCAGACGATACGGCTGACCAGACTCCACTTCCCGGCGTCGGCATCCGTAACATCGTTCTGTTACAAGTGTTACGATTGTGTGACGGGGTATTGGGGGTAAGTCTGTGGTTAAAGTGTTAATAGTCATAATCGTCACCTTATCCCAGCGGCTTTGACACGATTTCGTCACCCAACGCTGGCATGATTTGTGTCCATGGAAGACACACTACGTCCGTTGAGCGCCAAGGTCCATTTCCGCACCCTCGTGTTGTCGGATCTCCACCTCGGCACCAAGGACGCCCAAGCCCGCGAGCTCTTGGAGGTCTTACGCGGTATCCGTTGCGATAAACTCATCCTCAACGGTGACATCGTCGATCTCTGGTCCTTGCAGCGCAAGAATCACTGGGGCCCGGCGCACACCGCCGTCGTCCGTCGCATCCTCAAGATGGCGGAAAAGGATGGCACGCGCGTCGTCTACCTACGTGGTAACCATGACGACTTTATTCGCCGCTTAATTCCGCTGAGCCTCGATCGCATCGAACTCGCCGAAGAGCACCTGCATGAGACCGCCGATGGAAAGCGCTTCCTCTGCATCCATGGCGACGCCTTCGACACAGTCATGGCGAAGATGCGGTGGTTGGCCGTCATCGGGGACATCAGTTACCAGCTCCTCCTTGACCTAAACCGCTTCTATAACCGCTGGCGCGCCTGGCGCGGCAAAGAGTACTTCTCCCTCTCGCAGGCGATCAAGGGTCGCGTGAAGTCGGCGGTCAGTTTCATCTCTAGTTTCGAAGACCACCTGCAGGCCTTGGCCCGTCGGCGCGGCTGCGATGGCGTGATGTGCGGTCACATCCACAAGGCCGAAGACCGGATGATTGGCGAGATGCGTTACCTAAACTCCGGTGATTGGGTCGAGTCCTTGACTGCCATCGTCGAAGAAGCCGATGGTCGCCTCCGCGTCGTGGACCGCGCGGAATTGCGTACTTTGATTGCCGCCCAGCGCGCGGCCTACGAAGCGGGTGCCTATCCCGAAGCGAGCCGCGTGCCGGCCGTTGCCTAATGATCGAAGTCCCGGTCCTGTCCGCGGGGTTTGGCGAAGGCCATAACGCGGCTGCCCGCGCAATCGTCGAGGCCTTAGGTCGCCATCCTTCCGGGGCATTCTCTGGCAAACTACACGACCTCTTTTTGGACGCCTATGGGGCGGAAAAGGCCCGTTCGCAGCGCGACAGTTATATCCGCGTGGCCAATCTCTATCCGCGCCTCTGGGGGTGCCTCTATGGTGCCATCGACCGCCTACCGCTCGTGCGCGCCTCGCTGCCGTTTCTGCGTCCGGTCGAACGCGAGTTGAACCGCCTGCTTGATGTCCAGCAGCCACCGGTGGTTATTACTGCCTACCCGCTGTATAATTACATGATGGCCCGTCGGTGGAGCGTCGCCGACCCCGCGCGTCCGCGTCTGATCACCGTGGTCACCGATTCGATTTCCGTGAACCGCGCTTGGCATCGCGCCCATTCGGATTGGTACATCACGCCGAATCAGGCCACGGCCGACGTCATGATTCGCCAAGGGGTGCCCGCGGCCAAGGTCTTGCCGTTTGGGTTTCCCGTGGCTGCCCGCTTGGCTCCGCGCTCCTCGGCCGTGGCGGGGGAAGCTCGCCCGCGCGTCTTGCTAATGCTTAATCCTGGCAAGCGTGATGCGGTCGAACTCGCCGCCGCACTTTCTACCCTTGGTTTGGAGCTCGTCGTGACGGTGGGTAAGGACGCCGACTTTAAAGCAGCCGTCGAGCAAGCCGTCGCCGGTCGGGCCGTAGTACTTGGTTGGACGGACCGCATTCCGGACCTCATGCTTTCGAGTCACTTAGTGATTTCGAAGGCGGGCGGCGCGACCACCCACGAATGCGTCGCGGCCGGTGTCCCGATGGTGATCACCCAGGTCATCCCCGGACAGGAAGCTGGCAACGGTCGGCTCATCACTGAGCATGGCGCGGGTGCCTATGGACTTACCCCGTCCGCCGCTCGGGCGATTGTAGCCTCCGCTTTCGCCAATGATTGGGCCGTGTGGAAGGAATGGAAGCGCAGCGTCGACGGACTCGGCGATGCCCGCGGCGCTGAACGCATCGCGGATTTGGTAGCGAAGTCCATTGGCTCCGCGCAGCCGGTCGTAGCGGCTTCTTAAACGCGCTTTGCGAGGTAGTCGACGATGTCGGCTGCCAGCTTCGTGCTGACGCCACCGACTTCGGCGATTTCCTCGGCGGTACCTTTACGTAGCTTCTGGATGCTACCGAACGCCGCGAGGAGGGCGTCGCGCCGCTTGGGTCCGAGTCCCGGCATTTCGTCGAGGACGGATTCGCGTAGCTTGCGGCTACGCAGGTCGGCGTTGAAATCGTTCGCGAACCGGTGCGCCTCATCGCGGATGCGCATGAGTAGCGCTAACCCCACGTCGTGCCGCGGTAATTTTAGTTCACGGCCATCCGGGAAGACGATGGTCTCCTCGCGCTTGGCGAGGCCGATGAGCGGCGGTGGCGCGAGGTTGTGTTCCTTAAAGGCCTCCAGCGCGGCGCCGACTTGGCCGAGGCCACCGTCGATAATGACGAGTTCCGGAAACGCCCGGTGTTCCTCGTGGAGGCGCGTGTAGCGTCGTCCGACCACTTCTTGCATGGAGCGGAAGTCATCGTTGCCTTCGAAGGTCTTGATTTTGAACCGGCGGTAGCCGTTCTTCTCCGCGCGCCCATCGACGAAGCGCACCATGGACGCGACCGCGAGCGTGCCGGAGATGTGCGAGATATCAAAACACTCGATCGTGTTCGGCGGTCCGACGAGTTCGAGGCGCGCGACTAGTTCGGTCAGCGCACTGGATTCATCACGGCGGGGCAGGGGGTTCTCGCGCAGGAAGCGGCGGGACTTCTCGCTCGTTCGCGTCAGCGCATCGAGTAAGTCGCGCATTTTCGCCGCCGTCTCGTAGTCGCGCTCCTCGGCGGCCTTGCGCATGTCCGCTTCGACTTGGGTGGTCCAATCCGCGACCTTGCCCTCCAAGAAGTCACAGGCCAGGCGAACGCGTTCGGCGTAGGCCTCAACCGTGACCTCGTTGGGGAATTTCTGAATTTCTGCGCGGGCGTCGTCGAAGAGCCGCCAACGGCCATCGGGCAGGAGGGTGGGGGTCGCTTCGGCGAGGATGATGCCGAACTGCTTGCGCATCTCGGTGAGCGTCCGGCGGACCGCTTGTTGGTGTGGGAATGGCCCGTAGTAGCGGCAGGACTCGGTCGTGCGGGCCCGGACGATCCGGAAGCGGGGGATAGGGTCGGCGAGGTCGACCCGGATTTGGGGAAACTGTTTGTCGTCGCGAAAGAGGATATTCCACTTCGGTCGCCAGCGTTTGATGAGCTTCCCCTCCAGCAAAAGAGCCTCCGTTTCGGTCCGGACCTCGTGCCATTCGAGATCCCGGACCCGTTCCATCATGGCGGCGACTTTGGGGGCGAGCCGGCTGGCGGTCACGAAATACGAGTCCAGTCGGCGCCGGAGGTCCTTGGCCTTACCGACATAGACCACCAGCCCGGCGGCGTCCTTCATGAGGTATACCCCAGGAGTGCGAGGGGCGCGGCGCGCCTTCGCTTTGGGCGAAAGTTCTTCCCGTTCAGTTTGCATTTTTGAAAGACCCTCTTAATCCTGCTCTCCTGCTCCCGCCCCGCAAATGGAAACCTGTATTAATCTCCCACGCCAAGTTCTGGTCCTTAATATTGGGGATGAACTGCTGGACGGCCTACGGGAGAACGGGCATCTCGTTTGGCTGGGAGAGCAACTGGCCCGCCGTGGCCTGCCGATTACCCGTTCGATGGTCGTCCGCGATAAAGCTGAAGAAATCGCCGCTACCCTCGCAGCCGCTTGGGGCCATTATGACCTCATTGTGACGACGGGCGGCATTGGCCCGACGTCCGATGACAAAACGCGCGCTTCCATGGCGGCGGCCATGGGCGTGAAGTTGCAGCACGTTCCGGCGGCGGAAGTGGCCTTGCGTGAGCGCTTCAGTTTAATCGGTCGCACAGTATCTGCCGCAGATCTGAGCCAATGCGCAGTCCCTGCCGGCGGCGAAAGCCTGCCGAATAGCCGCGGCACCGCCCCGGGCGTCTTCTTCCATCAAGGCCGTACGGCGTTAGTGATGTTGCCGGGTCCCATCTTAGAACTTCGCCCGATGTTTGAAGCGCAGGTCGTGCCGCGATTGCGGACCATCGGTTGCGCCTGTCAGGGTGAGGCTTATGTTCAGGTGCGTACTTTCGGTATCGGCGCGGTCCCCTTGGAAGAGAAAGTCCGGCCGTTGCTCGCTCCCGGTATGGTGCTTACCTTCGGTACGCACACGGGCGTGGTCGACGCACGCATCGCCTCTGGGGGTAGCGGTGCTACGGCCGATGACCTTTGCGCCGTCGCCCGTAAAGTGCGTGATGTCGTCGGCAACGATTTTGTCTGCACCGGCCATTCCTGCTTGGCGACCATTGTGGTCGAGCACCTCCGCTCGCTCGAAAAGACCGTGGCCTTGGCCGAGTCGTGCACCGGCGGCCTCTTGGCGAACGCTTTCACCGACGTTGCCGGGGCTTCCAGAGTCTTCGCTGGTTCGGCGGTCTGCTACAGCAATGACGCGAAGATGAACATCTTGGGTATCCCTGATTCGATTCTCGCTCAGCATGGTGCGGTTTCTGCTGAGTGCGCTGCCGCCATGGCGACCGCGGCCGCGGAGAAATTTGGTTCGGACTACGCTTTGTCTGTAACTGGTTACGCGGGTCCCGGCGGCGGCACCGAGGCTGATCCGGTGGGGACCGTCTACATTGGCTACGCCTCGCCGACGGGGGTTTGGTCGCGCCGTGTCCACCTGCCGGGTGACCGCGTCCAAGTGAAGCTTCGCGCCGTGAACACCGCCCTCGACCTCATGCGCCGCCAATTGAACAAGTACCGCGTCGAGGACCTCCTCCACGGCGTTTAACGGTTGGGCGATTAAGTCGGGTGGCTGAGGGGCCAGAGGATTTCACCGTCGGCCTACTGTGGACAGACTAGGATTGCCACGCAGGGGGAGGGCGGGGACATTGGCGACGGATGCCTGTTTCCCTCGCCATCGTCGCCGGCAAAGACGAATACCTCGTCGAACGGGACGCTCGTGCCTTGTACAATCAGGCCGTCCAGAAGGCAGGGCCAGAAGCGGACAAGGAAATCATCGCTGGCTCCATCACGCGCGTCGACGATGCCCAGGGCATTGAAATCCAGTTTTTGGAATCGGTGAATACGCTCTCGATGTTCGGCGGCGCCAAGGTCGTCTGGTTGCGTAATATCAATTGGATCGCCGACAATGTCCCCTCGCGCTCGGATGAAGTTAAACTGGCCATGGCCAACGTGCTCGCCGGGGCGGCCGCTTGTAAAGGGCCCGTCGCCGTCATTCTTTCATTCACGCCGTATGACGGTCGCCGCAAAGACCTCGTTGCCTACAAGGATAAGGCCAACGAGTATATCATTCATGCTTCGGCAGCGAAGAGCCCTTTCTCGAAGGATGACCCGCAGGGCGACATGCAGCTCGGCCTCATCGAGAAGACCTTCCGCGAGGCCGGCGTGAAGTTCGCCCGCGGCGTCCCGGAAGTCATCGTCGGGCGCGTCGGCCAGTCGACCCGGATGGTCCTGATGGAGTCGGAAAAACTCGCCATCTACGCTGGCCCCGGCGGTACCCTTAAAGAGTCTGACGTCCACCTCCTCGTGCCGACCTTCGGCGAAGGCGATTTCTTTGAACCCATCGAGGCTTTCGCGGAGCGTGACCTCGTTTGGTCGCTCGAAGCCCTAGACCGATATTTCTTCAACGAAGATTCCTGTCGGCCGCTGCTGAGTGCCTTGCAGAACCGCCTTCGGCTTCTGATCCAGGTTCGTAGCCTCGCGGATTCGGGTGATTTCCGCGTCTCCGAAGCGGGCTTACCCAAGGGATCGTTTGAAACCGCTTCAATGCGCCATGGCTCCACCTTTGGCTCGGCGGCAAAGTCGTCCGCCAACGTTTTCTCTCAGAACGCTTGGTATATCAGTAATAAGGTCGCTCCCGCCGCCGCCCGCTACTCCTTGGCCGAATTGGTCGATGCCCAACTGGGCTGTGCCGAATGCTTCGATGTCTCCAATTCTGGTGGCGATGAGGAAGTCGCCGTCCGGGCCTTGTTTCTTCGAGCGCTTGCCGTCCGCCGTTAACCCTGCTATAAACCTTACTTCCGATGGACCACGATTCCGTTCCTAACGTCCTTGCCGACCGCTACGCCTCCCCGGCGATGAAGGCGATTTGGTCTACCCGCGGCCGCGTCGTCCTCGAGCGCGAGTACTGGATTGCGGTGATGAAGGCCCAGCGTGACCTCGGCCTCGATATCCCTGCCGAAGCCATCGCCGCTTACGAGCGCGTCAAGGACCAGGTCGACTTTGAGTCCATCCGCGTCCGCGAGGAAACCACTCGGCACGACGTCAAGGCACGCATCGACGAGTTCTGTGCTTTGGCCGGCTATCAGCATGTCCACAAGGGACTCACGAGCCGCGACCTCACCGAATCGGTCGAGCAGTTGCAGGTCTATCGCTCGTTGCAGTTGATCCGCGCAAAATCCGTGGCCGCTGTGGCCGCCTTGGCGCATCGGGCCGAAGCCGACCGCGACCTCTTGATTGCCGCGCGCACGCACAATGTCGCCGCGCAGCCCACCACCGTCGGTAAGCGCTGGGCGATGTTTGGCGAAGAATGCCTCCGTGGCGTTGCGCAGGTCGACGCTGCCCTCGGGGCGTTCGCGGCCCGCGGCCTCAAAGGTGCCGTCGGTACGCAGCTCGATCAGCTCACCCTTTTCTCCGGTGATATCGCCAAGGTTGGACAGCTCGAAGAGCGCGTCCTCAAGCACCTCGGCATCCCGCACGTCCTCGGCGCCGTTGGCCAAGTCTACCCGCGCTCCATGGACATGGAAGTCGTCGCGGCGCTCCTGTCGGCTGCTTCGGGCCCATCCTCTTTTGCCAAGACCCTTCGCCTCATGGCCGGCCACGAGCTCGCCAGCGAAGGCTTCCTGCCCGGTCAGGTCGGTTCTTCCGCCATGCCGCACAAGATGAATGCCCGCACCTGCGAGCGCATCAACGGCTTCCACGTCATTCTCCGCGGTTACCTGGCGATGGCGGCTTCGCTCTCGGGCGAACAGTGGAACGAAGGCGACGTCTCCTGCTCGGTCGTCCGTCGCGTCCTCCTGCCGGACAGCTTCTTGGCGACCGATGGCCTCTTTGAAGCCTTCCTGACCGTCTTAGGGCAGATGGAAGTTAACGCCTCCGTCGTCGCGCGCGAGTCCCGCCACTATCTGCCGTTCCTCCTGACCACGACTTTCCTCATGGAAGCCGTCAAATCTGGCGCGGGCCGCGAAGAAGCCCACGAGGCCATCAAGGAACATGCGGTTGCCGTCGCCAAGGACCTCCGGACCGGCAAGGTGGACCGGAACGATCTCGTCGACCGTTTGGCGGCCGACGCTCGCCTCCGTCTGCCTAAGGCCGTCCTCATGGATGCCGTCACCAAGGCTGGGGAACTGACGGGGTCGGCCCAGGCTCAGGTCGGGGCATTCTCCTTGGCCGTGCAGGCTTGGACGAAAAAAGTGCCCGAGTCCCAGCAAATCAAGGCTGGACGCATCCTTTAAGCCGCGTTGGGCGGGCGAGTCGGGGTGGGGCGGGGTTTTCCGTATTGCCAAGGGGCGGGGGGCTTCCCAAAACCCACCTTTCACCTGTTCCCTCCCATGTCTTCCCTCTCTGGTAACCTTCTCGTCGCGCAAAGCGGCGGTCCCACGCCCGTCATCAACGCCAGCCTCGCCGGTGTCATTGCCGAGGCCCTGAACCACGAAGACGAAATCGTCGAGATCCTTGGTGGCCTCAATGGCATCCAAGGCATCCTGCACGAGCAGCTGATCGACCTCGCCGAAGAGTCCCAGCAGACCCTGCGTAACCTCGAGCACACCCCCGGTGCTGCCCTCGGGACCTGCCGCTACAAGGTTAAGAAGCAGGAAGACTTTGACCGTATCCTCCAGGTCTTCGAAGCGCACAACATCCGTTACTTCCACTACATCGGTGGCAACGACTCCCAAGACACCGCCGCCAAGATCGATGCCCTTGCCAAGGAGCGCGGTTATGAACTGCGCGTCATCGGCGTGCCTAAGACGATCGACAACGATTTGCCCCTCACCGACCACTGCCCAGGTTACGGCTCCGTCGCCAAGCACATCGCCCTGACCGTGCGCGAAATGTCGCTCGATAACGCTGCCATGGGCCGCAACGACTTCGTTTCCGTCCTTGAAGTCATGGGTCGTAATGCGGGTTGGCTCGCCGCCGCTTCGGTCCTAGCTCAGCGCCAGGACAAGCGCGACGACTCCAAGAACGCCGCTAAGAATACCCACTACAGCTGTTCGGCCCCGCACATCGTGCTCCTGCCGGAAGTCCCGTTCAACGCTGACAACTTCATCCGTCGCGTCGAAGAAGTTTTGAAGACCAACCTCCACTGCTTCGTCGTCGTTTCCGAAGGCGTGCAGGACGAGGCCGGTAACTTCCTCGGTGCCGATACCACCAACACCGATGCTTTCGGTCACGCCGTTCTCGGCGGTGCCGGTGAATACCTCCGCACGCTCGTCGAAGAGCGCTTCTCGGGCGTCAAGGCTCGGGCCTCGAAGCTCGGCATCGCCCAGCGCGCCGCCTCCCATAACGCATCCAAGACTGACGTCGAAGAAGCCAAGCTCTGTGGCCGCGAAGCCGTGAAGGCCGCCGTTAAGGGCGAGTCCGGCAAGATGGTGATCATGAGCCGCACAGGAAAGGAACAATATGGTGTCGAAACCCTGCTGGCCCCCCTCGCGGATATCGCCAATGGCGTGAAGGTTTTCCCTGAAAAGTGGATCGGCGAGGACAAGATGTCCATCCACCCGGACTTCGTCCGTTACGCGCTCCCCCTCATCCAAGGTGAATTGCAAATTCCTTATGAACAGGGACTTCCGCGTTACGCTGAACTCTCCAAGAAGCGCGTTCAGCGCCTGCTGGAAGCCTACCCGACGGCCTAAGCCCGCCGTTTCATGTTTCGGTGATGTAAGGCCTCCCGGGTGACTGGGAGGCCTTCCTATTGGGTGTTATTACGGATTGCCCAGTAAGGCTTTCGCCTTAGTGTTTTAACTTCACCCCCACTTCAATGAATACCCTATTCCGTAGCCTCACGCTCGCGGCCCTCGCGCTCCTCCCGGTTGTCGCCTCCGCTGCTCTTCAGAACGGCAAGGTCCAAGTCGGCATGGTCAAGGGCACTGCGACGCTCTTCGACCCCGCTGCCCAGCAGACCGCCCTCGCTTCGGGCCGCGTCTTCGAGCAAGGCTACCGCGTCGAGACTTCCGCTTTGTCGACGGCCGAATTGATTCTCTCCAACGGTTCTACCCTCATCATCAATCCGGATTCACTGGTGGAAGTGCGCACTTTCCGTCAGGTTGTTTCGGATCTGATTATTGACGGTGAATACCAGAAGCTGGATAAGGAACCGAGCCCGTCCGTCACCGAGATTGTCGTGACCCGCGGTAAGGTCATCGGCGAAGTCCGTAAGCTTAACCCGCAGTCCTCTTATGTCATCAAGACGCCGGTAGGCGTTGCCCGTATCCGCGGTACGATCTACACCGTGCAGTACGCGACCTCGGGTGCGAACGCTGGTAAACTCGTCGTCGGTTGCGTGAAGGGTTCGGTCGAAGCCACCGTCTACGCCGCCAACTCGGGTCCAATCTCGGTTGAACCCGGCAAGCAAATCAGTGCCACCGCTCCTGCTCAGTCCACCGCCGCCCCAGGCGAAGCCCCCGCGCCCGGCACCGCTCAGCCTGGCACGAATACGCAGCCCGGCACCACGGAAACGGCCCCGGCTGGCTCCGTCTCCATCTCGCTCGCCGATATGGATCGTGCGACCATCAGCTCGATCGGTGCGACCATCGCCGCCTCGACTTCGCTGCCGGCCGCCATTTCTCAGGGCGTTGAAGCCCAGGCTCAACTCGCTCCGACCGCCGACCAAATCACGCCCGTCACGGTCAGCACCCCGAAGGCGACCTCTTCCGATCCAGTTGCCACGAATGCGGACGGTACACCGGTTGCGAAGGCGACGACTCCTCCGACGGCTCCGGCCTCCACTTCGACGGGCGGCGGTAACGCCCTCGACGCGACCATCAGCAAAATCACTGACACCATCCAGCAGGTCGTTGAAAAGCAGCAGCAGCCTAACCCGTCGCCGACGAACTAAGCGGGGCGCTCGCTCCCTCAGAAAGGCCCGACTCAGTCGGGCCTTTTTTATGGGCGGTCTCCTCCGCTTTCTCCGCTCGCTTTGACCCCCGCGAACCGTAACAATTCCCCGCATGTCGTCCGTCGGTAAGTTCATCACGTTCGAGGGAGGCGAAGGGGCAGGGAAGTCCACGCAGGTCGGCCTCCTCGCCGCTCGCTTGGAGGCGCATGGTCGTCGCGCCCTCAAACTGCGTGAGCCCGGCGGTACCGCCTTGGGTGAACAGCTGCGCGACGTGCTCAAGAGCCGCGAGACGCTCGACTTGGCGGTCTCGACGGAGGCACTTTTATTTGCCGCTTGCCGGGCACAACTCGTGGGCGAGGTCATCCGCCCGCAATTACAACAAGGCACTTTCGTCCTTTGTGACCGTTTCATCGATTCCACCGTGGCCTACCAGTCCGGCGGTCGCGGCCTCGACCGCGCGCTCATCGTCGCGGCGAATCGTCTCGCCTGCGGTACCGTGCAACCAGACCTAACCGTCCTACTAGACCTCGACCCTTCGCATGGCCTGGGCCGTGCCTCTATCCGCGACCACGGTAAGCACGATCGCTTCGAAGCGTTGGGCGAAGATTTCCACCGTAAGGTCAGGGCGGTTTACCATGAACTCGCGGCGGCCGAACCCCAGCGCTTCCTCGTGCTCGACGCCACGCGCGATCCGCAAACCCTTTCCGAGGAGATCTGGCATGAAGTCAGCCGCCGCTTCCTCTGACCTCGAGTCGCTGCCGGCGCTCAAGGTCCTGCTGCGTGCCCGGGCCGAGGGCCGGATGCCGCATGCCGTGCTCCTCACGGGTCCTAATCCAGAACTACTCCAGAAGGTTGCGGACCGGCTGGCTTCGATTCACCTCGAGGTGGCGGACCCGATTGCGCACGCCGATTGCCGCGTGCTGCGTCCGTCTAAGAAATCCCGCCGCATCAACATCGATAACACCTTGGAGGTCGTCACTGACTTACGGCTGACTTCGGTCTCTGCCCACCGTGTCGTCATCGTCCACGAGCCCGACCGCTTCGAGTCGGTCGCCGCTAACGCTTTCCTGAAGACGCTTGAAGAGCCGCCGGCTGGGACGTTGATCATCCTGCAGACGACCAACTACTACCGCGTCTTACCCACGATCCTGAGCCGTTGCCTCCGCTTCCATGTGGGCGGGGCAACGCCCGAATTGACCGATGCCGCTTGGGCCGATTGGTTGCGCGAGTTCGATAAACTGATGGGCCGCTTGGCTGGCGCTGGTACGTCCACCGGCCGTTCGACCGAGGTCGTGATTCCGCTCTATGCCTTGTGCGCCCGTTTTGAGGTCCTGCTGGAGCTCTTCGTCGAGGAAGCCTTGAAGGTCGCGCCACCGCCTCCACCGACGGACCAAGACGAGGATGATGCGGAAATCGCCTACGAGGAGTCGATCCGACGAGGTATCCGCACACGTATGTTGGCGGCCCTGGAAGAACGCCTCCGCCTCGTGGGCCGCGCCCACCCGTCATGTGGCCTCCAAGTAGCCGCCGCGGTCGATCTGCTGGAGCAGGCCCGCATCCGGCTCGAACTCAACTACCACCTCATCTCTGCGCTCGAGGGTTTCTTCCTGCGCACCCTGCGAGCCTTCGCCGCTCGTCCTATCGCCCCCACTTCCTGACATGCGTTTCCTTGCCCTATTGTTTGGTGCGGCTGCCTTAATGGCTGGCCCTGATGAAGCCCAGCGCCGTCGACCCGAAGTCGAGCGGGCCATCGCCAAGATGACGCCCACCATCGTCCGGATTGAGGTGATTTCCGAGGACGGCGCTGACGGCCGCATGCTCCGCCAACACTCCGTCGGCTCTGGGGCCATCATCGATGCCGAGGGCCACGTGGTGACTAATTATCACGTCGCTGGCCGTGGGGCCACGTTCGTATGCCGTCTGGCTGATCGCGAAGAATTGCCGGCCACACTGGTCGGTGCTGACGCCATGACCGATGTCGCTGTCATCAAACTCGACCTCAGCCGTCGTCGTTCTAAGACCCCATTGCCCATCGCGGAGTTTGCGGACTCTGACCGTGTTCGCGTCGGTGACACCGTCCTTTCGATGGGTTGCCCCGCTGGCCTCACGCAATCCGTCACCCTTGGTATCATCGCTAACGACGCCATGGTCATGACGCGTTTCGTGGGGGGCATGAGCCTCGATGGTGAATCCGTCGGGGAACTCGTGCGCTGGTTCGGCCACGATGCGGTTATCTTCGGCGGTAATTCGGGCGGGCCCCTCGTCGATACCGACGGACGCATCGCTGGCATTAACGAAATTGGCGTCGGTAGCCTCGGTGGGGCGATTCCGGCAAACACCGCTAAAGCCGTGGCCGCGGAACTGATCAAGCAGGGCCGCATTATCCGCGGTTGGACTGGGGTCGAAGTCCAGCCCCTCTTGCGCTCGCTCTCGGTCAAGGACGTCCGGGGCGTGCTCGTCCGTGGTGCCTTGGAAGGTTCGCCTGCCGCCGCCGCTGGCTTCCGTCAGGGCGACATCATTACTTCCGTAGCCGGCCAGGAAGTCTCCGCGGACTGCGATGAGAACATGCCAGCTTATCACCGGTTGGTCTCAGCGCTCCGTCCGGGCGTGGCCGTACCCTTTGTGGTCCGCCGCGGCGATCAAGGGCTTACGCTGACCGTGACGCCGCTGGCACGCGAAGCGAACGAAGCCCGTGAACTCGAACTGACCGCGTGGGGGCTCACCGTGCGTAACCTGACGCGGATGAGTGCGCTCTACACCAAGCGACCCGACACCCTGGGCGTCATGGTCGATTCTTTACGCCCAGGTGGCCCGTCGGCGGAAGCCAAGCCCGCGCTGATGGATGGAGATATTATTCTGACCGTGGCCGGTCGGCCCGTCGCTAACGCTGCGGCTTTACGGCAGGTCTCCCGTGAACTACTCCAGGATAAGACTGAGCCCGAGCCGGTGCTAGTGGGTTTTGCGCGCGGCAGCTCGCAGATGCTCTCCGTGGTGCGCGTCGGCCCTGAAGTGGACCCGGCCATTGCGCCGCGCGCCCCCAAGCCGTGGGCCGGCGTCGCCACGCAGGTCCTCACTGCGGAAATTGCCAAGGCCCTTAACCTCAAGGGCAAGGCCGGCGTTCGCATCACCCAGGTCTTGCCGAATTCCAATGCCGAGAAGGCTGGCCTCAAGGTCGGTGATCTCTTGGTGAAGCTCGACGGCAAGGTTATCCCAGCGCGTCGGCCGGAGGATTCCGAAGTCTTCGCCGCGTTACTCCGCGAATACCCGGTCGGTACAGACGTCGCCCTCGATGTACTGCGCGATGGTCAGGCGCTGGCGGTCACACTGCACCTGGCGGAAGTGCCGGCGCCACCGTCCGAACTCCCCACCGTCAAGGACGCTCGCTTCGGCTTTTCCGCCCGCCAACTCGGCTATGATGACAAAGTGCAACGTAAGGTCTCGACTGAGACGCAGGGCGTGATTGTCACCAAGGTTGAACGTTCAGGCTGGGCGGACCTCTCGGGCCTCCGTTCGGGCGATATCATCTTCACGATTAACGGGACCCCCGTCACCGATAACCTCACCTTGCGAGCGGCCTTAACCCAGCTCGCGGCCGCTAAGCCGCGCCACGTCGTCTTCCAGGTTCGCCGCTCCATCTCGGGGGCTTACCTAGAGTTTGAGCCCGATTGGTCGGCCTTCGAATCTACCAAATAAATACTATGCGTTCCCTCCCCCTCGCCTTGGCGGCCCTCCTCGCTTTCGGCTCTTTCTCGCCGGCGCTCGCCGCTGATCCGGCTCCGAAGATCGAGGTGACCGCGCGTCGTCTCTTCAAGGCGCACGCCGACTCCGTCATCACCGTCCGCGCCACCGTGGCCTTGACCATGGCGGCCGGCGATAGTCCCACGCAGAGCCGTGACCAGACGGTCGAGGAGTTTGGTACCGTGGTCACCGCCGATGGCCTTGTCGTGGTGGCGGCCTCTTCCATCGACCCGGCTACGGCCGCCGATGGCCGCACGGTGAATGTGCGCGGCAACCAGGTGAAACTCTCCGTGACGAGCGAAGTGAAAGAAGCCCGTTTCATCATGCCAGACGGTTCGGAAATTCCTGCGGTCGTCGTATTTAAGGACCGCGACCTCAACCTGGCTTATCTCCGCCCGGAGCCAGGGGCTGAAGAGGCCAAGGATGCCAAGTTCGTTCCGATTGTGCTCGCCGAAACCCAGAAGCTCGGGGTCTTGGACGAAGTCGTCGTCCTCTCGCGACTGGACAAGGCCATGGGCCGCACGGCTAGCGTCGAATGCGACTACGTCCGCGCCGTGCTCGAAAAACCCCGCGCTTATTATTCCATCCATCTTACCACGACTGGCCTGCCCGTCTTCGGCAATGCCGGTAACTTCGCGGGCTTGATCACGACCCGTTTTGGGAGCGCAGGCGATAACGGTGGCATCTCGATGTCTCCCGTCGTTTTGCCGGCCGCCGAGGTCGTCAAGTCGATCGAGCAAGCCAAGGCCAAGCCGGCCCTTCCGCCCACGGCCAAGCCAGTGGAAGCCAAGAAATAAGTTTTGTCCGCCGTTTCCTTAACTTTTCCGCCTTTGGGTGGTTTGATTCTTTAGATGCCTGCGGAGAAACCAGCCCTACCTGAGGACGAGGAGGACAAGCGGCTCATGTCGCTGGTCGCAGCGGGCGATGACGAGGCTTTGCGGCAGCTGGTGGACCGTCACCATCCCCGTTTGGTGGGCTATCTGCGGGCCGAAGTCGGCTCCCAGACGACGGCGGAGGAGCTGGCCATGGAAGTCTTCGTCCGGCTCCATCGGGCGGCCGCTCGGTGGCGTCCGGAGGCCAAACTCAGCACATACCTAATCCATATCGCCCATAACCTCGTCTTGAACGAGTGGCGACGGAAGTCCCGTAAGCCGACCAGTACCTTAGAGTCTGCCCCCGAACCTGGGGATGCTAGCCACGAGTCCGCCCGTAAGGTGGTCGAACTCGAGGAATCCTTCCAGCGGGCGGTCTCCCAACTCCCCCCCGAACAACGGACAGCCATCCTCCTGCTAGTCCAACAAGACCTGCCTTATGAGGATATCGCTTTGGCCATGGAAGCCCCTGTTTCCTCAGTAAAAACGTGGATTCACCGCGCCCGCACCCGTTTACGAGAACTTCTAAAGGACTATTATGAAAAAACCTAACCCCTGCAACCTGCCGACCTTGGCGGTGTTTCACTCCTTGAACTGACCCATGGAAAAGCCTTCCAACAGTAACTTCGACCGCGACCTCGCCGCCGCCTTGGCGCCCGGCCAGCGTGCGTTTGTCCCGGGGTTCACCGAGCGCGTCTTGGGTGCCGTCCACGCCGACCGTTTTCGTCGCAAAGTCATCCGCTGGAGTTCGGTCACCTCGACCCTCGCCGCCTGCTTGGTCGCGGCCTTGGTCTTAACCCGTCCGTCGGCCGACGACGCCTTGGTCCAGCAGACCTTGGCATTACTCGCCAGCGATGAGTCCGCCAAACTGAATGCAATCTTCGGCGTGGCCGACGATCTAGTCATCCTGACCCCGGTCGTCGATAAGCCCTCGTCGGTCGTCGATGCCCTCGCCTCAACCGAGTTCTAAGCAAATGCGTTTACGTCATCTGCTACCGGTCGTTTTGGGAGCTCTCGTTTGGGCGGCGGACCCCCCGTCGCCCCCGACCAATCGACCGCCCGCCACCGAGCCATCGGCCGAGGAAATTAAGACGATCCGCAAGATCATGGAGCTCGCTCCAGAGCGTATCCGTGGGATGCGTGAAGCCATCGAACACATTGAACACATGTCCGGCGATGACCGTCGGGAATTCGCCAAGAAACTTGCCGAAGTCGAAGACGCCAGTCCCGAGGAGCGTCGTAAGGCCTTTAAGGAGTTGCGCGAGCGCGGGGGTAACGGACCAGGTAATAGTTTTACTTCCCGGGTCCTGGAGCATCACCTGAAGCAGATGCCCGCTGACGAAGCGAAGGCCGAGCGCGAAAAGTTCCTTAAGTTTTCCCGTGAAGAGCGTTTCGGTTATATCCGTAAGTTGATGGAAAAGTATGGTCCGGAAATGATGAAGGAGGCCAAAGCCAAGGGTATCACCGGGGGCAAGGAATCGGACGGTAAGCGTCGGCCAACACTGGAGCGCCCAGCGGAGGCCACCCCGGCGCCCGCTGGTCAGTAAGCCCTTAGGCTTGCAGCGGCTTGATCTCCGGCGACTGCCCGTGCTTCCAGCGGTCATGTGCCCAGAGCCAATCGGCGCAGGCATCGTCGTTAGAGCGAAGTCGCGCCGCCAGCCAGGCATTAGACTCGAGCGTCAAGCCGACGGAGTCCGTGGCCGAGAGGGCATGGCTGCGTAGCTGACAGCGCCAGAATCCCGTGCGCTCCGACCAGAAGATACGGGCGGTGGCCTTAAAGCGTTGGGCGATGATACCCGGCAGGTCGGTGGTCGCCACTGGTCGGCCGAGGAACTCCATCTGCGCGCCGAGGTGCGTGCTTTGGTCGAACAGGATGACGGCGATTTGGCCGCTGCGCACGGCTTGCATCGTTTGGCCGAAACCGTCGCGACGGGAAACGAGGCGCATGCCAAAGCGCTCGCGGGATGCTTTGACCCAGACCTCAGCGGCGGCGAGGTCGAGTGGTCGGTAAAGCGTCACCCATTCGCGTCGGCCCAGATCGGCGTCGAGTAATTTCACCGCCGACATCATCTCCATCAAGGAGAAGTGCGGGACGAAGAGGACCAGGCCGTTGGACGAAAGTACAGTATGGGGTCCCGTTAAGGTTTCCGGATGAAGCTGGATACGGGCGCGCACCTCCGCTTCGCTCAGCTGGGGGGAGGCGATGGCATAAAGCCCCATCTCGGCGGTCCGCCGGCAAGAGAGTTGGCCGATGCGCCGGACCCAAGCGGCATCCTTCTCGGGGAAACTCGCCGCCAGGTTACGCGTGATAATCTTGCGGCGCAGGCCCCAGAGTACCCAACTGAGCGCCCAAGCGTTGGCCCGCGCGAAGGCTTCCGGGAGGGTGGCCAGGAACCAGGCGTAGGTGGCGATGAGGAAACGCATCGCCCCCGCGTTAGCGTCCCTCAACGCGGAGCGTTTCCGCGATATCCGGCACGGAGATTAGGCGGCGGCCATAATCGTCACGCGCAAAATATTTATCGGGCAGCCGGACTAAGTCGAACGGCTCATCGGGCAGGTTATCTTCGTCGAACTCCATTTCGTCGACCGCGTCGATTTCATCGAAGATGTGCGACATCCGGAGCGGTTCGCCTTCGATGACCTCGGCGGGATTAGCCAAGCTACCGTTCTTGAGTAAGTTGACGAAGAGGCAGGGGTAGAAGGCGTCGGTGTAGGTGGCGAGGTATTTGCTCAACCACTGCCCGGGCACTTCCCAGCGGCGCGTTACGATCACCGCGTCGGCGAAGTGAACGGCGGCGCCATACCATTCCGCCACGACCGGATGGCGATGGGCCAGCGTGCAATCGAGCACGGTGACGATGCGCTGGATCTGCCATTGCGTGGAGCCATACAAGGCGCGGTGCAATGACTCCATCTGGTCGACCACGGAGCCGCGGCCATCGGAGACTAAAATGGCCGCATCTTCCGTGCCTGGGGCCGGGAGGACGGCTTGGCCTTCGGTCAGTGTCCAGAAATCGGTAGCAGGGTGGTCGGTGGGCGCATCGCTACTGAGACGGAAGGTGCGGACCTGTTTGCCGGCCGGCCAAGCGTTCTCAATTAGTTCTTTAAGCAGGATGCTACGGCCGGAACCAGCTGGACCGAGGACGATGATGAGAGGAGTCATGCTTTGCGCCCGCAGCGGCCGAAGGGAGCGTTCTGTCCGCGGTCGCGGATCCAATGGTCCACGGCGACCAAGGCGGCCATGGCTTCGACGATGGGGACCGCGCGGGGGAGAACGCAGGGGTCGTGGCGGCCGCGCGCACTCAGCGAGGTAGCCTTACCATCGGGGCTGACGGTTTTTTGCGGCTTGAGGACGGTCGCGGTGGGCTTGAAGGCAATGCGGAAGACAACGTCTTCACCGTTGGTGATGCCGCCTTGCGTGCCACCCGAGCGGTTCGTCAGGGTGC